>Ga0209006_10003636_pt1 | contig 14016 bp, 10 predicted proteins | sample JacPin_JW_Ref_O2_FD_188567 | JGI IMG/M metagenome (GOLD analysis project Ga0209006, IMG submission 188567) | Forest soil microbial communities from Algoma, Ontario, Canada - Jack Pine, Ontario site 1_JW_Ref_O2 (SPAdes) (version 2) | ecosystem: Environmental > Terrestrial > Soil > Boreal... | reverse complement strand
GGGGTGAGTGGCGATGGGTTGCTGTGATTGGGCGGAAGGCGTGGAGCACGACAAGGCGGCGATGACTGTTGCGCAGATGAATGCGCGGATGCTGTTGAGGGATTTTTTGGGTGACATGATTTCGCGCGCAGTATGGCGCGTTGGAAGGGATTTGCGCAAGGATTGAGATGTCGCCGTAGTGTGGTGGGGTTGAATCTAAACCCGCACCCTTGAAAGGCTAAGGGTGCGGCACCCAAATGCCGCTTTGCGTTGAGTTGGTATAGGCTTACGAGGATTGAGTGGGGAAAGATTCTTGCGGAGGTGGGGCTTGGCGTCGCAACCGATGTCATCGGCGGAAGTAAAACAGATCACGACGAAATATACGTATGGGACTTGGCGCCGCCAGAAGGGGTGGAACCCGGTCCATGTGGTGGATGCGGAAGATTGCCACTTCACGGACGCCGATGGGAAGAAGTATCTGGATTTTTCAGCGCAGCTGATGTGCGTGACGCTGGGTCACAAGAACAAAGCGGTGATTCAGGCGATTCAGGATCAGGCGCGCGATCTGGCGTATGTCGGGCCGGGATGGGCGACGACGATTCGCGCGGAGCTGGCGAAGCGGCTGCTGGAAGTGCTGCCAAAGGGGCTGACGAAATATTTTTTTACGACTTCGGGGACGGAGGCGAACGAAGCGGCGTTCAAGATTGCGCGGATGTCGACTGGTAAGACGAAGATTATTTCGCGGTATCGGTCGTATCACGGGTCGACGATGGGGTCGATTGCGGCGACGGGTGATCCGCGACGGTGGGCGATGGAGCCGGCGGGGAAAATTCCGGGAGTGATTTTTGCGCCGGAGGTGAATTGCTATAAGTGCCCGATTTTGCACACGTATCCGGGATGCGGGATTGCGTGCGTCGAGTACATCGAGCACATGATCGCGAATGAGAGCGATGTGGCGGCGGTGATTCTCGAGCCGGTCGTCGGGACAAACGGCGTGCTGATTCCGCCAAAGGAATATTTGCCGCGGCTGCGCGCGATTTGCGACAAGCACGGCGTATTGATGATCGCGGACGAAGTGATGACGGGGTGGTGCCGGACGGGAAAATGGTTCGCGGTGGATAACTGGGGCGTGGTGCCGGATATTTTGACGACGGCGAAAGGGATTACGAACGCGGCGATTCCGCTAGGGCTGTGCGCGACTTCGGAGAAGGTGGCGAGTTATTTTGAGGATCACTTTTTCTCGCACGGGCATACGTATGAGGCGCATCCGCTGACGCTGGCGCCGGCGATTGCGTCGATCGATGAGATGAAGAGATTGAATCTGGCGCAGCGTGCTAACGATCTTGGCGCGTATATCGGTCCAAAACTTCACGCGCTGAAAGAAAAACATCCTTCGATTGGAGAAGTGCGCGGGATAGGGATGTTCTGGGCGGTGGAGTTGGTGAAGAACTGGAAGACGAAGGCGGGATTCAACACGATGGCGGACAAAGTGAGCGGGACGCCGTTGTTGGTAGATAAGGTTGCGGCGAAGATGATGGCGAATGGGGTTTATATGCAAGCTTGGGTGAGCCACTTTGTGATTGCGCCGCCGCTCATCATCACCGAGAAAGAAATCGACGCCGGAGTGGCGGCGTTCGATGAAGCGTTGAGCGTGGCAGATACGGAGGTCGAGAACTAGCGGCGCTACTGATTGACGCCGCTGGCGAGCATGCCGCCGTCGACGGCGAGGATGTGGCCGTTGGTGTAGCTGGCGGACTCGGAGGCGAGGAAGATTGCGGCGCCGATGAGTTCATTGAGTTGGCCGAAGCGACCCATCGGATTGCGGAGTTTGAATTCGGCGCCGCGAGCAGTTCCATCCAATAGGCCTGCGTTGAGATCGGTGCGGTAGACGCCGGGGGCGATCGCGTTGACGCAGACTCCGTGTTTTCCCCATTCGACAGCGAGAGTTTTTGTGAGCATCCCGACGGCGCCTTTGCTGGCGCAGTAGGCTGCGACTTCGAAGAGCGCGAGGTGGGACGCGACCGATGCGATGTTGATAATGCGGCCGTATTTGCGCTCGATCATGTGGCGGCCGAAGACCTGGCACGCGCGGAATGTGCCGCTGAGATTGACTTCGATGATGTTGTTCCACTCGGCTTCGGTGACGTCGAGCGACGGCGTGCGCTTGGTGGTGCCGGCGGAGTTGACGAGAATCTCGACGGAGCCGAATTCGGCGACGGTGGCGGCAAGAAGTGCCTCGATACTGGCGCGATTGGAGACGTCGCACGCGACGGCGAGCGATTTGCCGCCGGCGGCTTTGATGTCGGCGGCGGCGGATTGCGCGAGTTCGGCGCGACGGCCAGTGGGGACGACGTTGGCCCCGGCTTGGGCGAGGCCTTTCGCAATGGCGAGGCCGATGCCGGAGGTGCCGCCGACGACGACGGCGGTTTTGTTGGTGAGATCGAGTGGAGCGTAGGGCATTTTTGTTTGGCCTCTGATGGAGTCGACGGCTGAGATTTTCGGACGGGCACGGCGTGCCGTGCCCCTACGAGTCTACGACGCGAGGCGTCTAGGCCCCGCGCCGGTAGAGTTTACGGTAGGCGACGCCGAGCCGCTAGTTTGATGGAACGATTTCGATGTAGTCGACCGAGGCGGAGTCGTCGCGGTCCGGCGTGCCCTCGATGGCGAGTTGATCGCCGGGCTGAAGATGGACATTCGCGATCGTGCGGCGGGTGGCGGCGTCGGCACCAATTTTCGTGGCGGGCCGTTGATCGTCAGCGGTCCACTTGGCGATCGGCAAGCCATTGAGAAGAACGCGAAACTTCGCGTCGCCATTCTTGATATCGAAGTACAAGATCGTGATGGCGTAGTTCCCTTCTTTGCCGGTGAATTTATAACCGGCACCGCAGCCTTGCTGCTGCTTGCACTCGATGGATCTTCCCTGCGACGCGTTCTCCCACGGAGTGACGGAGACGGAAGTGTAGCCGCGGAGTTGCATGGACTCGGCTTCGATGCGATTCGGGAAGTGTCCGGCGCGGCCCTGAGCATCAGCGATGCCAGACTTTTTCAGAAAATAATTACAAATTGCGTCGCGCCAGACGATGGCGTGGCCTGCCTGAAACTCGAGGCGCGATAAAACGTCGTTGAAGCGTTGCGCGTCGACGTGTCCCTGAAGTGATTTCCACTGATCGACAAACTCGGCCGCTTCGGTGGCGCCATCGTAGTGGGAATCGTAGATGTGCTGAATGACCGTCTTGCCGGAATGAAGCTTGTAGTCGTACGGGACGTGATGGAAGAAGAGGATGAGTTCGTCGGGAGTGGTGTCCAGCGATTCGTAGACGGTTGCGACGGGCGGACGATATTGGCCGACGAAACCGGTGCCCGTTGCAACCGTGCGGTCCATGCCGATTCCCTTTTCGTCGGCACGATGCCATTGGCCCCAGCCATTTTCTTCGGATGATTCGATGTTGGGGCCGAAGTGGCTGCCGGTGATGTCGGTGAGCGTCTGCGCGCCGAGCGGGCCGGTGTAATTTTCGTAGGTGTGCCAGGACGCGAGCTGCATACCGACGATGGTCTGAACGACGGCCGGCTCGGTGCCAAACGTGAGTTGAGTCCATTCCGCGACGATGGTGTCGGCAGGCAGTCCGGGATTCCATGCGAGGCGGCCAAAGGCGTAGAGATTGGCCATGGAGAGCGGATGCGCGAGCCAGTTTGCGTCGAGGCCGACGTTGGCGATGCCGACGTAACCGCCGGTGGAGCGATGGAAAACCTTGCCGGCGACTACATCTTTGACGGGCGTGTTGGCCGAATTGTCGCGGCCGGCGTGCAGGTCGAAGTCGAGAACTTCTTTCCACATCGGCGCGAGAAAGACCATGTGGCGAGCCTGGCCGGTGTATTCCTGGGTGATTTGCAGCTCGATCGCTTCGTTGGTTTTTTCGAGGCCGCTGAAAAGTGGCGAGACCGACTCGCGCGCCTGAAAATCGATGGGGCCGTGCTTGATCTGGATGATGACGTTGTCATCGAACTGGCCGTCGAGGGGATGGAAATTATCGTAGGCGGCTTTGGCGCGATCGTTTTTGGGGTCGCGCCAGTCGAGATGGTGGTTGTAGACGAAGGCGCGATAGAAGACGAGGCCGCCGTGAGGCTTGAGCGCTTTGGCGATGACGTTGGCGGCATCGGCGGGAGAGCGGTGATAGGTGGATGGGCCGAGGCGGCCTTCGGAGTCCGCTTTGACGACCACGCCGCCGAGGTCGGGGATTTTTGCGTAGATGTCGTCGAAACGATCGCGCCACCATTTCGCGACGGTTGGATCGAGCGGATCGAATGTGTCGAGGCCACCGATGCGCGTCGGACTGCTGACGTCGACGGCGATCGCGAGGTGGACACCCCAAGCGCGGAAGATGTCGGCGACGCGGACGAGCTGCGGGAGGAATTCGGGAGTGAGGACGCGCGGATTGGCGTTGACGTTGTTGATGGCGCAGCCGTTGATGCCGATCGAGGCGAGCAGGCGGGCGTAGTCGTTGACGCGGGAGAGATCGGTGCGCACGTTGTCGGCGTCGAAGAAAATCGAGCGGCCGCCGTAGCCGCGCTCGATGGTGCCGTCGAGATTGTCCCAATCGTTGACCCAACGAACGTGGGCGGAGGGTTGCTGCGTTTCGTCGATGTTGGCGAGGGATTCCTGGCGGGCGATTTTGCTGAGGAGGGCGAAGACGCCGTAGAGGACGCCGCGGTCGTCTCCGCCGATGATTCGCAGCGATGCGCTATTTCCGACTCCGGACCATTCTAAACGGAAAGATTCGGGCCTGAGATTTCGGTCGACGGAAAGAACGATCGCAGGCACGTTCGCGCTTTGCGTTGCCAAGGTAATCCCTAACATCCCGTGGAAACCGCGAGACAATTCCTCGCGCGCAGAACGAAGCACGACGGAATCGCCCTGGACGCGAACGGCGTGTGGGAGTGATGCGAAGGTTTTGGCGGCGGAAGCGTCGAGCGGGGCGTAGCGAAGCCAAGCTTCGTGGCCGTCTTCGGCGAGCGAGGAGCTCGATACGATCGCGCTTAGGAAGATCAGAATGATCGTGGCGACGATCAGGCGAATTCGCGGGTTGCGTGAGGATTTCATCGCAGCATCTCGAAGGTAGCAGTCTTTCGGGCGACTGTGGCACTCTTGCGCGTGGTATTTTGCATCTGCACGGATAGACTCGCGAGAAGGATTTTTACGGATGAAGATCGTCGATGCCAAGGTCATTGTTTGCTGCCCGGGACGAAATTTTGTCACGTTGAAGATTGCCACTGAAGACGGAATTTATGGGCTCGGCGACGCGACGCTGAATGGGCGCGAGCTTGCGGTGGCGTCGTATCTGAGCGATCACGTTTGCCCGCTGTTGATTGGGCGCGATGCGCGGCGGATCGAGGACATCTGGCAATATCTTTACAAGGGTGCGTACTGGCGGCGCGGGCCGGTGACGATGTCGGCGATCGCGGCGGTGGATACGGCGCTGTGGGACATCAAGGCGAAATCGCTGAACACGCCGCTGTATCAGTTGCTGGGCGGAGCCTCGCGCGAAGGCGTGATGGTTTATGGGCACGCGAGCGGGAGCGATATAGAAGATACGGTGGCGGCGGTTTCGAAATATATCGGGATGGGTTACAAGGCGATTCGCGCGCAATCGGGGATTCCGGGGCTCGCGAGTACGTATGGAGTTGGGCGCGGGTCGATGTACTACGAGCCGGCGGAGAAGGATGCGCCGCCGGAGAATGCGTGGTCGACGGAACAATATCTGAATTTTGCGCCGCAGCTTTTTTCGCGGCTGAGGAAAGAGTTTGGGCCGGATGTTCACTTGTTGCACGATGCGCATCATCGGCTGACGCCGATTGAGGCGGCGCGGCTGGGCAAGGAACTTGAGCCGTATCACATGTTCTGGCTCGAGGATCCGACGCCGGCGGAGTTGCAGGAGACGTTTCGGCTGATTCGGCAGCATACGACGACGCCGTTGGCGGTCGGCGAGGTGTTTAACACGATTTTTGATTGCCAACAGCTGATCGAGGAGCAGTTGATCGATTACATTCGAACGACGGTCGTGCATGCGGGTGGGATTTCACACTTAAAGAAGATTGCTAGCCTGGCGGAGATTTATCAGGTTCGAACTGGGTCGCACGGTGCGACGGATTTGAGTCCAGTGTGCATGGGTGCGGCGCTGCATTTCGACATCAGCGTGCACAATTTTGGGATTCAGGAATACATGCGGCATACACCGGAGACGGACAAGGTTTTCCCGCACGCGTATTCGTTCAAGGATGGGTTTATGCATCCGGGCGATGCGCCGGGGCATGGAGTTGATATTGATGAGAAGCTGGCGGCGACGTATCCGTATCAGCGGGCGTATTTGCCAGTGAATCGGAAGCTCGATGGGACGATGCACAATTGGTGATCGGTGACTAGCGACTAGCGACTGGCATCTCAAGAGCCAGGTAGTCTCTCGCGTTCGCGAAACAAATATTGCGGATCGTTGTACCCACCAATTCTTCGTCGCGTGGGAGTTCGCCGCGATCGATTTCGCCACCTAACAAATTGCAAAGCACCCTGCGGAAATACTCGTGGCGGGGGAACGACATGAGCGAGCGCGAGTCGGTAAGCATGCCGACGAAGCGGCCGAAGAGGCCGTTGTTCGAGAGCGCGTTGATCTGCCACTCGATTCCCTCTTTTTGATCGAGGAACCACCAGCCGCTGCCAAATTGAATCTTGCCGGGTGTTTTTCCGTCCTGAAAACTGCCGATCGCGGTGGAGAAGACGAAATTGTCGATTGGATTGTTGTTGTAGATGATCATCTTTGGCAGCGCGTTTTCCTGTTCGAGCAGGTCGAAGTATCTGCTGAGCGCTTCGGCTTGCGGCCAGTCGCCGATGTTGTCGTAGCCAGTGTTGGGCCCGAGCGTTCGCGTGGCGCGCGTATTTACATTGCGGAGCGCGCCGAGGTGAAGCTGCTTCGTCCAGTTCTTTTCAGCGTCGAGACGGCCGAAGAACAACATGAGGTTCGACGCGAATTGCTCTTCCTCCGCCGCTGATACTGCTTTTCCATCGCGCGCTTTCGAAAAAATCAGCCCCGCTTGCGTGTCGTTGCAGGGATTCGCAAAGCAACGCGTAAGGCCGTGATCGGACAGGCGTCCGCCCACGGAATGGAAATGGCCGTGACGCTGTTTCAGCGCATCGAGGAAATCGCTGAAAGAATGAATTTCGATGTTGCTCGATTTTTCGAGACGAGCAACCCAGGATGCAAACAATTCTGGTTGACCGACGGCGAGCGCGGCGTCGGGGCGGAAAGTCGGATACATGCGAAAACAGGCGCTCGCCGATGCGTTGACGGCGCGATGATGCGCGAGGTCGTCGCACGGATCGTCGGTGGTACAAACAGCGTGGACTTTGAATTTGCGAAGAATGCCTTGTGTGGTGAGTTCGCTTGAGGATTTTAGTTGCTCGTTGGCGCGGTCCCAAATCGACGGAGCTGACGCTTCGTTGAGCAACTCGTCGATGCCGAAGTAGCGCTTCAGTTCGAGATGCGTCCAGTGATACAGCGGATTGCGAAGCGTGAAGGGGACGGTGCGCGCCCACGCGAGAAATTTGTCGCGAGGATCCGCGCTTCCGGTGACGTGGGATTCCGGGACACCATTGGCACGCATCGCGCGCCATTTGTAGTGGTCGCCTTCGAGCCATGGTTCGAACAGATTGTTGAAGCGGCGATCGGATGCGATGTCGGGAGGCGGCAGGTGCGAATGGTAGTCGAGGATGGGTTCGGATGCGGCGTAGGTCTGATAGAGGCGGCGCGACGTTTCGGATTGGAGCAGAAAGTCGTCGTGGATGAAGGACATCACGGGTCTCCGTGAAGCGTTGAGCAGAACGCAATCGCGCGGAACCGGATAGGCGCGTTATGCGAACGAATGCATTGTAACGGATGAGGGTGCGCCTACGCTCACGTCTGAGATCCTTCGCTTCGCTCAGGATGACAGCGTGTTTAGTGAGGCGCGTTCAACGGAGCATAACTGACAGAAAGCTAGCGAGCGCCGGTGAGGATGTCGATCGTCAGTTGGTCGAGGCGCTCGTAGGGGAGGCGCTTCTTCATGATGACGTCCTTGTCGAAGTTATGAGCCAGCAGCGTTGCTGCGCTCTTTTTCGAGTAGGAGCCGATCTTTGGCGCTCCGTTCGCGTTCGAACTGACTTCCTTCAAGATCGACCCGATTTCCTTGTCGGCGTTCCAGCGAGCGGCCTTGTCTTTGAGAATCAGATAATTGCGCATGCAGCCGCGCGCAAAATCCTTCACGCCTTCGTAGTCTTCGGTGCGGTACGCGTGCGCGTCGAAATGGCGCGAGCCCGTGTAGCCGACATCTTCGAGAAATCGCACGAGGAAGAATGCCGCCTTGATGTTCACCGAACCGAATCGCAAGTCCTGGTCATAACGGCCCGACACCTGATCGTTCAAATCGATGTGAAAGAGTTTGCCCGCTTCCCACGCTTGCGCGACGTTGTGCAGAAAATTCAGTCCCGCCATCGTTTCATGCGCAAATTCCGGATTGACGCCGACCATTTCCGGATGATCGAGCGTTGGAATGAAACCGAGATAATGCCCGGTCGTCGCCATATAAATGTCGCCGCGCGGCTCGTTCGGTTTGGCTTCCATCGCGAACTTGAAGCCGTACTTCTTGTCGATGTTGTACTCGCACAAGAAATTAACGGCATCGCGCAGATGCTTGACGGCATCGGCGCCGGGGCGGCACGCGTCGGTCTCGACTCCCTCGCGGCCGCCCCACAAAACGAAAATCTTCGCGCCAAGCTCGGCGCCGAGGTCCATCGCGCGCATCGTTTTCTGCACAGCGTAGGCGCGCACTTCGGGATCGCTCGCGGTAAACGCGCCATCGCGGAAAACAGGGTGCGTAAACAGCGAAACCGTCGCCATCGGCACAACAAGCCCGTGCTCTTTGCACGCGCGCTTGAACGAGGCGACGATCGCATCGCGCTCATGCGCAGTAGCGTCGATGGGAACAAGATCGTTGTCATGTAGGTTGACGCCCCACGCGCCAACTTCGGCCAGCATCGCGACGATGTCGTTCGGCGAAATCACCGGACGCACGAAATCGCCAAAGGGGTCGCGCCCGCGATTCCCTACCGTCCACAAACCAAATGTAAATTTATGTTCCGGCTTCGGCTCGAACGCATTCCTCGACATACACGCACCTTTCCGCGCACTCCCTCGAAGAATGCGCGCCTCCTCGACTAGTTACAGCGAGCCGACCCGCTCGCACCACATCCACAGACACTACGCACTGAAGATCGATTTGGTTGCGGGATACACCCGCTGATATGCGGAGTAGTTTTTCTGCATGACGCGAGCATTTGCCGCGACCGGCTGCACGCGATGCATCACGCGAACAATTGCGTCGCAGGCCGCGTCAACAGAAGGCCATATCCCCGCGCCGACGCCTGCCAGAATTGCGGCGCCATAGGCAGCACCTTCTTCCGCTTCCACAATTTCGACGTCGTGATCGTAGACGTCCGCCTGAATTTGCCGCCAAAGCGGGGAACGCGCGCCGCCACCGCCAAGGCGGATGCTTTTCACAGGCACCTTCATCTCGCCGAAAATCGTGAATGTGTCTTTGAGGCTGTAGGCGACGCCTTCGAGAATGGCACGCACGACGTGCGCGCGTTTGTGCGACGCCGTGAGACCCACCAATGCGCCGCGCGCTGTGCCGTCAAGATGAGGCGTGCGCTCGCCCATCAGATACGGAGTCCAGAGCAAGCCATCGGAACCGGCTGGTGCAGTCGCCGCTTCGGCGGTGAGCGTTTCGTATGGATCGGTTGCCCCTGATTTTTCTGCGGCCGACATAAAATTGTCTCGGAACCAGCGCAGCGACAGACCCGCGGCCTGCGTCACGCCCATGACATGCCATCGGCCAGGGACGGCGTGGCAAAACGTGTGAAGTCGGCCGCGAGGATCGAGCGCTGGCCGATCGGTGGCCGCAAACACGACGCCAGACGTCCCGATCGTCGCGCTGACCGCGCCCGGAACCACGATGCCCATTCCCGTGGCGCCAGCGGCTTGGTCGCCCGCACCCGCGACGACCGGCGTGCCGACGGCGAGGCTGGTCGCTTTGGCGCCTTCCGCAGAAACTTTGCCGCAAACATCAGGCGACTCGAACACGCGCGGCAGTAGCGCCGGATCGATCTCCGCCGCCTGCAAAACTTCCTGCGACCACGCCCGCTTGGCCACGTCGAGCATCAACGTCCCGGACGCATCCGCAACATCGATCGCGCGCTCACCCGTCAGCCGAAAGCGAACGTAGTCCTTCGGCAGCATCACCGAGCGCACGCGCTTCCAGTTTTCCGGCTCGTTCTCGCGCACCCACAAAAATTTCGTCAGCGTGAAATTCGGCAGTGCAGGATTGCAGGTAAGCTGAATCAGGTTCGCCGCGCCGATCTTCTCATTCAGCTCTTCGCACTGCGGCTCAGTTCGAACGTCGCACCAAATGAGCGCCGGCCGAACGACGTCGCCCTTGGCATCGAGCATCACCGCGCCATGCATCTGCCCTGAAAAACCGACGCACGCGATGTCTTCACTCTTCAGTCCGCTCTGCGCCAGCGCTTTGCGCACAGCGATGCCTGCGGCGCGCCACCAGTCTTCGGGATGCTGCTCGGCCCAGCCGATCTGCAGGGATGAGAACGGCTCGTGCTCTTCCGTCGCCGACGCAACGATGCGACCGTCTGCGCCGATAATCAGCGCGCGCGTTCCGCCGGTTCCAATGTCGATTCCGAGGACGTGGCCGGGCATAGTTCTAACCTATGACTCCCAACAGAAGACTTGCCGATATGGTTGGGATCGGGGACCCTGAGCGATTCTCGTTCGCCCTAACGAGGACACAAACGTTTCACCGTAACGTAAAAACGCGAAAATAGGCCCGCGCCCTGCCAGGCGCCACGGAAAGAGCCAAATAAACTGCAAAAATCCCTTGCCGTGTACGTTAACGGTCGTGGTATCGTACCACGCAGATTTTGGATTGCAAGCATAGAAATCTTGAATGGAGGCCGGAGTGCGCTTTTTCTTACGATTTTGCGCGTGCGTCGCAGTCGTGTCGGCGGTCGCGGGAGCTTTCGCTTGGAAATCGCGCGTCGCCAATGCGCAACAAGCGACCCTTCCCTATCGCGACGCGAACTTGCCCGTCGAGCAGCGCATCAGCGACCTTCTCTCGCGCATGACGCTCGAAGAAAAAGTCGCGCAGCTCCAAGGCGCGTGGGAGAACAAACAGTTTTTCTCCGACCCCAAAATGCTTTTCGTCGATGACAAGGGTAACTTTTTGCCGGAAAACGCGGCGACCTTATTGAAAAACGGCATCGGCGAAATCTCGCGGCCCAGCGAGCATCGCGATCCGCGCGTGATGGTGGAGTTCACGAACTCGATCCAAAAATGGGTGAAAGAAAACACGCGTCTCGGTATCCCGGTGCTCTTTCACGACGAGTGCCTGCATGGCCACGTCGCGCCAAAAGGCACGTCCTATCCGACAGCGATTGCGCTCGCATCCACGTGGGATCCCGATCTGCTCCACGAAATTTTCACCGCCACCGCAGCCGAGGCCCGCGCCCGCGGCATTCAGCAATGCCTCGCGCCGGTCCTCGATCTCGATCGCGACCCGCGCTGGGGCCGCACCGAAGAAACCTACGGCGAAGATCCGTATCTCGTCTCGCGCCTCGGAGTTGCGGCAATTACCGGCTACCAGGGCGCCAGCTACCAAGGCGCCGACCCGCGCCTCGACAAGTCTCACGTGATGGCCACCGCAAAACATTTCGCCGTGCACGGCCAGCCCGAGAGCGGCACCAACGTCGGCCCGGCGCTCTATTCCGAACGCGTGATTCGCGAATACTGGCTGAAGCCTTTTGAAGCCGCCGTGAAAGAGGCGCACGTCGCGACCGTGATGCCGAGCTACAACGAAATCGACGGCATCCCCAATCACAGCAACAAACATTTGATGATCGACGTCTTGCGTGGCGAGTGGGGATTCACAGGCCTGATCACGTCCGACTATTTCGGCCCGCAGGAATTGCGCACCGTCCATCACATCGTCGCGAACCAGGAAGACGCGGCGCGCGTCGCGTTCGAATCCGGCGTCGACGTCGAGCTTCCATTCAACCAGACCTACGGCACGCTCGTCGACCAAGTGAAAGCCGGCAAAATCTCCGAGTCTTCGATCGACGCCTCGGTCACCCGCATGCTCCGCGCAAAATTCATGGCGGGAATGTTCGAAGATCCGTATTCGAACGCCGACTATGCCGAAAAAATCACGAACAGCCCCGAGCACCAGGCACTCGCGCTGAAAGCCGCGCACGAATCCATCATCCTTATCAAAAACGAAAACAATCTCCTCCCGCTCGCCAAAGGAAAATACAAGCGCATCGCCGTCATAGGCCCCAACGCCGCTGAACTCCATCTCGGCGGCTACAGCAATCAACCCGGCCGCGGCGTCAGCTTCCTGCAAGCCATCAAAACAAAAGTCGGAAGCTCAGCCGAAGTTTCGTATTCCCTCGGCACCAAAATCACCGAAACCGATCCCGACTGGGACGCCGACAAAGTCGTCCTCGGCGATCCCGCGCTCAACGCCAAGCGCATCGAGGAAGCCGCCAAAGTCGCGGCAAAGGCCGACATCGTTTTGCTCGCTCTCGGCGGCAACGAGCAAACTTCGCGCGAAGCCTGGGCCGCTAACCACCCCGGCGATCGCACCAGCCTCGATCTCTACGGCAATCAAGACGATCTCGTAAAAGCAATCCTCGCCACCGGCAAGCCCACTGTGGTCTTCCTGCAACACGGCAGCCCCAACACGATCAACTACATCGCCGAACACGTCCCTGCGATCCTCGACGGCTGGTATCTCGGCCAGGAAGGCGGTGCCGCCGTCGCCGACGTGATTTTCGGCGACTACAACCCCGGCGCGAAACTCCCCGTGACGATTCCGCGCTCCGTCGGCCAGCTCCCCGTCTACTACTACCAAAAGCCGTCCGGCAAACGCGAATACGTCGACAGCAGCACGCTCCCGCTCTTCCCTTTTGGTTGGGGCCTCAGCTACTCGACGTTTAAATATTCGAACGTCCACGCGACGCCCGACTCGATCGGCCCGCAAGGCCGAACCACCGTCACGGCCGACGTCACGAACACCGGCTCGGTTCGCGGCGACGAAATCGTCCAGCTTTACATTCGCGACGAAATCAGCTCGGTGACACGCCCGGTGAAAGAGCTCCGCGGCTTCCGCCGCATCTCGCTGAACCCCGGCGAAACAAAAACGGTCGAGTTCACCCTCGGCCCCGACGAACTCTCCTTCCTGAATCGCGATATGCACCGCGTCGTCGAACCAGGTACATTCACGCTCATGGTCGGTGGCAACTCCGTGGACGTGGCGACCGCGAAGCTCGAAGTCGTAGCGCGCTAACGCATTCTCTAAACGGGGTTTGTAGGGGCGGGCTTCAGCCCGCCCGAGGTCGATCGACGCGCACTACTCAAACCGAATCGCGCTAAATTCCGCCCGAATAAAATCCTTCACGCCGCTGCGTCCCGTAATCTTCAATCGCAACGCTTCGGCATGCCCATCCATCGTCAGCGTGAAAAACGGGCAACATTTCTTCTCGAACGAGATCCATTCTTCCAACTCGCTCGCCGGAAACGCACTCACATCAATTCGCAAGCTATATCCATCGGCAAGCTCTTCTATTCCAACAACCGCCGCCTCAAGCTTGGCCCGCAGAATCTCATAGCGGCCGCGCTCCTCGCGCGTCACCGCCGTCATGTCACAGCAAAATCCCTCGCAGTCGCTCATCCGTTTCCCCAGTGAGGCGCTCGCCGGGCCACGTTTCCCTCAAACCCCACGTCTGAGTATACTCAGTGACCTCGGGGACCAAGCTCATGCTACGCCGCCTGTTCATGGTGTTCTTTGCCGCGAACTGCCTGTTTGCCCAGTCGGCGCCAGCGCCCGCTCCAACCACCACATCTCCGCCGCCTGCCGCGCCACAAACCGACGCCCAAAACAAAATCTCCG
>Ga0209006_10003635_pt1 | contig 14018 bp, 9 predicted proteins | sample JacPin_JW_Ref_O2_FD_188567 | JGI IMG/M metagenome (GOLD analysis project Ga0209006, IMG submission 188567) | Forest soil microbial communities from Algoma, Ontario, Canada - Jack Pine, Ontario site 1_JW_Ref_O2 (SPAdes) (version 2) | ecosystem: Environmental > Terrestrial > Soil > Boreal... | reverse complement strand
ACCGGCTTCGATGGACCCGCTCAATTGCCACTGATCTATATTCAGAGCACACTGGCCGACACTCCGGCTCCCGGAACAACAATCCAAATAGCCGCAGGAGGCGATTTACAGACCGCTCTCAACTCCGCGCAATGCGGCGACACCATTGCGTTGCAAGCTGGCGCAACATTCTCTGGCAATTTTGTCGTCCCGGCGAAGACATGCGATGACGCTCACTGGATCGTCATCCGCACCAGCGCTCCCGATAGTGTGCTTCCGCCTGAGGGCACCCGCATCACTCCCTGCTTCGCGGGAGTTACGTCTCTCCCCGGACGGCCAAGTTTCGCTTGTTCCTCCACGAAAAATGTAATGGCTAAAATTGTTTTCGAAGGCGTAGGAAGCGAGCCTCTCGAACTTGCGCCCGGCGTGAATCACATGCGTTTCCTTGGTCTCGAAATCACAAGAACGAGTCCAGGAAATGTGATCTATGATCTGGTCGTCCTGGAAAACGGTGGTCCGGCCGATCACCTGGTGTTCGACAGAGATTGGATCCACGGCACGGCACAGGACGAAACCACGCGCGGCATCGCGCTCGGCGGCAGTACTTACGTCGCCGTCGTAGATTCCTTCTTCACTGACTTCCATTGCATCGCCATCTCCGGCGCGTGCGGCGATGCTCAGGCCATCAACGGCGGCCTCGGCGACCTCCCCATGGGCCCCTACAAAATCGTGAACAATTTTCTCGAAGCTTCCGGACAGAATCTGATGTTCGGAGGCGGCGAGGCAACACAGGTTCCCCAGGATATGGAGATTCGCGGCAACCACTTGTTCAAGCCGCTGCTCTGGATGAAGGGCCAGCCGGGTTTCATTGGCGGATCCAATGGCAATCCATTCATTGTAAAAAATCACCTCGAACTGAAGAACGGAATACGGGTGTTATTTGAAGGAAACGTTCTGGAAAATAATTGGGGCGGGTTCACCCAAACCGGGTTTTCGATTTTGCTCACTCCGAAAAATCAAAACGGCACGTGCCCGCTTTGCACCGTACATGACGTCACCGTCCGCTATGGAACGATCAGCAACACGGGCAACGGCCTTGTACTGGGCAACGGCGCATCCGATTCCGGAGCGGTATCGCAAGGCGCGTGGAACGAAAGCATCCACGACATGCTCATTCAGAATGTCAGCGCCACGGCATTCAATGGTTCGGGGTTCTTGCTTCAGGAAGCCAATGGTAATCCATTGTCCGCAGTCCACGACGTGGTCATCAATCACGTTACGATTATTGGCACCGATGTCGACGTTCCAATGCTGGTCGTCGGAAACGGCGTAACCTCTCCGACGATGGCGAACTTCAGTTGGACCAACAATATCTTTACCGCGGATGGCGGAGTCATTTCCACCGGCGGAGGAAGCACGAACTGCGCCTTCCAGAGCGGCCCCCTCGCGATTCTCCAAAGCTGCTTCTCGCCTTACAGCTTCAATCACAACGTACTTATCGGCGCGGTAAAAACCTGGCCCGCAGGCAACTTCGCTCCCCCCACAGCCAGCGCGGTGCAGTTCGCGGGCGCCAGCGCGCCTTCAGGCATCCCCTACCAACTCCTGCCCTCCAGTCCCTTCGCCAAGGCCGGTTCGGACGGGAGAGACCTGGGAGCGGACATGAACGCAATCAGTCAAGCCATCGCCGGCGTTGCCCAATAATTCTCTCGGCAAAAGATTGACACATTATTTCGCGGACGGCGATAATCACTTGCGGCTTCGGTTCCGCTTTGCCTGCCATCTCTCAACCTCCCGCAAATGGTGCGTTTGCTGATGCTCCTCTGAGTCGAATTTCCGTCCCTTTGGCTTTACTAACAGGTTCCGTCATTCTCTATATTGGATTGCTGCTTGCGGGCACGATGCGCGGCTACACGCACTTGCATCTCGCACTGCTCGCGGTGCGGTACGTAATTATTCTTCCAGCTCTTCTCTGGTGTCTTCGGTCCCAGCGCGGTGCGAGCAGTGGCAGTCCTCTACCGCGCATTCCTCTCGGCATCGCCCTACTAGGGTTCGCTGTTGTCACAATTCCACTGAGCCGGATTTCCGCGCAGGGCCTGCTGAATCCCGACGAGTCTGGCTATTCGTTTCAGGCGCGCATCTACCGCAGCGGACGCCTAATGGCCGAGCCTTTGATCGGCGCCTCCGCAGAAGTGCGCCAAACTCCACCCGAACTGTTTTTTGAAAATCACGTTTTGTTACCTCGTGGATGGTTTCCCAAGTTTCCGCCGGGTTGGCCGCTGGTGCTATCGCTCGGTTACCGCATCTCCGCGCCGTGGCTGTTGAACCCCATCTTCGGCCTGTTGCAATTATTCGCGATCGCGGCTATCGGCGTTCGAATCTTTTCCTATGAAACTGGGGCGCTGGCAGTTTTCTTCGGCGTCCTATCGCCGTTCTTCCTGGTCAATTCTATCGGCCTGATGTCGCACGCCTTCTGCGCACTTCTTGCGGTCATGGCCTCCCTGGCTCTGTTCAGAGCCCTGGCAACCGGAAGGCTCCGGTATTACGCGGGAATGTTCGCTTGCCTCGCTGCAACGATTCAGGTACGTCCTTACACTGGATTCGTTCTGGCGTTGGTGTTGACATCGGCGGCGATATGGCTCAGCCGCCGGAATCGGACGAACCTGGTACGAGTGTTTTCTGTCGGCGTTCTCTTCGGCGTTATTGCGCTTGCGTGCGTTCTGCTCTACAACCACGTCTATACTGGCAACTCGTTTGTTTCGCCGTACGCCATGGCGGCCGGCGCTAATACGCCGCCGGAACTCTCCTTCCGTCCCGGCAGGATGTGGCAGGGCATTCGCCAGTACGCGCCGCAAGCCGCCGAGGAGAGTCTCATCGGCGCTTTTCCTTTTCTTTATTTGTTGGCTGCTTATGCCCTGATCCGCGAAAAGAAACGCCGCAAGGAAGTTTGGATTTTGGCCGCCGTCTATCTCGCTCTCGTGGTCGCATATTTGGCGCATCCCGACGGTTCCGGAGTGCTCTTCGGAGAGCGTTTCCACTTCGAAGGATTTTTCGCTCTCCTTTTGCTGGCCTCTCGCGGATCGCAACTCCTGTTCCAGCGTTGGCGCAACCCACGAGGGGCAGTCGTTTGGATTCTGATTCTGTTCGCGGTTACGCAGGTCGCGCAACAGTCCGCCGCAGTGGCAGCCGTGGTTCAACGGGTTGAACCTTATCGCAAAGTCCGAGAAGAGATCGCGGATTCCGGCGTTACCGGGTTAGTCTTTCTTCCCGACAGTCCCGGCTTTGTCGCCAAACATTTCAACCTGAACGATCCCGACTGGCGTCATGCGTCCAGGATTTACCTGGTCGACGCCGAACCTGATCTGCGCGACGAATGGGCGTGCCGTTACGGCGTCGCCGATTGGACTGTTGTAACCTACGACCCGAAACTGAAGCACGCTGCTCTTCGGAAGAGCACATCAAACTGCGCGACGCTGAACCGCGTCCCTCAATAAAAAGACATCTTCTGCCGTCGAAATCTGAAACAGCTCACTCCACTCCCTTTGTGGCTGCTTGAATACCATCGATATCCGCGCCCAGGTCCCTCCCATCCGACCCTGCCTTACGAAAAGGCGATTCTTTCTTGCAACCTGCCACGGTCTTCCCGGCGCACAAACGATAATCGCCGCCATTCCCCTGACGAAAATCGTCCATCTGTACCACCGAAGCATTTCCGGGAGTGAAGTTCCCTTTCGGCCATCCGCCGAGCGAACCCACGAATGCATTGAGGGCAAAGTTGACGCCGGCAAAACAATTCTTCAGCACGCCCTCCGGTCCCTGAGCTCTCGGCTGAAAGGCGCAATTCTTGGGACCTCCGCCGGTCGAGAAAAAGTCGTTCTCCCCCACGCCCGCGAGATTATTGCTGAAATTGAAGTTAACGATTTTCTCGCGGTCCCTATCGACGCCGATAATGAGCAACGCAGCCGGAGGGAATCCCGTAACATGCTCGATGCTCACGTCGTGCAACGCGGGAGAAGTCGATGCGACTTGAAACAGCGCCCCGAAGCCGCCGTAGGTTTTTCCATCGATGTCGTCGAAGACCACATCGTGGATGCTGTACCGGCCGCCTCCGCTGGCCGCGCCACCCGCGTCGGAAAGTCCCGTGCCCATGACCAACCCGCTGGCCATGTGGCTCACCTGGCAGAAGCGAATAGTTACGTCCGTAGTTTTGCAAGCCGGGCACTGATTATTCTGATTCTTCGGCGTGAGTAGAATTGCAAATCCCGCCTGCGTGAATCCTCCCCAAACGTTTTCGAGAATATTGTCTTCGAACAAAACTCGCTGCGCATTCTTAAGCTCAAACAGATTCTTGACGATAAAAGGCTTTCCCGAAGTCCCGCCGACAAAACCTTCGCTTCCCTGCTTCCAGATCAATGGCTTGAAAAGATGATTGCGCCGGATCTCGATATCCCCCGGCGTAAGCGTCGCCTCGCCGCCGCCGAACATAATGTTTTCGCCCGAGGCTTCGAGAAAATTGTTGACGATCTTGTAAGGCCCCATCGGGCTGTCGCCCAGTCCGCCGGAAATAGTCTGCGAGTCGACGCAAGTCCCGGTAGCTGCCACGCAATGAAAGTCGCTGAAGTAAGAGTCCACCACCGCCACATCCGTGCTCCCGCCAAGCGCAATCCCGCGAGTGGTCTCGTCCTGAGCCGTACCGTGAATCCAATCGCGATCAAACACCAGATGATGCACGCCTCCTTTGCCTCGCATCACCACCAGGTTGTAAACCACACTGCCAGGAATATTGCGCGTGATCTCGAGACCCAACAGTCGGTAGTGATTCGCGCCTTCCTCGAATTCAACCGGCCCTTCGTTCTTCACATTCGAGACCAACGCAGCCATAACGTTCTTGCGAAGCGGGCAAGCATATGCAGGACGCCCGGGCAGCGATGCCACGCCCGCGTAGCACGGCGTCGCGCGACTTGACTCCGCGGGCAGGGCGGAATTCTCGGCGTCAGTCCGAACGACGATCCAGTCGTTATCGTCGCAACTCTTGGCGGGAAACTTGAAGTTGCCCACGAACCGTACTCCGGCAGACAACAGTATCCGGTCACCGCACTGCGCCCTTCCCAGCGCGGCTTGCAGTTCGCCACTATCTTTCGCAGTCAACGCTTTGCCATTCGCCGGGGTGTCCGCCAGCGCGCTTCTGACCAGCACGCGAGGCAGTTCCGCTGGGCCATCGAACTGCGAAGAAGATGAAATCTGCGCGAGTCCCCGAACGGAAAAAAGAATCGAGACAGCAAGGATCGTTGCTCTCAGCAGAAACCCACGTTTCAAACTCGCCTCCACGCCGCGACCGCATATTGATTGTTCATCGCACCGTAACGACTTCGGCCTGACTATCCTGACGCTGAGGGCCGGCGAGCCAGTCGGCCATCGCGCTAATATTGTCGTCAATGGTGCCGAGAGCCAATCCTGCTTTCACTTCGTCGTGGCGTACCGTTACCGCAACCAGGGTCTGGCACATGTCGGCGGCATCGGTGTCGTCATAAGTCACGACACCATCGGGACGTCGCCCATTTTCACTAGCCACCACTGGAACTTGAAGTGCAATCGACTCCAGAACGGATGCCGCCACGCCGTCGCACGCTGGAGTTCGCAGAAAAATAAAACACCGGCTCAACAGTGTCAGAAATTGGTCATGCGTCAGATTCCCTAGCAGCAGCACGCTTCTTCGTTCATCTTCGGCCCATCCTCCGACAAATTCCTGGGCCGCCGGCAATTCTTTCTCCGGAAAACCCAGCCAAATAAATCCCGCCCGTGGATTTTGTTTTCCGTAAAGCTCCATCCCCTCGCGCAGCGTTTCCAAACGATACTCCGGTCGGAACGAAACATAAGACAAAATCAGCGGCTGATGCGTGGCGAGGAAGTCCTCCACTTCCGGCGGCAGACTGACAGCAGAATACTTCAAGTACTGCGGCGAAAATGTCGCAATCGTGGCAATCTTGCTCGAGGGAATGCCGTACTGCACGATCTCTTCCTTGATAGGTCCGCTGTCGCACGCAATATATCCAGCCAAGGTAAACAAAATCTGAAAAGCCCAGCGTGCCCAGCCCTGGTCGCGACGAGGAAAATAATCCTGCGCCAATCCTCCATGAAACGTGACTAGCGCGGGACGCAGCACAATCCGCCCGGTCACTGCGGCAATCATGGCCAGCCAGTAGCCCTTCTTCGACATTCCGTTGACATGAACATTCAGCCGATATCCTCGCAGCGCATAAAGCCAGATTTTCTTCAGGTAATCCGGCCCACTCTGCACGTCGATATATTCCGAACTCTTAATCTGCCGCCCCTCGTTAATCTTCAGCACCTCGCAAATATGCCCGCGCGCCCGCAGTTCCTTGGTGACCAGCTTAAGCTGGATTGCCCACCCGCACATCGGCGGAGGATAATTTCCGATCTGAAGGATCTTTGCGGTTTTCGCCATCGACATAGAAATTGCCAAGCCAGGATCTAAACCCAGGAGAGATCGCGAGACGCAAACACTCTGCCCAAGGCCGTTTCTCTCTTGAGCCTCAATTTCATATCGAAATACCACCGGTAACTACTGCGCATTCGTGCCAACGAACGGCCCGCGACAGGTGTTCCTGAACTCTCCAACGGGTACCCGAATTCTTGGAGTGTCTTGCCGATCAGCTCACCCAACACGGCCAGTTGACGGGCGTCCAGGCTGTTCTTCCAGCGCTCCACAGGCGTAAACTCGCCCTCCTCGGCTTCCACTGCAAACGAACTATTAGGATGGCTCACCGCACCCACGCCTACTCTCGTGATGCGGTCGTAGTCCAAATCTTGCTCCACAAACCGGCTCAGCAGCGCCAGCATCTCGCGCGGATTCTGCACCAAATCTTCATAATGAATTTCAACGTAGTCGCGGCCCAGGACCTTGCCGCGCTTGCGTCCTTCCTCCACAATCCACTCCCAGTAAAGCGCGGCGACTTCCAGGCTCTTTGCGCGGTCCCAGGGAAACGGGCGAATCCACGCCTGCTTTTGCAGCGACAATGCTACGTCTCTCCCGTCACGAATAATGTGAATTACCAGCGCATTCGGAATGGTCGCCTTGATTCGGTCCAGATAGAGCACATGTTCCGGCGTGCTGTCGGCCCAACGCTCAACATTTTGCCTGCGCGCCATCGCCTGCATCACAAGACGCAGAAAGTCGCCGCCATTGCGGCATTCACCCATCACCTTTTCTTTCACTTCTTCCGCATCGAGACCGGTCTTGGAAAACAACGCACTCCCGCACCATGCTTGCAATAATTTTTGTCGATGACTAGCTTTACTCAAATCGCCGAAGCGCGGTTCCAGAACGTTGAACACTTGCGACTCCGCGCGATACATCGCAAAGTTCCCGGCGGAAAGCAGCATGTGATAAAGCAGCGTCGTACCGGAACGCGGACAGCCCACCACAAACACTGGCGCCGTGCTCCTCCAGCTTTTGCCCGCGGCGATCTCGATGCTGAGCTCCGTGTTCTGCATATTCCGTTCCGTCGCTGACTTCAAACTAAGTTTGATCACTTCTTTCGGCGGTTGATGCCACAAACTCCGAAACATGGATTGGCCGCGCCGCTGAATGCGCTGGGACTGCGGTTTCTCCAAACCTGATCTGGGGAGGAGGCAATTGCACCCGCCCGCTCTCCAGGTAATTTCTGTGCCACCACTCTAAGATAAGCAGCTTCCACAACACGCCGGAACGGTCCCGGCGTCCGCGCAGGTGCTCGTCCACCAGCGTTCGCACTGCCGCCGGACGAAGATATCCCCGCTGCAACGTTCGCGGTTCTGTCAGGATGTCCAGCAATCTCCCTTTCAGCGCGCCACGCATCCACTTCTCCAGCGGCAACTGAAACCCCTGCTTGGGCCGGTGCAGTACTGCCGCTGGAATTCCCAGCCTCTCCGCCAATTTCTTCAATAGATACTTGCGAACCGGCCCGCGATATTTCCATTCGATGGGCAGCGAGGCCGCCCACTCCACAAATTCCTGATCGAGCAGTGGCACCCGCACCTCCAGCGAAGTCGCCATGCTCATGCGATCCACCTTGGTCAAAATATCTCCCGCTAGATAGGTCTTGGTATCGAGATACAACAGGCGGCTCAGATCGTCAGGATTTCCCGGCGTGTGATCGTAATAATCGCGGAAGGCATGGAGCGGATCAGGCATGGGATTCGCAGCCGCGAGAAAATCTTTGCTGAACAGCGACCGCTCCCGTTCACGAGCCGGCAGAAAGGTAATGGAATCGAGATAACGATCTCGCGCACCCAACGTGGCGTTCCAAGCCAGATTGCGGCCCCACAACGCCGAAGGCAGCCGATGATGCAACTGCTCCCGATAGAAGTCTCCCAGCCATCCCGGCACGCGATCGAATCGCTTCCGATTCAATGCAACCTCATAACGATCATATCCGGCAAACATTTCATCGCCGCCATCGCCGGAAAGAGCAACCGTCACCCCCTGCCGCGCCATGCGGCAAACATAGTAGGTAGGCAGCATCGACGAATCGCCAAACGGCTCTTCCAGCATGCTTGTGAGATACGCGATCGTCTCTTCGATATTCGGATCGACGACCATCTCATGATGGTCGGTGCCGAACCGCTCGGCCACCATGCGCGCATAGTGCGATTCGTTGAACTTGTCTTCGACAAATCCAATGGAATAAGTCTTAACCGCTCTCGAAGATTCTCGCGCCATCAAAGCCACAACAATGGAAGAGTCCACTCCTCCACTCAACAGCGCGCCCAGCGGCACTTCGCTCATCAACCGGATGCGCACCGCTTCGCCGAGCTTGTCTTCCAGCATCTCCAGACATTCTTCTTCGGATTTCGGCTGGAACGTTCCGTAGGCTGGAACGTCCCAGTACTGCCGTAGAGATATTTTTCCGTCGGTAAACTCCAGGATATGTCCCGGCGGCAACTTCTGGATTTGGCGAAACGCGGTCAGCGGATCGGGCACATAACCGAAATAGAAATATTGCAGCAGGCCTTCGGAACTCGTTTCCGCCAGTTCCGGCGCAACCGAAAGAATGGCTTTTATTTCCGAGCCGAAAAGAATTCCGCCTTTGTTCGGGGCGTAGTGTAAAGGCTTCTTGCCCAACCGGTCGCGGGCCAGCAGAAGCCGCTGGCGCGTCTCGTCCCACAGCGCTATCGCAAACATCCCGCGCAACTTAGTGACGCACTCCGCGCCCATCTCTTCATACAGATGAACGATGGCCTCGGTATCGCTATGCGTATAGAAATTGTGTCCACGGGCTTCAAGTTCCGAGCGTAGTTCGGGGAAGTTATAAATCTCGCCGTTAAAAACGGTCCACACCGTGTGGTCTTCGTTGTGAATGGGCTGGCGCCCGCCTGCGACATCGATGATGCTGAGCCGCCGCATTCCTAGCCCGGCAGCACCACGGGTGACGATGCCTTCATCGTCCGGCCCGCGATGGATGATCGTCTGGCACATGCGGTGAATGTCTGCCGCATCGATAATTTCTCCGCGTCGGCCCACCATGCCTGCTATCCCGCACATGGTTGCGCCTCCGCTATAATTTCCCGAGAAGACGCGTTCCGCGCTGGTCCCGGCTTGCGCCCCCGCACCGCAACCGGAATATCTCCCACGCTCAAATCTTCCAGCCCGCAACTTTCAAACCAGCGAAAAACTTCTTCGTAAGTATGTTTCGACTGATACCAGGGCGAGTACCAGTCAAACGTATCGAGCACACGCCATTGCGGATCGGGATTGAAAGACATCGGCGCCAGCATCCGCAGAGCACCGCTCGCCGGCCTCCCGGCCAGTGGAATCTTGCGCAGCACCTGATGCAGACCATACAGAGGAATGGTGCCGTAACACAGCGCATGCAGCAACCGCGGCGGCATGCGCCGCGTGATCTTGCGATACATGTCGCTGAATCGGTACCAGGGGTTGTAACCGCTGTAGACCCACACGGCCAACTCACCGCCAGGTTTCAAAAAACGCGGCAAGTTCTTCACAGCAGCCTCGCAGTCCGGGGTATGGTGTAAAACGCCGAGACTGTAAATGTAGTCAAAACTCTCTGCCGCAAACGGCAATCGAAGCGCATCAGCCTGAAAAATGATCGCCTCGCGGCCTGCAAGATTGCGTCTTGCAGCTTCGACCGCGCGGCTCAGATCCACGCCCACCACGGTTGCTCCCCACTTCGTCGCGACCTCTGCGTAACGGCCCATGCCGCATCCCACATCGAGCACCAGCTTGCCCGCCAGCTCTTCCGGCCGAAATCGTGTTCGCAGGATGAAATCTTTTTCCGACCGCCGGCTGCTCTTATTATCAAGCTGCGTCTTATCGTGCTTGAGCCACTGGAAACCAAAGCTCCCCGCGTAAAACTGCTGTTCCACGAATCGGGGAACGCCATCCGCAACTGGATATCGGCTTGCGCAACCGGGGCACACTAGCACCCCGGCTTCAACAACAAGCCTGGACTGACAGTGCAGGCACCGGAGGATTCCTAGAATCTCTTCACCGGGCCCAGACCAATTCTCGCTTTGACTTGGCATTCTTCAGTTCCCGTAAGCGGCGTCGGCCATCTCCCGGTGCTTGCTCCCGTGCATCCGCGGGAGCGCCGGCAATCTTGTACAACACGCAAATGTACCCAACGATGAAATACTGAAAAAGGTTGTACTCTGTCGTGGCAAAAATCGCTCCTACCATATATGCGGCCATGCCCGCGCGCAATCCGCTGGTCCACAATCGGATATCCTTGTCCGCCACATAGCCCGGCAGCTTCCGCAACTTCTTCGTCTTGTGCAGCGACGACGCCATGACCGCGACGAAAAGAACCAACGCCGGCAGACCGGCTTCCGAACTCAGGCCGGTGTAGGTGTTGTGCGATGGCTGCCACGTGCCGCTCACCGCCTGGAAACTTCCCGGCCCAACTCCGAACAACGGATGTTGCATCGTGATCTTCAGGCTGTCGATCAGCAGCCGTTTTCGCGCCTCCAGCGACCCCTTGTCCTGCGATCCCTCGATGTTCCCCAGAAAGATGCTCTCCACCCGGATCAGATAACGCGGCGTCGCCAACACCACCCCAACTCCCGCAATGCCCACCAGCAACGTTCCGGCCAGTAGATAGGTGTGCTTCCCCTTGACCACAAACTCCCAAAAACAGATCATGCCAGTGATCCCCAGCGCAATCAGCCCGCTTCGCGAATAAGTCGCGATCACCGCGTAAACCATAAAGACCAGGCTCACGCTCCAGAACAGCTTCCGCACCGCGCCTTTGCTCCCCAACAGAAAAGCCACGCACAGCGGAAAATTAATTGCGATGTTGATGGCCAGATCGTTGGGATTTTCCAGAATGCCCTTCTGGATACCCAGAAGCCGGCCTTCCGATGTCTGGTGAATCAGAACCGATCCCACGGTGACCAAAGCGATCGACGCCGCCTGAATCAGCAACAGTTTTCGAATCTCATCCACCTTGCTCACGACCATAAAAATGAGAAACGCGACAATGACGCCTTTGGAAAAACGGTTGACCACATATTCAAACGCGCCACCGCGCCACGTGGCAAACACGATTGTTACCAGCATGTGCAGCAATAGCAGAGCAAGAAGTTTCAGTTCAATAGGAATCTTGGCGCGGTCCTTCGGCCGCGTGCCAAAGATCAACGCGAGCAGAGCGATACCACCAGCAATCTTTCCGATCGGCACATACGACAGCCCGGGAATGAAATCCTCGGGGCGCAGAAAATAGATATACGAAAACAAAACCAGCGCCCGGTAGGCCAGAGTCTTGCGGTTCACGCTCACATACCGCAACCGCGAGGCGAGGGGACGGAATCTGCCTTCCATCTTCACTGATTCCCCGCCGCGGGCGCCGGCCCGGCATTCTGGTTGCGCACAAAATCGAATTGATCCAGCGGCACTTCCACGTCGTGACTCAAAGTCAGCATGCGGATGCGCAGCACTTTGTCCACTGGCGCAGCCCACTGCTTGTTCTCGTACAGCAGCAGATTTCTGCCTTTCCATTCTGGCTCGTTCCCGCCGACGGGAAACCTTCCCAGCAGCCGAAACTGATCGGTTTGCAACACTTGCCGCAGAGCGCTCTGTGAGGGAAAATCCAGCGGAGTATTTTCGGAAACGACGGCAAAACGAATGCCGTCGTTCTTAAATAGATTAAGCACTTCGTCGCGCCCGTGCAGCAGTTCCTCGCTGTTTGCGTTTCTGCGCACATCGTTGACATAGAGCGCCTTGCGCAGCACCAGAAACTGCCGCCGGGGGTCGAGCGAGCGCATAAAGAACACAAAATTTCCCGGAACTTTTCCGTCGAACAAAACAATGCCCGAATCGTAGTTCTCCACCAGCCGCGCAGCCGCCGTCCGGTAGCCGGAAATGTAAGGCCGCTGAAAACCCCATGCTTGAACGGTCATCGCCGCCACAAAAATGCACGCTGCCGCTTGCATCGCGCGGCGCATCCAGGGCGTTTGAAATCCCGCGGTCAACAACCCAGCCGCGAAATAAACCAGCGGCGGAAACCAATAGATGGCGAACCGCGCCTCGCTCTGACCAAAAAATGTGAACGTCAGGTATCCCGCCGCAATCCAGCACAGCATCAGCACCGTCTGACCGCGCCGATTCCAGCGGCGAGATATCCCGAGTCCCAACCCGCTCAGAACGAGCAACGGAATCGAGAATGTGTGCGGCAGGCTCTTCCAGTAATACGCGAGCCGCCGCAGACCATCCAGTTGATGCGACCCCAAATCCTTCGCCACCGATGCGCCGTGCGATACCAGCATCAGCACATAGAAAGGCCCTGCCAAAACTCCGATGATCGCAATCGCCGGCCACATGTTGCGCGTCCAGACGCGCTCCCAGCGCCGGGTTGCGGCTACGCTCAAAAAACAGAAGACAAAAATATAAATACTGGTCTGCTTGCACAACAGGGCGGCGCTGGCCCACAGCGCCCACTTAATCACCGACGCCCGCCGTCCGTCGTCAAGGTAGCGAATCCAGTGGCGTATCGCCGCGACCCCTAAAGCCAGCGAAGGAATTTCAAGCATCACCGCCTTCTCGAAGACAAGCATCAACGGAATCGTGGCCAGTACGATGGCCGAAACGAACGCCGTGAAAGGTCCCTGCAACTCCTCGACCAGGCAAAACCACTGGTAGAGCAACAACGTTAGAAATAGCAGCACGCTGATGCGCGCCGCCACCACACTGCGGCCCAGCGTGAGAAAGCTCGTGCCTTCGACCACATAAAAAAGCGGTGGCCAATGAACCAGGGCGATTGCCGGATATTGCGCGTAATAGCGATAGGCATATGCGATCGGGTGGAGCAGGGGCAGATCATGCATCGCATCCGCCACGAACAATCCGGTGACCGCGTGCTGCGCCTCATCCACGTTGTAATCGAACTCGCCATTGTCGATGCCATGCGCCACCACTCCGCACACTAGCGTAACGACGGCCGCGATCAGAAAACCGCGCGCGCGTTTCGATAGCGCCAGGTGCGCGACGATGCCGATCACCGTCAGCTCGAAGTGGTTTCCTCACCATCGAGGGCTCGTCAACGGACTGGCCATTGGAATTTTCGCCGCCGGCTCGGGCATCTTTGGACCTGTAGCGGGGATATTGGTTGAGCGGATCGGATGGCGCGAGACGTTTCAGGTTCTCGCCGGCGTGTTCTTCGTCTTCACCATGGCTGGAGCTTACCTGCTTAAGGATCCGCCCCCGGGATACAATGCCCCGGCTAGAAAATCCAAGTCCGCCGGGCGCCACGCCGCGCATCACATTGACCAACCGACCCCGCAGGTGCTCCGAAGCCCGGTCTTTGTGGCGCTTTGGATCGCATATGCTCTGGGCACCACCGCCGGCACCATGGTGATCAGCCAGCTGGTTCCTTTCGCACGATTAGCGGGATGGAGCGCCAAGACCGCCGCATTCGCTATCACGATCGGCGCCATCGGGAGCGCGTCGGGAAGGTTTTTCTCAGGCTGGTTGTCCGACCACCTCGGCCGCCTGCAGACCTTGCGCGCCGTCATCGTCACCTCCCTAA
>Ga0209006_10003634_pt1 | contig 14020 bp, 10 predicted proteins | sample JacPin_JW_Ref_O2_FD_188567 | JGI IMG/M metagenome (GOLD analysis project Ga0209006, IMG submission 188567) | Forest soil microbial communities from Algoma, Ontario, Canada - Jack Pine, Ontario site 1_JW_Ref_O2 (SPAdes) (version 2) | ecosystem: Environmental > Terrestrial > Soil > Boreal... | reverse complement strand
AAATCCAGAGCCGGTGCATCCCGCCATGATCGTGAAGTCTAGAACTCGACAGAACCGTCATTGCGACCCTCCTGAAGATTTTCAGTGCTTACTCGCGCCCGCTGCCAGCCTGGCCGGACCGGCCGCGCTGCTCCCCCGTAGTCCGGAGAAGGTTTTTAGGATGACTGTGTTGCTGTTGAGCAGGTGGGCGTTTGCTCGCGGCGCCCCCCGTGATCGTGCCCTGCACCTCCACCGCGCCGAATACCGGGGCAATGGTGTCGGTTTCCACTATGAAACCCTGCGAACCGTTGGCAACAAAGAAGTCGACGGTTTCAGTACCGGGTGTCGTCCCGCCGATTCCAAAGGGGAAGGAGGGGGTAGTCACGATGGTGCCGGTAAAGCGTCCGGGATTACTTGTATCCGCCGCCAACGTTCCCGTCAGTGATCCGGTAGTCAGCGTTTCACAGCATTCACCTGCGGCATCTGTACCCGTAGCTTGGAAGTCGCCCTCGCCGCTGAACGTGCCTGGACTGGTTGTGCTCACCGTGAAATCGCCGGTAAACCCGCCGTCATAACTACAACAGCCGCCAAGGTTCGATTGATTCGAGAGAAGAACGGCGTAGCTTCCGGTAAGACTCGCGGGAGCCGGGGTCGACTGCGGAATCATGACCCCGATTGCATTGCCGTAGGCTGTCGTGGCGGACGTATTGTTAGCCTCGAGCAGCAAAGCGCCGCCGGTTCCGCTGGGGTTGTTCGGATCAAGCAGGTTGAGATTGGGATCAGTCAGGTAAACGTTATAGATTTGGCCCGAGGGCGTGGTAAGAGTCCCGCGCGCGCTGCCAGAGATGGAGATGGCAGCACTGAGTGCGAGGGGAACGTCGGTCGTTGCGATCGACGGTGCTGGAGATCCGCCGTCGGCGACGTTGAAATCCATGATCCCCGCGGTGACATTTCCGCTTCCGTCGGTGGTAAATTGGCCCGCGGCAGCGCTTGAATCGCCCCCATTGTTATTGTCGCCAAAGCCGAAGTAGGTGAAGACGAAGCCCCCGCTGAGTGCAGCGCTGGTATCGTTAGCGGCAGTGGCGAGGGATCCCTCCCCGATTGCGCTGCCAGCGTTGCCCGCGTTACCAGTGTTGGTGAGTACGGCTAGCCTCAAAACCTCGGGCGTGACAATGTAGTACGCATACTGGGTACAAGTAGGCAGAGGAAATGCGCCGCAAGGGCCGGGAGTGTCGGGGGAGGAACTCAGTGTGATGATGCCCCGACCACTTGAGTCGGGAGCAGTATAGGTACCGGTGAACGGGAGTCCTGCGGCCGGAGATGTGATCTCACTGTTGTAGCCGGTCCCGCCCCCGTCATTTCCCACATTTTCGTCGAAGATGCCGCCGGTTATGTTGCCCGAGGTGGTCGCAGTCGCCGTGCCATCCGCAGTGAAGATGCCGCCCCAGCTTCCATTCTGTCCCGCCGCATGGCTATATCCGCTTAAGGTGAAGGAATAGCCGCCGGAAACCTGCGACCCGGAAAAGGCTGGGCCCGCGGTTTGCAGATCCATGCTCCCGGGTGCTCCTATGGTGTACCCGTTGAACTGATCCTCCTCGGCGATCACGAGGTGGGAATTTGAGGTAGCGGTAATGCCGTGGGTTTCAACGTCGCCGGCCAGGTCGAGGCTTAACGTTCCGTGACCCGTCGAGTCCAAGTTATAAAAGCTCCCGCTGCCGGCGGTGCTGGTCGGAATCACTGCCAGGTGTCCGCCACCGTTGTTGGCTTCCCAATCAACTTCTCCCCCGAGGATGTTTCCGAGTCCATCCAGCGTGACGCTGCCGGCCACGCCAAACGACCCGTTGCCAGGATTCAAAACAATGGCATACTGCTGCGCGATATTGACCGTCTCGCTGGTCGTTTGCGAGGTGTCGCTCACTGAGGTTGCTGTGATGGTGACCGTATAGGCAAGATTCGGGGTGATGGGACCGTTCGCCGGCGCCACGGGCGCCGTGTACACCGTTGTTATCTGATATCCGGTGGTCGCGGGGCTGAACGAGCCGCAGCCGTTGACGGGCGCACAACTCCAGGTCACGCCCGCATTGGCCTTGTCGTTCAATACATTGGCCGCGAGGTCTGCCGTCCCGCCCGCAGTCACAACCGCCGGCGGAGGCTGGACGATTTGCACCGTCAGCGCCCCTCCGGAGGCGCCGGTACCGGGAAGTGCGTCGATGCCGTTGCAGGCAGACAGCAGTGCCAGCCCAGCCGTGATGAAAGCGCTGACAACGATCCTGCCTTTCATGTGCGCACCTCGTCCGGAACTGGCCTCGTACATCCTGCTCGTCCTGCTCACAACCGGAAAGCTCAACGTCGGTCTCATCTGTAACTCCTTTAGAGCAAACTCCGGAATTCGATAAGCAACAGAACAAAAGCGGCGCGATGGAACACCGCAGACCTCATCATGGGAGCAACCCGTAGACATCCACTTCTGTGCGAGTGCTGACGTAGACCTTGCCGTTGGCGACGGTGGGCGGAACAAATTTCACCGCGTTGCCCGCCTGGTCACGGTTGTTGGCCGCCATGGTGCTGTCCCAGTATTCCAGCAACAAATTGCCGGCATCGTAGGCATACAGCACCGCCGGACCCGCGCAAGCCGCCGGGACAGGCACCTGAAAGCAGTTCGTGCCGGCATTCGGGTTGGCGTACCCGTAGGCGTTGGCATCGATCGCCCAGACAATGCCGTTCGAAGCGCCCTGCGAAGAGACTGAAGGGGATGCGCCCGGGAAGTTGTAATAGTGAGCCGACTGCGATGCGGGAGTCGTATCGAATTGTCCCGTCGAAGGATTGAAAGTAAACAGCTTCAGGTAGTCGCCCGAGCCGGTGTTGTCCAAGCTCCCTGCAAAGTACAGACCGTTTTGCCAGAACGCAGGCGTACCATAAAATCCGGACGGTGACCCAGTGAAACTCTGCACAATCTGGTTGCTGCCGGCCTGAAAATTTCCCATGTCGTTGCGGTTGATTAAATAGACGATCCCCTGCTTTCCGAGGGCCACTAGCAAATTGGGCACTGGCCCCGAAGTTTGATCCGGCAGCAAAACCGGATTACCCGAGCCCAGATCGACGTCGTTATTCGCCAGGTAGGATTGGTCATCTGGAGTGAACCAATCCACCAACGTCAGGTTTTCACCGTTTGGTGTGCTACCACTGGAGGGAGCTAATTGCAGAATGCTGTCTCCGTAATCGTTGTCCGGCGTAGTGGTATTGTTGGCGTCAAACACGCCATTGCCTGTGGAGACGTAGACTTTCCCCCCGCTGTCGACCGCCGGTGCGCCGCCGCCGGCCCAAATGCCGCCCATTCCGCCGTTTGGCGAAGTGTTGAAGACGGAGGCTTGCTGCTGCAAATTGGAAGCGGTGTAGCCGATGAGCCAGCCGTGCCATGGCGACGCATCCTCATGCGACGACCACCCCACATACACCGTTCCCGCGGCCAGCGCCAGCGCAGGCCTTTGATTCTGCATTTGAGCGTTGAAGCTCACCATGCCGCCTGACGATCCATCGCCGTTTCCCGGCACCGATGCCGCAATGTTTACTGGGGCATTGAACTTCTCACTCCCGGTAGCCAGATCCAGTGCGTGCAACCGCTGATAAAACCTACCCAGCGCGCTGTTCTGCGATGTGCTGACCAGGTAAATCGTATGGCTCGTGGGATCAATCACTGGTGTTCCCGTAACTCCGACCTCTGGGTAAATATCCCCAACTCCGCATTGGCAACCCACCTCGTTCCAGTCGACGGAAGTCTCTCCGGCAGTCCCGCCGTGAAGAGCGTCCAGAAGGTTCACCTCGCCGAGCGACCCGCTGCCTTGCCAGTACTGAACACAGGGATTGGCGTCGGCGTCGAAGGCAAAAACCGTGTCATGCTGGGTAGCCACGAAGATCACGTTATGAATCCCGCCATTGATGCTGAAGCTTGGAACCCAGAGCGGTTGCGTGAAAACAGCGCCATCCACCACGCAGGAAAACAATTTTCCAAAAGTGTTCGTATTTACTGTGGCGGAGGTTAGCCCGTACTCTTGCGGGTTCGCGCCGTCACGCGACAGATCGTTGTGGTGGGTGAAGACGCCTGCCAGATCGGTCACGGCAACGGTGGCAGATGCCGAGTTCGCGGAATTGGCCACGCTGGTCGCGGTCACAATATGCGTGCCCGCGGTGGAGGGCGGTGTGTAGACCCCAGTCGCGCTGATCGTCCCCACGCTGGCATCGCCGCCCGCTACAGCGTCCACGCTCCAACTGACGTTGCCGCCAGCCGTGACCCACGACGTGAACTGCTGGGTCTGGGTGGTAACCACCACTGCCGCCAATTGCGGCGTGATGCTCACAGGCACGACCGTGAACGCCGCTCCCGCGCTGGATACGCCGCTTGCGGTTACCACCACGTTGCCCGTGGTCGCTCCCGCTGGAACCGAAACTGCAATCGACGCCGCACTCCAACCTGTGGGGGTTGCTGCCGTGCCGTTGAACGTCACTGCACTCGTGCCCTGGGTCGCACCGAAATTGGCACCGGTGATTGTGACCGGGGCGCCGACGGCGGCCGAGGATGGCGACAAACCAGTGATGCTGGGCGTTGGGAGCACGGTGAACGCCGCTCCCGCACTGGGCAAATCGTTTACCGTAACCACCACATTGCCCGTGGTCGCTCCGGCTGGAACCGTCACCACAAGCGAGGTCGCACTCCAGCTCGTGGGCGTCGCTGCCATGCCATTGAAGGTCACACTGCTCGTGCCCTGAGTGGCTCCAAAGTTCGTGCCGGCGATCGTCACCGCCGCTCCCACCGCGCCCGAGGAGGGCGATAGATTCGTGATGCCCGGCGTGGGAGGGGGAGGCGGGTTGGAAGTTCCGCTGCTACTGCTGCCGCATCCCGACAGACCAAGAGTCGCTCCCAAAGCAATTCCGAGACAGCGAACTCCGGCGCTTCTGGCCACGCTGGTGCACCTCCCCCGAAGGCAATTCCTTGAGCGCAGACAACCACAATATGGCGTACGGTGCGGCAGTATGGTGGATACGGGCGGCAAAGGAAATAGTAGACATTTAACATTAATTGTACTAACGTAACTTTCCGTGAAACGTCCGGCCCCGCGTTCGAAGACGGCACCTCTCCCCGCCAATCGGATCATCATTCGCGAGCTCGAAGAGTATCTTCGGTGCACGCGCATCCGGCACGTGCATTTTGGCGATGGCAGTACACCACCTCCCGTGCTCGCCTATGTCACGAATTTTCCCCGTCTGTCTGTCCCTCTGACGGGATGTCACAAGATGGAGATAGCTCACGGTGGACGTGCGGAAATGATCAATCCGGTTCGCGGCCACGCCGTCTTTGTGCCCGATCACGCCTGGAATAAACCCGATTGGTCGGTGCACGTCGAGGCCCTCACACTCCTGTTCGGCGTGAAGCAGATCGGCATCAGCCTGGTGCGTCACGGAGGCCACACGCAGTCGCCCACGACGGCGCTGAAGGCCAGCGTTCACGGCGGTTATGATGTGCCAACCCACAGCATTCTCACCTCGCTCCGGGTGCTGGCCGCGGACCACTCCAAAGGTCCGCTGGCGCGTCTGCTGACGGAATCCATGCTCCACGCGTGCCTTCGACTGCTGAAATCGCCTCAGAAGCACCACCTGCGCAAGGCGATTCGCACCTATGAGTCTCTTTGCTTGTACGTTCAGGAGAACTTTCAGAGTCCGATCACGCGGGAAAGCGTGGCGCAGCACTTCGGCCTGGCGCCAAACCATATCTCGCGTGTTTTCCGGAAAGAAGGGTTCATGAGGTTCAACGATTATCTGAACCTGGTGCGCGTGAATCGAGCCAAGTTCATGCTGCAGACCTACAGCCTGACCTTGAAAGAGATCGCCTCCAACTGTGGGTACAACGACACGGCCTATTTCTGCAGGGTCTTTAAGAAGACCTGCAAAGTCACCCCCACCGAGTACCGGACGGAAAGCTCCGCGGGCCCCTAGCTCCGGGTGGGCTGGCGGAAAGCCGGAGCCGCTTCCGAGAGGTGGGTCCGCAGGACCGCGGGCGCGCACGCTGTGTATAAAAGGTTACCTGAGTACAACAAACGTTCCATCTCTCCTGTTTCCGGATTAGGACTAATCACACATACTACGGAACCGTGTCTCGTGCAGTTCCATGTCCGTATGGGTCGCGGTTTAAGTATGAGAAATGCAGCCTTCGTGCGAAACGCCAAGCGAAGCGCATTTGCCAGTCTCCCGCCAGCTGCAAGGAAACGCTTGGAGCTGTTGTTTCGGGGAGAAACCAGGGTGGGAAGTAAACATACGGGGCCACCTTGGCGAGGGCCCGGTGAGCGGGTTTGCGGCTACAATGCACGACGTTGCTTTTGTAGCACTGGACTCCGATGCCTAAAATGCTCAAGAACCTTCGGCAGCACCTGCTCACGGGTGTTTCGTTCGCGATTCCCTTCATCGCCTGCGGAGGCCTGCTGATCGCACTTGCGATCGCCTTCGTGCCGATGACTCCCAGTGGACCGGATTTTTCCCAGGCACCGCGGCTCAAGCTCATCAATGACATTGGAGCGGCATCTTTTACCTTGATGCTGCCCGTGTTGGCGGGCTACATCGCGTATTCCATCGCCGGCAAGCCGGCCCTGGTTCCCGGATTCCTTGGTGGATACCTTTCGGGTCAAGTGAAGGCGGGATTCCTGGGAGCGATCTTGGCAGGCCTGCTGGCGGGCTATGTTGTGGAGCTTCTCAAAAAGGTTCCGGTCTCGAGGCACTTGCGACCAATCATGCCGATTCTGGTGATTCCCATTCTTTCGGGGGCTTTTATAGGCGTGGTGATGCTGAAGGTGTTGGGAGTGCCGATTGCGCTCCTGATGTCGAACGCCACGAATGCTCTGAAAGCCATGAGCACTGGAAACAGTGTAGTGCTGGCTTTAATTCTAGGTGGAATGATCGCTTTCGACATGGGCGGGCCGATCAACAAGACCGCGTTCTTTTTCGGTGCCGCGATGATCAAAGAAGGGAACTATCAGATCATGGGAGCGTGTGCCGCAGCCATCTGCACGCCACCGTTAGGGATGGGTCTGGCCACATTGCTGCAGAAGAAATTGTGGAGCACGGAAGAACGGGATGCAGGGCTGGCCGGAATCTGGATGGGACTGACGGGATTAACCGAGGGCGCGATTCCTTTTGCCGCAGCAGATCCGCTTCGTGTCATACCAAGCATCATGGCTGGTTCCGCCGTAGCATCCGTGATCGCGATGGTTGGCAGAGTGGGAGACCACGCTCCCCACGGGGGCCCGATCGTGTTATTCGTGGTCGATCACAGGCTCGCCTACCTGTTGGCGATCGTGACCGGGACGATGGTGACCGCGCTTTCGGTCAATCTGCTGAAAGCACGCAGCCGGAGGCTGACCCACAGAACGGAGGAGGAAGCGGCATGAAGATTGTTGCGGTCACTGCCTGCCCGACGGGCATCGCCCACACCTACATGGCGGCGGCGCGACTGGAGAAGGTCGCCAAGACTCTCGGCTTTGAAATCAAAGTTGAGACGCAGGGTGCCATGGGCATTGAAAACAAGCTGACGGAGAATGACATCCGCCAGGCGCAGTTTGCCATCTTTGCCGTCGACATTGCAGTGGAGGAGCGCGAACGATTCAACGGAGTCAAGGTTATTCAAGTGCCGCTGCAAGAAGCATTGAAGGATCCCCACAGCATCTTCGCCAAGATTCAACCCTGATATGACACAGAGGGCCAGCACGTCGCTGGAGTTCGCGTTTGTTTGCTCTTTGTCCGACGGCTTGCATGCGAGGCCTGCAAGCCACCTGGCCGAGGTGGCGAACGAGTTTGCCTCCGACAGCCTCTTGACGAACCTGCGCACTGGTTCGGTCGGAAGCCTGAAGAGCGTGCTGGCCATCATTTCTGCCGACGTCAGACAAGGCGATCGCTGTACCGTGCAGGTCCGGGGAAGCGATGAGCAGGCGGCACACAGCGCGCTGCTGCGTTTTATCGAGCAGGTTCTTCCCGGCTGTGACGTTCCTCTGGCGGGAATGAGCCTGATTTCTGCCAACGGTACGCTTCCCCGCACTCTGCTCGCGGCCGAAGTGAGGTGTTGCTTTGGATCTCCCGTCAGTCCCGGCGTTGGCGAAGGCAAGGTCGTAATGCTAAACGGCATGACGCTGCCAGCGACCTTGCGCGAGCGAGTCGTCACCGACATCGCAGCAGAACTGGAACACGTCAAACACGCCATAGCCGCGGTTCGCGCTCGAATTCGAGAGAAACTTACACACCCAAGATCTTCCCTGGAGACAGCAGTATTACAAGCCGACCTGGCAATCGCCGGCGACGTATCTTTCGCTCAGAAGCTGATGGAGCACGTTGCGCAAGGGAAAGCGGTGGGCCAGGCCGTGGTAGAAGCGGGCGAATTCTTCATCGATCTTCTGCGGCATTCCGACAGCGAGTACATCCGCGAGCGGGCCTTGGACGTCGAGGAGATTTGCCTGCAATTGCTGGAGGAGATTTATGGTGCGGATTTTCAGGCCGCAGCCATCGAGTTGCGCGAGCCCTCGGTTGTGGTGGTGGAAACACTTGCTCCGCAGCAGCTTCTCGGACTCGACCGGCGATGGTTGCAGGCGCTTGTGCTGGAGTATTCCGGTGCAACTTCCCACGCCGTCATCCTGGCACGCTCGCTTGGCATCCCCACTTTAGTAGGGGTAAAAAATGCCCGGCTCCTGCTAACGCCGGGACAAGAAGTTGTCGTCGACGCCATGCGAGGGTTCGTGGTAGCCCAGGTCTCTCCGGCAGTGCAAAGATTTTACCAGCGAGAGCGGAAGACTCTCCTGCAGCGACAACAATTCCTTCCGCCCCAGACCACGGGGCCCGCCGTTACAACCGATGGCAAAACGATTGAAGTAGCAGCCAATGCCTCCTCGTACGAGGAGCTGTCTCGGGCCTTCGAAAACGAGGCCGACGGGATAGGGTTGTTTCGCACCGAAGCCGCCTTTCTGGAACGCGACCATGCGCCTTCGGAAGAGGAGCAGTTTGCGATCTACTCCGCAGCCGCGCGGGCCGCCGCCGGGCGATCCGTGATCATCCGCACGTTTGATCTGGGCGGAGACAAAACTGCCCCCTATCTGAATCTGCCGGCGGAAGACAATCCCTTCCTGGGATACAGGGGCGTGCGGATTTACGCCGAGCATCGCGAGCTGTTGCAGGCTCAATTGCGTGCCATCCTCCGCGCCTCGGCGGTGGGCAAAGTTCAGATTATGGTGCCCATGATCTCCTCTCTCGAAGAGGTGCTTCGATTCAAGGCCGAGATCTGGGAGGCAAAACAGGATCTGGAGCGCAAAGGGATCGCTTTTCAAGCAGACGTAAAGATCGGGATCATGATCGAGGTGCCCTCGGCCGGATTTATCCTGGATCAACTCTGCACGGAAGCCGATTTCTTCAGTCTGGGCACGAACGACCTGAACCAGTATTTTCTCGCCGCCGACCGCAGCAGTCCCAAGATCGCCGAACTTTCTAACGTGTTGCATCCGGGATTTCTTCGGTTTCTCAGACAGATCGTCCGGGAGATCCACGCAGCCGGGAAATGGGTGGGAATGTGCGGAGAGATGGCGGCCGAGATCCGGAATCTGCCCTTGCTGATTGGACTGGGATTGGATGAGATGAGCCTCCCGGCGGCAGGAATTCCAGCGGTGAAAAGAGCGATTTCGCAAGTGTCGGCGGCCGACTGCGAGCGGGTTCTTGCGGACGTGATCGCTTGCCGGGATAAGAACTATCTGGAAGACCTTCTCGAGAAGGCGCAGCCGTCCGCGGCCGCACAACCGTTATTGAGCAAAGAACTGGTTCTGCTGGGCAGCGAAAGCAAGAATAAAGAGGAGGCCATGCAGGAAATGGTTGACGCCTTTTACATTGCCGGGCGGACCGTTGATCGGCAGCGACTGGAAGAAGCCTTGTGGTCCCGTGAAGCCGTTTACTCCACCGGACTGGGTTATGGCTTTGCTGCTCCTCATTGCAAAACCGAGGCGGTAACGGCCGACTCAATCGGAGTACTCAAACTCAGACAGCCGATCGATTGGGGCTCAGTCGACAGCGAACCAGTGAACATGATCTTCCTGATCGCAATGCGCGAACCGCAGCTCGCGAACCGACACATGCAAGTATTTTCAAGACTGGCGCGGAAGCTGATGAATGAGGAATTCCGCGGGCACTTGCTTGCTGTCGAAAATGCACACGACATGGCCACCTTTCTGGCACAACAACTCGAAATCTCTCTGCACTAGACGACATCTGGCAACGTCAGCTAACCGAAACTGCCTCGCCGATGCTCGTGATGTCTAAGGAGAACACCGAGAGCAACGATCACGAGCATACCGTCGGGAGCGATATCCTGTGCGCGAGTATCATGGTGCAGGACTTGGAGGTGACTCGCGCTGCCATCAAGGCTCGCAGCGGTCGAACCCCGGAGCTCTACCAGGGCATTTACGGCACGAGCGTCTCAATTCCAGTTGACCTCACAGATGGTATCGAAATTGAATTCATACAGAATGCCCGTTCATCGGGGTTCGCGGTGCCGCCGGATTACCGATTGTCCACCAACGTTCGATCAGCTCGGTATCCCGCACCGACCCGAGTCGGCTCCCGCGCATCTGATGGAGAGGCTGAATATGCTGCGAGGTCTGCGGCCAACATGGGAGATACGCGATGAGGGCAGTAGTACTCGATGAGTACGGTGGTCCTGAGAAGCTGAAATTTGAAGACAACGTTGCTGAACCGCAGATTAGCGGAACTACGGTACTGATCGCGGCAGCCGCTGCGAGCGTTAATCCGATCGACTGGAAACTGCGTTCGGGGATGCGCCAGAAGGATTCTCCGTTGTCGTTCCCGGCAATTCTGGGCCGCGATGTGAGTGGCATCGTGCGGGCGGTGGGCGCAAATGTGAAGCACTTCAAGGCCGGCGACCGTGTTCTTGCTCTAACCTGGAAGACCTATGCCGAATTGGTGGCGGTGGACGATTCGGACGTGGCCCATCTGCCGGATGGCGTGGACCTGGCGAACGCGGCTGCGATCCCGCTGATTTCGCTCACGGGAGACCAGCTTGTGCGCCTCGCGACAAACGTGAAAAAGGGACAGGTTGTTCTGATAACGGGAGCGCTGGGCAGTGTTGGGCGCGCGGCAGTGCATACGGCGAAGAAGATAGGCGCGCAGGTGATTGCGGGTGTTCGCGGGAAAGAACTGGATGACGCCCGCTCCCTCGGAGTGTCTGACGTGCTAGCGATTGATGACGATAAAGCGATCGAGAACTTCCGCTTCGTGGATGCAATTGCGGACACCGTTGGCGGTGACGTTGCGGCGAAGCTGATCGCGAAGGTAAGGCAGGGCGGCTCCTTTGGCTTCGCCGCTGTGTTGCCGGAAAGTGTGGCGGCTAAAAATCCGACAGTGAAGATTACGCGCGTGCGTGCGCAGCCTGATCCATCCAAGCTGCGCGAGTTTGCCGATGACGTGCGCGATGGCAAGTTCGTTCTGCCGATTGGTCGCCGGATGCCGTTGCGCGATGCGGCAGAAGCACATGCGCTAGGGGAGAAAGGCGGCGCGGGAAAGATCCTCCTGCTGGCGCCGGATTCTAAGCAGTGAGATGGAAAGGCGCGTCCACGTTCTGCCCCACCTAGCAAGCCCTCTCGGCTGGGGCAGGTCCCGAACTGAGCCTGGAGAGACTTCAGATGGTCCGCGACCGGAATCCCTCATACTTTGGCTCGAAATAATTAAGGTTGTGGACCGTCCGGGCAAGGCCTTTGGGCGCTTCGAGTTTCCCCGCGACGAAGGCCTCCTAGACCACCATGGCCGTCAGGTCCGTCAATTCGACTATGGCTGCTTGAAATTCCTCGAGATTTCCTGAATTCTGTCGAATGGGCCCCCTCTCATCCGTCATACGTTCGGGTGCATAAAGGCGCTCACGACAGTTCCCAAAGGAGAAAATCTTGCAATTTGCCCTGCTAATCTACGAATCACCAGAAGCTTTTGCGACCCGGAACAGCGACGGAACCGACCCTTACACGGGTGCTTGGCGGGCGTACCATAAAGCCCTCGTCGAATCCGGCACCTACCTCGCTGGCGATCCGCTTCAAGTGCCGGAGACTGGAACTACAGTGCGGCTTGAGGAAGGAAAGCGGCGCGTACAGGATGGCCCCTTCGCGGATACCAAGGAGCAGCTGGGGGGATTCATCATCATGGAACTTCCCTCCATTGACGCGGCGCTCGACTGGGCAGCGCGTTGCCCGGCCGCCGCGGACGGTGCTGTGGAGGTCCGTCCCGTTGCACCTGAATCCAAGCGCCGGATCACGGGATGAGTGGAAGCGGGCAAGAGGACACAAATCGGGCGATCGAGCGAGTGGCCCGCGAGTCCTACGGTCGCCTGGTGGCCTATCTCTCCTCGCACACGCGCGACGTCGCCAGCGCCGAAGATGCCCTCAGCAATGCTTTGCTTGCAGCACTCATGGCTTGGCCGCGAGATGGACTGCCACAAAATCCGGAGGCCTGGCTGCTGACCGCAGCGCGCCGCTCCTTCATCGATCTTGTGCGTCATCGACAGGTGGCCGTAGCAAGTGAGCCCACTCTCCAGCTCCTAAGGGAGGAACGCGAGATGACGTTGCCTGCGGAGTTTCCCGATGACAGGTTAAAGCTCCTGTTCGTGTGCGCTCATCCCGCGATCGATTCTTCCATGCACACGCCGCTCATGCTCCAGACCGTTTTGGGACTGGATGCGGCGCGCATCGCGCACGCCTTCCTGGTCTCACCCGCAACCATGGGGCAGCGACTGGTGCGTGCCAAGACCAAGATCCGCGACGGTGGCATTCAGTTCGAAGTGCCGCAAGAGCGCGAACTGCCGCAGCGCCTCGACGCGGTGCTCGAAGCGATTTACGCCGCCTTTGGTATTGGCTGGGACGATATGGCGGGCGTCGATCAGAGCGGCCGGGAGCTTGCCGAGGAAGCGATCTGGCTCGGACGCGTCCTTCTTCAGCTCATGCCCCGGGAAGCAGAGGTTCGCGGGCTGCTGGCTCTCATGCTCCACTGTGAAGCGCGGCGGCAGGCACGGCGGGGACCGGAAGGCCGCTATATTCCGCTCTCGGAGCAGGATTCACGGCAGTGGTCTCTGCCATTAATCAACGAAGCGGAACGCCATCTCGCCGAGGCTTCGAGTCGCGGTCGAAGCGGCCGGTTTCAACTCGAGGCCGCGATTCAGTCGGTACATGCCGAGCGGGCGCGCAGCGGCAGGACCGAGTGGGCTGCGATTATGCTGTTCTACGAACAGCTGATTCGCAAATCCCCGACGCTCGGCACGCGAACTGGATACGCCGCGGCAGTAGCTGAAGCGCAGGGACCGGAAGCGGGCCTGGCGGCGCTGGACGCGATCGATCTCGAGTCCGTCTCGGGCTATCAGCCCTACTGGGCGGTGCGCGCTCACTTGTTGCAACGGCTAGCAAAGACCTCCGAGGCCGCAGATGCTTTCGACCGGGCGATTGGTCTCGCCGAGGACCCGGCAGTGAGACAGTTCCTGCTCCAGAGGCGGGGCTAATTTTCTCCTGTGGTTCTGTCGAAATCGAAGCCCTTCACCCGTCATCCCCATAGAGGCGGCTTAGCAGCAGTCCCGAGGCGCCTAATCAGCAGGAGGGTGTATGACAATCGCAGATAAAGCAGTTTTGGTGACCGGGGCCAATCGCGGCATCGGACGGGCGCTGGTCGAGGAAGCCTTGCGTCGAGGTGCGAAGCGGGTATATGCCGGTACGCGCCGGCCCTTGGCCCACTCCGATGGGCGGGTCACGCCCCTGATTCTGGACGTGACCAACGCTGCGCACATTAACGGAGCGGTCGAGAGCGTCGAATCCCTCGACGTTCTCATCAACAATGCCGGCATCGCCCTCTACGACGATCTGAGCAATCTCGACGCAATCGGGCAACACCTCGCCGTCAACCTCTTCGGAATGTTCAATGTGACGCGCGCTTTCTTGCCGCTGCTAAAGCGCTCCAAGGGGGCCATTGTTAACAACCTATC
>Ga0209006_10003633_pt1 | contig 14020 bp, 7 predicted proteins | sample JacPin_JW_Ref_O2_FD_188567 | JGI IMG/M metagenome (GOLD analysis project Ga0209006, IMG submission 188567) | Forest soil microbial communities from Algoma, Ontario, Canada - Jack Pine, Ontario site 1_JW_Ref_O2 (SPAdes) (version 2) | ecosystem: Environmental > Terrestrial > Soil > Boreal... | reverse complement strand
GGACGGAGTCGATCTGGAAGTGACCACCGACACCGGCGGGGGCCATGACCTCGGCTGGACGGCCAGCGGTCAGTGGTTCCGTTACACGGTCAACGTGGCTACTGCCGGGGCCTACACAGTCACCTTCCGTGTGGCTGCTCCCGGCGCTGTCACCGACGGGTTCCATCTTTCAAATTCCGCGGGATCAGACTTGAGCGGGACGGTGAATGTTCCCGAGACCGGCGGTTGGCAAGACTGGACAAACGTCACGGCCACGGTGACACTCCCGGCGGGGGTGCAGACGTTGACCCTCAACCAGGACAATGGCGGGTGGAACATCAACTACTTCGCGCTTGCGGAAGGTGGTGGCGGCGGAACCGGCGCTTGCAGCGGCGTTTCCAACATTACCATCGGCTCAACTACGTACGTTCCGCAATGGTGCCAGGAGTTTAATGGTGCGGCGGGTTCTCCGGACACCACCGTGTGGAATTTTGACCTCGGAAATAATGGCGGCTGGGGCAACGGCGAGGTCGAAGTTTACTGCGGGCCTCCGGGATATTCAGGCAATCCGTCGCAGTGCCCAACAACTTTCAGCACTTCCACTGCTCCGGTCTATATCGACGGCAGCGGGCACCTGGTGATCCAACCTAGAAATGTGAGTGGAACGTGGCTATCGGGCCGCATGAATACGGAAAGCAAGCAAAACTTCACGTATGGCGTTTTCGTGGCCAGTATCCAGCTTCCCAATACCACAAACCAAGGCCTGTGGCCCGCCTTTTGGACCCTGGGCAGCAACATCACCACCGTTCCATGGCCCACTTGCGGCGAAGCCGACATCATGGAGAACTGGTCCCCTCAGGTTGACAACGGTGCAGGTCCGGCGGGGAACAATTCCACGATTCACACGGCTAAGACTGGAGGTGACGGAGTCGGAGGACGGTATACCTTCCCGAGCGGGGAAGCAGCGGACACTGCCTTCCACACTTATGGGATCGTTTGGACGGCGAACGAGATGCAGTTCTATGTGGACAACGCATCAACTCCGTTCTTCACTGCTACCCCCAGCAGCTTACCCTCTGGGGACACCTGGCCATTCAATCAACCCTTATTCACAATACTGAATGTGGCGGTCGGTGGCACTCTGGGTGGATCGACAAGCGGCCTGTCCAATCCGCAGCCCATGGTGGTGGACTACGTTCGTTGGTATACGGCTCAATAGAGAAGTTGCATCGCTAACGGTCATTTCGCGGAAGCTGAGCGTCAGCTCAAAATCACCGCGAAAGGGATGAGGACAAGGCAATCGTCGAGCAGCTTCCCCGGCGATTGCCTTTTTTATCCCGCCCGATCCACATCAAGAAAAAAAATGCCGGACCCGTGTGGGTCCGGCGTTTGCAATCTACGCGCGAGTAGTAGACACGGCCGTGGAGGGTTGCGAATGGCCAGTGTTTCCGCCTTGAACCCTTGACCGTTACAGCTTTCGGACTTTAGTAAAACTGGCGCGACTTTACGCGTTCGCGGGATGTGTCGTCTGTTCAATTTTGCACACCCTTCCGCACCACAGTCCGACGGGTGCCCCACTCAAGGCTGGAGTCCACGTTCGGGTTACGGGGTGGGGTGAGTGTCAAAAGGCAGTGGTCAGGGGACAGGGGAAAGGGGCCAGAGGTCAGTCAAAGAAGGCGTACGGGAGTGTCCGCCCTACACGATTTGCAGAATTACTTTGCCGTAGTTTTTGCCGGACTCGAGGAGTTTGTAGGCTTCTTTGGCTTCGGCCAGGGGGAAGACGTGGCCGATTTGGGGAGTTAGTTTTTTTTGCCCGATCCAGGCGGAGAGTTGCTGCCAGGCGGGCTGCATGATTTCGGGCTTTTGTGAGAGGTAGGTGAGCCAGAGGCCTTGCACGGCGGCGGATTTGGCGTACATGGCGCGGAGGTCGAGTTGGGGCTGTTTGCCGGTGGCGGTGCCGTATTGAATGACGCGTCCGAAGTCGCGGAGGCAGCGCAGGCTTTTGGCGGTGTGTTCGCCGCCCAGCATTTCGAAAACGGCGTCGACGCCTTCGCCGTGAGTGAGATTTTTTACGACTTCTTCGTAGTCGTGTTTTTTGTAATTGATGGGGTGCTGGAGACCGAGAGGTTTTACTTTGGAGAGCTTTTCATCTGAGGACGACGTGCCGTACATTTCTACGCCAAGGAGTTGGCCGATCTGGACGGCGGCGGTGCCGACGCCTCCGGCTACGGCGTGGATGAGGACGCGGGGAGTGCGGGGCGGAGCGGGCTTCGACTGCGAAGCTGCGCTTCGCTCGGACGGGCTAGGCGCCCGTCCCTCCATGGGCTCGGACGAGGTCATTCCGGCTTGCCAGTAGGCCAGGTAGGCGGTGAAGTAGTTGACCGGGAAGGCGGCGGCTTGCTCGTTGGTCCAGTGGTCAGGGACGGGCCAGAGCATGTTCGGGTAGGCGGCGGTTTTTTCGGCGAAAGCGGCCCATTGGGCGTATCCCATGACGCGACGTCCGGTATTTTCTTCGGTGCCGGCGAATTCGCGTCCGGCAATGAGTGGAGGGGAAGGCGTGCCGGGGTAGCCGCCTTTGGCGGTCATGAAGTCGGCGAAGTTGAGGCCTCCGGCGGCGACTTTGATTGGAGTTTGGCCGGGTTTGAGGACGGGGTCGGGGACGGGTTGGATGGCTAGGGAGTCGGGGCCGGTTAGGGCGGTGATGACCAGGGCCTGCATTTGTGGAGAGTTTAGCAGGTGGGGGAGGCAGGCGGCAGGGGCTAGGGGGCAGGGGTCGGAGGGTCGGGGTAAGCAAGTCTGAGCTCTTCGGAGCTCCGGTTCTCGGATGGGCGGCGCCGGGCTTCGCCCGGGCTTGGACGGGCGAGGCGCCCGTCCCCACACAGGCTTTGGCGGGTATATACTCTTGGCGTTGCAATTGCTGATGTGGATTTACTGAACTCCTGGCCAGCCCTTATGGGCCGGGACGGGGCGCAGGTTCATTCTTCTATTCATGCGCGCCTCGCATGCCAATTGCTGGTTTTCGGGTGGGGCTCCGGGAACACGGCACGGACGGATTAAGTACAGCTGCGGTGAGGCTGGGTTGCGTCCGGGGAGGTTTATATGCAGTTGGTTTTGATTCGCCTTCTTTTTGTCATTGTAGTCGCTGCTACCTGCTACGTGATTGGTCCGTTCCGGCTGACGCAGATACAGGATGCCGGAGTGGGCGCGGCAGTGGGCGCGGCGATCATTCTCTTCGAATGGCAACTGCGGCGGGTCAGCCTGAAGCGGCTGATCGGCGCTGCCATTGGGAGCCTGCTCGGAATCTGCGGGGCCTACCTGTTTTCGCTGGTGATCCGCAGCAGTGTGCCTGCGGGGAACACGCAGAGCTTTCTGCAGATTCTGGTGATGCTGCTGATGGCCTACGTGGGGTTGATCGTGGGCGCCAGCAAAGGCGATCTGCTGAATCTGGCGGCGCTGGGCGGAGTCTTCGGCGGGGAAAAGCAATCCAAAAAAAGCTACAAGATTCTTGATACCAGCGTGATTATCGACGGGCGCATCGCCGACATTGCCGAGACTGGGTTTCTCGACGGGATTATTGTGACTCCGCAGTTTGTGCTGCGCGAGTTGCAGCTGGTGGCGGATTCGGCGGATTCGCTGAAGCGTAATCGAGGGCGGCGCGGGCTCGACATTTTGCAGCGACTGCAGAAGATTGCGACGCTGCAGATTCAGATTGTGGAGAACGATTTTCCGGCGGTGCGGGAAGTGGATTTGAAGCTGATCGAGCTGGCCAAGGTGTACGAAGGCAAGATCATCACCAACGATTTCAATTTGAACAAGGTGGCGCAGTTGCAAGGGGTTGAGGTGTTGAACATCAACGAGCTGGCGAATTCGCTGAAGCCGATTGTGCTGCCGGGCGAGACCATGCGCGTGTTCATTTTGAAAGAAGGCAAGGAATACAACCAGGGTGTGGCGTATCTGGATGATGGAACGATGGTGGTAGTGGACAACGCGCGAAAGATGATTGGGAAAACCATTGATGTTTCGGTGACGTCGGTGCTGCAGACGACGGCGGGGAAAATGATTTTTGGGAAGTGGGACGAACGGACGGCGTTTTCGAGACAGAGCGTGGCGGTTCCGGTTACGCCGGTGGCGGTGGTGGGAGTTCCGGTGGCGCCTGGGGCGGGGGTAGTGATTCCGGGTCCGGTGGTGGAGAAGCCGGGGCAGTCCTAGGTCCGGCGGCGGGGCGGAATTAAATTGCCGCGACCGCGGATGAAATTGTGATTGTGTTTCCACTCATGGCGCCGACAATTGTGGCGCGCTGGCCGGCCAGCTTTTTCAGTCGAGCCAAGTCGCCGTTCAGCAGATAAGTTTTCTCACCTTCGACGAGTGCGAATTGCGCGCCGCCGTGGACGCAGGCGCGAGTGCAGTCTGCCGCGGTTTTGGCGAAAGCGGCGGGGTGCCGGGCTCCGCATTGGGAGCAGGTGACCATTCCAGTGTAAGTGCGCTGCGCGGGCTGCTGACTCTGCTGCTGGGCTTCTTGACTCTGCGGCGGACCTTCTTGAATCGGCTGCGCGGAGGGCGGCGCCGGTTTGTGCTCGCTGGCCACGGCGGCGACGGCCCCCAGACACGCGAGCAACAACCCCAAGGCACAGGCCGTGCCGGCGGCGAGCACCACGATCTCAATCCAGAACTGCCTCGTTTTTGTGCGTCTGGTTTTCATATTCATAAGCCTAGGTTGCGTGAGCCTGGGTCGCATGAGCCTCAGTTGCATGGCGGTGTCCCTTGCTTCGACTGCGAAGCTGCGCTTCGCTCGGACGGGCGAGGCGCCCGTCCCACGCGGGCTTTCGAGCTCCGTCGGCTGAAAACGGTTATGCGAAGAGTTGCAACTGGGATGCCAGATGGAGGCGCAAAACGCGGAACTTCTCTAAGTGTGTGATAAGGAATGCGAAAACGGCACGGGTTGACGATCGCTGGGCGGTGCAAGGCATGAAAAAAGTTCCGGATGGGTGCGAATTGGGAGGTTGTAGGGTGGTGTCTTACATTCAAGTAAGCGTAGAAAGTCTAATGGGTGAATCGCGGGCGGTTGGTGTTTGACAGCACATTCGTGGACGGTCAATGATCGATAGAATGATCGATAGTGTGTTGCGGCCCGAATCGACTGGCGATTTGCTGACGGCCCGGTTCCGGGAGATGTTCGGGACGGAGATGCGGATATTTCGCGCGCCCGGGCGGGTCAATCTGATTGGCGAGCACACCGACTACAACGACGGTTTCGTGATGCCGGCAGCGATCGGGTTTTATACCTGGGTTGCGGCAGCGAAGCGGGAAGATCGCGTTCTCGAAGCGTACTCCGACCGTTTCGACGAAAAGATCACATTTTCTCTCGATGCGCTGGCGGGTCCGCCGCGAAGACATTGGAGTGATTTCATTCGTGGGGTGGCGGCTACGTTGCAGGGCGCGGGACACAGACTCTCAGGCGCCAATGTTGTGATTCACGGGGAGGTTCCGCTGGGCGCGGGGCTTAGTTCCTCGGCTTCTCTGGAAGTGGCGACTGCCTTGGCTCTCACGGTGTCCTCGGGGATCGCGGTGCCGCGCCTGGAGTTGGCGAAACATTGTCAGGCTGCGGAACATGAATATGTGGGCACGCGCTGCGGCATCATGGATCAGTTCATTGCGAGCTTCGGAGTCTCCGGAAACGCGCTGATGCTCGACTGCCGTTCGCTTGTGTATCAGCGGATCCGGGTTCCGCGGGATCTCCGGCTGGCGGTGTGCAACAGCATGGTTCGGCACGAACACGCGTCGGGGGAGTACAACCTGCGCCGCGCCGATTGCGAGGCTGGAGTCAAACTCCTGGCGCAGCATCTTCCGGGAATTCGTGCGCTGCGCGATGTCGGGATCGCGGACCTCGAAAAACATAAACAGGCGCTGCCGAAGACGATTTATCGCCGATGCCGCCACGTGGTCACCGAGAATCAACGGGTGCGGGACGCGGCGAAGGCACTGCAGTCGGGCGATGCGTGCCGGGTTGGGGGTTTGATGTACGCGTCTCACGCGAGCCTGCGGGATGACTATGAGGTGAGTTGCAAGGAACTGGATTTGCTGGTCGAGTTGGCCGCTTCGAGTCCTGGCGTCTATGGCGCGCGCATGACGGGCGGGGGATTTGGCGGGTGCACGGTGAATCTGGTGCGGGCCGAGTGCGCAGCCGCATTCGAGACCCAGATGGCGCGGACCTATCGGCAAGCGACGGGCGTTGCTCCCGATATTTATGTTTGTGAGCCTGCGCAAGGCGCGGAGGCCTGGCCTGCGGAGAGGAGCTAGCGACGTTGAAATTTCTGCGTGCTGAAAGCAGCGAACGCGAATTGCGTTTTGCGCTGCGGGTGATCGGCGGGTGGAGCGGGCTGGCCCGGCTTCTGGCTGCTTTTGTGAGCTTGTCGATGTCCATGTCCTTGTCGCCGGCGCTGGGGCAGGATTCTACTCCGCAGCAGGAAGCGCAGGTCGAGGGCGTGGTTCGGGATTCGGCGGGAAAGCCGGTGGCCGGGGCTTCTGTGCTGCTTCAGCGTGAAGATCAGTCAAAAGCTGCTGAGACCAAGACGGACGCGGGCGGAGCTTTTGTGTTTCTGGCGGTTCGCGCCGGCACGTACACGGTGAAGATCGAGAAATCCGGGGCTCGCGACGGGATCGAGAGTTTCATCAACCTGGTTCCGGCGGAAAAGAAGCATTGCGATCTTGTGTTTCGAGGGTGGGGGGAGTCTTCTGCGTCTTCTGCTCCGCACGCGTCTTCTCCAAGCGCGTCATCCGCAATCGAGCTTGACGACCGGCCTAACTTCATGGTGGCCGGCATCACCGATTCGAGCGGAGCTGGCGGTCATGGATCGGAAACCCGAATGCGAACTGGTGAGGTGCTGGCCAAGGGGACTCTGAATCTCGAGTCCGGTGAATCGAAGGGAGTCCCACGCACGGCGGCGGGATCGGCTGGTCACCAAGCGCATGGGACTGAGAGTGCGCTGCGCGCGGCTCTGCTGCAAAGTCCGCAGAGCTTTGACGCCAACCACGAACTCGGCGAGTTCTACCTCAATTCGGAAAAATGTCGCGCGGCCATTCCTCTGCTGCAGACGGCTTATCAGGTCAATCCCGGAGATCATCCGAACGCGTTCGACCTAGCGGGGGCTCTCAAGGCTTGCGGAGAGTTCGCGCAGGCTCGCGGGCAGGTGAACCAAATGCTTGCGAGCGAAAAAGAACTGCATAAACCAGACGAAGCGGACTTGCGCCGCGTGCTGGGCGATCTTGACGAACAGCTGGAGGATCCGCTGGAGGCCGTACGCGAGTATGAGCGCGCGGCTGCACTGGATGCGAGTGAGCAAAATTATTTTGCGTGGGGAGCGGAACTGCTTCTGCACCGGGCGGTCGCTCCGGCGCTCGAGGTGTTTGGGAGGGGCGTTCGGCTGCATCCGGATTCGGCGCGCATGCTGGCTGGACTGGGTGCGGCGCTGTATACGAGCGGTTCCGTGGAGGAAGCGGCTGAACGCTTGTGCGCGGCTTCCGATCTTTCTCAGTCAAACTCTCCCTCCGACTCGCCTTCCGACTTTGCTCCTTATCTTTTTCTCGGCGAGATGCAGGAGGCCACTTCGACGCCGTTGCCCTCGATCGAGCAGAAACTGGCGCGTTTTGCTCAGAATCACCCTGAAAATGCTTTGGCGAACTACTATTACGCGCTGGCTCTGTGGAAACGCGACCGGGGGTCGGAGAATCCCGACGCGCTGCGGCAGGTGGAAAGCTGGTTGCTGAAGTCGTTGGCGATCGATCCCAAACTCGACCTGGCCTATCTGCAACTTGGCAATTTATATTTTGCGCGCGGAGCTTTTCAGGAGGCGGTTGCCGCTTATCAGAAGGCGGTGGTGGCGAACCCTGCTGGCAGCGAGGCGCATTACCGGCTCGGTTTGACTTACAAGCGGATCGGAGAGGGAGCAAAGGCGCAGCGCGAATTCGAGGAGTACAAACAGCTCGATAAGATGGAGACCGCCCTGATCGAGCGACAGAGGCGGCAGTTGCGGCAATTTATCTTTGTTTTGAAGGACCAGGCTTTGAAAGACCAGCCGATTTCTCACGCGACTTCGGATCCGCTGCCAGGGGCCGTTTTGAAATAGTGCCGGGCGGTGCCGGTGGTCGAGAAGAAACTGCCCGAGCTTCGCTCGACGGACAGCCGGGGGCGGCTGTCCCCACAGGAACATCGCTATCTCTATCTCTGGCATCCTCTAGCGGGAGATGGCTCCAAACCAAGCCTAAGAGGAGGTGACGGCGAACTCCTGCACCACGCCCGCAGCGCCTTTTTCTCGGGCCAGATACTGGTCGTAGATCCAGGCGTAGGTCTTCTCCAAACCAGTGCGCAGCGGAGTGCTGGGCTCCCAGTGGAGAAGCTTCTTGATCAACGTGTTGTCGCTGTTGCGTCCATTCACTCCCTGGGGGGCGGAGAGATCGTACTTGCGCTCGAGGCGGATGCCGGCAATTCCTTCCACGAGATCGACCAACTGGTTGATGCTGACGGCCTCGCTCGATCCCAGGTTGATGGGTTCGCGGATCTCCGAATTCATAATCTTCTGAACGCCGGTCAGGCAATCCTCGATATACATGAAACTGCGGGTCTGATGCCCGGTGCCCCAGACTTCGATTTCATGTTTCCCGCTCAGCTTCGCCTCAATCACTTTCCGGCAAATCGCGGCGGGAGCTTTCTCGCGCCCTCCAAACCATGTGCCCCAGGGGCCATACACGTTATGGAATCGAGCCACTCGGGTGTAGAGACCGTAATCTTCGCGGAAATGGCGGCACATCCGTTCGGAGAATAGTTTCTCCCAGCCGTAGCCGTCTTCGGCAAGCGCCGGGTAGGCGTCTTCTTCCTTCAGCAGCGGCGCTTCGAAGCTCTTTTGTTTGTCACCGTTGTAGACGCACGCCGAGGAGGCGTAGAAGTAGCGAGTGACCCCGTGCTTTACCGCTGCCTGCAACATGTGCGTGTTGATCAGCACCGAGAGCATGCACAGGGCTTTATTTTTCTCGATGAATCCCATGCCGCCCATGTTCGCGGCGAGGTTGTAGATATCATGCGCTCCGCGCGCCACGACGTCGCAATTCTGTTTTTCATTCAAATCCAAAGACAAGTTCTCAATATCGTCGAAGCGCTGGTACCAGTGATCGAAGGGCTTGATGTCCACTGCGCGAATGCGCTTGTGGCCCTGCTCCCGCAGCGACCCGACCAGGGCCGCGCCAATGAAGCCACCCGCCCCGGTCACCACCACCAAGTTGTCGACATTCGTCATGGGGTAGGAATGATCTCTTGCGGCAAGTTAACCATTGCTTTTACTTGTAGCGATATTTGCAGGGCCAGTCAAGATACCCGTGCCGCCTGTTCCGGACTTAATGAGACGCCACCACGGGCAACACCAAGGCCGAGGGATGCTCCGGGTCGTGGTAGACCGTGTTGGTGGCCGGCGCGTAGTGCTCCGCTGCGCCGGGCGCCTCTCCGGTGTTCAAGTTGCGGTCGAAGCGGGGAAAATTGCTGCTCGAAACTTCCAGTCGCAAGACATGTCCCTTGAGGAAAACGTTGCTGGTCGACCACAGATCAATGGTGAATTTGTAAATCTGTCCGGGGTTCATCAGCGAGGGCTTTTCCTGGGAGTCGCGATAGCGCGCGCGGACAATTCCTTCCGTCAGGTTTTGTGCAAAACCATCGGGCGCCACATCGACCAGCTTGGCGGTGAAATCTGTATCCACCGCGGTGGACTTTGCGAAGAGTTCCAGGCTGATCCGTCCGGTGATCTCCGTGTCCTGCGCAAAAGCGAAAGTGGAGTAAATCAGAACATCGTCACGCGCTTCCACCGGGCGCTGATCCCACGGCCCCGGTGGCAAGTGCTCACTGTCGCAACACAGAGGACCGCCCATGGTTGGGACGGGATTGGCAGGATCGTATGCATAATGATCCGGGGATTCCGAACGCGGGGCCGCGGCGGAAAGGCTGCCGGTGCCGCGAAGAGAATTTGCGTTTCCATCCGAATGCAGAAAATACTTGCTGCTCTGCGCGCGCGCCAGAGGCCAGTCATCTTCCTCCCGCCATTCGTTTCGTCCCATCACGAAAATTTTGACCGGCTTTTCTTTCGCGAAATTATTCTGGACCCCTTGGAACAGATACTCATACCAAGCCAAAGTGACGGCATCTTCCTCGAACTGAGCTGCGGCCGGACCGAAGTCGATGTCGCCAATCTTCCGGCCGTCGCCGGCGTGGCCGCCGATCACCACCAGCAAGCGTTGTCGGGCGCGCGCTCCATCACCTCCGTGCGCCCGGATCCCCGCGTAATTTCGCAAGGATCCCCCCTGGAAAATGTCGTACCAGGCGGCGACGGTGAGAGCCGGAACGTTAATGTCGGCGTAGTGTTCTTCGATCGACCAGCGCTTCCAATAAGCGTCGTAGTTGGGGTGTGCGATCCAGTCGAGGAAGTAGGGTGCAAGCTCGCGGGTCGAGTAGAGGCCCGCCGAGGAATCAGAAAAGTTAAACAGAGGATAGCCGGCCAGCGGAAGCTTCCACATTCCATGCAGAGCGTTTGTGTTTTGCGCCACCGAGCGATCGAAGCTATCTTGTGCAAGGCCGGACGTCCACGATTCATCGAACCATTGTTCGAAGGCGCCGCCCTGGTAAGTCCATCCGTCGTGATAGTTGCTGGCGGTCACCACCGGGCAAATGCCCGCCAGGTGCGGCGGATGTGCAATCGCCGCGAGCATCTGGGTCGCACCAACGTAGGAACCGCCAAACATTCCCACCTTGCCATTGGAATAGGGCAGGGCAGCCGCCCACTCCACCGAGTCATAGCCGTCATCCGACTCGTGTTGGAACGTGTACCACTCACCTTCCGAAGAGTAGCGGCCGCGAACATCTTGAAAAATAACCACAAATCCTCGCGCCGCGGCCCGCACTCCGAAGGTCACGCCGTTGCTCTTGTTGTAAGGCGTCCGCTGCAGCAGGACGGGAAACTTTCCCTCCGCCTTCGGCCGATAAATATCAGCTCGCAGAACTACACCATCACGCATCTTCGCCGACACTCCCCGCTCAACGGTTACTGCGAACCATTCGGACGCATGAGCAGTGCTCGCGATCAAGGCCAGGGTAAACACGGTCGCGTACAACAGAATGCTCTTGAGGTTCGTAATTTGAGGATCGGTGCGGATCATTTTGCTTCGAGTCCCGAACTTCCGCAATTGGCGCGACCTTATCGCTTACTTTAGCGGGTACAACTTAGAGGAGCGCGCGTGGTTGTGTCAACCAGAGGAAGACCTCTGGGATGTTTGCTTCGGAACGTTTTGCTTCCCCAACCGGATGAATGACGATTGCGCAACGGCAGTCATGTAATTTATTGATAATCAGGCACGGAAGCGCATGCGGTCCGGTGATCGTCCCGGTCTTCAAAACCGGCGGGTGGCAGGTTTCCTGTCACCGATGGGTTCGACTCCCATTCGCTTCCGCCATTTATTGACGATCCGGGCCAGCACGAGGTGGCAGAACCGGGTCGGAAACGCCAACCGCGGCCTTTCGATGTCACATTTCTCGTCCTGTAGAAATGAATAGGCGTACCAAATTCTCGACTTGATTCCTCCCCGCCCGTTGTGGCATTGTACCGGGCAACTTCCGGAGGGGTTCCCTGTGGACGACTGCCGTCGAGGTTTCAGGCTACCGTATTTAATCGTTTCAATACTGTGCCTATTTAGCGCGATCGTGGCGCGTGCCGATGTGACTGGTTCGATCACGGGTGTGGTCCATGATCCTGCACAAGCGGCCGTAGTTGGCGCTAAGGTGCAGGTCACGAACGTGCAAACCAACTTTAGCCAGGTAACGACCACGGCGACGGACGGCTCCTATCACTTCCTCGCCTTGACGGCAGGCGCCTACCAGATCACAGCAACCGTTGCTGGTTTCAAGCCCTACACGGCGACCGACATCACCCTTCAGGTGAACGATCAACTGCGCATCGATATTACGTTGCAGGTGGGCACGGTGAAGGAAGAGATCAGCATTTCCGCCAGCGCGGTCCACGTGGAGACCGACAGCACGCAACTGGGGGATGTGATCGATTCGAAGAAGATGCTGGCCCTGCCCCTCAACGGACGCAGCTACCTTGACTTGCTGGGGCTGCAAGCCGGTGTGGCGCCGACGACCGCCGGGACCATCGGTGGCGACCGGCCGGTCTCGGGCTACATCTCAAACGCGGGTAACATTTCGGTGAATGGTCAACGCGAGACCGCAAACGCGTTTCTGGTAAATGGCGGCGACGTCAGCGAGGGACGAAATCTGGGGGCCGGACTGGTTCCCAATCTCGATTCCGTCGAAGAATTCCGTCTTATCACCAACAGCTTTGACGCGGAATACGGGAAGTTCAGCGGCGCGGTGATGAACGCCATCACCAAGTCCGGCACGAACGGCTTCCACGGCGATGTCTTTGAGTTCCTGCGCAATGACGCAATGGATGCCAAGAACTACTTCTTGACAAGCGTGCCTAAGACCGAGCTGCACCGGCATCAGTTCGGTTTTACCGCGGGAGGCCCATTCTGGAAAGACAAGCTGTTCTGGTTCACGGATTATCAAGGGACCAGGCAAGTGCAAGGCGCGGAAGTCAGCGGCGTTACCACGCCGAGTGCAGCCGAACTTGGCGGCCAGTTTGATCCTGCAACCTTGACCGGTACGGTCGATGGCAGTCCCGGTCCCGCCGGCAGTTGTCCCCCGTCTGCCGCGCCGCCCTGCCTCGACTGGCCTACGGTGCTTACAAATCGCTTGGGGTATACCGTCACAAACGGTGAGCAATACAGCTTTGCAGGCTGTAGCTCGACGGCGGAATGCGTCTTTCCAGGCGGCCTCATTTCCAAAAATGCATGGTCGAAACCCTCGATTGGAATTCTCCCCTACATCCCGGCTGCTAATAACAGCAATGGCACATACTCGAACAATAGCCAAAGGAATACGATTACTGACGATAAAATTGGAGAACGCGTCGACTTCAACGGTCGTAAGACAGGCAACTGGTCCTTCTATTATCACTTTGACGACTCGACCGTGAACAGCGCCCTGCCCAGTGGCGGCGCAAGCGTGCCAGGTTTCCCGGCGGTAACGCCGACCCGCGCGCAGGAATTCGTTATCAGCAACAATAAGACCGTCGGACCCACCGCTGTGAACGAGGCGCGGATTACCTTCTTCCGTACCTCCACCCACCTGGACAACCCCAGTGGGGGCAAGGCGTCGCTGGCCTCTCTTGGTTTCACGACCGGCGCCGGGACACTCGGCATCATTCCCCAGGCTACGCCTGGATTTGCAGAGTATGTTCCTCAGATTTATTTCAACAACTTCTCGATCGGCGCCCCGTCTCTGATCACATTCCAGCCCAACAATACCTACACGGCGTCGGACGGGTTTTCCAAAGCGATGGGCAAACATACGCTCAAGTTCGGCGGAGAGGCCCGCTATCTACAGGTGAACGAACGAAACTTAGCCAGCCAGGATGGCGCTTTTGTTTTCGATGGTACGGTGACCGGTGTCGATTTCGCTGACTACCTGCTGGGAGCGGCAACGGGAGCCGGGAATGGCTATACGCAAGCGGCTGTACAGCTGCTGGATTCGCGCACGAAATACGGCGGCGCCTATGTGCAGGACTCATGGAAGGCAGCTCCCAATCTAACGCTGAATTTGGGTCTTCGCTGGGAAGTGAGTATGCCCTGGTACGACACCGAGGGAAGGATCCAGACCTGGGTTAAGGGCGAGCAGTCAACGGTCTTTCCGACTTCCCCCCTAGGCCTCGTATATCCCGGCGATCCAGGCATTCCGAAGACACTGGCGCCCACCCGATACGACAACTTCGGACCGCGCCTTGGCCTGGCATACTCTCCGAGCTTTAGCGATGGAGTGTTGGGCAAAGTTTTTGGCGGACCGGGCAAATCGAGCATCCGTGCTTCGTACGGCTTGTACTACACGTCGGTCGAGGATTTGAATCTCTTCTATGAAGTGGGAGACGCTCCCTTCGGCTTGTACTGGACCGCT
>Ga0209006_10003632_pt1 | contig 14021 bp, 8 predicted proteins | sample JacPin_JW_Ref_O2_FD_188567 | JGI IMG/M metagenome (GOLD analysis project Ga0209006, IMG submission 188567) | Forest soil microbial communities from Algoma, Ontario, Canada - Jack Pine, Ontario site 1_JW_Ref_O2 (SPAdes) (version 2) | ecosystem: Environmental > Terrestrial > Soil > Boreal... | reverse complement strand
GCACGCCACCGTCGGAAAAATCCTTAACGAGACAAGAACGTTCTTCGCCCGGCCCGCACAGGATTGCTGCCACGCGTCCAAGTTGGTGGCGAGGTGAAGGCTAGATCGGCCATGAAATTCCCGCCGAAATCATCGTTACGGTGGTCGTGGCGCTTGTGGTGCCCTAGCCGCTCGCCTTCAGCGATGAGAACAGCTCGTACGCCTCTTTCGGCTTTAGGTTCTTGTGCACGACCGCGTTGATGGCGGCGATCATCGCTTTCGGGGCATCCGATTGAAAAATGTTGCGGCCCATGTCGACGCCGGCGGCGCCTTGCTGCACGGCGTTGTAGGCCATGGTGAGCGCGTCAAGTTCGGGCAGTTTCTTGCCGCCGGCCATCACGATCGGCACCGGGCATGATGCGGTGATGGTCTCAAAACCCTGCTCGACATAATAGGTCTTGACGTATTGCGCGCCGAGCTCGGCGATGATGCGGCAGGCGAGGCGAAAATATTTGGCGTCGCGCACCATGTTTTTGCCGACCGCGGTGACGCCCATGACCGGAATGCCGGTGCGCAAACCGGCATCGACCAGCCGCGTCATATTGTGCACCGAGCGCGTCTCGTGCTCGCCGCCGATGAAGACCTGGATGCCGACACCGGCGGCGTTGAGCCGCACCGCGTCGTCCATGTCCATGGCGATCTGCTCGTCGGACAATTCCTCGCGCAGGATGCTCGGGCCGCCGCTGGCGCGCAGCACCATCGGCTTTGTCGATTCCGCCGGCACGATCGCGCGTAAGATGCCGCGCGTGCAGAACAACGCGTCGCAGGCGGGAAGAAGCGGCAGGATGGAAAGATCGATGCGCTCCAGGCCCGTGGTCGGCCCCTGAAAGTAGCCGTGATCGATTGCCAGCATCACGGTGCGGCCGCTTACGGGCGAGAACACCCGCGCCAGCCGGTTCTTCATGCCCCAATCGAGCTGGTGCGAACCTTTGAGGAAAAACCCCGCCGCGGCCTGCGGCCGATCGGCGAAGTAGCGTTCCCCTTCCTTGTCGACTTCCGGCATGACTGAAATCCTTCGCTGCATTGCCCTGCACGATAGCGGGATCGTATGCGGCATCGCGGGTATTGCGACAAGGCGGAACGAAGGCCCGTTGCCGTCATCCAAGCCGCGCGAGCAGTTGCTCGAGATTGCCGAGGAAACGCTGCCAGCCGAATTTGGCGCCCTGGTAATTGCGCTCCTCGCCGGGCCGGAACCCCGATTGCTCCATGCGTAAAAGCGCGCCGCCCGGCGTCGGCGTAAGCGTGAAGGTGACGACGGATTTGAGGCCCAGCGCATTCCAGGCGTAGGCGAGCGTTTTGTTGGGCTCGACCACCAGCACTTCGCAATCGATCACGCCGTCCCATTGCGGCATCGGCGTCTGCTGCAGCGAAAAGCGGTGACCGACCGCCGGGTGGAAATCGTTTTTCAGGAGCCACTCCTCGATCAGCGGCCCCTGCGTGAGCGCGCGCCAGATCTTTTCCGGAGGATGCAGGAATTCGCGTTCGACGACGAGGGTGCGGATTTCGGCTTCGGTCATGGATCCGCTCTGGCCCTCCGGGCGGCTTTTGGGCCCGGCCATTCGATAACACCCGATTATCGATAAGTGGGGATGTGGTCTGAAAAGCGTCTTGGCATTGTTCATGTTTTGTTCTATGGTCCGTGTCTTGGAAATCAGGCCGCCAGATGACCCAACCGAATGCCCAAATTGTGCTGCGTAACCGGGCCGCCGTGGCGGAGGAATTGCGCCGCTTATTGCCAAAAATGGAAGGTTTTCGGGCGGTCCGCGTGCTGCCGCTCGGCGTCGAGGCCATCGACCGCCATCTGCCGCAAGGCGGCCTTGGCTGCGGCGGGCTGCATGAGATCGTGCCGGAGGCGGGCGCCACCCCGGCGGCATTCGGATTCCTGGCGGCGCTGTTGGCGCGTATTTTTTTTCCTCCCCCTGAAAGGGGGAGGTCGGCGAGCGAAGCGCGCCGGATGGGGGTCCGTGGTCCGCGCAATGACCCCTCCCCGGATCGCCTTTGGCGATCCGGCCCTCCCCTTTCAGGGGAAGGAAAAGATTGGCGCGTCCAACCTCCCGGTCCTCCCCCACAAGGTAGGAGGGAAAAGATCCTCCTCGTCCTGCCCGCTTACGGCCTGCGCGATTATGGCCGGCCGCATGGTCATGGGCTCCATACGCTGGGACTGCCGCCGCACCGGCTGATCCTGGCGGAAACCGCGCACCGCAAAGACACCTTATGGGCGATGGAGGAAGCGCTGCATGCGCGCGCCGTGGCGGCCGTCGCCGGCTTTGTCGATCAGCTCGATCTGAAAAACAGTCAGAGGCTGCAGCTCGCCGCCACCGATTGCGGCCTGCCGCTCTTTCTGCTGCGGCCGGCCCCCTCCCTAGCAAGCGGGAGAGGATGGGGAGAGGCAAGCGCGGCGGCAACGCGCTGGCGGGTCGGCGCGGCGCCTGCCGCGCGCGATCGCTTCGGCCTGATCACACGCGCGCGCTGGCAATTGTCGCTCGAGCGCTGCCGCAACGGACGCACCGGGGAATGGATGGTGGAGTACGATCATGTCGCGCATCGTTTCAGTCTGGCTGCCGCGCTGGCCGATTCTGCGCTTTCTCGCCGCGCAGGCGAAACAGGATCCCTCCGCCGCGCACACGCCGGTTGATCCGCGCGAACCGTTCGTGCTCGCCGTCACCGGAGCGGGCGGACCGCGCATCGCCGCGTTGAACGAAGCCGCGGAGGCTGCGGGCCTGACGGTCGGCCAGCCGCTGGCCGACGCGCGCGCCAAAGCCGGGGCGTTGCAGACCCGTGCGATCGATACCGCCGCCGACGATGCGGCGCTCCGCCGTCTGGCCCTGTGGGCAACGCGCTACACGCCGACCGCCGCGCCGTGGGGCGAAGCCGAAGGCGCCGACGGCCTGTTTCTCGATATCGCGGGTGCGGCGCATCTCTTCGGCGGCGAAGACCAACTGCTCGCCGACCTGTCTGGCCGCTTGGCAGACAATTTCGGCCTGCCGGCCCGGCTCGCGGTCGCCGACACCTCCGGCATGGCCTGGGCGCTGGCGCGTTTTCATCCTTTCCGGGAGGATGGCGATCCCAGGATTTATGTCATCCTGCCCTCCGGCCAGGAGGCGAAAGCGCTGGCGCCGCTACCGGTCGAAGCCTTGCGGCTGTCGGTCGACACCTGCCGGACGCTGCGCCGGCTCGGCTTCAAAACCGTCGGCGCGCTGCTCGACAAGCCGCGCGCGCCGTTTGCCGCACGCTTTCCCGCCGAGCTGTTGCGGCGGATCGACCAGGCGCTCGGCCGCAGCGAAGAGCCGCTCGTGCCGATCGTCGCGCCGCCGGTCTATCACACGCTGCGTTATCTGCTCGAGCCGATCTTCACCCAAAACGCCATCGTCGCACTCGCGCGCCGCCACATGCAGACCTTGGCGCACGTGCTCACGCGCGACGACGCCGGCGCGCGCGCTTTGCGGCTCTCGCTTTACCGCGTCGACGGCGGCGTCACGACCATCGATATCGCGCTGACGCTACCGAGCCGCGATGTGGCGCACATCGTGCGGCTGATCGATCTGAAACTCGAGGCGCTGGCGGCGTCGGACGATGCCGGTTTCGGCTTCGAGGCCATCGGCCTTGCGGTCACGCATGCCGAACGCATGCAGGCGCGGCAGAACGAACTGGTCGCGGAAGGAATGGGGCATGGCGATGATGACGCGGAAGCTTGCGCGCTTCTGGTCGATACGCTGCGACAGCGGCTCGGGCCGACAAGCGTGCGCGGCTTCGCGCCGGTCGCCAGCCATCTTCCCGAACGGGCGGAAAAGCTGACACCAATCGATGCAGCCGCTCTCGGGGAAATAGAAGAGACTTACAGGCCCCCTCCACCATGCTTCGCATGGTCCCCCTCCCCCGCTACGCGGGGGCGGATGGAAGAAACAGGCGCCGCTGCCTGGCCCGAGCCGAATGAAACAACGCGGCCGCTCTTGCTGTTGCCGCGAGCCGAGCCGACCGAAGTGATGGCGCTCATCCCCGACGGACCGCCGCGGCGTTTTCGCTGGCGCGGCGTTATCTATGAGGTTTCAGGCGCACAAGGACCCGAGCGCATCGGCGCCGAATGGTGGTGGCTTGAATCCTCTGGTCATTCCCGCGCCGGCGAGAGTTCCGCCGCGGAGGAGCGAAGGAAGACGCTGACCCGCGACTATTACCTTGTCGAGGATGCGGGCGGTCACCGCTTCTGGCTTTATCGCGAAGGATTGTACGAGCGCGAGACCCATGCGGCGCGCTGGTTCGTGCATGGACTGTTTGCGTGAGCAGATGAGTGAAGCGTGAGTCATGAGCGCGTACGCCGAACTTACCGTGACCACCAACTTCTCTTTTCTGCGCGGCGCCTCGCATCCGCAGGAAATGGTGGAAACAGCCGACGCGCTCGGCCACATCGCCATCGGCATTGCCGACCGCAATTCGTTCGCCGGCGTGGTGCGCGCCTATGACGAGTCAAAGAACCGCGCCATCAAGCTTATCGTCGGCACGCGGCTGGTCACGATCGACGGTTTCGAAGTGATCGCTTATCCGACCGACCGGCAAGCCTACGGCCGGCTTTGCCGCCTGCTCACCACAGGAAATCTGAAAGCACCGAAAGGCGAATGCCATCTGACCTTCGAGGATATTGTCGGCGCTGCCGAAGGCCAGATGCTGATTGTCGTGCCGCCGCTAGATTTGTTTTCAAAAAATCATTCGCCGTCATGCCCGGCCTTGGGCCGGGCATCCCGATGGAACGGGCACTGCAGTGCCACCACACACGAGATGGCCGGGACAAGCCCGGCCATAACAAGTCCAGTCATGACGGATTGGGCGCATGCATTTCCCGGGCGTAGTGCAGCACGGAGCGAAGCGGAGTGGTGCACTGCAGACCCGTCAGAAACTCAGAGTTTGCAACGATCCCGGATCTGCGGCGCATCGCTTCGCGCTGCACCGCATCCGGGAAACGTAACTCCTTTCACGCCCCCTCTCCCCGCTCGTCCCCGCGAAAGCGGGGATCCAGAGTTGGATTCCCGCTTGCGCGCGAATGAGCGGTTTGAAGACTGCCTCACCGCCCTCGCCCATGTCGCGCCCGGGCGCACGTTTCTGGCCGGCACTCATTACCACCGCGGCGACGAGCCGCGACGGCTTGGTTTACTGGCCGAGCTTGGCGAAGAGAGCGGCGCGCCGCTCGTTGCGGTCAATGATGTGCGTTATCACGTGCCGGAGCGCCGGCCGCTGCTCGACGTGCTCACCTGCGTGCGCGAGAAATGCACCATCACCGCGGCGGGCTTGCGGCTTTCCGTCAATGCCGAACGCCATCTGAAAAGCCCGGCCGAAATGGCGCGGCTGTTCGCCCGCTTTCCCGACGCGATCGCCCGTACGGCTGCGATCGCCAATGCCTGCACTTTTTCGCTCGGCGAGCTTCACTACGAATATCCCGACGAGCCGGTGCCGCCCGGCAAGACCGCCCAGCAGCATCTGGAAGATCTCACCTGGGCGGGCGCGCGCGAGCGCTATCCGCAAGACACATATCCGGACGGCATTCCCGACGATGTCAAAAAGCGGATCGAGGACGAGCTCAAGCTGATCGCCAAGCTCAGCTACGCGCGCTATTTCCTCACCGTACATGATGTCGTGCATTATGCGCGCACGCGCGAGAAGGAAATCCTCTGCCAGGGGCGCGGCTCGGCGGCCAACAGCGCCGTATGTTTTTGCCTCGGCATCACTTCGGTCAATCCGGAAAAGACCAAACTTCTGTTCGCACGCTTCATTTCCGAGAATCGCGGCGAGCCTCCCGACATCGATGTCGATTTCGAGCACGAGCGGCGCGAGGAAGTGATCCAATACATTTACGAACGTTATGGACGCGACCGCGCCGCGATCTGCGCGACCGTCGTGCATTACCGCTCGCGCCGCGCCATCCGTGAAGTCGGCAAGGCGATGGGGCTGACCGAGGATGTCACCGCGGCGCTGGCGAAAACCGTCTGGGGCTATGGCGACGGTCTGCCCGACGACCATGTACGCCAGGCCGGGCTTGATCCGTTCAATCCGGCGATCCGCCAAGCCGTGCATCTCGCCGACCAGTTGATCGGCTTTCCGCGCCATCTCTCGCAGCATGTCGGCGGCTTCGTGCTCACCCGCGAACCGCTTAACGAAACCGTGCCGATCGGCAATGCCGCCATGGACGATCGCACCTTCATCGAGTGGGACAAGGACGATATCGACACGCTTCGCCTGATGAAGGTCGACGTGCTCGCGCTCGGCATGCTGAGCTGTTTGCGGCGCGGGCTCGATCTGCTGCAGCAGCATTACGGCAAGAGCTATTCGCTGGCGACGCTGCCGCAGGACGATCCCGCCGTCTACGAGATGCTTTCACGCGCCGATTCGGTCGGCGTGTTTCAGGTCGAAAGCCGCGCGCAAATGTCGATGCTGCCGCGCTTGAAGCCGGAATGCTTCTACGATCTCGTCATCGAAGTCGCGATTGTCCGGCCGGGGCCGATCCAGGGCGACATGGTGCATCCTTATCTGCGCCGGCGCGACGAACTGAAACTCGGAAAAGAGCCCAACTACCCGTCTCCGCATCCGATGGAAGGGCCCCACGACGAACTGAAAGACGTTCTCAAGCGCACGCTCGGCGTGCCGCTGTTTCAGGAACAGGCGATGCAGATCGCGATCACGGCGGCGCGGTTCACGCCTGACGAGGCCGACGGCTTGCGCCGCGCCATGGCGACCTTCCGCCACAATGGCAACGTGCATCTGTTCCGCGACAAGTTCATCACCGGCATGACCAAGCGCGGCTACGACCGCGGCTTCGCCGAAAACTGCTTCGGCCAAATCGAGGGGTTTGGCGAATACGGCTTTCCCGAAAGCCATGCCGCGAGCTTCGCGCTTCTGGTCTATGCCTCGGCCTTCATCAAATGCTGCTATCCGGATGTGTTCTGCGCCGCCATCCTCAACAGCCAGCCGATGGGCTTTTATCAGCCGGCGCAGCTCGTGCGCGATGCCCGCGCCCACGGCATCGAGATCCGCCCGGTCGACGTGAATTTCAGCGAGTGGGATTGCACGCTGGAGGCGATCGTCGCTCCCGCTCAAGAGAAAGAGCCGAGGCACGAAGAGCGCGAGGGAGGGACCACGAACCCTCTACCCCCCACCCGATCCGCTCCGCGGATCGACCTCCCCCTTTCAGAGGGAGGTGTTATTCAAAGCAATCATGCGGTTCGCTTGGGCTTCCGCCTGGTTCACGGCTTGAGCGAAGACGAGTTGAAGAAGCTCATGGCGGTGCGCGGCAACGGCTTTGCTTCGATCGAGCGGCTGGCGGCGGCCTCGGGCCTGTCGCGCTTTAGCATCGAGCGGCTGGCGGAAGCCGATGCGTTTCGATCGATGGGACTGGATCGCCGCGCCGCGTTGTGGACCGCACGGCGGCTCGATGTCATTGGCATCAAATCAACAGCGCCACATCGTGATACCGAGACGGCCGCACCGGATGAGCAAAGCAACAACTCAGATCGTGCTTTTTTGGAGCCGCTTTCAATAAAGCCGAAAAGCGCATCTCACGGGGACGAAAAAGAATCCTTGCCGCTGCTGACGCCGCATCTGGACGACGTCTTGTTCCCCGAGCCGGCGGTGGCGCTGCCCGTCATGCCGCTGACCGAGCATGTGGTGGAGGATTATGTCACCACCGGCTTGTCGCTGAAGGATCACCCGGTGCGGTTTTTCCGCGAGCGGCTCACTGCGCTCGGCGCCATGCGCAACGCGGCGCTGCGCGGCGAGGATGTGCGCCACGACATGCGCGTGACCGTCGCCGGGCTCGTGCTGGTGCGGCAGCGGCCGGGCACAGCGAAAGGCGTCATCTTCATGACGCTCGAAGACGAGACCGACATCGCCAACATCATCGTCTGGCCGAAGGCGTTCGAGCAGAACCGCCGCATCGTCATGAGCGGGCGCTTTCTCGCGGTGCACGGCCGCCTGCAACGCGCCGGCCTGGTGATCCACGTGGTCGCGGAGCGCTTCGTCGATCTTTCGGCCGAGCTTCCCTGGCTGCGCGAGGGTGGCGATCTGTTCGCGCCGAAATTCTCCGGCGGCCAGCACCCGATCGACACGCAATTTCTGCTCAAGAGCCGCGATTTTCATTGAGCGCGGGGTATCATTCGTCACGGCCGGGCTTGTCCCGGCCATCTCGCTTACGCCGGCACTGCAATGCCAACCCCATCGGGATGCCTGGCACAAGGCCGGGCATGACGGTTGAGGACTAACCGTCACTCCGGATTGCCGCGCGAGCGGCAAGTCGTAGTCATGCACAGATGCGTGTCCCGGGCGCGCTGCAGCACGCAGTGATGCTCCGCAGACCCGGGACCTTCAAAAGCTCGACGCTTGCAACGATCGCGGATCAGCAGCGCAGCGTTTCACGCTGCACTGCGTCCGGGAAACGCCCGCAACTCTTATCAGCTCTTCCCGACGCTCTTTTCCAGCACGCGGGCAAGCCGCTCGGAGAAGGAGCGCGGGTCGGCGGGGCGATCACCTTCGAGCACGCGCGCCTCATCGAGCAAAAGATGGACCGCGTCTTCCTTCAGCGTTGTTTGCTCGCCGCCGAGCTGCGCCAGCGCCACGACAAGCTGATGCCGCGGATTGACTTCCAGGATCGGCTTCGAGGCTGAACCGAGCCGTCCGGCGCCGGCCAGCATCTTCTCCAACGCCCGATCGGGTCCCATATCGGACGCCACCAGACACACCGCACTGTCGGTCAGCCGCTCCGAGGCGCGCACTTCGGCCACCGCGTCGCCGAGCGTGCCCTGCATGAACACCAGGAACTGCTTGACCTCGTCCTTCAGCTCCGGCGCCGCTTCCTTCTCGGCGTCGGCCGGCGGAATCGCGGCCAGATCGGCAGCACCCTGCGTCACCGATTTGAGCGGCTTGCCGTCGAACGAGCTTGCCGACATCACCCAGAATGAATCGACCGGATCGGAGAGCAGCAGCACCTCGATGCCGCGCGCGCGAAAACCCTCGAGGTGGGGCGAGGATTTCAGCCGCTCGATGTCGTCACCGGCGAGGTAATAGATCGCAGTCTGATTGGGCTTGAGCGCGGCCACATAATCCTTGAGGCCGCGCCATTCGTCACCGCCGGCCGTGGTCTTGAACCGCGTCAGTGCCAAGAGCGCATCGCGGCGCTCGAAATCCTCGTACACGCCCTCTTTGAGGACGACACCGAACATCTCCCAGATCTTTTTGTAGGTGTCCGGCTCCTTGTCGGCGAGCCTTTCCAGCTCCGACAGCACGCGGCTCGTGGCACCCTTGCGGATGGCGGCAAGGAGCGGGCTTTCCTGGATCTTTTCGCGCGAAACGTTGAGCGGCAGATCGGCGCTGTCGACCAGCCCGCGCACGAAACGCAGATAGCGCGGCAGAATATCGGCATCGTCGGTGATGAAGACGCGCTTGACGTAAAGCTTGACACGGCCCTTGCGGTCGGGATCGAACAAGTCGAACGGCCGCGCGCCGGGCACGAAGAACAAAGACGTATAATCGTGCCGGCCCTCGGCGTGAAAATGAATGGTCAGCGCCGGTTCGTCGAACTGACCCGCAATGCTGCGATAAAAATCAGTGTACTCGGCAGGCATGACCGACGATTTCGGCTTGGCCCAGAGCGCGGCGCCATCAGTGATTTCGGCAACCTCCGCGCCCGGCTTCTCGACGATGGAAATCGGCACCGGCACGTGGCCGGATTGCGCCCGCACCAGTCGCTCGATGGTCGAACGCTCGGTGTAGGTTTTCGCGTCTTCCAGAAGATGCAGCACGACACGGGTGCCACGCCGCGGCGCGTAGGCAGCCTCGGCGGCGCCAACCGCGAACGCGCCCTTGCCGTCCGAAGACCAGACATTGGCCACTTCGCCGCCGGCACGGCGCGAAAACACCTCGACGCGTTCAGCCACCATAAAGGCCGAATAGAAGCCAACACCGAAGCGGCCGATCAGCGCTGTCTCGTCTTCGCTCTTGGCGGCTTCCAGGTGGTCGATGAACGCCTTGGTGCCGGAACGCGCGATGGTGCCGAGCGCCTCGATCAGCTCCTCGCGGCCCATGCCGATGCCGTTGTCCTCGACGGTGAGTTGGCGGTGCTCGGCATCGACCGTGATGGTGATGCGCGGCTTCGGATCGTCGCCCAGCAGCGCCGGCGTGGCGATCGCCTCATAGCGCAGGCGCTCGCAGGCGTCGGCGGCATTCGAGATCAGCTCACGCAGAAATACTGATTTCTCGGAATAGACCGAGTGCACCATCAGCTGCAGCAGCTTGGCGACATCCGCCTCGAATGGGCGGCTTTCCGATTGGTTCTCCTCGGTCACAGTCATGCGATATCCCCGGCGATCTTCTTAACATTCTGGTGGAGCATGATCCTTTCGGAAAACCGGCTTCCACTTTTCCGGGATCATGCTCGGAGGTGGAGCATGATCCTTCCGGAAACCGGCTTCCACTTTTCCGGAGCATGCTCTGATTGTTGGAGCGAATTCGTGCTCGAACTCAATCGCCGAAATGGCGAGGATGGGCCGCGCAGTCAAGCCCTGTGGGGCGCTTCCCGACCGCCTCCCGTGGAGCCGGATCGCCCGACTAGGCTTTGGCGAACATGTCGGGGGTGTGGATGTGCTCAGGCCGCACCCCGACCGCGAGGAGACGGCCCGGGATGCGCTGCAACAGCGGCACAGCGCCGACAAGCCTGAACAAGAGCGGCGGTTTCGGCCGCTGCGTGCTGGCGAGCGTCGGGCTGATGATCCGGTTCTGCATGATGAGCTGCAGCCCCTGGGTGAAGCGCATCGGAAAGGTGCGCCGCGCCTCGATGGCGCGTAGGTCGTCGTCGCTTGCCGTGCCGGCCTTGAGCGGCGCCGCCAGCCGGTTGGCCGCGGCCACCGCATCCTGGATGGCCATGTTGACGCCGACGCCGCCGATCGGCGACATCGCGTGCGCCGCGTCGCCGATGCAGATCAGGCCCGGCCGCCACCACTGCCGCAGCCGGTCGACGGCGACGGTGAGCAGCTTGATGTCGTCGAACGATTTCAGCTCATCGACGCGGTCGCCGAGAAACGGCGACATGAACAAGACCCGCTTGCGGAACGCATCGAGCCCTTCGGCCTTGACCTGATCGATGCCGCCCTTGGGGATCACGTAGGCGCACTGCCAGTAATCGCCGCGGTTGAGCATGATCATCATGGCGCCGGCCTCGAAGTGGCCGAACGTCCCGCTCTCGTCGCTGTCCTTGCGGCCGAGGCGGAACCACAGCACGTCCATAGGCGCGCCATAGTCGTCGCTTTTCAAGCCGGCTTTCTCGCGCACGGTCGAGTGACGACCGTCGCAGCCGACCACCAGATCGGCTCGGATCGACACTTCGCGGTCAGGGCCCTTGGCAACAAGCCCGACGACGCGACCGCCCTCTTCGATCAAGCCGGTGGCCTCGGTGCTCATATGCAAATCGAAGGTCGGATAACGCTTGCCTTGCGCGGCGATGAAATTGAGAAAGTCCCATTGCGGCATCAGCGCAATGTATTTGCAGCGCGTCGGCAGATGCGTGAGGTCGACCGCGTTGATGCGTTCCGCACCGATCAGCGCGGTCATGTGGTCGACTTTGTTATGCGGGAGCTGCAGGAACTGGTCGAGCAGGCCGAGCTCGAACATCAGCTCCAAAGTCGAGGGGTGAATGGTGTCGCCGCGAAAATCGCGGAAGAAGTCGGCGTGCTTCTCCAGCACCGCGACCTTGACGCCGGCGCGCGCCAGCAGAAAGCCGAGCATGACGCCGGCGGGTCCGCCGCCGGCAATGCAGCATGTGGTGGCGATCGTCGCGTTCGGCATGACGGCCCCTGGTTGTTCACTCTGTTACTGCTCGCTCCTTAACCTCGCGTAAAACAAACACCGATGAACAAAAACGCCGAGCGCCCAAGCTGCGTTCCTTCTCCGCAGCGGGGAGAGGGACAGACGAGGGGATTCCGCGTGAGTACTCCGAGTCAGAGCCCCCTCACCCCACCCTCTCCCCGGTGGGGAGAGGGAGTCGAACGCCGTGCATCATTACACACGACAGGGATTCCAGATCGGCGAAAAACTTCGCGCTCTCAGGCCGGCTGCGCCGCTTGCGGCGCCACGCCGAGCTTCTTCTGCAGGTTCGTCGACGACGTGGTGTATTGGAACACCAGGCGCTTGTCCGGATAAACGTAGTGGTGCGCCCTTTGTGCCATCAGCGCGCCTTCGTGGAAGCCGGACAGAATGAGCTTGAGCTTGCCCGGATACCAATTGATGTCGCCGATCGCGAAAATGCCCGGCACGCTGGTTTCGAACGCCGAGGTTTCGACTGGAATGAACTCGTTGTTCTTGAGCTCGAAACCCCAATTGGAGACCGGGCCGAGTTTCATGGTCAGGCCGAAGAACGGCAGCAGCGCGTCGACCGCAAGGTCATGCACCGAGCCGTCGTTGCCTTTGACGATCGCATTGCTGATCTGGCCATCCGCGCCCTGAAGCTGCGTCACCTGCCCGAGCAGCAGATCGATCTTCCCTTCGGCCACGAGCGCCATCATCTTGTTGACGCTGTCGGGGGCGGCGCGGAACTCGTTGCGCCGGTGCACGAGCGTGAGATGACTGGCGAGCGGCGCGAGATTGAGCGTCCAGTCGAGCGCGCTGTCGCCGCCGCCGACGATCAGAATGCGCTTGTCGCGAAACTGCTCCATCTTGCGCACCGCATAGTGCAGCGACTTGCCCTCATAGGGCTCGACGCCCGGGATCGGCGGCTTCTTCGGCTGGAATGAGCCGCCGCCGGCGGCGATGACCACAACCTTGCTCTCGAACACCGTGCCCTGATCGGTGGTGACGCGGAACAAGGGATCGCCGATCTTTTCCACCTTCTCGACCATTTCGCTGAGATGGAATTGCGGATTGAACGGCTTGATCTGCTCCATCAACGAGTGGACCAGGCCTTGCGCGCTGGTCACCGGGATGCCGGGAATGTCGTAGATCGGCTTTTCCGGATAAAGCTCGGCGCACTGGCCGCCGATCTTGTCGAGAATGTCGATGAGGTGCGTTTTCATGTCGAGCAGGCCGAGCTCGAAGACAGCAAACAAGCCGATCGGGCCGGCGCCGACAATGACAACGTCTGTTTTGATTGGTTCGACCATAACGTATCCGTGCTTGTCTTTGGGGATGCGACTGATGTCGTGATGAGGGTTGCGAGTCTCTAAAGCACATCCCGACCCGATGGAAGAGGAGGCATGGCGCAACCCGCCGGCAGCGGACCTGTTCCACAGCCGATCGGAGTGCATGGCCGGCGCGCCGACCGGAAAGGAACGATCCTACGGAGGGCCGCCAGAGGTAAATGATTCTTCAGAATGACCCGCCGCAAAAGGCCCGTTCCCTCAGGGCAGGACGCCCGTCGACGGCGTCAGGCCTGCCGCTCGGGGGTGCGGACCACGAGGCCATCAAGGGCTTCGGTCACTTTGATCTGGCACGACAGCCGGGAATTCGGCTGAACCCCATAGGCGAAGTCGAGCATGTCTTCTTCCATCGGCGAAGGCTCGCCAACCGTCTCGCGCCAAGCGTCATCAATGTAGACATGGCACGTCGAGCAGGCGCAAGCGCCGCCGCATTCCGCCTCGATTCCGGGAACGCCGTTATTGATCGCCGTCTCCATGACGGTCGAGCCGACTTCGCCTTCGACCGAGCGGGATGTGCCCTCGAAGTCGATGAACGTGATTTTGGCCATGGCGGGAGGCGGATTTCTGGAAGACGATGATTGCGGACGACGCCGTGTTCTATCGGCTCGCACCGCGCAGCGCCAGTGCGTTGTTGGTGGCATAAACGCGCAACACAGAACGACCAAGGTGCTAGTGGTCGCGTCCGCAGTTTGACGCGGTGTCCTCGTGGCTTTGGCTCAATCGCAAGCCGATCGCCAAGCGCGCGACATCGGGCAGCCTGCCGCAGGAGCGCGAAGTGTCTGCGCTCGTCGGCGCGAACTGAGGGAGGGCGATCATGGAAAT
>Ga0209006_10003631_pt1 | contig 14025 bp, 10 predicted proteins | sample JacPin_JW_Ref_O2_FD_188567 | JGI IMG/M metagenome (GOLD analysis project Ga0209006, IMG submission 188567) | Forest soil microbial communities from Algoma, Ontario, Canada - Jack Pine, Ontario site 1_JW_Ref_O2 (SPAdes) (version 2) | ecosystem: Environmental > Terrestrial > Soil > Boreal... | reverse complement strand
CCGCCGGCCGAAACGAAGGGAAAAGGCGCCGCACTCGCGTCCAAAGTTGCCCCCGAAGGTGCGGTTGAAACGGACTACGGACTTACCTCCCCCGGCAAAATCTGCCGGGTGTATGGTTACCAGCAGGTTAACGTCCCGAATTTTGCGCTGTCCGGGGGACGCGCAGCGAACGTCGCGCGTTCAATAACCGCTTGATTTTGGGGCGGAGCCTGGAGTTTACCCGTACGCGGTCCGGCGAGGGACGAAGGATCGGCGAATTGCGCAGTTGGTGAGGCGAGGGAGCCCGTATGCATTCACATTCCTTGAGCCACTGGGCTCACGAGCACGCCTTTCTCGGTGATCGCCACGGCGAGCGGGAGCGGCGCACCTGGAGCGTGGTGGCGCTGACCGCCGCGATGATGGTCGTGGAAATTGCCGGTGGCACATTGTTCGGCTCGATCGCGCTGATTGCCGACGGTTGGCATATGGGGACCCATGTGCTGGCGCTGGCCATTGCCGGGCTCGCTTATCTGTTCGCCCGCCGCCATGTCGGCGATCAACGCTTTTCGCTCGGCACCGGCAAGTTCGGCGAGTTGGCAGCCTTCAGCAGTGCCATCATCCTCGCCATGATCGCAGTGGGGATCGGCTACGAATCCGTCCTGCGGCTCTTGCATCCGGTCGCCATTCAGTTCCGCGAGGCAGTCCCGATCGCGGCGCTCGGCTTGTGCGTGAACCTCGCGAGTGCGTGGCTGCTGCGCGAAAGCCATGACCACGCGCACGGACATCTGGGCCACACTCATCACGCCTACCAAGATCAGGCGCACGACGATCATCATGGCGACCATGCGCACGGCCACGGTGCGCACGACGATCACGCGCACGGCGAACATGCCCACGCTGCCCAACACGATACCAACTACCGTGCGGCTTATGTCCACGTGCTGGCCGATGCGCTCACTTCCGTGTTGACGATTGCCGGCCTGTCCGTGGCCTGGGCGTTCGGCCTGAACTTCATTGACCCAGTGGTCGGTCTGGCCGGTACGCTCGTCATCTTGTCCTGGGCGGTCGCCTTGATCCGGTCGGCCGGCAGCGTTCTGCTCGATACGGTGCCCGACCCGGCGCTGGCGAAGCGCATCCGTGAGCGCATCGAGACCGGCGGCGACCGGCTGGCCGATCTGCATCTCTGGCAGGTCGGCCCCGGCCACGCTGCGGTGATCATGTCGGTGGTTTCCGACGCGCCGCAGGAGCCCTCTGCGTACAAGCAGCGACTGAAAGATCTGGGCGGACTGTCGCATGTGACCGTCGAGGTCAATCGCTGTGCGCATGCGGCTGAATAGCGATCGAGCATGGACAAGAGCGGTCGGCGGAAGCGACGCCCCCATGATGCACGCCTTGCTGTTCGCTATTCACTCATCCTCATGCTGATCGGTTCGCTGGCCGGCGCGGCGCTGGCGCAAAATCGTGCCGCCGATCCGGTCGAAGACCGCCCGGCCAGTTTCGTCGACACTGTGGCGGTGGTGCCCGGATTGATCGTGGAAGCGCGCTACGCCGGCTCGCACAATTTCGTCGGCCGGCCGATCGACGGGTATGAAGCGCCGCGTTGCCTTTTGACCCGACCGGCCGCGAACGCTTTGGCCCAGGTCGCCGGCGATCTCGCGGCTCACGACCTCAAGATCAAGGTCTTCGATTGCTATCGGCCGACGCGCGCGGTATCGGATTTCGCGCACTGGGCGCGCGACCTCGACGATACGCTCGGCAAGCGCGAATTCTATCCCGGCGTCGACAAGCGGACGCTGTTTCGTGACGGCTACATTGCCTCGCAATCGGGCCATTCCCGCGGATCGACCCTCGATCTGACGCTGGTGCACGCCGACGGCCAAGAGCTCGACATGGGCACGCCGTTCGATTTCTTCAGCCCGCGCTCGTGGCCCGGCGCACCGAATATCGGTCGCTCAGCCGAGGAAAACCGGGCGCTCCTCGCCGCCGCTATGCGGCGCCGCGGCTTTCGGCCCTACGACAAGGAGTGGTGGCATTTTACGCTCGCGGACGAGCCGTATCCGTCCACCTATTTCAATTTTCCGGTGAAATGAGAACGGGCAATCCTGCCGTGGGCGTGAATCTCGCACGTCCCAGCGGCTGGCTTTTTAGTTCAAACAAAGCCGCATCAATCGTTCGAGGGCGGCGCCTCGCGTTCAAGTGTCGCGAGCGTCACGGTCGCGAGTGCGCAAAGCGCTTCTTCGCCTGCGGCCTCGACGCCAAAAAGGTGCACCTGCGACACCGTCAGCGTGCGGCCGGCGCGGGCGACTTCGCCAACAGCCTTGAGCTGGGGCGGTTTGGCAGGGGCGAGGAAATTGATCTTGTATTCGGCGGTGAGCACGTACTGCCGGCTTTCGATCAACGTCGCGGCCGCGCAGGCGCCCGCCGCATCCGCGATGGTGCCGATCAACCCGCCGTGAAAATAGCCGTTTTGCTGCGCCAGTTCGGCGCGAAAATCGGCGACGATCACGCAGCGGCCGGGTGCGATGTCTTCGATCCGGGCATCGACATGGCGTAGAAAGCCCTGCGTTCCGAAACTGGTCCGAATACGCTCGACATAATTAGGATCGCGTATCGTGAGCGACTTTGCCGGTGCATTGGCGGAAAATTTCGTCGACATGAGGCAGGATCGGGCTCGAGAGACAGGACTTGGCTCGCCACACGCCTCAATCGGCATATCCGGGCGGCGGCACGAAGCCGCCGAACTCGCGCTCGATCAAAGCGGCGAAAGCAAGCGGCGTGCGATCCTCCAGATAAGGGCCGACGATCTGCACGCCGACCGGAAGACCATTGTCTGTCAATCCGATCGGTGCGGCCGTGGCCGGTAGCCCAGCCGTCGTTGCTACCTCGGGCCAAATCAATTGGTCGAAGAACGAGCACTTCTTGCCGTCGATCTCGATATGGCGTTCCAGCACCGGCGTCTGGTCGTGGGGAAAAGCCGGTGTCGAAATCGACGGACACGCCACCACGTCGAATTGGCGAAACAGCTCCGCCCATTGCCGTTGCAACCCTATCCGCGCCATGTCGGCCGTCGCCCACTCGCGATGGGTCAGCGTCGCTCCGCGCCAACGCTCAGCCGAGAGGCTATCGTCGTCGGGGCGCAGGGCGGCAGCCTTGCCTCTGGCGTGCTCGTAAAGCTCGGTCGGCCAGCGCTCCGACAGTGCCGCCATCAACAGCCGCATATAGAGACGCGCCGAGGCGGCGAGGTCGGGCACGAGCGGACTTTCGCGCGCTACGCTGACGCCGATCTTGGTCAGCCGTTGGGCGAGGCGATCGATCGCGGAGCGTACGCTGGCGTCGGTCGGAAGCAGCGGATGCTCGTCGATCACGAACACGCGAAAATCCTTCAGCGCGGCGTGGCGTGCACGCGGCAACGCAAGCCGATAGGCGATCCCGGCGTGGGCCTCGTCCGGGTCGGACGTGAGGTCGAGCAGAAATTCGAGATCGGCGGCGGTGCGCGACATCGGCCCGACCACGGCAAGATCGCTGATGCGCTGAACCGTGCCCGGCAAACGGTGCCCGCGCGGCGGGATGACGTTCAACGTCGGCTTGTGCGCGTAGACCCCGCAATAGTGGGCCGGGACGCGCAACGAGCCGCCGATATCGGAGCCGAGCGACAGCGGTGCGAAGCCGGCCGCAAGCGCTGCTGCCGACCCGCCCGACGAACCGCCTGGCGTGCGGCCCACGTCCCAAGGATTGTTGGTCGTGCCGTAAATTTCGTTGAAGCTCTGCCAGTCGCCGAGCACGAACGGTACGTTGGTCTTGCCGAGGATAATCGCGCCGGCCGCCCTGACCCGGGCGACCATGAGGGCATCCTCCGTGGGCACGAACTCCTTATTGGCCGGCACGCCCCAGGTGGTCGGCAGGCCGGCGATATCGAAGGATTCCTTGATCACGATCGGAACGCCGAGCAACGGCCGATTTTCGCCGCGCGCCAGCGCCGCGTCGGCGGCTTTGGCGGCCGCGCGGGCCTGTTCGAAGCAACGCACCACCACGGCATTGAGCTTACCGTCGAGCGCCTCGATGCGGGTGATGAAGTGGTCGGTCAGCTCAAGCGCGGAAATCTTTTTGGCGGCCAGTGCCGCGGTCAATTCCTTCGTGGTTGCAAAGCTCAATGCGTCGTTGCCGCGGTTTTGACCGGTCACGATTTCATCCTCCAACCCCGTGCCTATAGGCGCCGTTGGCTCGCCACCATAAGTGCCAGGCGTCCGCGGCGCCAGCCGCCGATCCGGTGACCCTTCGCCGTATCGCGCGCGTCCGCGGTTCGCGTCTCAGGGCATCAGCAAAGCCGATGCGATCGCCAGGACGAGAGCCGGCGGCATCACCACAATGCCGATTTTCAAGAACGCGCCGAAACCGACCACAAGTCCCTCTCGACGCAGGGCGGCGAGCCACAGAATTGTGGCAAGCGACCCGGTCACCGACAGATTGGGGCCGAGATCGACCCCGATCAGGATGGCGCGCGTGACATGCCCGCCCGATTGTGCCGTCTGCACGGCGCTGGCGGCGATCAGCCCTGCGGGAAGATTATTGATCAGGTTGCTCGCGAGCGCGATCGCCAGGCCCGACAGGGCGGCGGTCAAGGCGGCCGCATGATCGGCTCCGTCGCGGAGCAAGGCTGCGATCGTGTCGATCAGCCCGGTCTTGCCCAGCGCTTCGACCAGCACGAACAGACCGGCGACCAGCGGCAGCACGCCCCAGGAGATATCCTTGACGATCCGCCATGGGGATTTCCGTTCGCGCAGCAAAACCATGACGGCCGTGAGCGTGCCGGCGATGGCCGTCGGCAGCCCGAGCCGGATGTCAAGCGCCGAGGACGTGAGCAGGACCACCGCGGTGGCAACGATCCCGGCCGCCGCCATCTTGCCGGCGGCCGTCAGCGCCGGCAGCGGCACGTCCTTGGCGATGCCTTGTTCGAGCGCGCGACGCTGAACGAAACGCAACAGCAGATACGTGGCCACGATCGCGACCGCGGACGGCACGAGATAAGCCTCGAGCCACTGCTGCAGCGGGGGCATTCGGCTGCCATAGATCACCAGATTGGCCGGATTCGAAATCGGCAGCACGAAAGATGCCGCATTAGCGATGAACGCGCAGATCAACAGATAGGGCAGGGGCTCGGCCACCTTGGCGGTTCGCGCCGCCGCCGCGACCGCAGGTGTCAGCACCACCGCGGTGGCGTCGTTCGACAAAAAAGTGGTCACCACTGCGCCAACACCGTAGATCAACAAAAACAGCCGGCGCGACGAGCCGGCGGCGTGGCGCGCCGCCAGTGCGGCCAGCCAATCAAACAGACCTTCCTCGCGCGCGATCTCCGCAAGCAGCATCATGCCGAACAGGAACAGATAGACGTCGCCGCCTTTGGCGACGCCGGCGAGGGCACCCGGAATGGAAAGGAGCCCGAGCGCCACGAGCACGGCGGCTCCGGCAACGGCCCAGATCGCTTCGGTAACACGGAACGGACGCAGAATGACGCCCGCCGTGGCAAGCGCTGCGATGACGTAGATCGCCTCTGTGGCGTGCGATTGCATCAAGGTTGTGCCGCTCGATTCAAACGACCGGCCGCGGCGCTGCCGCAGACCGCGGCCTCGGTTGGCCCTCGGACCGTTCCGCGGGCCTCTGCTTCGTCTCCGGCATTCCGAAGAAGAAAACCAGTGCGCCGGCGCCCGCGACGACGGCAAGGGTCAGGAACGCGGCGCTATAGCCGGCGTGCACGACCACGACCCCGGCGAGCGTTGTCGACAGTGCGGCGCCGATGCCCTGCGCGGTCAGGATCGCGCCTTGTGCGATATTAAGGCGCCCGGTGCCGCGCATCAGATCGGCAACGATGATCGGAACGAGGGCGCCGACCAGTCCGGCGCCGATGCCATCGAGTGTTTGCACGGCCAACAACCAGAATTGATTATCCGACAAGGTATAGAGGCAGCCGCGCAGTGGCAAAATAAGAAACGCGACAAAAAACAGCGGCTTTCGCCCCCAGCGGTCGGCTCGGGCGCCGACCAGCATGGCCATCGGCACCATCACGGCTTGGGCCGTGACAATGCAAGCGGCCATCAACGTCGTGCCAAGATGGTTGTCGCGCAAAGCAAGCTTCTGCCCGACCAGCGGCAGCATCGCTGCGTTGGCGAGATGAAAGACCACGACCGCGATCGCCAATATCATCAACGGCCGGCAAGCGAAGAGGACACGCAAGCCGCTCGGCGTGTCGCTATGGGCACGCGTGTCTTCGGTTTCGCCGAGCCGGTCATTGAGGCCGCGCGCCAGCGCGTCGTCGATGGCGCCTGCGGGTATCATCAGAATGCCGAGCACGCTCGCGGCCGACATGATCGCGAGTAAGTAAAACACGACATCGGGTCCCCACAGATAGGCCGCCGCACCTGCGGCGACAGCGGCGAAGGCGTTGCCGGCATGGTTGAACGATTCGTTGCGGCCGATCCGTCGCGTGAAGGCGGCGTGGCCGACGATCCCGAGGGAGATCGCGGCCAGGCCCGGCCCGAACACCGCAGCGCTGACGTGTGCCGCAGCCTGTGAGGCGGCGACGGAGATGAAGCCTGAGCATAGCGGCAGCAAAAGCGATGCGGCCGCGACCGCGATCGCGGCAGTTGCCATCACTGCGCGCTTTGCGCGCGTCGCATCGATGAACCCGCCGGCCGGTGTCTGGGCGATGATGCCGGAGGCGGTCGCGATCGACATCACCATCCCGATGCTGGCCTCGTCCCATTTCTGAACGGTGAGCAGATAGGTCGCCAGATATGGCCCGAGGCCGTCGCGCACGTCGGCTAGGGAAAAGTTGATGCCGTCGAGGGCGATATTGGCGCGCCTCGATCCAGCGGTCGGATCGGTCATGCCGGCGGCGACGGTTCAGGGTCCCAGGCGCTAACGGCATCGCGTAGCTTTGGTTCCGGCAAAGTCCGGCGCGCAGCCAAGCCGTCCCACCTCAACTGTCGAGGGCCTTGCGCACCGCGCGGGCGAGTTGCTCGCTGGTGACCGGTTTCTGTACGAGGTCGACGCCCATATCGAGCCGGCCTTGGTGCATGATGGCGTTGCGCGAATAGCCCGTCATGTAGATAATTTTTAGTTTGGGCCGCCGCAGCTTGGCTTCTTCCGCGAGTTTGCGCCCGTTCATTCCGGGCATGACCACGTCGGTCAACAGCAGATGGATAGTGGGGTACTCGTCGATAAGCCGCAGCGCTCCTTCGGCCCCACCGGCTTCAAGAACGTCATAGCCCAACGACGTTAGCGTTTCGACCACATAGGTGCGCACATCGGCGTCGTCCTCCACCACCAGGACGCATTCGCCCGAGCGACCGCGTCCCGGTGTGGCGGCGACTTCCGCGGTCGGCGTTGCTTGACCCAAGAAGCGCGGCAAATAGATCCTGACCGTCGTGCCTTCGCCGGCCTCACTGTAGATTTTGACGTGGCCGCCGGATTGTTTGACGAAGCCGTACACTTGGCTCAGCCCGAGCCCGGTGCCCTGGCCCGATTGCTTGGTCGTGAAAAACGGCTCGAAGGCGCGCTCGATCACCTCTTTGGCCATGCCGGCGCCGGTATCGGTCACCGCGATCTGCACATATTGGCCGGGGCGCACGTCGGCATTCTGACGGCAATAGCTTTCGTCGAGATAGGAGTTGCTGGCTTCGATGGTCAATTTGCCGCCCTCCGGCATGGCATCGCGCGCGTTGACGGCAAGGTTGAGCATGGCGGCTTCGAGCTCGGCGGCGTCCGCTTCCACCGGCCATACGCCGGCGCCGCCGACGATTTCGAGGGAAATGTCCTCACCGAGTGCGCGCCGCAGAAAATCGGATAGCCCGTTGAGCACGCGATTGACATCGAGCACTGCCGGGTTGAGCGGTTGCTGGCGGGAGAAAGCCAGAAGCCGCTTGGTCAGGGTCGCCGCGCGCTGGGCGCCGTGCATGGCGTTGTCCAGGCGACGCGACAGCTTGAGCTGGCCGCCATCGGCCCAGCTTTCCAACTGATGCTGTGCGGCTTCCAGATTGCCGATGATGATCGTCAACAAATTGTTGAAGTCGTGGGCGACGCCGCCGGTCAAATGGCCGATAGCATCGAGCTTCTGGGATTGACGCAGCGCTTCCTCGGCGGCGGAGCGACGGGTGATCTCGGCGTAAAGCCGCTGGGTGCGCAGCAGCACCGCAAACAACGTAAAAAACAGGATCAGCGTAACCGGTACGCCGTAAATGAGATGCGCGGACATTCCCGACAGCCACTCACTGCGTGTTGCGGCCGTGGCAAAGCCGGTCGTGACGTAAAGCGGCGTGCCATCAAGATGGCGCGCCGCAAAGCGGCGCTCGATCTGGTCGATCGGTGAGACCGTCGTGAAGAAACCGCCGGCCGCCGCATGCGCGATGGTGCGGCGAAATCCCGAATGTTCGTCCAGCCGGATCGTCTTCCCGGCCGGGGCAGCCGGGTAGCGCGCCAGGAACAGACCGTCGTCGCGGATCAGCGAAAATTGTTGACCTTCTGCGTAAGCCAGGGTGGCGAAGAAATGGAAAAAATTGCTCGGCAAGACCGAGATTTCCAGAACGCCCATGAAGGCGCCGTCATGAACGAGCCGCTGGCTCACCGTGAAGAACGGTTGCCCGCCGAAACGCGATTGGTACACTTGGCCGTAATAGGTTCCGATATCGCCGTGCAGATGGGCACGAAAAAAGTCGCGGTCGGCGGAGCTCGTATCGGACGCGATATCGTCCCACGAGGAGACGAGCGGCCGTCCGTCTCTGTCGTAGATCCAGATCGATTGAATCAGCGGAACCTGGGCGTCGAGCTTTTTCAATAGCGCGTGCAGACGCTTTTCATCGTGACGGATGTCGTCCGGCGACATGCCGGCGACGAGATCTTTGACGCTGTTCAACGCCACGCCGACCAGCTGAAAGGTCCGCTCCGCTTCCTCCTCCTCGACATCGAGCGAGCGCGCCAGGCGCTCGTCGGTCAGCGCCTGCGTATTGCGGTAGCTGGCCCACGAAGCGAAGGCAAAGATCAGAAGCGGAGCGAGCACGGATGCGGCCATGGCAAGCCGCACCAGCCAAATCGTCCGCGTCCGGGCTTGCATTCCGCGCTGTTCCCTTGGGCAAGGAACTACATTAGTCGGCGCGGCACCAAAGCACCAGATACCGCGACAAAAAGGTCAGGACATGCTGAACCATTTGGCCGCAGCCATCGCTTGCGGCAGGACGAAGGGTGGACCGCAGGCAGCGCATTTGCTGATGGGCTCGGCCGAGAGCGCCGTCAGATCACGTCGGCCGGCAGTTGATCGCCGGATGTGTCACCTGCCGTTTTGGGTCGAGAACTTGCTCAATGTGGGCTACAGGAAATACATGTGCTGCAGCACCGCGACTGGCTTTGGCGTGCCGCGCCCGGGCATCATGTTTAAATCGGCATCATGTTTGAAGGATCGCTCGCCGTCCGCTACGGCGTGAAAACTGACAGCCGATGGTTGTCTTGCCGCACCAGGAGAGAAGACAATGTTCATTGCGATGAATCGCTTTCGCGTGAAGAGAGGCTCCGAAGAGGCGTTTGAGAAGGTCTGGCTCTCGCGCGACACCTATCTCGACCGCGTTCCCGGCTTTGTCGAGTTTCATCTGCTCAAAGGCCCCGAGGCCGAGGATCACACGCTCTACGCCTCGCATTCGATCTGGCAAAGCAAGTCGGCTTTCGAAGCCTGGACGAAGTCGGAGGAATTTCGCGCCGCGCATGCGCGTGCCGGCAACGCGGCAACCGGTCCGCTTTATCTGGAGCATCCGAAATTCGAAGGCTTCGAAGTGCGGCAGACGGTGACGAGCGACACCGAGGTTGCCTAAACCGAAGCTGCCTGTCTCACCGGCACTCCGCCACCCAAAAACCCAATCCGGTTCGATCGAATCGGGCCGCGTTCGAGATTCGTTTTGTCGCGTGTTTCATGTGCGAAATCGGCTTCGACCGCTGGATCCTTATTGCGTGCCGATTTTTCGATACAGACTGTGGAGCACCGAGTCGGTTCAGATCGAATCGACTGGTGCTCGCACCTTTCTGGAGGCGCTTAATTGCAGCGCCGCTGTCCCACGAGCAAAAAGAGTAGGAGGGTTGTGTGGAAGAACTCAACGGACGAATGATCGCCTGCCAGATCCTGGTAACCGGCCTAATCGCGCGCGTTGCAAATGACTCCAAGGACCCGCTGCGGTTTTTGACGGACTTCCGCGACGAGATTCACGCGGTCGTTCGGCAGGTCCGCATCGCCGGCGCGCTCGACACCGATCGGGTGCGCGCCGTCGCTACACAGACGGTGGATGAACTGTTTTCTCTGATGAAACCGCCCAGCGTTGACGAATAGCTGGATTGCGGCACTTGCATGGCAAAGACCGTATATGAGGCGCAAGGGCGCGCTTTGCCAGGCAAATTTGCGGCAGCAATTCGACCGACATTGTGGTCGCTTATTGGATGATTTCGAGACTCTCTAAGCTGTAGTTTAGAGTCCTTATTAGTTTGATTCGAATATAGAATGCTGTTGTTTCCAGTATTTCTAAACAAATCAATCACTGAATATTGAACGTTGGTTTGATTCTAAAAGTAAATTCACATTAACGTTTTCCCGCCATCGCGCCGACGAAGTGGGGTTCGGCGCGCAGTAAGCGGGGGCATCAGTTATGAGTGGTTGCGTTTTGCGGCCGAGCACGTTGCGTGCTCTGCCAACGTCGGCACGCGTGCGTCTTGGTTTTGACGGAATCTTCGAAAGCAGTTCGACACAAAAGGTCACTGTCGGCTGTCTGATTGCTGTGGCGGCCATCGGCGTCGCCGACGCACAGGAACAACCGCTACCGCCGGTGACGGTCGACGCGCCGGTGGCGCGGCCGAAACCGCCGGCACCGAAGCCATCGGCGGAGCAGATCCGCGCCCGCAATGCGATCCGTCGCGTCGCTCGCGAGAGGGCGGCCGCCGCCGCCCGCGCCAAGGCCGAGGCGGAAGCTGAAGCAAAGAAACAGCAGGCGCAGGCAGATCCCTACGCCGATCCGGCGGCTCCCTATAAGGCCGACCGTCTCGCCTCGCCGAAATTCCCCGAGTCGATTGCCAACACGCCGCGTAGCGTCACCGTGCTGACGCAGGAAGTGCTGCGCGACAAGGATGCAACGACGCTCAGGGATGCACTGCGTACCACGCCCGGCATCACCATCGGTACCGGTGAAGGCGGCAACGCCTTCGGCGACCGTTTCTTCATCCGCGGTTTCGACGCCCGCAACGACGTATTCGTCGACGGCATCCGCGACCCGGGCGTCAGCGTCCGCGAAAATTTCTTCACCGAGCAGATCGAGATTCTCAAGGGGCCGTCGGCAACGATCGATGGCCGCGGCACGGCCGGTGGTGCCATCAACTTCGTCACCAAGCAGGCGAGCGATCTGGCGAGCTTCTACAACGCCGATACGAAATTCGCGAGCGACGCCACCAAGCGCGTTACCTTCGATGTCAACCAGGTGGTCACGCCCACGCTCGCGATCCGCATGGACGGCATGTGGCAGATCGCGAATGTCGCCGACCGCAACTACACCACCGACGATCGCTGGGGCGGCCTGGCGGCGTTGAAGTGGACGCCCACGAACGATTTCACGACATGGGTCAATTACATCCACACCGATCTGCATGGGCTGCCGGACTTCGGCGTCCCCTACAACAATGTTGCCGGCGCGCCGGTGACTTCGGTCGGGGTCCCGCGCGATACCTATTACGGCTTCGTCAATCGCGATTTCCAGTTGGCGACGCAGGACATCGGCACCATCACCAACGAATATCGGGTCAGCGACGCTTTGGTCTTCACCAACAAGTTCCGCGACGAGCACTCGATCCTGAGCTACATTGGCACGATTCCGGAGCAAGGCACCTCTACGACTGGCGGCTGTAATTCCACCGTCGGTGGCGCCAGCAGCTTCAACAATCCCAATCCGGCCACCTGGTTGACGTGCCTCAATCCGCAGAGCCGATATCAGACCACCGACGTTCTGGCCGATCAGTTTCTCAGCACTCTCAAGTTCAACACCGGGCCAGTGCAAAGCACTCTTATTACCGGCAGCGAAATCTCCGGCGAAAGGGTGAGCATCGACACCTACAACGGATTGACGTCGGAGGCCCTCGGTCCTGGCGCGTTCGCTAACGGTTCGGTCTTGGCGTCAGTGCTGAACCCACCAAACAACCTGCCGTTCTCGACAAACCCGACGGTGACCGGAAATCCGACCGTCATCCCGATCGACACCAAGAGCTTGTGGGCGCTCGAGACCGCGAACTGGCGCGATGTGGTCTACGTTACGGCGGGGTTGCGGTTCGACAACTACAACATCAGCGCGAGCAAGAACGGTTCTCCGACGGTGTCGGCCGAATCCAACATGGTGAACTACAATCTCGGCTTGCTGGTAAAGCCGTTGCCGTACGCGAGTGTTTACGCGGCCTACGGAACCGCATCCAATCCGGTCGGCTCGGAGCTCGACGGCACGTCGGCGAACTACGGAGGTCTTTCGGTCAGTTCGACCGTCAACCAGATCTTCGCGCCGGTCCAGGCGAAGTCGGTCGAAGTCGGAACCAAATGGGAGTTCTTCAATCGCCACCTGCTGGCGACGGGAGCGCTGTTCCGCACCGACGTGACCAACGCCCGCGAAGTCGTTCCGGCAGGTCTTCCGAATACCGGCATCATCGAGGCCAGCGGGGCCTACCATGTGCAGGGCATCGATGTCGCCGCCGAAGGCAAGATTCTCGACAAGCTCAGCATCTTCGGCGGCTTCGTGCTCATGAACAACCGGGTGGACGCATCGGCGATGCCGACCAATGTCGGCTTGCCGCTCGCCTTCATCGCCAATCAGTCGTTCAACCTGCTCGCCAAATACGAGGTGACCAAAGATCTCGAAATCGGCGGCCAGGCGACCTATCGCTCGAAGATGCTTGGCGGCACGCTGCTGGCCGCCAATCAGGGCACGGTCCTGCCCGACTATTGGCGCTTCGATGCGTTCGTCGAGGGCTATTTCCTCAAGCACTACGAGTGGAAGATCTTCGTGAACAACATCTTCAACAAGCTTTACTACGACGCTTTCTATCAAAGCGCGGCGCCGTTCGTCATGGTCGCGCCGGGGCGCGTGGTCGGCGGAATGTTGACGGCAAGATTTTAGATGCGGCTCGGAGTCCGGCCGTCGCTGTCGCGTACCTTTGCAAGTCGCAGCAACGTCGAACCCACTGAACGGAAAATGGGCTAAGGTCAAAGGGGCGGACCATGTTTGTGAAGCGCGTAGCACTGCTGACTGTGTCGAACGTTTTTGTTGCGTTAAATCTTCTTGGCGGATCGGGTGTTGTTGGAGGAGCGGCGCGAGCGGCCGACTTGCCGCTCATGCCGATCAAGGCGCCCATAGCGCTCGGCTATAACTGGACCGGCATCTATGTCGGCGGCAACTTCGGTGGCGTCGATACCACAAGCTCGTTTTCGGACTCCAGAGTGCCGCCGCCTGCGAACAACCTGACAGCATTCGGCTCAAGCAACCCCGCCACGGTTCTTGGTGGCGGCCAGGTCGGCGCGAACTATGAGTTCCAAACCGGTCTCGTGCTCGGTGCGGAAGCGATGTTCGATTGGCTCGCGAGCGCCAAGACGAATTTCTCGGCGCAAAACCTGAATATCGGAGCGGGGGCGGCCGGGACGGCGAACGGAACGATCAGCAATCGCTGGATCACCACCGCTACCGGCAAGGTCGGTTTCGCCTGGGACCGCCTGATGGGCTACGGCAAATTCGGCGGCGCCTGGGTCGGCGGGATCAATGGCTCCTTGACCAATGGCGGGACGACCGTCGGCCTTCCGATCGGGTCCACGAACACAGGTTGGACCGCCGGTGCCGGTCTCGAATGGGCATTCACGGGCAATTGGTCGGTGCGCGTCGAGTATGACTTCATTGGCCTGTCAAATCAGAGCTTCACGGTGCCGGGCACGCCGCGGACCCGGTATGCCGGCGACACCATCAACTTCAACGACCGCACGATCCAAATGATCACCGGCGG
>Ga0209006_10003630_pt1 | contig 14025 bp, 15 predicted proteins | sample JacPin_JW_Ref_O2_FD_188567 | JGI IMG/M metagenome (GOLD analysis project Ga0209006, IMG submission 188567) | Forest soil microbial communities from Algoma, Ontario, Canada - Jack Pine, Ontario site 1_JW_Ref_O2 (SPAdes) (version 2) | ecosystem: Environmental > Terrestrial > Soil > Boreal... | reverse complement strand
CGCCACTTTGCCGGAGTAGGGCGACGGCACTTCCACGACAGCCTTCGCCGTCTCCATCGACACGAGCGGCGCGTCGAGTTTGATCGTATCGCCCGTTTTCACGAACCATTCGACGACTGTCGCATCCGGCAAGCCTTCGCCGAGGTCGGGGAGATGAAATGTTTTCGTAGTCATTTGAAATTCGCAGATCGATCAGGAGAAATGCAGAACCACCAGCGCAATGACCGCCGGAATCGCCTGCACGAAGAATATTTTACGATTGACGCTGTAGCCACCATACACGCCGGCGACGATAACGCAGATAAGGAAAAACGTTTCGATCGCCACGCCGTTGGAACCGAGCGACAGACCCCAGAATAAGCCGGCCGCGAGAAATCCGTTATACAGCCCCTGATTGGCGGCGAGCACTTTCGACGCTGCAGAAAACTCCGTTGTGAGTTGAAACGTGCGGCGGCCGTACGGCGTATCCCACAGAAACATTTCCAGCACGAGAAAATAAACGTGCAGCAATGCAACGAGCGCGACGAGAATGTTCGCGACGAGGATCATGTCGTGTCAGCTCGCCGCCAGCGTTCGCTTCGCGGCATCGACGATGCGCTGCACGCTCGGCATATATTTCATCTCGAGGCGGAATAGCGGTGTGTGCACGTCGTATCCGGCGACGCGCTCGACCGGAGCGACGAGATCGTACATCGCGTGCTGCGCCAATCGCGCCGCAATTTCGGCGCCGAAACCCGCCGTGATGGGCGCTTCGTGCACGATCACGCAACGCCCGGTCTTGCGCACGGATTCGTGAATCGTGTCGAAGTCCAGCGGTTTGAGCGTGGCGACGTCGATCACTTCGGCGCTGACATTTTCCTTCGCCAACGCATCGGCGGCTTCGAGACACTCCTTCACCTGCGCGCCCCATGTGACGAGCGTGACATCGCTACCATCGCGCAACACGAAGCAAACGTCGAGCGGCAGCGCTTCACCGTCGTCTGGCACTTCTTCCTTGTATTGCCGATAGATGCGTTTGGGCTCGTAGAAGATCACCGGATCAGGATCGCGGATCACCGCGAGCAGCAATCCGTACGCGCGTCCCGGTGACGACGGAAGCACGACGCGCAGCCCGGGTATATTTGTGAACAATGCCTCGTTCGCTTCGGAATGATGCTCCGGCGCACGAATACCGCCGCCCCACGGCGCGCGGAACACGGCGGGGCACGTGAGCCGCCCGCGTGTGCGGTGGCGCATGCGCACGGCGTGGCAGGCGATCTGTTCCATCATCGGATAGATGAAGCCTTCGAACTGCGCTTCGGCAACCGGTTTCATGCCTTGCGCAGCGAGGCCGACCGTCAAACCGGCGATGGTCGTTTCGTCCAGCGGCGTGTCGATGACGCGCAGTTCGCCGAACTTTTCCTGCAATCCCACGGTGGCGCGGAACACGCCGCCGTTTATGCCGACGTCTTCGCCCAGCACGACAACGGACGCATCGTGTTTCATTTCCCAGGCAAGTGCCTGGGTCACCGCTTCGATGAGTGTGATCTGTGCCATCGCGGTCAGGCCTTCCCGTCGAGCGCGACGGCGCTGGCGCGTTGTTGTTGAAGATCGGGCGGCAATTGCGCGTAGGTGAAATCGAACATGGCGCCGGTGGGCTGCGACTTTGTTTCGAGATACGCATTCACTTCGGCATCGACTTTCGCGCCGCATTCGGTCTTCCATGCGTCCTCTTCTTTGTCGCTCCACGCTTTTTGCGCGACGAGATAGTTGCGCAGACGTTTGAGCGGCTCGCGGTTCCAGGCTTCTTTTACTTCGGCCTCAGGTCGATACCGGCGCGCGTCGTCGGCTGTGGTGTGATCGGACAGCCGATAGGTCACTGCTTCGACGAGCGATCCACCGTGGCCGAATCGGGCGCGCTTGATGGCGTGATCGAGTGCCGCGCGCATCGCGATGATGTCGTTGCCGTCCACTTGTATACTTTCGATGCCGGCGGCGATACCTTTCTGCGCCAATGTCTTCGCACTGGTCTGCGCCTTGCGTGGAACCGAGATCGCATATTGATTGTTGACGATCACGCAGACGAATGGCAGCGTCAGGGCGCCGGTGACGTTGATGGCGCCGTAAAAGTCGCCTTTCGACGTGCCGCCATCGCCGACCACGGCCACCGCGACGCGCGGTTCCTTGCGAATCTTGAACGCGAGCGCCGCGCCGGCTGCGTGCAGCGCCTGCGTTGCGATTGGCACGGACCAGGCGAAATCATGCTGCGGTCCGGAGAAATTGTTGCCCCGCTCGTCGCCGCCCCAATACAGCAGGACTTCGCGCGGTTTCACGCCCCGATAAAATTGCGCGCCGTATTCGCGGTACATCGGCGCGAATACGTCGTCTTCCTGCATGGCCGATCCGATGGCCACGTGAGCGGCCTCGTGGCCGAGACACGATGCGTAAGTGCCGAGCTTGCCCGTGCGCTGCAGGGCGATCGCCTTGCCGTCGAACACGCGCACGAAGCTCATCAGTTTGTACAGTTCGACGAGCTGTTTGATGTCCTTGGCGACATCGGGCAAATCGTTGCGGACGAGTTTTCCTTCCGCGTCGAGGTATTGCAGATATTCGATTTCGAATGTAGCGACGACCGGCACAAATGCGCTCCGCGAATCGGGGCGCTAGTTAACAATTCCGCGATGACAATGGCAAGGCGGGGCGCAATAAAACAAGCAGCCGGTCATGGCGATGCGCCGCATAAGGCCGTACCATTGCGCGTTCCGCTGTCGGCGTTTGCTGCCCATGACAAAAGCCAATCAACGTGAACTCGAATCCGGCATCGAGCTGGACCTGCGCGATCGCCTGACCTACGGCGGGTATCTGCAGTTGAACCAGTTGCTGTCGGCGCAGAAGCCGTTGTCCGATCCGCCGCATCACGATGAAATGCTGTTCATCATCCAGCATCAGGTCGCCGAGTTGTGGATGAAGCTGTTGGTGCACGAAGTGCGTGCGGCGCTGGTGCATCTGCAGCGCGACGATGTCGATACATGCCTGAAAATTCTCGCGCGGGTGAAGCAGATCCAGAGCCAGCTGTTCGAGCAGTGGGCTGTGCTCGAGACGCTTACGCCGAGCGAATACATCCAGTTCCGGCACGTGCTTGGGCCTGCCTCCGGGTTCCAATCGCTGCAATATCGGCTGATCGAATTTCTGCTCGGCAACAAGAATGCCGAGATGCTGGCCGTGTTCGCGCACGATCCGTCGCATCAGTCCGAATTGCGCGAAGCGCTTGAGGCGCCGAGTTTGTACGACGAATTCCTGATGTTTCTCGCGCGGGCCGGACACGCCATTCCGCAGTCCTGCCTGCAGCGCGACTGGACGAGGCCGCATCAAGACACGCCCGCGTTGATTCCGGCGCTGCGCCGCATCTACGAAAATCCGGAACAGTTCTGGGCCGAATATCATCTGTGCGAGCAGTTGGTCGACGTCGAAGAGAGTTTCCAGCTATGGCGCTTCCGCCACATGAAGACGGTAGAGCGCATCATCGGCCACAAGCGCGGCACGGGCGGCTCGTCCGGCGTGTCATTTTTGAAGAAGGCGCTGGATTTGACGTTCTTTCCGGAGCTTCTCGAAGTGCGCACAGTGATCGGAACCGATTAAGCCGTTTCGTCTTACAATGCGCATTCTAGGCGCGGATGCGCCGTGGCATTGACGGAGTCGGCCATGAATGCACAACTCAACACCGGCATGCAGCCGGTGCAGTTCGAAAATCCGATGGGCGTCGACGGGTTCCAGTTCGTCGAATTCGCCGCGCCGGACGCAAAACTGCTGCACGATTTCTTCAAGCGCATGGGATTCAGCGCCGTCGCGAAACACAAGACGCGCGCGATCACGGTGTATCGCCAGGGCGCTTGCGATTTTCTCGTCAACGAAGAACCGAACTCCTTCGCGGCGGATTTCGCGAAGAAGCACGGACCATGCGCCTGCGGATTCGCCATTCGCGTGAGCCGCCCGGCCGAATGGGCGTGCGAGCAGGCAGTCAAAAACGGCGCAGAGAAAATCGAGGACAAGGCGTCGACGAAAGCGGTCGCCACACCCGTCATCAAGGGCATCGGCGATTGCATGCTGTATCTCGTCGATCGCTATGGCGACAAAGGCAGCATTTACGACAACGATTACGAATGGCTCGCGTCCGACCGCAATCCGAAAGGATTCGGTCTCACGTTCATCGATCATCTCACGCACAATCTGTTCTTCGGCAACATGGCGAAGTGGGCGGGTTATTACGAGCGTCTGTTCAACTTCCGCGAGATTCGCTATTTCGATATCAAGGGTGCAAAAACGGGCCTCGTCTCGAAGGCGATGACGGCGCCGGACGGCATGGTGCGCATTCCGCTCAACGAATCGTCCGATCCGAAAAGCCAGATCAACGAATACCTCGACGAATACAAAGGCGAAGGCATTCAGCACATCGCGTGTTTCACCGACAACATCTATGAAACGATCGAGGCGATGCGTGCGCAAGGCGTCGAATTTCTCGATACGCCGAATGCGTACTACGAAATTATCGACGAGCGCATTCCGAATCACGGCGAAGACGTCGCGCGCATGCGCAAGAACAAAATCCTGATCGACGCCGACGCGGAAACGAAGAAGAAATTGCTGCTGCAGATTTTCACGCAGAACGCGATCGGCCCGATTTTCTTCGAGATCATCCAGCGCAAGGGCAATCTCGGATTCGGCGAAGGCAATTTTCAGGCGCTGTTCGAATCGATCGAGCGCGAACAGATGAAGCGCGGCGTGCTTTGATTCTATGAATGCCGCCAGCGACAAGGTTGTTCCGTTGCGCGAGTTCGCGCCTGCAAAGCCGGACCGCGATCGCTACATGTCCGGCTTCGGCAACGAGTTCGCCACCGAAGCCGTGCGCGATGCGTTGCCGCATGGCCAAAACTCACCGCAGCACAGCGCACTCGGGCTGTACACGGAACAACTGTCCGGCACGGCGTTCACGGCGCCGCGTCACGCCAATCGCCGCAGTTGGCTTTATCGCATGCGGCCGGCGGCGATGCATCATCCGTTCGAGAGGCTGCAAAGTACACATTTCCACAATGATTTCGACGACGCGGACGCCACGCCGAACCAATTGCGCTGGGATCCGTTGACCATTCCCGAAACGCCGGCGGATTTCATCGACGGCCTCTTCACGATGGCCGGCAACGGCGGCCCGGCGTCGCAGAGCGGATGCGGCATTCACGTTTTTGCCGCGAACAGCCAGATGCACGGCCGATTTTTTTATAATGCGGACGCGGAAATGGTGATCGTGCCGCAACTCGGGCGGCTGCGCATCGGCAGCGAACTCGGCGTTATCGAAGTGGAGCCGCAGGAAATGGCCGTGATTCCGCGCGGTGTGCGCTTCCGCGTCGAATTGCCGGATGGGCAGGCGCGCGGCTATGTCGCGGAGAATTTCGGCGCGATCTTGCGCTTGCCCGAATTGGGCCCGATCGGTTCCAACGGCCTGGCCAACTCGCGCGATTTCCTTACGCCCGTGGCATCGTTCGAGGACGCCGAAGGCCAGTTCGAACTCGTCGCGAAATTCCAGGGCAAGCTGTGGTCGGCGCGCATCGATCATTCGCCGCTGGACGTCGTCGCGTGGCACGGCAACTATGCGCCGTACAAATACGATCTGCGCCTGTTCAACACGATCGGATCGATCAGCTACGATCATCCCGATCCGTCCATCTTCACCGTGCTCACGTCGCCGAGCGACACGCCGGGCGTGGCAAACATGGATTTCGTCATTTTCCCGCCGCGCTGGCTCGTTGCAGAACACACGTTCCGGCCGCCGTGGTTTCATCGCAACATCGCGAGCGAATTCATGGGCCTGGTTCACGGCGCGTACGATGCGAAGGCCGGCGGTTTCGTTCCCGGTGGCGCGAGCCTGCACAATTGCATGAGCGGACATGGTCCGGACGCGGCGAGCTTCGAGAAAGCCACGCACGCCGATACGACGAAGCCCGATCATGTTACCGACACGATGGCCTTCATGTTCGAGACGCGCAACGTGATCCGTCCGACGAAACAGGCGTTGGAGTCGCCGCACCTGCAACGCGATTACTACGCGTGTTGGCAAGGCTTGAAGAAGCACTTCCATCCGCCTCAGGTTTAGGAAAAAAAACTACAGATGAAACTCGCGAGCCTGAAAGAAGGCGGTAGGGACGGCACGCTCATCGTCGTCGGCAAGGACCTGAAGAAGGCTGTGCGCGTCACCGACAGCGCACGCACATTGCAGGCTGCGCTCGAAGATTGGAGCGACGCCGCGCCGCTGCTGAATCGCGTCTACGAATTGCTCAATGCCACCCACGCCGAGACGGTCAACGGCGAAAGCGTATTTCCGCTCGATCCGGCGAGCCTCGCCGCGCCGTTGCCGCGCGCCTATGAATTCGTCGACGGCAGCGCGTATCTGCCGCACGTCGAACGCGTGCGCCGTGCGCGCGGCGCGGAAGTACCGAAAAGTTTTTATTCCGATCCGCTTATGTATCAAGCGACCAGCGCGGGTTTCTACGGGCCGCGCGATCCGGTGCTCGTCGCGAGCGAGGCGTACGGCATCGATCTGGAAGCCGAAGTCGTCGTCGTCACCGATGATGTACCGATGGGAGTTTCAGCGCAGCAGGCGGCGGGGCACATCCAGTTGATCGGACTCATCAACGACGTTTCGTTGCGCAATCTGATTCCCGACGAACTTGCGAAAGGCTTTGGATTCCTGCAATCCAAGCCGCGTTCAACGTTGTCGCCGGTGTTCGTGACGCCCGACGAACTCGGCGCAACGTGGAAGGATGCAAAAGTGCACTTGCCGTTGCTTACGCACATCAACGGCACGAAATTCGGTGCGCCGGAAGCGGGCGACGACATGCAATTCAGTTTCGCCGAGCTCGTGGCGCACGCCGCAAAGACGCGACCCCTGAGCGCCGGGACGATCGTGGGCTCGGGCACGGTCGCCAATCAGGACGAAAGCCGGGGCGCCTCGTGTCTGGCCGAGCGGCGCACGCTGGAAACCATCGCCAACGGTACGCCGACGACGCCATTCCTCAAATTCGGCGACACGGTGCGCATCGAGATGTTCGACAAAGCGGGTAAGAGCGTTTTCGGGGCGATCGAGCAGGAAATCCGAAACGCATAAAACTTTTGATTTTTCCTGTGCGCTGGCGCTAGGCTGGGCAAAAGGGGAGACAACATGGCCGGCGAGCGGATCAAGCTATACAGCTATTGGCGTTCAAGTGCTGCGTATCGCGTACGCATCGCCCTCAATCTGAAGGGGTTGCCGTACGAGCTGATTCCGGTTCATTTGATCAACAACGGCGGCGAGCATCACAGCGAGCACTATCAGGCGATCAATCCGCAGCAAAAGGTGCCGACGCTAATTGACGGCGAACGCATCATCCGGCAGTCGATGGCGATCGTGGAATACATCGAAGAGACTTACGACGGCGAACATCGGCTGATGCCCGTCATGGCGCGCGAGCGCGCGCGCGTGCGCGCGCTGGCGCAGATCGTGGCGTGCGATATTCATCCCATCAGCAATTTGAGCGTGATGCAATATCTGGAGCACGAGTTCAACACGCCGCAGGTAGAGCGCGATCGTTGGACGCGGCATTGGATCACCGAAGGGTTCAAGGGAATGGAAAAACTGCTGGCGACGAATCCGTCGACGGGCCAGTTTTGTGAAGGCGACGAACCGAGTCTTGCAGACATTTGTTTGATTCCGCAGGTGTACAACGCATATCGGTGGTCGGTCGATATGGATCAGTTTCCGTTGATCCGAAAGATCAGTGACGAATGTATGAAGATGGAGGCGTTCGAAAGGGCGAAGCCGGAGAATCAGCCGGACGCGCCGAAGGCCTAACCCTCGCGCCCCGCTCTAAGAATCCCAACGCCTCGCAAACCTAATCCGCGCACAGGAAGTGCGCGGTTCGACGCAGGTACAGGGATGTAGCTTCGGCGAACACACCCTCGAATCTGCACAACGTGCTTTCTTTGGTTACTTTCTTTGCACGGGCAAAGAAAGTGACTCGCTCGCCGTAGGCGAGTGAAAGCTTTGCTTTTCCCAGACAAGAAGATCAAAAGTAAAGTCACTGGATTCCGGCTTTCGCCGGAATGACGAGCAACGGCCAAAGCTGCATTTGTCCTTCGCCGGAATGACGAGCGTCGAACGAAGCCGCAGCCTTAATAAGCTGTAGCTTCGTACGGATCATGCACCGGATTATCGCCACCGCCTTCCGCCAAACGAATCTTGAGCGCTAGCCCATCGCGGGAGTCGGCTTTGCTCAAAGCCTCTTCGAGCTCGATCTTGCCTTCCTTGTACATGGTGAACAGCGATTGATCGAAGCTGATCATGCCTTCTTCGAGGCTGCGTTCCATCGCCTCTTTCACTTCGTGAACCTGACCGCGGCGCAACAAGTCGCGGATGTGCGGTGTGTTGAGGAGCACTTCCACGGCGGGCAAGCGACGGCCGTCTTTGCCGATCACCAGGCGCTGACTGATCACCGCGCGCAGATTCAGCGACAAGTTCATCAATATGTTCTTGTGTGCGGCTTCGGGGAAGAAGTTGAGGATGCGCTCGATGGTCTGGTCGGCGTTGTTGGAGTGCAGCGTCGCCAGGCAGATATGGCCCGTTTCCGAAAACGCGATCGCGGCTTCCATGGTTTCCTCGTCGCGAATTTCGCCGATCATGATCACGTCAGGCGCCTCGCGCATCGCGTTTTTCAGCGCTTCGTGATAGCTGTGCGTGTCGAGTCCCACTTCGCGCTGGTTCACGACGGATTTCTTGTGGCGATGCAAGTACTCGATCGGATCTTCGATCGTCAGAATGTGGCCCGACGTATTCGAATTGCGGTGATCGATCATTGCCGCCAGTGTTGTCGATTTGCCCGAACCCGTAGCGCCGACGACGAGGATCAGTCCGCGCGGCTCCATGATGATTTCGCGGAACAGCGACGGCAGCCGCAGTTGTTCGACGCTGGGAATCTCGCTCTTGATGGCTCGAATCACCATGCCGACTTCGCCGCGCTGCTTGAACACATTGATACGGAAGCGGCCGGCGTCTTTCACGGCGATGGCGAGGTTCAGTTCCAGATTGCGCTCGAACTGGGGAACCTGGCCTTCGTCCATCAGCGAATACGCGATCTTCTTGACCATGCCGCCCGGCAGACCCGTATTGCCCAGCGGATAAAGTTTGCCTTCGACCTTGATGTTCACGGGTGCGCCGGTCGTCAGAAACATGTCCGACGCGCCCTTTTCGGTCATGAGCTTGAGGAAGTAACCGATATCCATGACTCGCCTCTTCGTGCAATCGCGCCCCGGTGGCGCTGTGTCGGGCGTCAGGGATGCGAAAATCGCGCCCGCCATTGCCATGCGTCGGCGCAGTTCCCACAATAGCCACACCCCGACCCCGCGCCTGTCTCGAACAGGCCTTTTGTGGCCCCGATGTTATGACACCAAATTCGCAAAAAATCCATCGAGCATTAGTCATTCTAGCCGTCATTCTGGCCCTTGTTTTGGCCGGTTGCGCCAGCAAACCACCGCCCAATGTGGGGCTGGACGACGCCTCGCGCGCCTTGCAGGCGGCGCGGACCGCCGGAGCGCCGACCTACGCGCCGCTGGAGCTGCGCAACGCGGAAGACCGCCTGAGCCAAGCAAGGGCAAGTTTTGACAAAAATAATTACGAGGATGCGTCACGTTTCGTCCAGGAGTCGGAAGCCGACAGCGAGCTGGCGTCCGTGAAATCCCGCCTCGGCAAGGCGCGCGACAGAGCCGAAACGCGCGCGCGCGAAAACGCGCAGTTGCAAACCGACGCCGGCAACGGAACTCCGGCGACAGGCGGAGAACAGCCATGAAGCGAATCGCTTTTGCGGCGTTGCTCATGGCCCTTGGTATGGCTAGCCATGCGGCCCGGCAGGACCTCGATTACGAACGCCTGCGCGCGAGCTTGAATGCGCTCGCCGCCGATCCGGTATTGGGCACTCTCGCGCCGGCGGAACGTGCGTTGGCCGAACAGGCGGTGCAGATATTGAACGACTCGTCTGGCGGTAAAGGCGAACATGCACATCGGCTATATATTGCCGAACGCCGTGTCGATATCGCCTACGCCGCCGCGCAGGCCGTGGACACGGAGCGCCGCGCGGCGCAACTCGATCGCGATCACGACCGCATCCTGCTGGAAGCCAGCCGTCGCGAGGCCGAAAACGCGCGCATGGAAGCGGAGAAGCAGCGCATCCAGAGCATGCTGCAGGCCGAAGAATCCGACCGTCTGCGTGCACAGGGCGAAGAAAACGCGCAGGCCGTCGAAGCGGCACGCGCACAGGCGGCGCAGTCGCAACGGGTCGCCGATGCGCAGGCGAAAGAAGCTGAACTCTCGCGCAAGGAAGCGCAGCTCGCGGAACTGGCCGCCGCCGATTTGCGCGGACGTTTGCAGAACATGCGCGCCACGCGTGGCGCAGAAGGAATGCAGATGACGCTGGACGACATTGCCTTCGCACCGGGCCGCGCAGCGCTGCGGCCGGAGGCGAAAGCGAGTCTCGGCAAGCTCGTCGCGTTCGTCAATCGCGATCCGACCAAACCTATCCGCATCGAAGGGCATACCGACGGCCGCGGTAACCCTAATGCGAACCAGATGTTGTCGCAGCGGCGCGCCGATTCGGTGCGCGATGCACTCATCGCGGCTGGCGTGGCAGCGAACCGGATGACCAGCATCGGACTGGGCGAAGATCAGCCAGTCGCCGATAACGAAACCGAAGAAGGGCGTGCAAAAAACCGCCGCGTCGACGTGATTTTGGAAGATCAGCCGCACTAGTCGAGTCGCTAAATCGGCTTACTAATTTTTCACAACTGCGCCGACGAAAACCGTCGCTTTTTCAAGCGATTAGCGGCTCGAAAAATTGCGGTTGCATGCCGGGAATTTCGAGAGTAGGGTTGAGCTGTCGCCGATGGAACCTTCCGTTTCGCGACGCCACCTGAAGCGAGTCCATGACCGAACTTACTGCGCAAACATCACCGCAGAATTCGCCACCTCTGGCGAGCGGCACGCAGACAAGCGTTCGGATCATCTCGCAATTCCCACCTGTGATTTACACGAACCGGCACGCGCGGTTGCGCGTGCGTTCGCGTCGACAAAAAGAGGAGGTCGGCTGATGTTCGAGAACCAGCAAAACGACGTCGAAACATTGATAAAGAGCGATTCGGAGTTCCGCAGCCTTTATCAGCGCCACCAGGAACTCGATAGCAAAGTGCGAGATGCAGAGTTAGGCGTGTTACCGCTGGACGACACGACACTGCACAACATGAAGAAAGAAAAATTGTGGGCCAAAGACAAGCTCACCACGATGTGGGAACGGCATCGGTCCTCTACACACTGAATCTTCAGCGCCGGCGCGCCGCAGGACGACGCGCCGGTAGCTCATCCGGCTGATCATGTCGGATGCTCAGGCCGCTCGCGCAATCAAGTGCGCAGCCGCGTTGTTGTATCATTGCATCGTCTGAATCGTATTGTTCTTGTCTCGGCGACGATCCGCTGCGCGACACGCGCCGCGATCGTCGCTTCGTTCACTCGGGGTCTGCATGAGTATCCACAACAGCGTGCTCGAACTGATCGGCGAAACGCCGATCGTGAAGGCGCAACGACTCGATTGTGGAAAATGCGAACTTTTCCTCAAATTGGAAAATTCCAATCCGGGTGGATCGATCAAGGATCGCATTGGCCTGTCGATGATCGAATCCGCCGAGCGTGCCGGCAAGATCAAGCCGGGCGACACGCTCGTCGAAGGTACCGCAGGCAACACCGGCATCGGCCTGGCGCTTGTGGCGCAGCAGAAGGGATATCGGCTGATTCTCGTCGTACCTGACAAGATGAGCCGGGAAAAGATCTTCAACCTCAAGGCGATGGGCGCGGAAGTAGTGCTCACGCGCTCCGATGTCGCCAAAGGTCATCCGCAGTATTACCAGGACATGGCCGAACGCCTCGCGCGCGAAACGCCGGGTGCGTATTTCATCAACCAATTCGGCAATCCCGACAATCCGCGCGCGCACGAAGAATCCACTGGCCCTGAAATCTGGCGCCAGATGGACGGCAAGCTCGACGCAATCGTTTTCGGTTGCGGATCGTCCGGCACGATGACGGGACTGTCGCGCTACTTCGCCGGCGCCGCGCCGAACGTCGAACTCGTGCTCGCCGATCCTGTCGGCAGCATCCTCGCGCAGTACATCAACGAAGGCACGCTGTCGACCAAATCCGCGTCGTGGATGGTAGAAGGCATCGGCGAAGATTTTCTGCCCAGCATCTCGGATTTTTCGCGCGTGAAAAAAGCATACGCGATCACGGACAAGGAAAGCTTTCTCGCCGGCCGCGAACTGTTGAAGAAGGAAGGCATACTCGGCGGATCGTCCACGGGCACGCTGCTCGCCGCCGCGTTGAAATATTGCAAGGAACAGACGACGCCGAAACGCGTGCTTCTATTCGTCTGCGACACCGGCAACAAATATTTGTCGAAGATGTACAACGATTACTGGATGCTCGACAACGGATTTCTCGAGCGCGAACCTACCGGCGATCTGCGCGACCTGATCCTGCGCCCGTATTCGCAGCGCGACACCGTCGTCGTCGGTCCTGCCGAGCCGCTGATCACCGCGTATCAACGCATGAAACTGTACGACGTCTCGCAATTGCCCGTGATGGACGGCGACAAGATCGTCGGCATCATCGACGAATCCGATGCGCTGATCCATGTGTACGGCGACGAATCCAAGTTCCGCGATCCCGTTTCCACGGCGATGGTCAGTCGCCTGCAAGTGCTCGACGTCGGCTCGGCGATGGAGTCGCTTTTGCCGATTTTCGATGCCGGCCATGTTGCCATCGTGATGGACGGCGAGAAGTTTTTGGGTTTGATCACGCGGATCGATCTGCTGAATTACTTGCGGCGTCGCGTACAATGATTGCCATATTACGTCAAGCGTAGTACAATCATCGATGATAAAGTCGTGGCGCAATGGCCTGACTCGGCGATTTGCAGAGGATGGCAAGAGCAAATTTTCCGGTATGGATGCCGACGCCGCGGTGGAGTTGCTGTCGATGCTTGATGCCGCGATTTCCCTGAACGATCTGAGTCCGTTGAAGTCGGTCGGATTGCACAAGTTGTCCGGCGATCGTCGCGGACAGTGGGCCATCACAGTGAGTGGTCCTTGGCGCATTTGTTTCGAGTTCAAGAACGGCGACGCATGGAACGTGGAAATTGTCGATTACCATTGAATGATGAGGTCGCACATGCTGGCGGTGCATCCTGGACGAATTTTGAAACGTGAGTTGGCGGCGCGCGCTTTGTCGGCCAATCGACTGGCGATCGCGCTCAGGCTTCCGTCCGGCCGTATCACCGATATCATGAACGGCAAGCGGGGGATTTCTCCGGAAACGGCGCTGCGGCTGGGTCGCTATTTCGGTAACGAAGCGCGATTCTGGCTTAATCTTCAGATGGCATACGAATTGGCCGTGGCGGAGCGCGAGATCGGCAGACGGGTGTCGTCCGAAGTCGCTCCGCACGCCGCCTGAATTCAACAAGAGAACGAACTGTGAAGAAGACTAATCTCGGTCTCGGCACGCGCGCCATCCATGCCGGCCAAGAGCCGGATGCCACCACCGGCGCGGTGAATGTGCCTATCTATCTCACGTCGACCTACGCGCAGCAGGAGATTGGTAAGAACAAGGGTTACGAATACTCCCGCGTCTCGAACCCGACGCGCACCGCGCTCGAACAGAATCTGGCCGCGCTTGAGGGCGGCAGCTCCGCCCACGTTTTTTCGAGCGGCATGGCGGCCATCTCAGCACTGGTCGCGATGCTGAAGACGGGCGATCACGTCATCTGCGGATCGAATGTGTATGGCGGCACGCCGCGGCTGTTCAACCAGATCGTTGCGCATTACGGCATCGAGTTCAGCTATGTCGACACCGGCGATCCGGATAACGTGCGGCGCGCCTTCACTCCGCGCACCCGCCTGGTGCACATTGAGACTCCGACGAATCCGCTG
>Ga0209006_10003629_pt1 | contig 14027 bp, 7 predicted proteins | sample JacPin_JW_Ref_O2_FD_188567 | JGI IMG/M metagenome (GOLD analysis project Ga0209006, IMG submission 188567) | Forest soil microbial communities from Algoma, Ontario, Canada - Jack Pine, Ontario site 1_JW_Ref_O2 (SPAdes) (version 2) | ecosystem: Environmental > Terrestrial > Soil > Boreal... | reverse complement strand
TCCGCCGCCTCCGCCAAATTGCGTGTGCGTGGTCATCTGGATCGAACTCGACATCCAGGAAAGTTCTCCGGCTTCGGAAATGATGGTCTCGTTCGGGTCAAGAATGAATTCGAGTACGGGCATGGTAGTCCCGGTAATGCGGCTTTGCATGATTTCTCTCCTGGGGAGAACTTTTTCGGTTGCTGGCGAGGTTACGATCGCTCGCGACGCTCGCGTTGAAAACACAGAGTATATACGCTAGGGGGATGGTTTCGGCCGCGGCAACTTGCTCCAATCTGCTGCCCTGTGAAAAACTACGATCTACGTATTTGAGACGCTCAGCGCCGTCTGTCGCGGCGCGATTCAAGGCAATGACAGCAAAGCGCACATTATTCGAGAAAATCTGGAACGCGCACCTGGTGGCGCAACCGGGCGGCCGCTCTCCGATTATTTATATCGACCTGCATCTGGTGCACGAAGTGACTTCTCCGCAGGCGTTCGATGGGCTGCGGGTGGCTGGGCGCAAAGTGCGTCAGCCGGCGCGAACGGTCGCCACTGTCGATCACAACATTCCGACCGAACCGCGCGGCACTCCAATCACCGACGAGATCGCGGCGCGGCAGATTGCGGCGCTGCAAACTAATTGCAAGGAATTTGGCGTCCGGCTCTTCGACATGGATTCGCCGGACCAGGGAATCGTCCATGTGATCGGCCCGGAACTGGGGCTCACACAGCCGGGGATGACGATTGTTTGCGGCGACAGCCACACCAGCACGCACGGGGCGTTTGGCGCGCTGGCATTCGGTATCGGAACTTCGGAAGTGGAGCATGTGCTGGCGACGCAGTGCCTTGCGCAGCAGACGCCGAAGACGATGAAGATTGAAGTGCACGGGCGGCTGGCGGAGGGCGTCACGGCAAAAGATCTTGCGCTCGGGATCATCGGGCAGATCGGGACGGACGGCGCGACCGGGCATGTGGTCGAGTACGCCGGAGAAGCGGTTCGTGGGCTTTCGATGGAAGGGCGCATGACGCTGTGCAATATGAGCATCGAGGCCGGGGCGCGCGCCGGAATGGTGGCGCCGGACGACACTACGGCCGCCTATGTCAAAGGAAAACGTTTTGCGCCGGGCAAAGACGAATGGGAGAAGTCGGTTGAATACTGGCATACATTGGCAACCGATGAGGGAGCGGTCTTCGACAAGGTCATCGAGATTGACGCGGCGCAGCTTTGTCCCTTTGTGACCTGGGGAACGAATCCGGGGATGGTGGCTCCGGTGACGGGGCGCGTGCCAGATACGGGAAGTTTGAAAGAGGCCGACCGGCGCGCGACGGAACTTGCATTGCAGTACATGGGCCTTGAGGCGGGCAAGCGCATTGAAGATATCGGCGTGGACCGGGTGTTCATCGGCTCGTGCACGAATTCGCGGATTGAAGATTTGCGGGCCGCGGCGCGGGTTGCGCGGGGACATCATGTGAGCCCGAAGGTGCGGGCGATGGTGGTGCCGGGGTCGCAGACGGTGAAGCGTGTGGCCGAGCAGGAAGGATTGCACCGGGTTTTTCTGGAAGCAGGATTTGAGTGGCGCGAATCGGGATGCTCGATGTGTCTGGGAATGAATCCTGATATTTTGCAGCCGGGCGAGCGCTGTGCCTCCACCAGCAACCGCAATTTTGAAGGCCGGCAGGGGCGCGGCGGACGCACGCACCTGGTGAGTCCGATGATGGCGGCCGCGGCGGCGATTGAAGGGCATTTCACGGATATTCGGAACTGGAAATTTCAGTGAATAGTTTTCGGAGAATGGCTAGGAACGCGCTATGAATCCGTTTCGCACACATCGAGGACGCGTGGCGCCGCTGGATCGGGTCAACGTCGATACCGACCAGATCATTCCCAAGCAATTTCTGAAGCGGATCGAGCGCACGGGCTTCGGCCAGTTTCTGTTTTACGACTGGCGATTTTCAGCGGATGGAAAAAAGAACGCAGATTCTGCTCAGGGCAAAATTGCTGTGGACCGGTTTGTTCTGGATGAGCCCCGGTATAAGGGCGCGAGCATTCTGGTTGCAGGAAGGAATTTCGGCTGCGGGTCGTCGCGCGAGCATGCGGTCTGGGCGCTGGCCGATTTCGGTTTTCGCGCGGTGATCTCCTCTTCCTTCGCCGATATTTTTGCTAACAACAGCACGAAGAACGGATTTCTCACGGTGCTATTGAGCGAGAGCGAAGTCGCCGAACTGATGCGCCGCACTCGCGAGACGAACGATTACCAACTCACGATCGATCTGGAACAATGCGAAGTCCGCGATGAGCAGGGATTTCGTGCAAAGTTTCCGGTCGACGAATTCGTGCGGCATTGCCTGCTGAACGGACTGGATGATATTGGGCTCACCTTGCAACACGAGGCCGAGATTACGGCGTTCGAAGCGCGGCATCCGGTATCGGCGGCGCTGAGCGCGGCGGAACGGGCCAGTTCGTAGCGGGTCAAATTCCAAGATCATTCATCGTTCACACAGATCAAATCATTAATCAACGCTTAAATGATCAACGCATACGGTCCGTGCGTAAAGATCCACCATGAGCGAGTAAAGATTTGTAAAACTTTCGCCCCACTCTTGACCTGTTGCCGGGGCGCAGTTGATGCTGGTTTTGCGCTAAGTTCTGATGTTGCACCTAGGATTCGGTTCCCACCTCTGCACTCCCGGAGGATCCCCTTGGAGTGAATGAGTATCGCGGTTTTTGCGCATAGATTAGCGAAACCGAACGGAACTTGCGTACGTCTAATGTTTGGCGGACAACCGCGAGTCTAACGGACATCTGCGTAACGAACCGACATCGTAGAAAATTATGAGTGACTCCCGCTTCATCTCGGCCCAAAACAAGCCGGCCCCAACTCGGTCGACTCAAACTCGTACGGAAAAGATCCTGCGGTCTTCGCTGCCGTCGTGGCTCACCGTAGCTTTTGCATTGACTTTATGCGCCGCCTTCGTGGCCTGCACCGGCGGCGACCCCAAGCAGGGAGCGCAGGCAGCCTCGCCGCGCGCAGTTTCGGTGGCGATTGCCCCGGTCACGCAGCAGGATATGCCCGTCTACCTGGTGGGCCTGGGCTCGGTAACCGCGTTCTACACGGCGAACATCAAGAGCCGCGTCGACGGGCAAATCATGCGCGTCAACTTCCAGGAAGGGCAAACGGTGAAAGAAGGCGATTTACTCATCCTGATCGATCCGCGCCCCTACCAGGTGCAGTTGGAACAGATGCAGGCGCAATTATTCAAGGACCAGGCGTCGCTGCGTGATGCTCGCCTAAACTTTGACCGCTACACCACGCTCATTCCTTCCGGAAGCATTGCGCAGCAGCAGGTGGACACGCAGAAAGCTACGGTTGACCAACTCGACGGCCAGGTGCGCACGGATCAGGCGCAAATCGATAACGCCAAGCTGCAACTTGTCTACTGCAATATCACGGCGCCGTTCACTGGCCGAGTCGGCTTACGGCAGGTGGATCCGGGAAACATTGTGCATGCGGCCGACACCAATCCGATGCTGATTCTCACGCAGTTGCAGCCGATTGGGGTGATCTTCACGCTGCCGGAAAATGTGTTGCCCACCGTGGCGCAGCATATGGCGCACTCCACGCTCGAAGTGGACGCCTTCGACGCCGACAATCAGACCAAGCTGGCCACGGGAAAGTTGATGACGATCGATAACCAGATCGATCAGACCACAGGCACTGACAAGCTGAAAGCCGTGTTCGACAACAAAGACAACCATCTCTGGCCCAACCAGTTCGTGAACACCAAGCTCCTGCTGGAAACGCGCAAGAACAGCACGGTGGTGCCGACCGCGGCCATTCTGCGCGGACCGCAAGGAACATTTGTTTACGCCGTGAAGTCAGACGAAACGGTGGAAGCGCGCCCAGTTACAGTCTCGATTACGCAAGGAGATACTACTGCGGTAGACAGTGGGCTGAATCCGGGCGACACGGTCGTGACTGACGGGCAGGACAAGCTCCAAAACGGAAGTAAGATTGCGCCGCGAAACGTGCCTCCGAAGGCAGGTGCCAACAGTCGACAACCTGCGACTGCGGAAACTCCGGGTTCATGACCGCGTGAGTCGATCGTGAATCATTTGTGAATCAAGCATGAGCCCATCTCGACTATTTATTCTTCGCCCGGTTGCCACCACGCTGCTCATGGTGGGCGTGCTGCTGGTGGGGTGGGTTGCGTTCACGCAGCTTCCGGTGTCGGCGCTTCCCGAAGTCGACTATCCTACTATCGAAGTATTGACGTTTTATCCCGGCGCGGATCCCGACGTGATGGCGTCTTCCGTGACTTCGCCGCTGGAGCGGCAATTCGGCCAGGTCCCGGGACTCACGCAGATGACCTCGACGAGTTCCTTTGGCAGTTCCGTAATCACACTCCAGTTCGGGCTTGATCAGAATATCGACGTGGAAGAGCAGCAGGTGCAGGCTGCGATCAATGCAGGGTCCACGTATCTGCCGGTGGATCTTCCGAATCCGCCCATCTACAACAAAGTGAATCCGGCGGACTCGCCGATTCTCACGCTGGCCATGACGTCAGACTCGCTGGCTCTGTCGAAAGTGGAAGACCTGGCCGACACCGCGCTGGCGCAGAAAATTGCTCAACTGCCGGGAGTGGGACTCGTTTCCATCAGCGGCGGGCAGAAACCTGCAGTGCGGATTCAGGCGAACCCCACGGCTCTGGCTTCCTACGGCCTGAGCCTGGAGGACTTGCGGGCGGCTCTGGTGCAGGCCAACGTGGACCAGGCCAAAGGCGTGATCGATGGTTCGCGGCAGTCCTACACGATCGGGGCCAACGACCAGTTGCTGACGGCCCAGCAATACAAACCGATTGTGGTGGCGTATCACAACGGCGCTCCCGTGCGAATCGCCGACATCGCCAACGTCATCGACGGAACCGAAAACATACGTTTGGCGGCGTGGATGAATTCGACGCCGGCGGTGATCGTCAATATTCAGCGCCAGCCCGGCGCCAACATCATCGGCGTAGTGGACCGGATCAAGAAACTGTTGCCGCAATTGCAGGCGTCACTGCCGTCGGCAGTGAAAATGCAGATTCTTACGGACCGCACCACGACGATCCGCGCTTCCGTGAAAGACGTGGAGTTTGAGTTGATCCTGACCATCGTGCTGGTGGTGATGGTCATCTTCCTGTTCCTGCGGAATCTTTCCGCAACCGTCATCCCCAGCGTGGCGGTGCCGCTTTCTCTGATCGGCACGTTTGGCGTGATGTATCTGCTGGGATACAGCCTTAACAATCTGACGCTGATGGCGCTGACCATCTCTACCGGATTCGTGGTGGATGATGCCATCGTGATGATCGAGAACATCGACCGCTTTCTGGAGATGGGAGACGAGCCACTGGAGGCGGCGCTGAAGGGCTCGGGGCAGATTGGGTTCACCATTGTCTCCCTAACGGTTTCGCTGATCGCCGTTTTGATTCCGCTTTTGTTCATGGGCGACATTGTGGGGCGCCTGTTCCGTGAGTTCGCGGTAACGCTGTCGGTAACCATCCTGGTGTCGGCGGGAGTGTCGTTGAGCTTGACGCCGATGATGTGCGCCAAATTGTTGAAGCATCGCAAGGAAGGAGAAAAAGGCCGGTTCTACGAAGTTTCCGAAGACTACTTCAATCGCGTGGTCGCCTTCTACGGACGCACGGTGAAAGTGGTGTTGCAGCACCAGACCGCAACCCTGTTCGTGACCCTCGGGACGTTGGTGCTCACGCTCGTTTTATACGTAGTTGTGCCGAAGGGTTTTTTCCCGGTGCAGGATACCGGAGTAATTCTGGGAATTTCGGAAGCTCCCGACGACGTTTCATTTGACGCGTTAGCGGAGCGGCAGCAGGAATTAACAAAGATCATTCTCAACGATAAGCAGGACGTGGAGAGCCTGTCATCGTTCATCGGCGTGGACGGCACCAACACAACGCCGAATGTCGGTCGCATTCAGATCAATCTGAAGTCGCTGGACGAGCGCAAAGATGACGCTTCGACCATCATCCGAAAGCTGCAACCGGAACTGGCCAAGGTGCGCGACATCACTCTCTACATGCAGCCGGTGCAGGACCTAACCGTGGAAGACCGCGTGAGCCGTACTGAGTTCCAGTACTCCGTGGAAGATGCCGACGCTCAGGAACTGGCGGAGTGGACGCAGAAACTTGTCGACAAGCTGCACGCCCTGCCCGAATTGCGCGACGTGGCCACCGATCAGCTCAACAACGGACTGAAAACAAACATCACGATTGACCGCGACACGGCTTCCCGGCTGGGTATTTTTCCGCAGGCGATTGATAACACGCTTTATGACGCGTTCGGGCAGCGGCAGGTTTCAACCATCTTTACGCAGCTGAATCAGTACCACGTAATCCTCGAGGTTCTTCCCACGTTCGCGAAGAATCCCACCGATCTGAAAGATATTTACATCCGCCCCAGCACCGTGACGCCGAACTCGGGCGCACCCACAGCCAACGGCGCGGCCGTGACTACCAGCGGAGCTCCGGTTCCGATCCTGACCTTCACCAGAATGCAATCGAGTCCCGCGTATCTCGCGGTCAACCACCAGGGACAGTTTCCGGTGGTGACGCTTTCGTTTAATCTCGCGCCCGGCTCTTCCCTGGGAGACGCAACCCGCGCCATTCAGGAAGCCGAAAAGGAAATCCAGCTGCCGGCGAGCATCCACACCGCGTTTCAGGGGACGGCTGCGGCATTCCAGAATTCCCTGGCCAGCGAACCGTATCTGATTCTGGCCGCGGTCATTACGGTTTACATCGTGCTCGGCGTTTTGTATGAAAGCTACATTCACCCCATCACGATTCTTTCCACGCTGCCTTCGGCTGGTGTGGGCGCGATTCTAGCCCTGCAGATCACACACAACGATCTGACGGTGGTGGCCCTTATAGGGATCATTCTTCTGATCGGCATCGTGAAAAAAAACGCCATCATGATGATCGACTTTGCCCTGGAAGCCGAGCGCGTGGAGCACAAGCCGCCGGAAGAAGCGATCTTTCAGGCGTGTTTGCTGCGCTTCCGTCCCATCATGATGACGACCATGGCCGCGCTGCTCGGTGGTTTGCCGCTGGCTCTGGGCTCTGGGACAGGAGCGGAGTTGCGCCGTCCGCTGGGCATCACCATCGTAGGCGGACTTCTGCTCAGCCAGTTGCTGACGCTTTACACCACGCCGGTGATCTACCTGTGGTTTGACCGGCTGGCGCGCAGGTTTGCACGATACAAGATCGGCAACGAAATCGCCGAGGAGCCCGCGTCGGGAGATTAAGAGTCAGCACGCTGGCTAGGCGTGCTGATTAGATGCGTTGTTTGGGCCGGTTGTTTAGACCATGAGTATTTCGGCACCATTTATCCGGCGTCCGATTGGCACGTCGCTGCTGGCAGCGGCGTTGCTGCTGTCGGGGATCCTCGCCTTCAACTTTCTTCCGGTGGCGCCGCTGCCCAGGGTGGATTTCCCTGTAATTGGCGTAGGTGCGGCCTTGCCGGGGGCAGATCCGCAGACGATGGCTTCCTCCGTAGCCACGCCTCTCGAACGCCAGTTCGGGCGCATCGCGGCCGTCAATCAGATGACCTCGTCGAGTCAGCTGGGCACGACCGGTATCACATTGCAATTCGATCTCAACCGGAACATTGATGCCGCCGCTCGCGATATCCAGGCCGCTATTAACGCCGCGCGCAGCCAGCTCCCCGCTAATTTGCCCAGCAATCCCACCTACCGCAAGGCAAACCCGGCGGATGCGCCCATTCTTATTCTCGCGCTGACCTCGGACACTATGACGATACCGCGCATGTACGACGCCGCGGACTCCATTCTCGCGCAGAAACTCGCTCAAGTAGACGGAGTGGGCCAGGTTTTCGTAGGAGGAGCGGCGCAGCCGGCGGTGCGCGCGGAAGTGAATCCGACGTTGTTGAACAAGCTGGGGGTTGGGCTCGATACCGTTCGCAACGCTTTGAATGCCGCCAACGCGAACGCACCGAAAGGCCAAGTCTCCGACGGCGGGCGATCGTACACGTTCAGCGATACCGACCAGCTGTTTACCGCGGACCAATACCGTCCGCTCATTATGGCTTACCACAACGGCGCGCCGGTGCGCCTGGGGGACGTCGCCGAGGTTCAGGATTCAGTTTCCGACAGCCGCAACCTCGGCCTCGCCAACGCCAAGCCCGCAGTTTTGATCATCGTGTTTCGGCAACCGGGAGCCAACATCATCGCAACGGTCGACCGGGTGCGGGCTTTGATGCCGTTTTTGCAGTCCTCGATTTCTCCAGCAATCCAGTTGACGATTGCCATGGACCGCACGGTGACGGTCCGCGCTTCCGTCAAGGACATCGAAACCACGCTGATCATTTCCGTCATTCTCGTGATTCTGGTGGTATTCGCGTTCCTGCGCACCGTGCGCGCGACCATCATCCCCAGCGTAGCCGTGCCGCTCTCGCTGGTGGGAACTTTCAGCGGGATGTATTTGATGGGCTACAGCCTGGACAATCTGTCGCTGATGGCGCTGGCGATCTCGACCGGATTTGTCGTGGATGACGCAATCGTGGTCCTGGAAAACATTGCGCGCTACGTGGAGCACGGCATGAACGTAGTGCAGGCGACCTTCAAGGGCGCGGCGGAGATTGGGTTTACCGTGATCTCGATGAGCGTGTCGCTGGTGGCCGTGTTTATTCCGCTGCTGATGATGGGCGGCATCGTGGGCCGGTTGTTTCGCGAGTTTGCCGTCACGCTCAGCATCGCGATCGGAGTTTCGCTGGTGGTTTCGCTGACCACCACTCCGACCATGTGCGCGAAATTCCTTCGCCGGCCAAGTCAGGAGAAACATAATTTCTTCTACCGCGGCAGCGAGTGGTTTTTCGAGCGCACTCTGGCGGCCTACACTGCCGCTCTGAAGTGGGTGCTCGCACACCAGCCCGTAACGCTGGCCGTAACCGTTCTGGTGGCGTGTTTGAGCGTGTTCCTCTACATCAAAGTGCCCAAGGGATTTTTCCCGCAGCAGGACACAGGCCGCATCATGGGCGGGGTGATGGCCGAGCAGGATATTTCGTTTCAGTCCATGGCGGACAAGATGGAGCGCTACGTCACCATCGTGATGAAAGACCCAGCGGTCGATACGGTGGTCGGCTTCACTGGTGGGAACACCGCGCTGAACCAGGGCCGCTTCTTCATGATGTTGAAGCCGCTGGAGCAACGAAACAATTGCCATCCCAAACATTTCTGGCAGAGCTGCCCAACGGTGACCGCCGACGATGTGATCAATCGCATGAGGAGCAAGCTTGCGGTGGTGCCGGGCGCGACGCTGATTTTGCAGTCCGCTCAGGACCTCACCATTGGCGGCCGGTTCGGCAACGCGCAATATCAATACACGCTGCAGAGCGGAAATCTGGACGATTTGAACAGCTGGTCTCCACGCTTGCTGGAGAAGCTGAAGGCTCTTCCCGAGCTGCGCGACCAGAATTCAGACCAGCAGGATCGCGGATTGCAAGCCAAGCTGGTGATCGACCGCGACACCGCCAGCCGCATGGGCATTACGGCCGAGACGCTGGACAACGCTCTCTACGACGCATTTGGGCAGCGCCAAGTTTCCACCATGTACCGGCCGCTCAATCAGTATCACGTGGTCATGGAAGTTGCTCCACAATTTCAGCAAACTCCCGAAGCCCTGCAGAACATTTATTTGCGCTCGACCGCGGGGACGGCCGTGCCGCTGTCGGCATTCACGCATTACGAACCCTCGAATACTCCGCTGGCGGTGAATCACCAGGGCCAGCTTCCGTCGGTGACCATCTCGTTCAACCTGGCGCCGGGAGTTTCTCTGGGCGAAGCGACGGCGGCAATCGAAAAAGTGCAACGCGACATCGGCTTCCCGCCCACGATTCAGGCCAGCTTTCAGGGCACGGCAGCGGCTTTCCAGGACTCGCTTTCGAGCGAACCCATCCTGATTCTCACCGCGCTGATTACGGTTTATATCGTGCTGGGCATGCTCTATGAAAGCTATATTCACCCCATCACGATTTTGTCGACGCTGCCTTCGGCGGGCGTGGGCGCGCTGCTGGCGCTGCTTCTCACGCACAACGAACTCAATGTGATTGGGACGATCGGCATCATCCTCCTGATCGGGCTGGTAAAAAAGAACGCCATCATGATGATCGACGTTGCCCTGGAGGTGGAACGCACGCAGGGCAAGAAGCCGGCAGAAGCCATCTTCGAAGCCTGCATTCTGCGCTTCCGTCCGATCATGATGACCACCATGGCGGCCCTGCTGGGTGGGCTGCCGCTGGCCTTGGGCCATGGAACCGGATCGGAAATGCACCGGCCGCTGGGAATCACGATTGTCGGTGGACTGGCGGTGAGCCAGGCGCTGACCCTGTTCACCACTCCCGTGGTCTACGTATATCTCGACCGCTTGCGGCTGTGGCTGCGTGGCGGCGAAGACCATGCCCTGCCCGAAACCGCTGCATCTGGAAGTCAGCGGCCCTCTCTCGCGCACTGAATCTTTCCGTTGTTGTCAGGTTTATGTCGGATCGCAGCCCGCACTCCCTTAGCAGCGATGCAACCTGAGCGCGCGAGAGCCGCATCGCAGCATCGAACGGTGCAACGTCAAGACGAGCAGCGGCAAGCAGGAAGATCGCGCAATAGTCGGCCAGCCCAATAACTAGCCCGAGGGAATGGCGTGTCCCGGTAAGATATGGGTAGAATAGGGCTTCAACGATTCTTTTAGTCTGAGGGGAAAATCTCCGGAGGAAAGCTGTGGGTCCCGGCCTTGCGTGGCCAAGGCTAAACTCGTGCCTGTCCAGAACCAGTCGGTTGAGGTCGAACGAGTAGGAGTTCGGCCGCTGGTTCGTTTTGAGGACAACAGATTCGCGCGGAATCCGGCGCAAGGCATGCCAGTGGTTTCCTTTCTCTTCGTTTCAAAAATTTGCCTTAGGAGTTACGGATGCTAAAGAAAGCAACGGCGCTGTTGGTGGTGGTTTTGAGCGCTGCGACTTGGATCAGTTGTGGAACCTCTTCAAGTCACTACGTATTCACCACCCTGCCATCGGCCAACGAGATCGCCGTCTTCCGCGAAGATCCCAACTCGGGCACGTTGACCCCGCTGCTGAACAGTCCCTTTGACACCGGCCTAGCTCCGGAAGCTGCTCTGCTGCATCCTTCCGGGAAGTATCTCTACGTTGCGAATTCGGGAGAGGATGACATCTCGCTGTTCTCCGTCGCCCAGTCCACAGGCATCATCACGGAAGTGTCGCGAACGCCCTTGGGAGCGTCTGCACTGACCCCGGTACTAATGGCGATGGATTCAGCGAACGGCTACCTGTATGTAGCGAATGCCACTTCCGGAAGTCTCTCCGTTCTGTCATTCGCCTCCGACGGAACTCTGAGTACGCCGACCACTACATTTTTGGGCGTCAAACCGACCGGCATGGCGCTCTCGCCCTCCGGCAGCTTCATTTTTATCGCGGCTGCGGTCCCCAGCGGGCAAACCCAAAACGGGCAAGTCGAAGTATGGTCACTCGCTGCCGGAGTGCCCACCTTGGTCGGTTTATTCCCCACCGCCGCCAATACCACCCCGGGTGGTCTGGTGGTGGATTCAACCGGGACGTATCTCTATTGCGTAAACGGCGCCGGCGGGAATTCGATCTCCGAATTCACGATTGGGTCCACGGGCGTTCTCACGCAGTTCCCCAATTCACCGCTTGGCGAATCCGGCGTGTCGGCTCCCGTGTCGCTGCTCATCGATCCCTCGGGCAAATATCTCTACGTTGCCAATCAGGGATCGGCCAGTTCAGCCAGCGGTAATCTAGCCGCGTATTCCATCGGCTCAGAGGGCGCGCTCACTATTCTCACGCTCTCACCGTTCACCACCGTGAAGCAGCCCACGTCGCTGGCAGCGGATCCGAACGGCAAGTATGTGATGGTCGGGGGGCAGTCCGGATCGCTCGAAGTGTTCCTTCTGGACCCCAGCAATGGTACGCTCGGAGAAGTAGCCACCTACACGCCGGGTGGATTCCCTTCGTCTATCGCGATATTGCAGTGAGATTGCAAGTGACACGATTTGCATTAACGCGATTTGCAGCAACGCTGCATTGACGCTGCATTAACGCAATAAGAGACGCGATATCGGGTTTCCGGGTGCTCGGGCTTTTTGACAGTGCTATGACAACTCCGGAGTCCGGAGTTGTGAGAATATTCTTCATCGGCACGCGTTTGGCGGGCGCGACCGGAATTCCGCTGGGCCGCGCGGCCTGTTGTATGCGGCTCTTGATGTGATGAGTCTAGGTGCAAACGTGTCAAGATCTGCCCTTGGGATCAAGACCACCGTACCGAGATAGGCTTCACGCGATAACCCATTTCGCGAGATGCCGGATCGAGAGAACCATGAGGATCGCCAGCGCCGCCAGCGCGTTTCCCAAGCATTACTACTCGCAGAAGTTCCTTCTGGAAAAGCTCCAGGAATATTGGGGCCATCGGCTCAAAAATCCTCTAACCCTCGCCCGCCTGCACCGCAACGTCACCGTCGATGGCCGCTACCTGGCGATGCCCGCCGAGGACTACCAGAACATCACGACCTGGGGGCAGGCCAACGATATCTGGATCAAGGTGGCGCAGGAACTAGGAGAGCAGGCGCTGTGCCGGGCCTTGCATCATGCTGGCCTCGCGCCCGAGCAGTTGGGCGCGCTGTTCTTTACTTCGGTCACGGGGATTTCGAGCCCTTCCATTGATGCGCTGCTCATCAATCGCATGGGGTTGCCACGCAATATTCGGCGCGTGCCGATTTTCGGCCTGGGATGCGTCGCGGGCGCGGCGGGAATTTCGCGGGCGGCGGACTATGTGAAGGCATATCCTTCGCAGGCCGCGGCCCTGGTCTCGGTTGAACTTTGCTCGTTGACATTGCAGCGCGATGATCTTTCCGTAGCCAACCTGATCTCGTCTGGACTGTTCGCGGATGGCTCCGCGGCAGTGATCGTGACCGGAGATGAAATGAACGCGACCGGGCCGGAGATTCTCGCGACCCGGTCTGTCTTCTATCCGGACACGGAGCCGATGATGGGCTGGAACGTTTCCGAGAAAGGCTTCAAAATCACGCTCTCGCCCGAGGTGCCGACTTTGATCCGGGAGAATTTGGGTCACGACGTCGACGCGTTTCTCGCCGATCACGGCTATCAGCGCAGCGATCTAAACAGCTGGGTGCTGCACACCGGAGGTCCCAAAGTATTGGAGGCAACCGCCGACGCGCTGGAGTTGCGAGACGGGCAACTCGATCCCTCGTGGGCCTGCCTGCGCAGGGTGGGAAATTTGTCGTCCGCGTCAGTGCTCGTAGTGCTCGAAGATGTCATGAGAAACCGTCGTCCCGAGCCCGGCACGCTCGGCCTTCTCGCGGCCATGGGACCAGGATTCTGTTCTGAGCTTCTGCTTCTGCGGTGGTGAGGTTTCGGTTTGTTGAAGTCTACCGACGTGTTCGTAATCGGCGGAGGGCCGGCAGGCCTGGCCGCGGCAATCGCGGCGCGGCAATGCGGCTTGCGTGTGGTGGTCGCCGATGCCAGCGAAGCGCCAATCGATAAGACCTGCGGCGAGGGACTGATGCCCGACGGTCTGCTCGCACTGCAGGCGATCGGGATCACGTTGAAGCGTAGCGATGGGTATCCCTTCCGCGGGATCCGGTTTTTCAGTTCTGGCGTGTCAGCCGATGCGCCGTTCCCTTCCCGTGGCGTTGGACTCGCGGTTCGCAGAACTACGCTGCACCGCATCATGGTCGAACGCGCGGCAGATGAAGGAGTCGAACTGCTGTGGCGCACAGCGGTGAAAGGGATTTCGGGAGAAGAAGTTTATTTGAAGAATCGCACCGTCAGCTCTAAATGGATCGTAGGAGCCGACGGAGCAAATTCGCGCGTCCGCCGCTGGGCCGGACTTGATGCGCGCGTGCGCACCGGCTTGCGCTATGCCTTTCGCCAGCACTATCGCGTGAAACCGTGGAGCGATCACATGGAGATCTACTGGGGAGATCGCAGTCAGGGCTAT
>Ga0209006_10003628_pt1 | contig 14030 bp, 11 predicted proteins | sample JacPin_JW_Ref_O2_FD_188567 | JGI IMG/M metagenome (GOLD analysis project Ga0209006, IMG submission 188567) | Forest soil microbial communities from Algoma, Ontario, Canada - Jack Pine, Ontario site 1_JW_Ref_O2 (SPAdes) (version 2) | ecosystem: Environmental > Terrestrial > Soil > Boreal... | reverse complement strand
CAATCGTGCCTGGCCTTGACTCGGCGCTCGACCGCCGTTCGCAACCACCGCCCATATGGGGAAACGTGACCGCGAGGGTGGGGAACTATGTGACGCTCAAGCGGTCAGAAGTGGGGAATTGCGTGACCGCTGACACTCTCTCCTCCTGAAGGCGCTGGGTCGCTTGGGGAGCGTCGGCGGTCGATTACAGGCAAGTGACCGCATCCGGTGCCGTCGACGCCCTGGCCGCGGTGGCCGCCTTCGGGGTTCATGACTGTTCAGGTGCGCGACAGCCCGAGCTGGCGGGCAGCAGGGCCGTAACCACAGCCGTTGCTGATCAGCTCCTGGACGGCGGCATACCGGTCCCTGAGCCGGGTGATCAGCGCGGACTCCGTATCCATCTCCAGCGTCGCGGGCAGCTCATCCTGAGCGGCCCCAGCCGCGATGTCCGGCTCGCGCAGTGCCCCGATATTTGGGCAAGTGCCGGAAGCGTAATACTGGCGGCGCCGTTGCCAGCGCGGTGGCGATACCACCCTCCTACCGTCGCGGAGGCACCTGCTGCAACGCCCAGGTATTCCCATCGGGGTCGCTGAACGTGACGAAGGAGCCCCACGGCTGCACATCAACGTCGCTGGCCTGGACGCCATGCGCGATGAGCTGCTGGCGAGCGGCCTCCACGTCGGCTACCACGATCTGGACCCCTTTCTGGGAGCCAGGTGCCATTTCGGTGATGCCGGTGCCCATGACGATAGAGCACGCTGACCCGGGAGGGGTCAGCTGCACAAACCGCAGCGCCTCGTTCACCTGGTGATCGTGATCGGCGTGGAAACCAACCTGATCCACATAGAAGGCCTTGGCGCGGTCAACATCGGCAACTGGTATCGCTACCAGTTCGATCTTCCAGTCCATGCCTGGCACGGTATACCCAGGCTCAGACACTCAGACGACCACAAACAGCGGCCCGCTCATCCTCATCTGCCGCTCTTGGCGCGGCTTGCCCGCCGGATTTGCCTCGCGGATTTTGGCTGGGCATCCCTGCTACCAGGCGTAGTTCTCCGGGGCTGGACGGTAGCCGGGGAAGATGCTGTCGAGGCGTTCCAGCAGCTTGTCATCGAGCTTGAGTGACACCGCGCGCTGTGCTTCCTCGAGCTGCCCGGCGGTACGCGGGCCGATGATCGGCCCGGTCACGCCGTCTTGGTGCAGCAGCCAAGCGAGCGCCACACTGCCCGGCTCCTCGCCGATCTCGTCGCACAGGTTCTCGTATGCCTCGATTTGCTCTCGGCTGCGCTCGACGGTCTCCTGCGCCCGGCCCGACAGGCGGCGGCGCCCTTCGCGCTCCTTCTTGAGCACTCCGCCGAGCAGGCCGCCCTGCAGCGGGGACCAGGGGATGACGCCGACGCCATAGGAGATCGCCGCGGGCAGGACCTCAAGCTCGATGTCGCGGGTCATCAAGTTGTAAATGGATTGCTCGCTGACCAGGCCGAAGAAGTCACGTGCCGCGGCGGCGTCGTTGGCCTGCGCGATATGCCAGCCTGCGAAGTTGGACGATCCGGCATAAAGGATCTTGCCCTGAGCGACCAGGACCTCCATCGCCTGCCAGATCTCGTCCCACGGCGTATCCCTGTCGACGTGATGCATCTGGTACAGGTCGATGTAGTCGGTCCGCAGGCGCCGCAGCGAGGCGTCGCACGAGCGCCGGATGTTGAGCGCGGAAAGCCTGTCCTCATTGGGCCAGTCACCCATCGCCCCGTACAGCTTGGTAGCCAGCACGGTGCGTTCGCGGCGCCCGCCGCCGGACGCGAACCAGTCGCCGATGATCTCTTCGGTCCAGCCCGGATGCGACTGGTCGTTGTTCGCGACCTGGCCAGGCGGGCTGAACGCGCCGCCGTAGCGGTTCGCGGTGTCGAAGAAGTTGATGCCAAGGTCGTGCGCCCGGTCCATGATCGCGTGCGCGTCCCCGGGCGTGGTCAGGGGACCGAAGTTCATCGTGCCCAGGCACAGGCGGCTGACGCGGAGACCGGAACGGCCAAGATGGGCATAATCCATGCTTCCAGCCTTTCATGCCCGCGCCTGACCGGAACGCCGGGCTTAGCGTGAGTGGCAGCGCGATCCCAGATAACGCTGTTGCGGGCGCCTCTGCACGACCATTCATCACCGCCCTGAGAGGCAGACGCACTGTCCTGCCGCGCCCGGTACAGGCCTTGCAACCTTGGCGACTGGGCGAAGCAGCAGCCGCAGTGCGGGGGCATGATGAACGTCACCGACCAGGCCTCCATCGCCTCCGATCGCCCTGCGCCACGCTGATCCGCTGCGACTGGCAGTGGCTGCCTACTGGCCCGCTTCGAGGGCTCCGCCCGCGAGCACACCGAATCAGACCTGCGCTCCTTCCTGATCTGGAGCGCTGAGCGCGGCCTCGATCCGCTGGCCGCACGGGACCCGCACCTGGAGCCCTGCATCCGGCGGATGCAGGAGATCCGCTGGTTCAAGCGGTCCGCCGTCTCCCGCCCTCGGGCCTGGGACAACAAGCCAGCAGCAGCGGCGGCAGGGCCCCAATGAACGCTGCCGACGGCTCGCCTCGAATGGCCTGCGCCCGCGGGACACTCAATTGTTACTAACTATTCTGAGGTAATAGTATTCGCCAACTTGGCTGGCCCTCAGCGATAGACGGCCAAACGGTGCCGGTCGTATTCTTCGGTCACAAAGAGGTATCCTGCGCCGAGGTGGTTGACGCCTTGGCAGGACTCACTCACTTTCCCAGGATGTCAGCAGCCGTGTACCGCTTCCACGAGGCCCAGGCCTCGGTTCTCGCGGCCACATCGCGGGCGTTCACCAGGAATGCACGGAAATCGCCACCCTGGTTGCTGAAGCGCAGGTTCAGCAACGTGATCGCCTCCCATGCAGCCTGGCGGGTGAAGTCGCTCGTGTCGTTGGCTTGCTCCAGGACCGCGTCCCACCCGGCGATCGCCTGATCGAGCTCCATCCGGGCGCCCATCGCGTCGGTCTGGATCACCACGGCCGCATCGAAGTATCTCTTGACGTACTCCAGCTCAGCGTGGGTGACCATGACGTGGCCGGCGACGTCGTCGGGCTCTAGGGGGAAGCTGGGCATACTGGCCTCCGCGGAACTCAACTCGTCAACCGCCTTCTTGAGCACGCGAGCGCCGCGCTCCAGAACGTCGATGCGGTCGAGCAGGGCATGGCCTTTCGCGGCCGCCTTCCGGACCTGGTTCCAGTACTTGAGCCCGTCCCAGTTCAGCTTGAGGTATAGATGCGCGATCTTGAAGGGGCTGGCGTTCCTGCCCCATTTGGTGATGAACTCCAGCCCGCGCTCGATCGTGGCGGTCGCTTCTCCCTGCACCATCGGCTGCAGCAGGCCGGCCGCTCCAACGGGAGCTTCGCCGGACGACATGTCCTCCGACTGCTCGACGTTCGCCCGCCGGCCCTGAGCCGCCGCGTGAGCCAGGGCGTCCACAGCAGGACGGACCAGGCCGTCCCGAATGGAGAGCCATTCCCTGGACAACCGGTCCTCGTCCGGGCGGATCCGGCGGCCGCCGAGCTCAGGGTGGCGCCCGAAGAACACCAGGTTGCTGAGCCGGTCCACACTGTGCTCCCCGCCCTGGTAAGCCATCGAGACGGCCAGGGCCTCGTTTCCCGTGGCTAGGAGCTCCCGGAACCTGCTGGCGGCGGCGCCGAGACTGGCGAAGATCGACGGGGCGCCCGGGGCGGCCTGCGCCGACCCAGGCGGGGTGCCCGGCAGCTCCTCGATCCGGGTGCCCGCGGCGGCTGGCTGGCTGCGGACCGTATCGGCGCAGATCCACGTGGAACCGTCGAAGCGCAGAGTACGAACCATGCCATCGGTTCCACGGAACGCAACCAGCGCCGTCGAGCCATCAGTCGTGCAGGTCGGATCCGAGGCCGCCGGTGCGCTGCAGGGGAGCCGGCGGGCGCTCCACATGCCGTCACGGAAACTGAGATCGTAAATAGCCTGGTCGGGGCCCCGGTACAGGACGTGGGTCTCCCCCCGGAGCAGGAAACACGTGGGGTGCCCGGCCGCCAGGACGCTGCCAGCGGCGGCGGCCGACAGGTTGGTGGCACGGCGAGCGCCGCGGGCGATCTGCCACAAGTGGCCTCGGACAGCCCGGTAGACGATGAAGGTCTCCGCCGCGCTCTGGCAGACGGCAGGGGAGTAAGTGGCCGCCGGGGGGCGCCCCTCCGGGCCCGTCACCACGCCGGTCAGGTTGGTCGCCTCCCACCCCTGAGCGCCCATCGCCAGCTCGTAGAGCTCGCCTCTGGGCCCCAGGCGGCCGACGACACGAGGGGTCGGTGAGCCGGTGGTGACGTAGAGGGCCGGCTGACCCGAAGACGCGGGAACCGAGGCACCTGATCGGCGGGCTTCGGACAGCAGGTGCGAGACTGCCCACTCACCGGACGGCGCCCTCGTGAGCAGGTGCCAGTCGTTGTCCTGTCCGGCGAAGAGGACGAAGCGCCGGCCTTCCGCCTGGATCGCGCACGGATCGTGCCACGCCCGCACACCGGCAATGCCCGACAGGTCCGTGACGTCCCAGGCTGAGCCGGAGACGGCCGGGGCCGCTTCCACCACCTTGTCGTCGCTCCGGAAGTAGAGGATCACGCCCGCGCCGGTGCCAAGGAGGAGGGGGTCACCGCCCAGGCCCGGGAGCGCGCCGGCCATGAGGTCGACATCGGTCCAAGTCCCCGAGGCACCCCCGCGCAGCAGGTGAATGTGCTGGTCGACCTCGCTGTGGGCCACGACAGCACCCAGGGCCGACGACGTAACGCCAACCCGTCCCAGGTCAGCCAGGCCGCGGAGGCCGTAGATCGTGCCGTTATACGAGTCAAAGTCGACCGTCAGCTCAAATGGATTTTTCAGGAATGTCGTAGGTGTGTACGGACTGTACTGGAAGAATGTCCAGTCCTGCCAAGGCGCGAGCTGCCGCGGGTATGGCTGGCTCGATTGACGGTTCCTATAGTGCGTTTCCGCTCGGTTCGCCGCAGCCTGGATGAACGCCGGTGTCGGCGGGTGTGGAGGGTTGTCGAGATCAATTGCCCCCACGAACCGGGGGCCGGCGTAGGATTTCTGCCAGAGCGGGTAGCCACCGAAATGGGCGAACTCGGGCCGGGCCGCAGAAGCCTTGATGTTGCTGGCCCAGGCCGAACCACCGGTATAGACCAGGGGTGTTCGGCCCAGCTTCATCTCCAGCGTGTCGAGGAATGATTCGAGTTCCTCGCGCCAAGCAGCCGGGCTGGGCTTTGCACTGCCGGTGACCACGGAGGCGTTCTCGAGGTCAAGCGACGGCGCCAGGTCCCCTGGGCCCAGCCTCTGGACCTGCGCCACCACCAGGTCGGCCTGCTGCTCCCCGGAGGCACCGTCGCAATGCCGGTAGTAGTGGTATGACCCGCGAATGAACCCATCGGCCCGGGATTGTGCCCAGCGGTCCCCGAATTTAGGGTCGGGAATCAGCGGGCCCCCCTTTGTCCGCTCCGAGGATTTGTGAATGACGAAGCTGATCCCCGCCCTTCTTATCGCCCCCGCTGCCGGCAGGGCGTTCCCGGAATAGACGTCGATGCCATCCGGGCGCGGCAATGTCGCCGCCGGCTGGGGGAGTTCCGCCTCGAGTGACAGCTGCGCCTGCCCCGCACGGGCTGGGGCGGCCACGAACGGCGACTCCACCACGCCGCCCCGGAACCAGCGTTCGTCAAGGTCCTCTCCCGCCGGCGCTGCACGCCCGGGAAACGGCGATTCCAGCACGCCGGCATCCTCGGACCAGGTGTCCGTCATCTCTGCACCTCAGACGTGCTGCCCGTTGCTCGACGAAGGGACCATCGGCCCTCTCGCGGGCGCTGCGGCCACCGGCGCTCGTGCCGAGTCAGGCACGGGTGCCGGGGTCCGGAGGGGCTGCGCCGGCAGCTTCGTCCCGGCGGGACCGCCCACGCTGACCGAGGGGCCCTTGACGCGCGTGCCGGTGGCCGACTGCCAGAGATCGATGATCCGGTTCACTTCTATGTTCAACTGTGTCGGCGGGCCGCCGAGGGTATTGGGCAGATACAGCGACTCCGGTGCAGCGCCCGGGTTGAAAATGCCGAGCTCGATTCCCCATAGCAGTGCCGACATCGGTTCAGCAAGTTCGAACAGCTCCCGGGATCTTATGGCGGGAACCTTGCCCACTTTGGCGCCCATCTTGTACAGCCTTTCCTCCGGGCTGGTCGCAGTGGCCTGAAGGTCCTGCACGACCGGCGTGTCATATTCGACCGTCAGATGACACAAGCTCATGGCGGCGACGTAGGTCATCTCCTCCCTGGCCATCCGGCCATCCTGACGGCGGTTGCCGAGCATGTCATCGATCGTCTGGCACAACAGGCCTACGTACTGTGCGTCCGTTGCATTGGCGCCCACCTGGTTGAGCCTGTTCTCATAGCCGGTCCAGATTTGTCCGAACAGCTCCGTCAACCGCTGCTGGAAGGTGATGTTGGCGCCGCCAACGTCGAGCTTCCACGGTGGCTGCCCGCCGTCAGCTAGCACCGGGGACGCCGGCAGCGGGAACGGGAGATCAAATCCGAAGAATGAGTAATAGGCCCGGCGCCGCTCAATCCGGGGGTCGGACCGGAGCCTGCTGATGACGCTGCCAATCGAGAAAGGCGGTGGGTCACGGAAGAGCAGCTCCTCCATCGCCCGGGCCCACTGGAGTGTCTCTGGGCTGAGCCGCCCGAGCGTGTCGCCCCGCACCATGCGGCTCACTATCTCGGAGATGATCTCGTAGACGCCGGTGCTTTCGATGAGGTAGGCGTAAATGAGGTGATCCCACAGCAGGGGCGCCGTGTGCCTGTCCCCGGGCGTCACCCAGTCCCCAGGGTGCGCGAGGTCAATGCCGGGCTCAAGGGTCTCCAGCAGGAGCTCGGGCAGGTCGAAGTCGGCGATAACCGTCGTGCTGCCGAGCTGCTCATTCGCCGGGCTCCCACCGATGAGGGGAACCTTCGGCGCTGCGGCCCATGCCACTTCCAGCCACCGGCTCAACTGGAATGGGTGGACGAGGAACAACTGTGGCGGTGACGGGAATTGCTTCGCGAGGTAGCGGTACATGGTCGCCTCCGAATTGTTATGGCGTTGGCGGGAGGGACGGCCCGAAGGCGACGAGCGCCTCGCGACGGTCGAGCAGCTCGATGCGGGAGATTGACATTGCTGGAGAGATCTCCCTGAGCGTTAGGCGGGTCGGCGGGCCCGACCCACCGCTGACCTCGATGTACTCCGTCAACGGCCCTGACGTCCGGTTTCCCGGGCTGTCCACGACTGCGACCCGTGCCGAAACTGGGAGTGCGTCGTCCATGACGACATAAACAGCCACGCCGCCACGGCTTGTCTCGCGGTGCATCCGCAGGGGCTGAGGTGCCCCGGCCCGGCCGAGCAGTCCTCTCAGGACGTCGTAATCTCGAGCGGCCCGGGCACGGGCCGGGTCGGTCGTTTCGCCTGAACGAGGGCCATCGCTTCCCTGCGCCGCAAGGCGGGAGATCAATGCGAGCGTCCGGTCGTCGTTCGCCTCGTCCAGCGCGAACGCGGTGCCAATCATCTCCAGCGCCGTAATCAGCCGACCGGCGAGTTCGGCATCGATCGTGACGGCTCGGGGGTTTGGTTCCGGTCCAGCATCGGAGCGGTTCGGTGGGGGCATCTGGTCTCCCTGGGTTCGACGATTAGGCCGCGTCGGCGCGCAGCTGGGCAGGTGCTTGCAACCCGCCGACGGCGGTCACCCACCTCCGGAGGGCGCGCCAGTGGTCGGCGGCATGCCTGGGGTCTTCAAGCGACCGCCCCGCGAGCCAGGCGAGAATCCGCACCGGCTCCCTGCGGGCGAGGTAGGTAGAGGTAACCAGCGACGGCCCGGCCGTGCCGGCCAGGTCGGCGAGAGCTGCCGGTGACGCCCGACGGGGATCGGCCACCTCATGGAAGGGGCGCCCATGGAAGGCTTCCATGGGCCTTCTGGTGCAGGTGTCGACTATGTCCTCGAGCGCTCCCACGGTAAGCCGCGCCAGGCTGGCTCCATCGGAGCTGCCTGCCCGGCTCAGGTGGCGATCCACCCAGATCCGGGCCATGACATCCCAGGGGCCTGCACCGAACCACATCCGGCAGAGCGCCGTGTTGAACAGCACTCGGACGAGCGGGAACGGATGCGGGTCACCGGGGATGATCCGCAGGACGGCGTCAGTAGAACCATCGACCACGTTGGCTAGGGCAGTGACCGGTGACCACCCGCAAAGGCCGAAAGCGTGCACATCGGCGGCCACCTCGCTGGCCCAGCTCCGCCACAGCTCAGCCAGCTCGACGGACCTTCGTCCCAGCACCGACGCCAGGGCATCCGCCAGCTCGCCAGTCCACCCGGTCAGGTGGGCGAACTGGTGGCCCGTCTCGTGGAATAGCGACGTGGGGCATCCCAGGTTCTGCCGGGTCAGCTTGATCGCTGCGACGGGAGAGGGATTTGCTCCATCCCACAGCCGCACATCGGCACGCAGGATGGCGGCGCCGAGCCCTCCCGTGAGGTAGACGAGCACCGGCGGCCCGTCGAGACCAAGCGGACGCAAGAGCTCCTCGAGGCTGTCGGATGCCAGGGTGTCGAACCCGCGAAGCAGCGCAGCCACCTCGGGATTGGTGCGTGTCCCGATAGCGTGACCGTAGAAGTCCAGGATGGTCTCAAGCTGAAGGTAGCGGCGCCGCAGCCGCAACAGCCGGCGATGCACGGGCTCCGGGTCGTGCGCGGCCTCGACCTCCGCGTCGAGCTGCGCCGCCTCCAGTCGCAGGGCGGTCACCAGGGCAGCCATGCGGTCCCGCAGCCGCACCCGCACATACTGCTCAAGTCCGGCCCAGGCCTCGGGCGACGCAACGACATCGAGGTCGGCCAGCGCGTCCACGGCATACCGCCAATGGGCTAGCTCGGCCGTCAGCTGCTCGCGCATGGCGGTGAGTTCAGTCACGGTGCCAGCCCGGCCGGATCGTGACACTTGGGGCGTCCGGGCTCCCTGCGATGAGCGCGGCCCGATCGGCGAAACCGAATTCGAAGGTAAGCGTGATGCCGGGCGCGGGGTCCCGTGTGGCCGCCGCCAGCGCGGGTCCCATGGCGCGGAGCTGGGCCGCGACAGCGGCCACCATCCGTTCGCCGATCGCGCCCCCCAGCGTCCGAGCCTGCTCATCACTCAGCACCAGGCCCGGCGGCCGCCGCACCTGTCGGATGATGCGGCCGGGCAGTGACCGCTGAGCCAGGCCCAGGATCAGCGACCGGAACACGGCCACCAGTCGGACGTCAGCCCGCTGGCCCAGCAGCTCCCCGACCCGGTGTGCCTCCCGCTCGCTGAGACGCAGGTGTACCCGCATGACCGGGCGAGGCCCGGTCAGGATCAGGCGCACCACTGCCCGCCGGTGGCGCTTCCTGGCCGGTCCCGGTCGGCCGGGAATGACCACCCGGTAGTACCGGCGGCCGGCCGCAGCCCGGCCCAGGCCGGGCTGATTGAACAGCAGCGAAGCGGTCTGCGAGGTGAGCTCCTCGAACTCGCTGGTTTCGAGCGGGCCCGCGCCATGACGCTCGCCCTCGGATGCGGCCAGGTGGCCGAGATGGGTTCCGGGCAGAGTCTCGTAGAGGTGAACCTCGGCCGTGACCGGCCAGCCGGTGGTGCCTTCGTCGAGGAAGCGCTGCTCGAGAGTGCCCCCGTCGTTGACGACGATCGCCCGGGCGACCTGCCTGCTAATGTGCGCTGGGAAGATCATCGAGCACTTGCGGTACCGGTAGCGGCGACTGGAGCCTCGGGGCATCAGCACCCACACGGCTGACTCCCCTTCCATCTCGTGCGCGTCGAGGTCGGCACGAAGCATCTCGCTGGGCATGTGGCGGGCCGCCGCCTCGGCGAACGCCTCCTGCACCTCCGCTTGAAGCCGCAGTGGTTGCTCCTGGGACTCGGGGGGCAGGTGACCCACCGCCCGGATTGTGTCCTCCAGCGTCGACACCAGCGCCTCGGCGCCGAGCTGGCTGCTTCCGGCGGCGTTCTCCGCCTCCAGTCGGAGCAGTCCCAAGCCTTTGTCGGCGATCGCCCGGGTCAGTGCCTGGGTGGCCTCCATCCCAGTGAGACTCTTGATCAGCTGCGCCAACAGCCTGGCGATGAGCCGGACAAGTTTGTCTCTGCCGTATATCCCGATGCCAGTACGGATCAGTGGAAGCGCGGCCATGACAGCGGGGATGAACTGCTCCAGCTCGGAGCTGAGGTCGGAGCCCGGTGCCGCGGCGGTGAGCTGTTCCGCCAGATCCGCGCGGGCGGCGTCGAGCCGGGCCATTGCCCCGCCGCCGTCTTGCGCACCTGCGGACTCCCATTCGTTCAGGAGCTGGTCGGCCATAGCCTGGTTATCGGTAATCGCGGCCTGGGCGAGCTGGCTGTCGAACAGCTCGGCAAGCACCTCACCCGGCGCGGCCGACGGGGCGGCGGGAGCACCCGATGGCAAGGTGATGCCGAGCTTGGCGGCCAGCGCAGTGGCGTCCGCCTGGACCTCGGCCGGGAGGTTTCTGAAAGCGATAGACAGAACCGACCGCAGCAGTGATGGCACCATCTGGCGGACGAGCCTGAACAGGGGGCCCAAGAGGCGCGTGGCTACTGCGGTAATCCCCCGCCGGGCCAGATTTCCGACGCCCTTGACGACCGAGCCAAACCGACGAGCGAGGGCGGACAGGAAGCCCTCTCCGCTGAGATCAGGCGCGCCCTGGGCAGCGAGCGCCTCGTTCAGCACCGCTTCGAGCTCACCCTCCGAAAGCGACTCCGGAGTCCTGTCACCGAAGTGGAGCTCGAGATGCTCGAGCAGTTGGTCGGCCTGAGCCGCGATGCCCGCCATCCACGCCTCGACCTCGCCGGTCGGGAGTTCTGCGGCGCGATCGGAGGACCAGCTCTCGGCCGAAGTCACCTGCCGTCCGGCAGCCTCGTCGACGAGGGCCTGCACGGCTTCACCGAACGCCTCATCACCCATCTCCGCCAGGAGGGCAGTTACGGCGGTCTCCGCTTCCGGCGCCGCGGAGTCGATCAGCCCCGTAGAGAATGGACTGGCCAGCAACGACGCCGAGCCGCGATCCTCGTACGCGCGGTCACCGGTCTCGGCTCGGTCGGGAGCGCTCAGCGGGCGCACTCCACCAACGAACGGGGACAGTGAGATCGACTCGGGCGCATACGCCCCGGGCGCCAGGGCTTCGGGCGCAGCCTCGTGGTCGACCGCAGTCGAGTACTGGTCCATCTGCGCCTCCTAAGCAGGATGCTCGCACCGTACGGGGCCCACGTATTTCCCTGCGTCATCACCACGTCAGCCCTCCGTCGTCATTTGCCCTGACTTCATTTGGGGCATTCGCCATGAGCCGCCCCAGGCCTTCGCGGCCCTAGTGACCGGCAACCAGGGGATGCAGCCGGCTGGGATCGCCCGCGCAGCCCACTTTCGGTGGCATGCGAAAGGCCGCTGCCACCGGTGCGACGCTAAGATCATCCACCGGGGCCGACGGTTCCTAGGCCGTGGCGCGCAGGCGCCCCTCGGACGCGGCGACCCGCCTCGTCAGTTCGTCCGACGGCCTGACCCTCATCTCAGACCACACCATGGCTGCGTAGCGTTCGAGTTGATGACGCGCCTGGGCGACATTGCCCTCGGCCAGGAAAACATCGATCAGGGCCGCGTGCGCGGATTCGCGCAGCGGTTCCGCCTCTATTGCGGCAAAGGCGGCTTCAATCGCCTCGAGATGGCGGCCGTGGCTGCACAGCCAATGCGCCAGCGCCTCAAGAGCGTGGATCTGGACCTGCCGGATCCGCTCTCGTTCCAAGAGGATCCAGTCCTCGTCCCAGCCGGGCAGGAGATCGCCGCGCAATGTGTAAACGTCAGTATCTCGCGGCCGGAGGTCGCACTTACCGGCGACCAGTCGGCCGGCCTGGTCGAGAGTGCGCCGGACGTCGACCTCGACTGCGTCGTCCAGCCGCACTGTCTCGCGCGTAACCCGTATTAACCACGGGTCAGCCTGGCGGATCCGCCACAGGGCGGTGCGGAGGCTCGCTTGCGATCGCTCGATGGGCACATCGCCCCACAGACGCTCGGCCAGTCCCGCCCGGAGATGCTCCAGCTGAGCCGGCTGGACGAGCGATAGGTAAGCGAGTACACGCTGCGCGTGGATCCGGATGGGTATCTGCGAGCCGTCGACCGCGAGACTGAAGCTCCCGAGCAGGGACAGCCTCGTCCGCGTCTGGGCCGAGCACTGTTTGGGCTGCATCATCGTCCACCCCCTCGATCGCATCCTGCGCGCCGGCCGTGTGCTCCATCGTCAACGTTCGGGCCCGCGGCGGAACGCTCGATTGATGAAGGTGAGACATTCGCCGGTGATACTCCGCCACATGGACCCGCCCGGTTTTCATGTCATCGTGGTGAGGGCGTGGCGCGACCCGGGGGGGCTGCGTATCCGGCTGCTCGCCGACGGTGGCTCCGAACGGCAATGGGTGGTGAATACGATCGCCGAAGCCTGCGCCGTGCTGGGCTCGGTCCTGGCCGAACTGCTCGTCGAGCCGCCGGTTCGGCTAGAACCGTCCGAACGATCGTCAACGGCGCCGCAGGTGCCGAAAGTACGGCAGCTGAAACGGCCGCCGGGGCACTCGGTCCACAGACCAGCATTCGAGCGACGGCCGACCGCGAAAGGTCCCGAGGACCCTGATTGACCCATCTGCCGGGTAACGTGCTCGTACAGACTGGGCAAGGTTTTTTGGAGAGGTAGGGTGAGTCTCTCCCGGAGACACAGCCTTCCATGGCGTCCCGAGCGCGTTGCGGTCGAGACCATGAAACTCCCGGCGAAGCTGCGACGTTGCCTCAGCGTCATCCCCAGCGTCCGCGTCGATCTCGACTGCGACGCCATGTCTAGCACGGCTGGCTGATCTTCCATGCCCACCTCGGCTACCAGCGCGGCTTACCTCCCCGTGAGCCTGCGCTCGCACAAGTATAAAGTAACAGCAAAGCAGAAGGAAAGATGAAGTAATCGCCATCATTTAGTGCTGCGTGCGCCGTTACTTCTTTACGGTCTGACTTTGGTGAGTAATTCCTCGTCGTCCTTGGTCCAGCGTCTCGATCCGCCGCGGCTGGATGCCCTACTTGCGCGGATTCACGCCACCGACGCGCACGAAATCGCCAGCCCGGCGGCCAGGATCACGCCGACAGGTGCGTGATGCCCAGGTCCCGCCCGGGTATGCGAAGGCGTGGCGGCACCAACTGGCAGCCGCATGCGCAGAACGGCACAGCTGCTGGTGGGTGAGGACCTCCGCTCACGCTTGCGCTTCTTCGCCGCCACCAGCCCATGGCGGACCAGCGCCCGGTGATCCGACGAGCGGCCCGGCAGCGGCTCACGGCCCTCACGCTCCAGCTGCCAGACAATCCGCGACGGCCCCCACGCCGGGTGCGCCCGGCGGATCTCCAGCACCCGCGCCTCAACCGCCGGCGGCATCTGATGCGGGCACGACTCCGGCCGCGACGACTTATCCGCCAGGCCGCCCAGGCCACCGTCATTGGCATAGCGGCGCAGCCACCCATGGACCGTCTGCCGGGCCACCCCATACCGCCGCGCCACGTCAGTGACCGACGCGTCCTCGTCCAGGACCTCCAGCACCGCCCGGTACCGCTGCTCTGCCACACCCAGCTCCACCAGCACACCCCGGCTCCCTCCCTGCGACCAGCTGACTGATCGCAGGCAAGCGCCCAAGATGGCTAAAAGCCGGGACTGACGCGGAGTGTCGCCTACCTACCGGAACTACTGTCGGCCAGCTACCGGAACCGCGTCCGCAACCTGTCGCCCAGGAACCGGAATCGAGGTGTCCAGCATCTACCGGGATCGCATAGCCACCCGCGGTCCCGTCCCGCCAACGAACCGCCAACAAACATGCAGAAGGCCCGGCTGCCGTCTCCGGCAACCGGGCCTCTCACCTGGTACTTCTTGGTAGCGGGGGCAGGATTTGAACCTGCGACCTCTGGGTTATGAGCCCAGCGAGCTACCGAACTGCTCCACCCC
>Ga0209006_10003627_pt1 | contig 14031 bp, 11 predicted proteins | sample JacPin_JW_Ref_O2_FD_188567 | JGI IMG/M metagenome (GOLD analysis project Ga0209006, IMG submission 188567) | Forest soil microbial communities from Algoma, Ontario, Canada - Jack Pine, Ontario site 1_JW_Ref_O2 (SPAdes) (version 2) | ecosystem: Environmental > Terrestrial > Soil > Boreal... | reverse complement strand
CGGACGGTGACGGAAGCGATCGTGCTGGGTGATGAGGCGTCGCTGCACACGCTGCTGGCCAACGTGCTGGACAATGCACTGCGCCACACGCCGCCCGGCGGCACGGTGACGATCGCTATCGAGCGGCAGGACGCAGCCCTTACGGTGCGCATCGATGACAGCGGTCCTGGAATTGCAGCGCAGGATCGGGCGCGGGTGTTCGAGCGCTTCTACCGCGGTGAGGGCAGCGAGCAGCCCGGCACCGGCTTGGGGCTCGCGATCGTCAAGGCGATCGCCGATCGGCACGATTTGAAGGTATGCCTCGATACCTCGGCCGCAGGCGGGCTCTCGGTGCGGCTGAAGTTTCCGACGCCGTCGCCTTAAGCCAGATTTAAGTCTCCGCGACTAGGTTAGCAGCCAGTGCGAGGCCCACGCCTCGCGAGGCCTATTCATATCGAGGAGTTTGCGATGTACATCAGGAGACTACGAGCTGGTGGCCTCGCCGTTGGCGCGGCGTCGTTGCTGGCTTTGGGATACGGCTTCGGCATGAGTCATACGTCTCAGGCGCAAGCGGTGGCACCGAGTGCGCCCACCGCGCAGACCGGCGCCGAGGCGAGCGGCCGCATGGCGTTGCCCGATTTCAGCTCAATTGTGGCGCAGTATGGTCCCGCCGTGGTCAATGTGCGGGTGTCGGGCACGGTAAAGACCGGCGAGCACATGCCGCAGATGCCGAACCTGGACCCGAATGATCCTTTTAGCGATTTCTTCCGGCAGTTCCGCCAGCAAATTCCGCAGCAGCCGGTGCCGATGCGCGGCGTAGGTTCTGGCTTCATAGTCAGCGCGGACGGCCTTGTTCTGACGAACGCTCATGTGGTCGACGGCGCCGACGATGTGACCGTTAAGTTAACCGACAAGCGGGAGTTTCAGGCCAAGGTGCTGGGCGTGGATAAAACGACCGATATCGCCGTGCTGAAGATCGCTGCCCACGGCTTGCCGGTGGTCAGGATCGGCGACCCGGCTCGGGAGCGCGTCGGCGACTGGGCGGTGGCGATCGGTTCGCCGTTCGGCTTTGAGAATACCGCCACGGCGGGCATCATCTCGGCCAAGACTCGCTCACTGCCGGATCAGGGTTACGTCCAGTTTATCCAGACCGACGTGCCGGTGAACCCGGGCAACTCCGGTGGGCCGTTGTTCAATCTGAACGGCGAAGTGATCGGCATCAACTCGCAGATCTACAGTGGCACCGGCGGCTTTCAGGGCGTTTCTTTCGCGATTCCGATCAATCTCGCGATGCAGGTCGAGCAGCAGCTGGTCGATCACGGCAAGGTTGAGCGCGCGCAGCTAGGCGTGACGATTCAGTCGGTAGATCAGTCGCTGGCGCAGGCCTTTGGTCTGAAGGAGCCGACCGGAGCGCTGATCAGCTCTGTCTCGCCGGAGGGTGCCGGCGCCAGGGCCGGCCTGGCAGCAGGCGACGTCATTCTCAAGTTCAACGGCCAGCCCATCTCCGAGGCTGCGGATCTGCCGCCGCTGGTGGCCAACGTCAAGCCGGGCGATAGCGCGACGCTGTCCATCTGGCGCAAGGGTGGCATGCGCGATGTCAGCGTCAAGCTCGGCGCGTCATCGTTGCACGCTGAGGTGGCGGCCAGCGATGCTGATGCCGAGGCTGGCAAGGCCCGTTTGGGCCTCGCGGTGCGTCCGGCGACCCCCGATGAGCGTGCCCAGGCCAAAGTGTCGGGCGGACTCATGGTGGAAAACGTCACCGGTCCGGCGGCCAAGGCCGGTATCGAGCGCGGCGACATCGTGCTTGCGCTGAACGGCGAGCCCGTCACTTCGGTCGCGCAACTAAAAGAGCTGGTGACGAAGGGTGGCAAACACGTGGCGCTGCTCATTCAGCACAACGACGCCAAGATCTTCGTGCCGGTCGAACTCGGTTGAGTGCAACGGCGGCGACATGGAACCGGAAAGGTCCATGTCGCCGCTGTTCGTTTTAGTGAAGTCCTTCGGCCTTTCGGGCGGCGATCACGTGCGGCCGTGCGGCGACCCGCTCGTTGTGGCGCTTGAGCGCGGGCCATTGGCCCAGGTCAATTCCGACATGGCTCGCCCAGGTGAGCACGACGTACAGATACGCATCGGCCACCGTGAACTGCTCACCCATGAGGAAAGTCTTTGACCCCAGCGCCTTGTCAAGCCAATCCAGGCGCTTCTTGAGATTAGCGCGCGCGAAATTCTTAATGTCTTCACTGCTCGAAGGGTTGAACAGCGGCCCGAAGTTCTTGTGGAGTTCGGAGTTGATGTAGGCCAGGTGTTCGAGCAGGCGGTAACGCTCGAACGTGCCCGCGGCGGGCGCAAGCTTTGCGGCCGGGTTGAGATCGGCGATGTACTGCAGCACCGCGACGTTTTCAGTCAGTATTTCGCCATTATCAAGCCGCAGCACCGGGACGTAATCCTTCGAATTGATGGCGTTCAAATCCTCGCCGCCGCGCGTCTTATGGGTCTGATGATTGATCTCTACGGCCTCGAACTTGATCCCTGCCTCGTTCAACGAAATATACGAAGCCAGGGAACACGCGCCTTTCATGTAATAAAGCTTCATGGAAAAGTCCTTTGGGGTGGATGGGCAGCATGCTAACCGGGGCGAAACACGAACTCCACTCACGCAGCGGTAAGACCGCCATCCACGATCAGCGTGTGGCCGGTGACATACGAGGCGGAATCCGAGGCGAGCCATAGGATCGCCTCTGCAATTTCTTCCGGTTGCGAGATTCTCCCCATCGGCACCCGCTCGGCAACCTCGTCGAGCGAGACCTTTCCATCCAGCATCCTCGAGAGCAGTCCCGTCTGCACGGGACCGGGTGCTACGGCGTTTACCCGGATTTTCGAGCGCGCAAGCTCGAGAGCGGCGGCCTTGGTGAGCCCGACGATCGCGTGCTTGCTGGCTGTATAGAGGGCTATGTGTGCGATGCCGGTGACTCCGGCCGTAGAAGACGTGTTGACGATCGCTCCGGCCCCATCGCGGCTGAGCATGTGTCGTATCTGGTACTTCAGACCGAGCCACACACCGCGCAGGTTGGTGCCGATGACGCGATCGAAATCCTCGGCAGTCGCATCCTGCACGGCACCCAGCTTTGTTTCGACGCCTGCGTTGTTGATGGCAATATCGATTCTCCCGAATCGCGCCACAGCGGCGTCCACAAGGTTGCGCACATCATCCTCGATGCGAACATCGATCTCCCTGAATGCAACACCCCCCGGCCCGAGTTGTGCTGCTTCAGCGGCCAGGTTTTGCCCATCGCGCGCGCCTGCGCCGGCAAAATAGACATGCGCCCCGCGTTGTGCGAATGCCAGCACCGTGGCGCGGCCGATACCGCTCGTGCCTCCGATGATCAACGCGGTGCGTCCGGCGAAACTCTGCAGATCAACGCTCATGTCATCACTCCCAAATTCATCGCCAACGTTATCAAAAGAAGCTGCGCGCTCGTACGTTGCGGCGAGCTGCGTGACGGTGATATAAATAAAACGGGGCTTAAGAAAAGTATATAACTGATTGATCCTAAACAATTGCCATGCTGAATTCCCAACGTCATCCGATCATCAACTACGAGAACGGGTTGCTTCTGTTGCTGGGCGTTTCGTTCGGCTTTGCATTCTTCGACCGCAATGCCGCCAGCGTGCTTATCCCTTACATGGCGAAGGACCTTGGGCTCAGCAACACGCAGTCGGCCCTGATCAACTCGGTGCTTTCCGTGATGTGGGCGTTGGGTGCCTATCTGATCGCACGCTGGTCGGATGCAATGGGCAGCCGCAAACCGTTTCTGCTCGCCTTCCTGGTCATCTTCTCGGCCTGCTCGATTCTTTCGGGTCTCGCGCAGTCGTTTCCGGTTCTGCTCATTGCGCGGGCGATCATGGGCGCGGTGGAGGGTCCGTTTCTGCCGGTGTGTCTCGCCATCATGGCGGTCGAGTCATCGCCCAGCCGGCGCGGCGTCAACGCCGGCACCATGCAGAACTTCTTCGCGGCGCTTTTAGGGCAAAGTCTCGCGCCGTGGCTGCTGCCGATGATCGCCGAGCAACATGGCTGGCGGGCAGCTTTCTACGTTGCCGGGCTCCCTGGCCTGCTGTGCGCCATCGGCGTATGGCTCTGGGTTCGCGAGCCGACGAAAGAGGCGCAAGCCGCGCTGCGTGGACTCGCCGCAGCAGATGCCGCGGATGATGGCAACAAGCTCGGCCTGCTTGACATGCTGGCAGTCCGCAACGTGTTCGTCTGCTGCCTCATTTCCGTGTTCATGGTGGGGTGGTTCATCATGGGCTGGACGTTCCTGCCCAAGTTCCTCACTGAGGTGCGCGGCATGCCGGGCCCAACGATGGGCTCGCTGCTGAGCGTGCTGGGCTTTTCGTCCGCGCTGTCGGGCTTCGGAGCGCCGTGGCTTTCCGACCGCATCGGGCGCAAGCCGGTGATGATCGGCTTCTGCCTGGTCGGAGCTCTCACGGCGCTAGGCGCCGTGTACTACCAGGGCTCGACACTAGTGCTCGGTACGCTGCTGTTCGCGGGCTGGCTCGCGACTGGCACGTTCCCGCTGTTCATGGGTGTCATCCCCGGGGAATCGATGCCGCGAAAATATGCGGCGACGGCGATGGGACTGGTGGTTTGCGTGGGCGAGATCCTCGGCGGATCGGGCCTCGTCGCCCTGGCGGGCAAGATGGCGGATCTCACCCAGTTATCGACCGCGGTGCTGATGATGGCGGGGTCCGGCGCGATCGGTTGCGTGCTGTGTTTCTTTCTGGTCGAGACGGCGCCGGTCAAAGTCGGCGCCGCACTCGCGCCGGCACTGGCGGCAAAGGCTGTCTGACGCGAGAGTCCGAAAAGTGCGACGCTGCTGCTGAGGCTCTAATGATTGGCCGCAGCTTCAACGATCTGTAGATCCATCTGCGCCGCAGCGTTGCCGGCTTTGCGTGGCGCCACACGTATCGCGCGTGTGGAGGTGGCCGACAGGGAGGCGAAGTCGACCTTGATGTTGCCGTTGGCATCGCGGTCGTTGTCCGTCTCCTTGAAGAAATTAATCGGATCGCTGGTCAGGAACGCGACCACCAGCGTCTGGCCGGTGGGCGGTGCGGCCAGTAAATCAAAAGTCATCTGCTCAGTGGGTAGAACGAAAGGACCGGCCTTGACGGCGTTGTCGTCCTGATAATGATTCGGAAACAGCACCGTCGCAACGTCCTTGGAGTCGACGCTGACCAGATTGAGATAACCCGCCGATGGGATTGTGAGCGTCAGCTTGAGCGGCTGATCAATCACGTATTTGGTGCTGCTCGCCGTCATCTGCAGATGCTGCGGCTGCTGTGACACGAGATCGAGCAGCCGCTTGCGGTTGGGCCCGTCGGCGGCGACGGCTGCGGATACCACCAGCTCGCGGGTCGCCAGGCTCTGGTTGCCCATGATCTGGGGTGTGTACAGCTGGGCTTTGTCCACTTTCAGCTTGATATAGTCCTCGGTCTGATCGCGCAGCATCATCATATTGATGGTCTTGCCTTCGGCGACCGATGTCTTCACCGCTTCGGTCAACCCGAGCGTGAAGACGCCGCCGTGCGCGGTGCCAATGGCCTCCTCATCGTCTCCGGCCGCGTTGACGGCGACATAGTTGACCTTTGGATTCCATTTGAAGCTCAGCGAGCCGGTCAACGCGCGCGTGTGCGCCTGCGGCCGTGGCACCGGCATGCCGGGATAGTCGAATGACTTCGCATACACATCCGACTTGCCCAGGCTTTGATTGCTCGGGGTGAATGAGCGTGTCACGGTGCCCGAATGGCACGAGTCGGACATGAACAGCACATTCTGGCTCGGTATCGCTGCCAGCAGATCGGCAATCTCGAAGTCGGGAACCACGCCGGCAAGGCTCTGCTTGCCGTTGACGCGAGTAAAACGCACGTCGTTGGTCACCAGCACCTGATCGTAGTCGCCTTCCAGCTCCGGATGCAGGGCAGGGATGTTGCTGCCGTGGCCGCTGAAGTAGAACACCACGCGATCGGTTGGCTGTACGCCCTTGATCAGCCAGCTCTTGAACTCGGCGACGACGTTGGCTGATGTGGCCTGCTCGTCGCGCAGTATATGCATCTGACTGTCCTTGAAGCCGAGCAGGATCAGCATGTCGTGCATCCGTTCAATATCAAGATCGATGGCCGGCAGGTCGTGCCCCTGTATCTGATATTTGCCGACGCCCACCAGCAGCGCGCGTTGCTCGGCCACGCTCGGACGCGCTAACAGGTTAAGCGCGAGCGACCCCAGCCACAGTGCGGTGAGCGCAGAGCGACGCGCGGTGCGAGATTGCATGGCGAATTACGGCCTCCCTCCCCAGGGATCTCGAACTGCGGATGTTACATCAGCCCCGGCAGGCGGTCAGTCTTGATTGGCGATTATCTGGTGTTTGATCAGCATCCGCACTCCGGTGCCCCAGCCTTCCTCACCGCCGGCAAAATTCGCCGCCTGCTGGTCGAGAATTTTGCCTGTTCGAGCGTCCCGGATTTGAATCCACATGTAGTAGTCAGTCTGCGTCGCTCTTTTCACCACGCCGATAAGGGACTGGTCCGCCCCGAGCTTCAATGCGATGCCTGCCTCACAGCCGTCGCAGGATTGAAACGACTTATCCTTCACCGAATTCATATCGGTGTTGCTCGCGTCAATGACGCTGTATTTCCCGGATTGCGCCAATTCCAGGCGCGCTCCGTTGTTGACTTTGTCCATCGCGGCTGCGGTTGTGGTGGCCAGATTCTGTAGCGCCGCCGCTGGACTCTCGTCGTCGAGTTCAAATGCGAAGACGGCAATGACGGGGGGCGGTTTGATGGGCTCGCCGGCAAAACCCGGCGAGCCGGGAAGGCTGAGCGCCAACGCAGCGACAGAGACAATCCGGGCGAACGAGCGCAGTGCTGTGCGTCGTTGCAGCATTTTCATAATCATGCGCATAACTGTCCTCATACGATCCTCTTAAGCGGCGCGAAGCCGGCGCGCCTCCAGCCATTGCCACGAGATCAGGGCTGGCAGGCCGCACAGCACTTCGCGCAGCCGCTTGGCCATTGATACCGCGAGTGCCATTTCGCCGCTGATGCCCAGCAGATGCCCGAACAGCACCAGGCCTGCTTCCTGCACGCCGAGGCCCGCGGGTACGATGAAGGCGAGGTGGCGCATCGCCTGCGTCATGCTTTCCAGGATCAGCGCGGCGCTGATGCTCACCGGATGTCCGCACAGGCGCAGTACCCACCAGATTTCCAGCGCCGCGGAACTCACGGCAACGAACTGCAATACGCCCACGGTCACCAGGCTCGAGCCCCGGCCCAGGCAGGCGCGAAGTTCGTGGTCCAACGCCGTCGCCGATGCCGACAGGGCATTCACGCCCACCAGGGCGCTCAGGAATCTGCCCAACCGCGAAAATAGAGATCCGTAGCGCAACAGCCACGCAATCACTGCCGGCGCCGGCAGGGTGAAAAGGAACGTGATCAGCAGTCGGCGGTAGCCTTGGCCGGGATCACCAAGATGGAACAATAGCAGCAGACCCAGAGCCGTAAAAGCGTACAGCACGGCCAACGTCACCAAGATCTCCACGATCACCGTGGCGCTGACCGGCGCCGCACCGAGTCCACGCCAGCGCATCAGGCGAACCGCAGCGACGCTACCGCCGACACTTGCCACCGGCAGCAGCCGGTCGATGCCTTCGCGCACACTGGTGACCCAGAACAGGTAGCCAAGGCTTGCGTGCGGCGATGGATCGTACGGGCGCAGCAACTCACGCCAGCCAAGCGCATAAAGCAGGAAATACACACCGCGGTAAGGGATCAACCAAAGCAGTCCCGAACCCGCCAGGGCCAGGGTCTGCACCATGTCTGGGAAATCATTACGAACCAGTAGGGCGATCAGCAGCGCCAGGCCGAACAGGCCGCCGATATATGCTGCGATTCTCAGGCCGGACTCCCTGCTGCAGTGGTCGCGACCGGAACTGTATACGCCAACTTTATTATCAGGTCTCTTGGCGGATCATGCCGTCGACACTTACCTCGAACTCGCGGCCGCGCCAGGTAATGCGCGACGAAAAAAAGCTCCGGCACCATACCCAGCACAGTAACAGGTCGCGCAGCGGCAGCAGCCAGAGGTCTGATAGCACCGGCTCCTCGCGGTCCAATCGGTGTACCAGGTGCAGGCCCAGTCGCGCAAACACTGTGGCCGCGAACAGCGCCCATGCGATGGTCGACAACGAATGATCGTAGGCACACGCCGCCATGCCCACAATGGCCAGCGGCATGCTGAAGCTCAGGAACAGCATGCGGAAACTGCGCGGCCGCAGCACCCGGATGGTGCGCATCCATCGAATTTCATGGCGAGTGAGCGCATCCAGGCTGGGCTCGTGGTGTTCCGCCGTGACAATCGCGGGCGATATCACGATCTGCAGTCCGATGTCGCGGATCAGCTTGCCCAGGCGATAATCTTCGGCAAGATAATCTGCGATCGCCCCGAAGCCGCCGATCGCCTCGAGCGTCGCGCGCCGCAGGCACAGCGTTTGGCCGGAGGCGTAGCCGCGGTAGCCGAACAGCCAGGTCAGCAGCACTCCCGGCATAAACCACTCGTTCATATACATCGCGCCCAGGCGCGACCATAGGAGCGGCGTGGGCACGTCGTGGGACAGGCTGGTCACCAGACCCACGCCCGGATCGAGCAGTGGCGTCGTGACCATGCGCAGATAATCGGGCCTGACCGTCGTGTCGCTGTCGGCGATCGCGATCAAATCGTAACGCGCCAGCGCCATCATGTTGTGGAGGTTACTGCACTTGTAGTTGCTGCCGTGCTGCTGCGGATTGACCATGATATCGATGCTCAGATCGGGAAACTCCGCTGCCAGGCGCCGCGCGACTGCGAGCGCAGGATCCGCGGCGTCGCGTGTGCCGAAAATGATCTGAAACCGTGGATGATCCTGCAGGCAGAACGAGCGCAGTTGCAGGTACAAGCCGGGTTCGGCGCCGCACAGGGGCTTGAGCACCGTCACCGGCTGCACACGGGACGTTCGTGGCGCACTCGCTGATTTGCGCCGCAGATGCCAGGTGATCACGGCCACCAATATCAACAGCGCGTGCAGTGTCGCCAGCACGAGGCACAAGAGGCCGAATAGTTCGATCGGGTGGTGTATCACGGCGTGGGCGCCCGGTGCCGCTTGCCTTCAGGCCTGCAGAAACAATGTCTTGAGAGATTTGCGATCGGAGGAGATGATCATGGATAGCCTCGCACGACAGAGAGCGTCGCAGCTCGGAGCCTCATCTGGCCATAGGCCACGCTACTGATAGCACCGGGCGATTGCTAATGAGTGACAGCACAGCATATCGATCGGCAGGCAGCTGGCCGTTGGATATAGACGACACTGTGCACTGCAAAGCATTCAGTTGTCTATCATTTTTCGGACAGCGTGTCGGCGGGCGCCGCTTGCGAGCGGCCTGAAGTTCACATACAAATGATGCCGCGTTTTTCGTCTGGTGTCAGGTGGGTTACGTTGAAATCATTGACAGTCAATCAGGGCCACTCCAAACGAGGCTGGCAACGAGCAATCGGGTGGCGCTCGCTGCTGCTGGCGCTGCTTTGCAGCGCTGCCATTGCGCGGGCGGCAGGCCTGCAAGCAGAGCCGCAGGCGGCGCCGCAGGCGCTGTGCGACACGCTGTTGCAGGCGATGAAGCAGGGACCGGCGCTCGGATTCGCCGGCCGCGTCAAACTGCTCGATCCGGAGCTGCGCCGCTACTATGACTTTCCACTTCTGACCCGGCTGGTCGTGGGGCCGCCGTGGCGAAGCCTGGCTGCCGAGGACCAGCAGGCACTGGTGGCGGCGTTCAGCGACTACAGCATCGCCGTGTACGCCAGCCGCTTCAAGGATTATTCGGGCGAGCGATTTGTCGTGGACCAGACCGCGGCCACGCTCGCCAGTGGCGATGCAATCGTGCACACCAAGCTGTTGCCAAAGAACGGCGATGCGGTGCAGCTCGACTACCTGGTGCGCAAGGGAGAGGACGGCTGGCGGATCATCGACGTGCTGCTGAACGGCACCGTCAGCGAAATGGCTGAGCGGCGCTCGGAGTTTGCCGGCACGTTGCGCGACGGAGGCGCGGCGGCACTCATTCGCCTGCTGCATCAGAAAACGACGCAGCTCGCCGGCTGAGCTCAAGGGTCGGGACTGCTCGGCGGCTTGGCAGCGCCAGGCGGCTTGCCGCCGTCCGGTTCGACCACGGGATCGCTTCCGGGATCGTTGTATAAGTCGTCCTCTTTGGGCGGCGGCGCCACGCCGTGGTGAAGTTCGGCTGCGCGGTTCTGACGATACAGACTGCGCATCGCCGCATAAAAATCCACCGCCTCGTGCTGGATCTCATCCAATACGTCGATATTGCGCGCACGCTCATCGATGCCGCCGAGCACCGTCTCGATGATGGTGAAGACAGTGCGATATTTATAGTGCGGCACCACGTAGACGAACGGGTTCAAAAACACATCGGCGGCATTGCCGATCGCATCGCGCGGGCTTGACGGTCCGAAGATCGGCAGCACCAGGTAGGGCCCTTCATGCACCCCCCAGACGTACAGCGTCTGTCCGAAATCGCCGACCTGGCGTTGCAGGCCATGTCGGCCGGCAAAGTCCATGATGCCGCCGATGCCGATGGTGCTGTTAAGCACGAATCGACCCGCGGTCGTGCCGGCACGTTTGAACTGTCCCTGCAGCAGAGTGTTAGCCAGCACCGCAGGTTCGCCCAGGTTCTTGACGAAGTTGCGAATACCGTCGCGGCCGCGCGCCGGGACCACGTGAATGTAGGCCTTGGCGATCGGTTTCAGGATGGCCCGGTCCACGCCCTGGTTGAAGGCGAAGGTCTTGCGGTTGAGCGGTTCCCACGGATCGTTGGTAGCCTTGAACGCGGCCAGCGCGACCGGGTCGCGCGGCACCGTCGCGCAGGCGCACAGAGCCAGCAGGGCAGTCACCGTCAGACCAAGGCGCAGCAGCGTGCCGCGTCTCATGCGCTTGACGCATCCTGCTGCGCCGCGGGCGGTCTTCCGAGCAGGGCCGGCAGCACGAACAGCGTGCTGAGCAGCGTATAGCAGAGTCCAATGCTCAGCAGCTTGCCCATGTCGGCAATGCCCGGGGACTTCGACAGCGCCAGACTGCCGAAGGCGGTGCCGGTGGTCAGCGCGCTGAACACGACGGCGCGTGCGGTCGGCGAGCTCAGCAGGCCGGGTTCCCCGGCGCGCCACCGCAGCACGAAGTAGATGTCGAAGGCGACGCCGATGCCCAGCAGCAGCGGCAGCGTGACGATATTCGCAAAGTTGAGCGGCATGCCGATCACGGCGCAGGTGGCGAGAGTCAGCAACCCGGCCAGCAGCAGCGGCCCCAGCACCGTCGCTACGTCGCGCGGTCTGCGAAGAACCAGACCCAGCAGCAGCGTGATGGCGGCGGTTGCGATGCAGCCGGCGATGGCGAATGCGCTCACCACGGTGTGGGCGGATTCCTGGATGCCGACCGGCGTGCCGGTGGCATCGGGCGCGACGCTGCGCACTGCCGTGACGAACCTGCGCAGCACCTGCGGATCACGGGCATTGCCGGTGGGAAACACCTGCACGCGGTAGCGGCCATCGACCGCCTGCCAGTCGCGCCTGATCTCCGGCGGGATCGAGTCCAGCCTGACTGGCTCGGCCTGCAACGCCAGCCGCATGTCTTCGAGCTGACGGGTTACGCCCTGCGACAGATTGGCGTCGAGCAGCGGCACCAGCGCCGTGCCTTTCGCCACCGCGCGACCGAGCGCATCGGCCAGCTCGATCGACGCCGGATCCCCGCTCGCGGCAAGCTTGGCGATATCGGCGGCGCCGTGGGCAGCCGTATCGATGACGTCATGGGCGCTGGGCGCCGGCTTGACCGCGAGCGGCGACAGCGTGGGCGAGAGCAGATCGCGTGTATCCGCCAGAATATCGAGCTTGGCCGGCTGATCCTCGGGCACGAAGCTGCCGAGCCAGATCACCTGGCTGACCTCGGGCCGTGATCCCAGCCGGCGTGCGAGATCCGCGGCCGCAGCCGGGGAGGCGGTCAGCACATCGAGCGTGTATGGGGTGGTGCGGGGATTTTTCGTCAGGTCCGCGAGCGTCTGTACCGACTCCGCCCGGGGGTTTTCCAGGTTGATCGGATCGAAGTCGAAGTGCAGCCGCGTCAGTGCCGCGGCCGAGGCAACCGCCGCCAGCGCGACCGCGAGCATGACCCCGCCGCGATGGTGGATCAGCCATCGGTCCAGCGGCGCAGCGCGCGCCACGCCGCTCGCCTCTTTGAAGCCCCGTGTGCGGAACACGGTCAGCAATGCCGGCAGCAGCGTCAGGTTCAGCGCCAGCGCGATCAGCATGCCGCTGCCAGCAATTACCCCCAAATCGGACACGCCGCGATAGGCGGTGGGAACCAGCGACAGGAACCCCACCGCGGTCGCCGCACCGGCGACCACCAGCGGCAGGCCCACGCCTATCGATGTGCGCCGGAATGCCTCTTCCGGCAGCGCGCTGATCTCGCGCTCGGCGGCGTAGCGGACGCAGATCTGGATGCCAAAATCGATCGCGATGCCGATGAACAGCGGCGCGAACGCAATTGAGATCGGATTGAACGGGCCAACAAAACCGACCGCGACGCCGGCACAGAGGATGAGGCCGGCCGTGAGCGTGATCAGAATCGCCGCCACTGCGCGCACCGACCGCACCGCCAGCAGCAGCCAGAACACCAGCAGGCCGAGCGATGCGGCCGCGGCGAAGCCGGCGCCCTCCTTGAGCGCCGCGAGCTGGTCGTCCGACAGCGCAACCGGGCCGGTCACGCGCACCAGCACGCCGCGCGCGGCGGTGAATCCTTCCGCCTGCGCCATTGCATGGACCGCCGCGATCGCGCGCTGACCGGGCTCGACCGCGCCGTAGTTGAGTACCGGACGCGCCAGCACGATCCGGCGCTTCTGTTCTGGCAGCGGTGGACGGTCGCTCAGCAGGTTCTGCCACGACAGCGGCAGGTAGCGGCCGGCGGCGGCGGCGTCGATCGCCGCGGCCGCCGCCCGAAACGGCCGGGCGAGCACGTCGGCCGCGATGTCCCCATGCAAAGGCCCCTGGGCCAACAGGTCGAGGGCATTGAACACGCCGCGGGTGCTTGGATCCGCGGCCAGCGTTCCGAGCATCGGCTGTGCGGCGATCATTTCGTCGGTAATGCGCTGTACGTCCGTGCGCGGCAGGAACAACAGTCCGTTCCTACGAAGGAATTCCCCGCCCTCCGGCTGCCGCACGTCCTGGAATAACGCCTGGTCCGCGGCCATGCGGGCGGTCAGGGTCGCCGCGGCGTCCTCCGCCTGGTCGGGCGTGGCCGCGTCGATCACCACCGCGATCAGATCGTTGTTCTGCGGAAATGCCCGGGCCATTGCCGCGACCGCCTGTCGCCATGGGAGCTTCGATGAAAACAGCTTGCCGGTGTCGGTATCGATGCCGAGGTGGCGCGCGGCCAGCACGCCCACCACGGCCACCGCCAGCAGCACCGTGATGATCACCGCCGCCGCATATCGACGGCTGAACTCTACGAGTCGAATCACCAGTGCAATCATGGGCTCGTCGAAATCCCTGGTTGATCGACGGATTCAAGCAGCACAGCGATGAATGGGCATGACCGTGCCCACGGCAGACCCTCATCCATGCCCGATCTTCCCCTGGTCCGGTTACGCTAGTGTAGCGGCACAGCCGGGTTGCAACCTGCTGATCTTGCCATCGGCCATATCCCACCCCCGATCGTGAGCGGCTGCTGAGATTACTGCCGTGCTTACTCATCACCCCTGCACGGCCGTGACTGTCCCCGGCGTGGCCTAACATCGCCGCCGCCGCTTGTGAGCGCATCCTTATGGACACGTGTGCCGAGTTGTCCTACGCTATTCCGACAATAAGAGCGCGAATCGCAGCTCAGGGCGGGAAATCCACAACGATGAATGCGCGTGTTCAATCAAGCATTTCAATCCCGCGCGTCACGGCAATTGTCACAGTGGGTGTCATCGGCG
>Ga0209006_10003626_pt1 | contig 14032 bp, 12 predicted proteins | sample JacPin_JW_Ref_O2_FD_188567 | JGI IMG/M metagenome (GOLD analysis project Ga0209006, IMG submission 188567) | Forest soil microbial communities from Algoma, Ontario, Canada - Jack Pine, Ontario site 1_JW_Ref_O2 (SPAdes) (version 2) | ecosystem: Environmental > Terrestrial > Soil > Boreal... | reverse complement strand
AAGAGCCCGAAGACGAAGGCTATTTCGCACTGGCCGACAAAGCCATTGACCTGGCGCGCGCGCAGATAGCGACATCCGACACGGCCGACATGCACGTCTATGCCGGCCTTGGCTACGCGCTGAAGGCACGCCTCTATTCGCTCCGCGATGAAAAGCGCGCCATCGCCCACGCAGGCGTAGCAGGCCGCGCCGAATTCATGCGCGCGCTCGAGCTTGATCCCGATATGGCCGACGCCACTGCCGGACTCGGCCTCTACAACTATTACATCGACACCCTTTCGGCCATCGCCCGCATGCTGCGATTTTTCATGGGACTTCCTGGAGGAAACAAGCAGGAAGGAGTTCGCCAGATGCGCGTCGGGATCGAGCACGGCGCGTGGATGTCGGTAGATTCGAGTTTCTATCTCGCGAGGAATCTCCGCACGTACGATGAGCATTACCAAGATGCTCTTGCGGTCGCCGAGCCGCTGGCCACTCGCAATCCGCATAATCCCGTTTTCCTGCTGCTCGCTGGCAACCTGAACGCCGAGCTTGGCTACACCGGTAAAGCCGCCGATTATTTTCGGGCGGCGCAAAATTCACAGACCGCTGATTCCGCCTGCGCGTCGCGAGCCCGCGAAGTCGCTTCCAGCTTTCTCGCCTCCCTCCCTCATTGAGCATCCAACCAAGTGGGCGCAGCTTTTGGCTGCGCGATTGAAAAGCGGGAGGTAGGTCGCATGAATGTGTTTCTGAAGTACCCGAAATTCCTGGCACCGGCCGCTTTTCTGGCTTTCGCTACCGGTCTGAGCGCCGCGAATTCGGTGCCGGCGGGCACGATTCTGCCCGTCCGTCTCAATTCAACAATTTCGTCCACCAAGAACCATCCCGGGGAAATCATAGCCGCGCGCGTGATGCAGGACGTGCCCCTGGCCGATGGGTCGACGATCCACGCGGGCTCGAAAATGGTGGGTCACATCGTAGCCGTCACTCCCGCTTCGAGCGGCAGGGCCGCCAGGGTTACCGTGCGGTTTGACACGCTTGAATGGAAGCAGCAGAAAACGCCGATGGTCACGAACCTCCGGGCCGTCGCGTCGTTCATGGCAGTTGACCAGGCCCAAATCCCGATGGAAGGTCCGGACAGGGGTACTCCTGCGAGCGCATGGACGACCGAGCAGATCGGCGGTGACACCGTCTATCGAGGCGGCGGTCCAGTGGAAGGAATCGAAGGAGGCAAGGTCGGCGTGCCGGTCGGGAATGGCGTGCTGAGCCGGCTCCATGCAAACCCGGACGGTGGATGTCGAGCCGCGGTCGACGCAAACGACACTCCGCAGGCGCTGTGGGTGTTTTCCTCCAGTGCATGTGGAGCCTACGGATTGGCGAATCTCGAGGTTCGTCATTTCGGGCGCACGAATCCGGCGGGCGACATCGTCTTCGGGTCAACCAAGGGGGATGTGAGGATACAGGACGGCGCGGGCATGTTGCTTCGAGTGGATGGCGCGAGTGATGCAGGCGCCTAGTCGCGGTCGCGCGATCTCCCCTTCGCTACGTTTTCTGCGCAGCCGCGAATGGGTTAGAGTGAGTGGCCATGCGGCACCCGCGAACCACCCGGACTCTTGGTCTACTGCTGCTCGTGGCGAGTGCTGCGTACGGAACCACTCTTGTGCCGGATAGCAGCATTTTGCCCGCGCGGCTGGAAACATCGATCTCGTCCAAGAACGCAAAAGTGGGGGAGTTGATTAGGGCTCGCATCATGCAGGCCGTTCCACTGCTGGGCGATGCCACGACTCCGGCCGGATCAATCTTGACCGGGAAAGTCACCGCCGTTCAGGTTGCGACCGGTGGCGAGGGCGGCAGCTTGGCCTTCCGCTTCGATACGCTCCATGTGGCGCACGAAAATGTCCTGCTTACGCTGCGGTTGCGCGCCATCGCATCGGATCAGGAAGTACGTCAAGCGCAGCTTCCGAGAAATTCCGATCCCACCGCGTCATCGAACTCGTGGACGACGGTGCAAATCGGCGGCGACGTGGTGTATCGAGGCGGGGGACCCGTGAGAAGCAGGTCCGGCGTCGTCGGCAAGCCAGTGGAGGGCGGCGTCCTGGTCCGGCTGGATCCCAATCCCGCGCGCGGCTGCCGCAACGATGGCACGGGCGAGCGTGCCCAAGCCCTGTGGCTTTTTTCCTCCGATGCCTGCGGAACCTACGGCCTGCCGGACGTGACGATCATGCCCGCCGATCACCATGCGCCGGCCGACGCGACTGGCGAGATCACGCTGAAATCGGCGAAGGGAAACCTCGTGCTGAAGAGCGGGAGCGGACTTTTGCTGCGTGTCGTCAACCCCGGTTTTCCCGGACCCTAGCTTCGCGCGGCTTCTTCCTGTTCGAAGGCGTGATAGGAGGAACGAACCAGCGGTCCGGCTTCCACGTGCTTGAATCCCATCTGTTCACCCAGGCGCTTGAATTCCGCGAACTCGTCCGGATGCACGTAGCGCTCGATCGGAAGATGCTCGCGCGTCGGCTGCATGTACTGGCCCAGCGTCAGGATGTGCGTGCCCTGCGCGGCAATCTCCTCCATCGCGGCCAGCACTTCGTCGCGCGCTTCGCCCAGCCCGAGCATCATTCCCGTCTTGGTGGGAACATCCGGTGCCATCTCCAGCGCCCGGCGCAACAGCTCGAGCGAACGCTCATACACGGCGCCCTTGCGAACCCGCCGATAAAGCCGCGGAACGGTCTCCATATTGTGATTGAGCACATCCGGCCGCGCCGCCATGACCATCCCCAGCGCGTTCCAATCGCCTCGAAAGTCCGGGATCAGCACTTCCACTTTGCAATCCGGCACGCGCTGGCGGATTTCGGCAATCGTGTGCGCGAAAATCGCCGCCCCCCCGTCCTTTTGATCGTCGCGATTGACGGAGGTGACCACGGCGTAGCGCAATCCCATCCGTGCCACCGCTTCGGCTACCCGCCCCGGCTCATCCTCTTCCGGCGGGTCCGCAGGTTTGCCGCTCGGCACTGCGCAAAATCCGCAAGCCCGCGTGCAAATATCTCCCAAAATCATGAACGTTGCCGTCCGATGCTCCCAGCACTCGCCCATATTAGGACAGCGGGCGCTTTCGCACACGGTGTGAAGACTGAGTGTGCGCATGATGTTGTCCAACATGCGGAAATTCGTGCCCCCCGAGAATCGCACCTTCAGCCAGGGGGGCCGCGCTAACCCGCTGGGCGGCGGCGCGGGGTCGTTGGGCAGAATATTGAATGGGGCGGCCATTTTGTTCGACAAAGCTGATTCGATTCTACCCGTCTCGATGGGTACAGACAATCTCGGTCAGCACGACGCCTCCCGGGTAGGGCACGTCGTGTCGCATCGTGCCCCTTGCGCATTGGGAGATGGCGTGATACATGGGCGCCGGGGAATGCCGATCCCGGTTGGCGAACCGGGAACATGTTCGATTTGAGCCACGTCGGAACAGGCTCAAGTGTTGTACAATTACAACGTTTCTCGGGCTTGCCCGAGTCATGATCGTAAGTTATTGATAATAAGGCCCAGAATTCGCCCTCTACATGCCTACGCAAACCACGATACAGCGCCCTGTTGAGATCGAGGGCATCGGACTTCATACCGCCGTCGAAAGCCATATTCGCCTGGTGCCGGCCCCGGCCGATACCGGCGTTGTATTCCGGCGTGTCGACCTCGACAATTTCGAAATTGCTGCGCACGTTGCCAATGTGGCGCGGGTCAGTTACGCCACCAGCCTGATGAAGCAGAGCGTGCTGATTTCGACCACCGAGCATCTGCTCGCGGCGCTCTATTGCTGTGGCATCGACAACATTTACGTCGAAATCAATGCGCTCGAGCTGCCGATTCTCGATGGCTCTTCACGGCCGTTCATCGAAATGCTGGCCGAAGCGGGCACGCGCCGCCTGCGTCGCCCGCGGCACTACATCCGCGTGGTGAAGCCGCTGGAATTTTCAGACGGCGACCGCCGCATCGGAATCTATCCGGCGGACGATTTCAGCATTCATTGTTTCGTGGACTATCACCATCCCTGCGCCGGGCCGCAGGAGATTGAGATGGCAGTTACGCGCGAATCCTTCAGCCGGGAACTGGCTCCCGCGCGGACCTTTACGTTCGTGAAAGAGCTGCTGGCCCTGCAAAAGATGGGTTTGATTCGCGGCGGTTCACTCGCAAATGCCATTGTGATGGACGACAACTCGATCCTGAACGGCCCGCTGCGATTTCCCGACGAATTCGGCCGCCACAAGGCGCTGGATCTGATCGGCGATCTGGCGCTGGTGGGCCGGCCGATTCAAGGGCGCATCGTGGCGCACAAGGCGGGCCACGCGCTGCACACACAGCTCGTCACGCGATTGCTGGAAGATCGATCCTGCTGGAAAGAGACGACTGTGGCCCACGAGCCCGGCCTGGCCGCCGAACGGCATTCGGCGCACGATCCCGCCACCGCCGCCACCTGAGCTAGGGCAATCCAGATGGCCCGAATGGGAACTCCGGAATTTGCAGGCGCCACGGCGGGCTTTTGGCCGTCGCCGGGCCCGAGCGGTTGTAGCGTATCACTCCTGTCTGATCCGCGAAGAAGCTGGGTCGCGCCCCGATTCCCCGCCTAACAGGCTCGGCGTGGATTTCGAAGTTCTTCGAGCCCGCGCGCCTACATCCTCGCGCCGCGGCACCCTCCTGAGAAACGTTCGGGCCCGTGGCGTCGTAAATCAACCGGTAGCCTTTCAAGCTTCCCGACGCCAGAGCATCGTCGATCAATCTCGCGCGATCGCAAGTGTCAACGCCGCCACCGGCGCCGCCAATGGTGGCCAGGTCGGGAGAGAAGCCGTTGGCATAGGAGTCGTTAAACTCATGCTCGGCATAGATAATTTTTCGGACCGAACGAACCGTCGCAAGCTCATCTGCGACCGCGCGCGTGCGCCGCAAATACGGAACCAGTATCGCCAGGACGATCAGGATTGGAACGATTGTAACGCCCGCGTATCCAAGCACCAGCCCGGCGTTCGCCATGCCTTTGCCGGTGAGGCGTCCGCCGGAGCGGCGAATTTCCGCCAGCGCCCCGTGGCCCAGAATAATCGCGACGATCGAGCTGGGGAAAAAGAAAATGATGAGGCCGCACACCAGGCTGCCAATGGCTTTGCCGCTGGTTTCGACCGGGCCGGTATGGGGCGGATGCGGAACTGCAAAATCCGGCTGCGGTGGCGGCATTCCCCGCTGGCCTTGCAGCAAGGCTCCGCATTTTTGGCAGTAGCGCCCGTCGATCGGATTTTCCGCCGAACACAGATAGCAAATCATCGTTGTGACTACTCCAAAATCGGGCTCGCCGCCGTTGCCGGTCCATCGACACTGAAGCGGAGCACGCCCGTTTGATCGCTGTAGAAACTTCTTTGTCCCGTAGTTCCCCGCGTTATGGGATCGGCACTGACCGTAAAGGTGGTTCCTCCGCGAACCGTGCATCCGGCGGCAATGGCCCGCGCTGACTGTGGGGTTTGCGAGTTGTACTCGGCCGGAAAGGCCACGTAGGTGAAGACGTATCCATTCCGCTGCCCCGACGCGAGCCCAGAAGCGATGAATGCCCCATGATCGCAACTGGCTCCGGAGCCTCCCATGGCCGAAAGGCTCGGCGGGTAGCCGTTCGAATAGGAGTCTTGATAGCTGTACGCCGCGGTCACGATCGTGCGAAGCGATCCGACCGCCGACGCCTCATTCGCCGCAATTCTGGCGCGCAGGAGATTTGGAATGGCGATCGCCGCGATGATGAGTATCGGGATGAACGAAACGCCGGCATAGCCCAGCACCAATCCGCCGATCGCCATGCCGCGGCCCGTCAGCCGCCCGGCGGAACGTCGAATGTCCGACAGCGCCAAGTGTCCCAATATAATCGCCACAACCGAGCTGGGAAAAAAGAAAAAGATCAATCCGCAGATCAGGCTGCCGATCGCTTTTCCGCTGGTCGCTTTCGGACCAGTGTATGGCGCGGCTGACGCAGCATCGTAACCGGGCTGCGGCGGAAGGCCGGGTTGACCCTGCAGCAGCGCGCCGCACGTCGAGCAGTAGCGGCCGTCGATGGGATTTTCCGCTGCGCACAGCGAACAGATCATTCTCGCGCCTCTGCGGGCATCATGTTTCTCCGGGGAATTGACCTACTAGCTATCCTTTCGAGCGAGTAAAGTCAACCGAGTGGATGGTTGGAATCAGACCGGAATACAGGCGACATCGATATTTTCGTGAGCGATTTTCAGGACAGCTCGAATCACTCGACAAGCGGTGAATCGGCGAAATGGGGAGCACGGGGGCGGGCACTTGACCGGCAAGCGCCGTATTCGACGCCATGGGCAAGCGCGTGCGCAACCTGCCGATCACGCCCGACAAGCTACTCGGAAGTCGTCGAAGCGGGAAGCGGCGACGCCGTATCGCCGGGCAGCGCGTCGATTACCGGCTCGGCCTGGCCTTTGCGCATCGATGGGAATTTTCCGTAGGTAAGTCCGCGCCACAGCCATTCCATGGGGCCGAAGCGATAGTGCCGCAGCCACCAGTTGCTGAACACCACCTGCGCGGAATAGAGGACCACCGTCGGGATGAGCGCCATCGCAGGTCCGACGCGCCCGTAGAGTCCCGTCGTGTAGTGATAGAAGAACAGCGTGCAGAGCACGGATTGCATCAGGTAATCGGTGAGCGCGATCCGCCCGACTGCCGCGAAGGGCGCGATGAACCGGCGCAAATTCACATTGAGAAAAATCAGCGCCAGACCCGAAATGTAACCGGCCGCCAGAACGTGAGCGCCGAGAAAGTGCACCATCGAGGAAACCGCCAACGCGAAAGTGAACTTGCCGTCGGGCACAACCGCATTTTCATACGCTCCAAAAAAATTGAAGATCAGCCCAATCGGAATGCACCACGCGCACACGCGCTTGAGGACCGGTCGATATTCCGGGAGGCGCTGCACGATGCCGGAGCGCCAGACCCACATGCCCAGCAGAAAGAGTCCGACCGCGTAAATCGAGAACAGCTGCGCGATCAGGAAGCCTTTCCATTCCACCCAGTTTTGCTTCAGGATTTGATGGACCGTGCCGTGCGCGTAGATCTGAATGATGGCGTAAATCTTCGTCATGTCCGCCGGCTTGGGATTCATGAAATGCGGGCGGAAGCGCGTGTAGTAGAGCGACAGGAAGGTCGAGCCGACCACGATCGGAATCGAGAACAGGCCGCCGGCCCACCACAGCAGCGTTTTCTGCTGCTTGTTTCGGAACAGCAGCAGGATCGCGCCGGTGATCGCGTAAGTGAGCAGGATGTCTCCCGCCCAGATCAGGATTCCGTGGATGATCCCGAAGATAGCGAGCGCCAGCAGACGGCGCGGATAGAAGCTCAGAAACTTCACGCCGCGCGCTTCGGCGCGGCTGAGCTGGATGGCGAAACCCATTCCGAAGAGGAATGAAAAAATCGAAATGAATTTGCCCTGGAAGAGGAAATCGATCAGGAACTGGGCGGCGACGTCCGCGCGGCTGTGAAAAAGGACGTGAATATTGTCGTAAGTGTCCAGCGGCGCAAAGAATGCGCGCATGTTGGCGGCCAGGATGCCGAACAGGGCCATGCCGCGCAGCACGTCGATGAATTGGATGCGTTCGGTGAGGCCGACAGGACCGACACTTCGAGCCACTGGCTGCACGAGAGTCCTCCGAGAAGGCCCGATTATATGGCTACTCCAAGGGAATCGACAATGGCGGCATCGTGCAGCCTCGGGTTGTGCTATTCCTCCACAATCACCTGGCCTTTCATTTTGCCGTGATGCATTCCGCAGACTTTCGCACACTGGAATTCGTAGGTCCCCGGTTTTTCGGCGGTGAAGTCCAGCACCTGGTCGACGTTCTTTTCGACTTTGCCGTTGTCTTCGGGATGATCGAATTTCAATCCGACGATCGTCTTGTCCTTGCTGCCCTCGGGATAAAGGGTCAGCTTGACACCGTGTGTTTCATCGACGGAATGGACCGTCAGGCGCACATGTTCGCCTGCCTTGACGTGGATTTCACTCGGGGTGAATTCATATTTCTTGGCGGACATGTCAATGGTTTTCAGGCTGCTATCCGGATTCTGCGCACCGCCAGGCAGGACGGGCACAACACAAGCGACAAGAACCGCGCACAGGCTGATCGGTATTCGCAATGTGTCCTCCGAACCTGGCTCTAGCGATCGCGACGGACTCAAACTGCAGATTTCGATGGCAGGCTTGCATGCGAGGTTGCACGTTTGAGGGTCAGGAGCTCCGGAATCACCGATCGGCTAGTGGGTACTGGAAGAAGATGCGGACTGATTCGCGGGCTTTTCCGGGTACATGCGCTCGAACTCGGGCTCGCCGTGAAGAGGTGTGAGGTCCGGATCGCGCCGCGCCCACACGGCGTCCCGAAAACCGGCTGTCCACGCTTTCGATAGGGCATCGAGAGCCTCTTGTTTCTTCCTGAGCCCACAGTAGACGCAGGCCGCGTTGTAGAGAATCGAAGCTTCATTGGCGCGCAACGTCACGGCCAGATTGAGTTCGCGCATGGAATCGTCGGTCCGTCCAAGGTCCGCATACATTCCGCCCAACAGGACCCGCGCCCGAGCGTCTTCGGGGACTTGTTTCAGGTGGTTCTCCAGCGCAACGATAACCCGGTGCACCATGTTGCGGCGAGCTTCCTCCTTGCCCATGGCGCCGAGAGAATTCATGATCGGCACGTAGACGTTGTAATCCTCGCCGCTGGCCTCAATCGCGGCCTCCGCCACATCCACAACCTCCTGATAGCGGCCCGCGGCAAACAGCGCACGGCAAAGCAGGTAATACGCGCCCTCGCAATCACGTTTGCGTTCGATCGCTTTCCGCACCATGCGCACCGCTTCGTCGTGCAGTTCTGCGGCATACAGTACCCAGGCCTGGCTCACTTGCACCTCGGGCAGGTCCCACCGCAGCGCCACGGCTTTGCCCGAAGCTTCGCGCGCGCGTTCTACCCAGACTGTATCGCGGCTGTAGTTGCTGTAGAACATGGCGCAGGCATTGGCGCTCGCCGCGTGTGCCAGCGCGAAAGCCGGATCCATGGCGACCGCGTTTTCGAACATCTGCAGCGCGAACTCGAGATCCTGCCGGGTCTGCCGCCGCGCATATCTTTTGCCGCGTAAATAGAGGTCGTAGGCCTGCAGGCTTTCCGTCGGCTTCACCGCCAGCGCTTCCAGTTCCTGCGGCGAAAGCGTCACGCGCAAAGCCTCCGCAATCTTGCGCGCCATTTCGTCCTGCACTTCGAAAACGTCCTTCATTTCGCGGTCGAAACGCTCCGACCACAGCGGAAAATCGGTGCGAGTATCGACCAGCTGGGCGTTGATGCGAAGCCGCGCGCCGGCGCGCCGAATCGTCCCGGTGAGCGCATAGGCGGCACCCAGTTGTTGGCCGATTTGTGCGGGCGTCACCTGCTTGTCGCGAAACGCGAGGACCGTCGGCCGGGAAAACGTGTTCAGGCCCCGGATTTTCGAAAGTTCGGTGATCACGTCTTCGGTGATGCCGTCACGCAGGTATTCGTCTTCCTTCGCCCCACTCAGGTTTTCGAAGTAGAGGACGGCGACGGACTTTCCCGTCTGTTTCGGCACGCCCGGATCGGAATCACTCTTTTCTTTTGCGCGACGCTTCCCGGATTCGAGGTCGCGCTTCAGGCGGCCGAGGTCGGTTTTCAATTCCGTGGCCGTCTGGCAGCGCAGATTGCGGTCTTTCTCGAGCGTTTTATCCACGATCCGCACAAAATCGGGAGGCAGCGAGGGATTCAGATCTCCGGCCGGCCGCGGTTCACGATTCAGGATCGCGTCGAAAATCACCGCTGACGTATCGCCCTGAAAGGGCAGGGTTCCGGTCGCCAGCTGGTACAGCACGGTCCCTGTCGAAAAAATATCCGTGCGTGCGTCCACAAGTTGCCCCCGCGCCTGCTCCGGCGACATATAGGAAACCGTCCCTACTGCGGAGCCGGGCGAGGTCAATTCGATGTTGTCGGCGATGGTTTGCGCCTGAGTCATCGAGCCAACCGGCACCAGGTCACCGCCGGTGATCTTCGCCAGTCCGAAATCGAGAATCTTCAGTTGGCCCCGCTCGGTGAGGAACAGATTGGCGGGCTTGATGTCCCGGTGCACGATCCCCTTGGCGTGTGCCGATTCCAGCGCGTCGGCAATCTGGATCGATAGCGGCAGCAGCCTGTCCATTTCCATCGGCTGGCGAATTGCTTTCTGCGCCAACGTCTCGCCTTCGAGCAGCTCCATCACGATGAAATGGCGGCGCTCATGCTGTTCAATCGCGTGAATCGTGCAGATATTCGGATGGTTGAGCGACGACGCGGCGCGCGCCTCCCGTTGAAAGCGCTCAAGCAGCTGGGTGTCCTGCTCCATTTCGGGGGGAAGAAATTTCAACGCCACGCGGCGGCCAAGCTGGGAATCCTGAGCCTCATACACCACACCCATTCCGCCGGCGCCCAGCTGCTTCGTAATGCGGTAATGCGAAAACGTCTGGCCGATCAGAGAGGCCGCGGTTGACATGGGACGGACATGTTAGTGCCTGGCCGCAAGTGAGTCAACGCCGCCGGGTTTTCGGCTAACGGGCTCCGAGGCAAAGGAATCCGCGCCCGTGGCGCTCAGCGGACGCGCCGCCGCTGTTCCCATTGCGTCCGGCTGCGCCCGGAGCGACAATGATTTCATTCATGCCTGCTGGCGATACTTCCATCGTAATTCTGGCTGCGGGAAAAGGGACGCGGCTCCGTTCTGATCTGGCGAAAGTGCTTCATCGCGCGGGCGGGCGGCCGCTCCTTGAGACGGTTCTCCGTGCGTGCCGGCCGCTGAAGGCCGCGCAGACTCTCGTCGTTGTAGGCCATCAGGCCGAGGAAGTCGGCGCGCTCGCCGAGAGTCTGGGCGCGCAGACGATCCTGCAAAATCCGCAGCGCGGCACCGGCCACGCGATGCAGATCGCGCGGCGGGCGATTCGCAAAAGCGCCAAACTCGCCGTCGTGTTGCCCGGTGACGCACCGCTCTTACGCAACGAAACACTCGCGGCGTTGATCGACACCCATCGCCGCGGCGAGGCTGCCGCCACGATTCTGAGCGCCGAGCTGGCCGATCCCGGCGCGTATGGCCGCATTGTGCGCGACGCCGAAGGACGGGTCCTGGCCATCGTCGAAGATGGTGCGCTGACGCCCGAACAGCGCGCCATTCGCGAAGTGAACTCCGCGATCTATTGTTTCACGCTCGAAAAGCTATGGCCGTGCCTCGCCGCGCTGCGTCCGGAAAACGCGCAGCGCGAGCTTTACCTCACCGACGCGATCGCCATGCTGCGCGCGCGGAACGAACGCGTGCTCGCGCAGATTGCCGCCGACGCGAACGAAGTGCTCGGCTGTAACACGCGCGCGGATCTCGCCGGCGCCGATCGGGTGTTGCGCGCGCGCAAGGCCGCCGAACTGATGACTTCCGGCGTAACGATCTATTTTCCCGAGACGGTGGTGATCGACCCGGATGTCACCGCGGGCGAGGACACGGTGATCGAGCAGGGCGTGCAACTTTTGGGATCGACGCGCATCGGCGCGCGCTGCCAGATTCGTACCGGCTGCGTGTTGCACAATACCCGCGTTGACGACGGCGCCCTGGTCGGCCCTCACACCAACTCGATCGATTCGCGCATCGGCCCCGGCGCTGACGTCGGTCCATTCGCGCGCCTGCGCCCCGGATCCGACATACGCGCCCGCGTCCACATCGGGAACTTCGTCGAAGTTAAGAAATCAGTGATCCATGAAGGCGCGAAAGCCGGGCATTTGAGCTACCTGGGCGACGCGTCAATCGGCCCCGGCGCGAATATCGGCGCGGGCACGATCACCTGCAACTACGATGGTGTCGCCAAGTATGAAACGAAGGTTGGCAAGGGCGTCTTCATCGGCAGCGATACGGCGCTTGTCGCGCCCGTGCGCATCGGCGACGGCGCCTACATCGCCGCCGGCTCCGTGATCACGGAAAATGTTCCTGCCGACGCGCTGGCCCTTGCACGAGGCCGCCAGGTCAACAAACCCGGATGGGCCAAAGCGCGCCGGCGTGCGCTGGCCGCCGCGAAGAAACCGGCCAGGCGGCCGAAAAGGCGCAGGAAACCGAAATCACGCCGCCGCTGATCCGCGGTTCGGCTACACTTCAAATGGCGACGCTCTGCTGCGTGGAGGCCATCGATGGGATTGTCCAAGGCAGATACCACGCGTAAATTGGCGTGCGGAATTGGGATTCTGCTCGTGGCATTGCTGGCCACGGCCGCCGGGCGCACGATTGTCGCCGCCAGCGACGGTCCCGTCGATCCCTGGACTGCTGAGCAGACCGTTCAGCCTGCCGCGCTCGCGAAGGAACTTGCCGACTCAAAGCCCGCCGACAAACCAGTCGTCGTTTGCGTAGCACCGCATGCACTCTATCTTGGCGGCCACATTCCCGGCGCGCTCTACCACGGCGCCGGCAGTACGCCGGAAGGCATCGATGACCTGAAAAAATGGGCGCAACCGCTTGCGCGTTCGGCAAATATCGTGATTTATTGCGGCTGCTGTCCGATGGACCACTGCCCGAACCTGCGGCCTGCCTTTACGGCACTGCGCGCCATGGGGTTCACGCACGTGCGTGCGCTGCTGATCCCAACGAACTTCTATACCGACTGGGTTACACCCGGCTATCCGTACGAGAAATCGCCCGCCAATTGAAACCGGCCGTCCATGCAAGTTCGGCGCCGCCGGTATGCTAAAATCTCGGCATGAAATTCGGCGTGGTGCAGTTTCCCGGCTCGAATTGTGATGACGACGCGCATCACGCCATTGGTTCTGTAATCGGCGAGCCCGTCGAATTCATCTGGCACCAATCCGAGCAAGTCTCCGGCTTCGACGCGATCATTCTCCCGGGTGGTTTCGCTTATGGCGACTACCTGCGCACCGGCGCGATCGCGCGATTCTCACCGGTGATGAAAGCTGTCAGCGCATTCGCGCGCTCCGGCGGCCTCGTGCTCGGCATCTGCAACGGGTTCCAGATTCTCTTGGAAGCAGGCCTGCTCCCGGGCGCGATGATGCGAAATAAGCGGCTGCGCTTTCTGTGCCGGCAAGTTCACATCCGCGTCGAAAATACGGCTACGCCGTTCACCTGCGCCGCGCGACCCGGACAAATCCTCGAAATCCCCATCGCGCACATGGAAGGCAACTACTTCTGCGACGCCGGCACACTCGCGGAACTCGAACGCAACAAGCAGATCGTTTTCCGCTACGTCCACGCCGACGGACGCGACGCCGGCCCCGATGATTTCGATGCCAATCCCAATGGCGCGCTCGCTGCAATCGCAGGTCTCTGCAACCGCGAACGCAACGTTGTCGGCCTGATGCCGCATCCGGAGCGCGCGGCGGAATCGCCGCTCGGCTCCGCCGACGGACTGGTGATTTTGCGCTCGATGGTCGAAAGTCTCACCCGCACCGAGCTCACCATCAAAGCCGGGCCATCCACCGTTCGCGTTTCCGCTTGAGCGTCCGCTTGCGCTGCACGCAAATTGCTGCGAGAATTTCCGCTCCGACCCTTCCGCCGTGGTGGCGATGATCGATACCGACCTCAAAGTCACTCCGCAGATCGCCGCCGAACACGGCTTAACCCCGGACGAATACGCACGCACGCAGAAAATCCTGGGGCGCGACCCGAACCTTACCGAGCTCGGAATTTTCAGCGTGATGTGGAGCGAGCACTGCTCCTATAAATCCTCGCGCGTACACCTGAAAAAGCTCCCGACGCGCGGTGCGTACGTGGTGCAGGGTCCGGGGGAAAATGCGGGTGTCGCCGACATCGGCGATGGCCTGGTCGCTGTCTTCAAAATCGAGTCCCACAACCATCCAAGCTTCGTTGAACCGTTTCAGGGCGCGGCCACGGGCGTCGGCGGAATACTGCGCGATATCTTCACCATGGGAGCGCGGCCGATCGCCGTTCTCGATTCGCTGCGATTTGGCCCGATCAAGGACGAAAATCCGGCTGCGCGCCGGGCAATGGCCAACGGCGCCGG
>Ga0209006_10003624_pt1 | contig 14037 bp, 10 predicted proteins | sample JacPin_JW_Ref_O2_FD_188567 | JGI IMG/M metagenome (GOLD analysis project Ga0209006, IMG submission 188567) | Forest soil microbial communities from Algoma, Ontario, Canada - Jack Pine, Ontario site 1_JW_Ref_O2 (SPAdes) (version 2) | ecosystem: Environmental > Terrestrial > Soil > Boreal... | reverse complement strand
TGATCTGCGTGGGATCGCTCGGTCGCCACAAGGGGCAGGACCTCCTCGTCGAGGCTCTCGCCGAGCTGGGTGACCTGGACTGGAATTGCGTGCTGGTCGGATCCCTCGACCGCGACCCGGGCTTCGTCGGCCAGTTGCAGTCCCGCATCACTCACCTCGGCTACGACCAGCGCGTGCAGCTCTCCGGCGTGCTGACCGGCGCGGCGCTCAGCCGCGCGTACACCACTGCCGACCTGCTCGTCGCCCCGTCCCGCTCAGAGACGTACGGCATGGCGGTAACCGAAGCGCTGGCCCACGGCCTGCCCGTCGTGGCCGCCGCAGTGGGCGGGCTGCCCGAAGCGCTCGGGTCCAGCTCGGGTGGTGCCCGCCCCGGCCAGCTGGTCCCTTCCGGCGATCCGGCTGCGCTGGCCGCCGCGATCGGGGACTGGCTGGGCGACGAGGGTCACCGGGACCGGCTGCGCGCCGCCGCGCGAGAACGACGGTCCAGCCTGACTGGCTGGGCCCGGACCACGCAAGAGATTGCGACCGCACTTACTTACTGCTCACAGGAGGCCGCCCGATGACAATCAGAACCGAGAGCCGTCTAACGATCGCCAGCGACGTCGCTGAGGTGTGGGAGTACCTCTGTGACGTCGGACGCTGGCCGGAGTGGGCCCCCACAGTTCTCGAAGGCCAGGTTCGCGGGGGAGGACCGCTGCAGCCCGGCTCGCGGGTGGACCAGCGGGCGAAGCTGATGCTCGGGATGAGCCGCCGCCGGAGCCAGCGGGTGACCGTGGTCGAGGCGCCCGGACAGATGGCGTTCGCCGGGCCGATGGGTAACTCATCGGCGCGCTGGGGGATGGAACTCGAGCCGGCGGGCGACGGGCAGACCGCCACTATGATGTGGGTCGAAGTCGATCTCGCGGGCGTCATGCGCGCCTTCCCCGGCGCTCTGAAGAGCAGAATTCAGCGCGTGAGCGATCTGGAGATGGTGGCGATCAAGGCCGCGGTCGAGTCCGGTGCGCGCGAAGGCGCGGTGTCCTAGATGGGGTGGCGCGGTTCCGCCGCGACGCGCTCGGGACAGGGGAGCACGCCGTGAGCCAGGTCGACAGCACGCGAGAGCACCTGATCGCGACCTACCGCAAGAAGGCGAAGCACTACGACCTCACGTCGCGGCTCTATCCCGCGCCCGGCTACCCGCAGCGGGGACAACGCCTGCGGGCCGTAGCAGCGCTCCGCCTTCGCGCTGGTGACACCGTGGTCGACATGGCGTGCGGCACCGGCCTGAACTTCTCGCTGATTCAGGAGGCCATCGGTCCCTCCGGCCGGATCGTCGGCGTCGATCTGACCGACGCGATGCTCGCCCAGGCCCAGGACCGGATCGAGGTGAACGGCTGGAGCAATGTCAGCCTCGTGCAATCCGACGCGGCGCAGTTCGAGTTCCCGGCCGAGGTCGACGCGATCCTGTCTACCTACGCCCTGTCCCAAGTGCCCGAGTGCGCCGAAGTCGTCGCCCACGGCGCGGCCGCCCTGACCGGGGGCGGGCGCTGGGCGGTGCTGGATCTGAAGGTTCCCGACCGGACCCCCCGGTGGATCTCACAGCTCGGGACCGGAGTTGTACGGCCTTTCGCCGGCATAGATGAGTGGATCATGCGCCGTCCGTGGGAGACGATCCGCGCAGCCATGCAGGTGGAGTTGACCGATTGCTTGTGGGCCGAGTTGTTCTTCGGAACCGCATTCCTCGCGGCCGGGTCCCGCGACCCCGCAACCTTCGGCGTCCGGCCGCCTGGACGCGGATCGCCGTGAGCGAGGCGCCGCCGGCGCCCGGCTAGGCCGCCTGCGTCAGCCGGATCAGGCTGCCGACACGGTACCGGCCGCGGCCGTGAGCACGCGGTCGAATTCGGCGATGAGGGGCAGTATGCGCTGGACCCGCTCGCGTCCTTCGTCGCCTAGCTCGGCGAAGGTCGTGAGCGGCTCGCGGACATCGCCAACCGGGTATCCGGCCGCCGCCGCCAGCGCCTTCGAATAGCACTGGTGCCCGTAGGTGGGGTGTCCGGCCGCGATGATGTGGTCAATCTGATCGATGATCATTTGCAGCCGCCGCGCATCGTCGAGGCGGCCTGCGGTGAGCAGATCCCAGATCCGGTGGCTGTTGATCACGTAGTTGCCGTACGGGTTCACGTAGCCGACGGCCCCGAGCAGGAACGAGTCGACTGGCCGCTCCCCGGCGTAGACATTCATGACGCCGTCGGTGGCCTCAATGACGTCACGCACCCTGGCGATGTCCTGGCTGGACTCCTTGATGTACCGGATGTTCTCAAAGTCGCGGGTCAGGCGGCCGACCAGCGCCGCGGACATGTCCACGTTCGACGTGACCGGGTTGTTGTACAGCATGATCGGCACGCTGACCGCCTCGGAGACTGCCTTGTAATAGCGCCAGATCTCGTCGTCGGTCGGCGTGTAGTAATAAGGCGGCAGCACCATGAGACCATCGGCGCCCAGTTCCTCGGCCTGCTTGCTGTAGCGAACGGCATTCGGGGTGTGGGTATTCATGGTCCCGGCGAGAACGTGGGCGCGGCCGGCCACCTGCTTGACCGTGGTCTCAATTATCAGCGCCCGCTCCTCGTCGCTGACCGTGAGAAACTCGCCAGTGCTGCCAAGAACGATCACGCCGGGGACGCCGGAGGTGACCTGCCACTCCATGAACTGGCGGAGGGCGTCGAGGTCGATCGCTCGACGGTCAGCGGTGAAGGGAGTCACCGTCACCGAATAGCTTCCGCGGAACGTCGCTACCATGGACTATCCTCCATACGCACGAATGCTCGCTATGCGGGCAATTGCAGTCTAGGGGGGCCCGGAGCCGTGAGCAATGCCGCGTCAGGCCTTCTGGGTTGTGATGTTCTGGTCGTCGGCGGCGGGATCACCGGCTGCGCGGCGGGCTACTACCTCGCCCGTGCCGGTCATTCGGTCGTGGTCGCCGAGGCGGACGACCTGAACACGGCCGCCTCCGGCCGCAATGCCGGCAGCCTGCACGGCCAGTTGCAGTTCGAGCCCTACCGCATGAACGGCCCGCAGTGGTCCCTGGACTACCTGCCTGCCCTGCGCTTCCTGAATGACTCCCTGGCCATCTGGCCGGCGCTCGGCGATGAGCTAGGCGCCGACCTCGAGGTATCGACCAAGGGCGGGCTGCTCGTCGCCGACACCGAAGAGGATGCCGCCCGGGTGGCGGAGAAGGTGAGCCTCGAAGCCGATCACGGCTTTCCGGCTGAGCTGGTCACCGGTTCCGCGTTGCGGTCGCTGGCCCCCTACCTGGCCCCCGCCATGATCGCCGCTGAGTACTGCGCCAGCGAGGGCAAGGCCAACCCCTTGCTGGCCGCGCCCGCTTTCGCGCGGGCGGCCCGGCAGCACGGGGCCACGTTCCTGCTCGGGACCCGGGTGCTGACGGTCAGGCCGCGAGCTGACGGGTTCGAGGTCGCGACGTCCGGCCCGGCCATCCGCTGCGCGAAAGTAGTCCTCGCCGCCGGCGGGCACACGGGCGCGCTGGCGGCCCAGCTCGGCCTCACGCTGCCGATCACCGACGAACCCGTCCAGGTGCACGCGACTGAGCCGATGGCGCCGGCGATCCCGCACCTGGTCTATTACGCCGGCGGCCGGCTGACCCTCAAGCAGGCGCATTCGGGCACGCTGCTGATCGGCGGCGGCTGGCCGGCATCCGTCGATGCCGCCACCGGGTACCCGACCGTCAGCACGGCATCGATGCGGCAGAACCTTCAGATCGCGGCCCGGGTGGCGCCCTGGATCAGCTCGGTCCGGGTGATCAGGGCCTGGGCCGGGGTCGGCAACGCGACGCCCGACCTCCGGCCGCTGATCGGCGCGATCCCCGCTGCCCCCGGCGCCTTCGTCGGGATGTTCCCGCACATGGGACTGACCGCGGGACCGCTTCTCGGGCAGGTGCTCGCGGCCCTGGTCGAGGGCCGAGACCCCGGCCGCGAGCTGCACCCTTTCGCGCTCGACCGGTTCGGCCTGCCGCCGCCGAGCTGAGCCCTATTGCTGCTGCTGCTGCTGATCGGGAGCTGCCAGCGCCCACAGCGGGGCTGGCCGCAGCGGCGGCTGCGGGGCGAAGCCTGAGCGCATGTTCACCGGTATGCCGGTCGCCTGCTGCACCCGCTCGGTCACCACGAAACCGCAGAATCGGCCCTGGCACTGTCCCATCCCGGCCCGGGTCAGCCGTTTGAGCGCCCCGGCGCTGCGCACGTCCTGAAGGGCAGCGTCGATCGTTGCCGACGGCACGCTCTCGCAGCGGCAGATGATCGTCTCCGGGTCGGCCAGCTGGCTGAAGAGCGCCGGGGCCCGGTAGGTCCGCCACAGGGCTCGCTGGAATCGTTCATGCCGGTCACGGCACCGCCGGACCGCGCGCAGGTTGCTGACCGGCCGGCCGAGCGACGCCGCCACCTCGGCGCCGGCCAGCATCCCGGTGCTCTCGGCCACCTTCGCCCCGCGGACCTCGGCGCTGTCTCCGACGACCCACACGTTCTCGAGCCCGCTACGCCCCGAGGGCGACCGCTCGACCACGTAACCGCCGGTGCTTGCATCGACCGAGTGCGGCAGGCCAAGCAACCGGGCCAGCTCGTTGCCGGGCATGAACCCGAGGCCGACACAGACGGCATCGACGGCAAAAGCGATCTCGGTGCCGGGGACGGGCAGGCCGGCGGCGTCAAGGCGAGCCACCACGGCGCGCTGCGCGCCGCCGTCACCTTCGACCCGGATGACGGCGCATCCAGTCAGGAGCGGCACCCGTGCCCGCCGCAGCCTGGCCAGGTAGCCCACTCCGTCTCGCACCAGGGCAGGCGCGCTGGCCGCCATCGTCAGCACCCCGGCCCCGCGCGCTGGGTTGAGGATCCTGGCCAGCTCCACCAGGCCGACAACCGTCCCGCCCGCCTTCACCAGCTCGGCGGCGAGCTGAAAGTTGAGCGGGCCGTTGCCCGCCACCAGCACCCGGTCGCCTGGTGTGATCCGGTAGCCGCGCAACAGGCCCTGCCCGGCGCCGCTCGTCATCACTCCGGGTAGCGTCCAGCCGGGGAAGGGCACGACCCGTTCGTAAGCCCCGGTCGCGAGCACCAGCCGCTGCGCGCGAAGCTCGAACCGCTCACCGCCCCGGACCGCGTAGAGGCGGCCGGGCCCGTCAGCGCCCCAGACCCGCATACCCGAGTACACCCGCACCCCCGCCGTCCGGACCCGCTGGACCAGGGCGCGGCCGGCCGCGAACTGCGGGTCGGCCGCGGCGGGGTCAGGACCGGCCGACGTCGCGGGCTGCTTGTAGTACTGGCCGCCGAGGCTGGCCCGGTCGTCAGCCAGCAGGACGTCCGCCCCCGCCTCCGCGGCGATGGCGGCCGCGGCCAGGCCGGCTGGACCGCCACCGACGACGACGACGTCGGCCTGGAGGACTAGTTCGGTCGGCTGCGGCTCCGGCACAGCGGTGAGGTCGGCGCGGGGAGCGGCCGGCTGGCGGCGCAACCGCATGCCGTCCTCGACGTGGGTCATGCACGCCAGCTGTCCGGGGTGCCCGTCCACCTCGATCAAGCACTCGCCGCACACGCCCATGCCGCAAAACAGCCCTCGGTCGCCGGCATTGCTGTGGCGAAAGCCGCGAATGCCGGCCGCGGTCAGTGCCGCGGCGATGCTGCTACCCGCGCGGGCCGCCACGGGCTCGTCCTCGTAGCGAATCCGCATGCTGGCGCCGGGCTCGAGCCGATCCTCCGGTCCTGCTCGCATAGCGACCAACTGTACGACAGGTGTTCAGCGGCGCCTGCGGACGATGACTTTTGTGCGGCGCCCGGCCATTTCCGCCGGACATTGACGCTCTTGTAGCCCTCCTCTACCATGCGAACATTGTCCGGTTACCGAACTATTGAAATGAGCGTGCCTCATGACCTTCTCAATCGTTGCCGTGAGTGAGGACCGACAGTGGCTGGGCGTAGCCGTCGCGTCACGGGTTCTCGGGGTCGGGCGCGCGGTGTCGGCCGCTGCCGTCGGGGCCGGCGCCATCGCCACCCAGGCGCACTGCAACATGAGTGACCGGCCGCACGGAATGGAACTGCTCAAGTCGGGCCTGCCGGCGGAAGAGGTCATGGCCGCGCTACTCGCCGAGGATCCCGGTCCCGACGGCCGGCAGATAGGAATTGTCGATCATAACCGGGCCTCGGTGACCTATACCGGTCCTATGGCCTCCGACTGGGCGGGTGGCCGTACTGGTCCCGGCTACGCGATCCAGGGAAACATTCTCGCGGGGGCGCACGTAGTCGAGGCAATGGAGCGAGCCTGGCTGGCGAGCACGCCGGATGAGCCTTTCAACCGGCGTCTGCTCGGCGTCCTGCTGGCCGGGGATAGGGCTGGCGGCGACCGGCGCGGCCGCCAGAGCGCCTGGCTCCTCGTCGTCACGCCGGACGGCGCGCTTGAATCTGGTCCTCGTAGCGCCTACCGCTACGACGTCAACAACGAGCACACCAACTTGCGCGTCGACGACCACGCGGACCCGGTGCTCGAGCTCGCGCGGCTGGTGAGCCTGCATGACGTGCTGAGGCCGGTGGGCGGCGGGCCCACCGCAGTGCTCGACGATCCGCTCCGGGCCGAGGTGGCGCGTTTGCTTGACCGCATTGGCCACCGCCCGGACGGCACTGACGTAGAAGCGGTCGCGACCGCGCTGCGGCAGTGGGCGTTCACCGAAGACCTCGATGAGCGACTGACGGCAGATGATCTTCCCAGCGACCAGATCGCCCTGGTCCTGCTGGATTACTTGCGTTACCGGGCCGGGTCGACCCCGAGATTCGGGGTGCGGCTGAGCTAGCCGTCGGTCAAGCGCGGTCACTCGGCCGCGCACGCTGTGGCTAAACCGAAACCAGCGAGCAATCTGCTAGTAACCCGTAGCTCTTGACACCTATTTCCTGGGATGGCTACGGTACGAACGAATGCTCAGCATGCGAACACATTGTCGTAAGACATGCCTTGTGGCCGACTTCGGGATGAGCCGGTACAGCCGTCGCGGCCTGTCGAGGTGCTGACGGCCAGGTGCGTCGGCGGCGCCGTTGCGTGCACGGTCAGCAAGTTCATGTCGAGCGTGGCATCAGCAGGTGCCAGCTAACAAGTCAGTTGAGGAAGAAGGAAGCGGATGATGCTGTCTCTCCGTAGTCCGCGGGTCTTCGTGATCATGGGTGCTGTCCTCACGCTCGGCGTGGCTGCGTGCTCATCGGCCGCTGCTCCGGCGTCGTCTGGAGGAGGTCAGGCGGCCCAGGGCCAGCCCCACGCGGGCGGCACGCTCTACATGCTCGGGACCGGCGATGTCGATTTCATGGACCCGGACATCACGTACTACACCGTTGGCTACGAGAACCTGCGGATGTGGGACCGCCCGCTCATGAGCTACCCCGCGGTGGCAGGCAAGACCACGACGCTTGTGCCTGACCTCGCCGAGGCGGCGCCGACCGTGAGCAACGGCGGGCTGGAGTACACCTTCACTATCCGCAAGGGCGTGGACTGGAACACCACGCCGGCCCGCCAGGTCGTGGCCGCCGACGTGCTCCGTGGCCTCCAGCGGTCCTGCAACCCGGTCAAGCCATCGGGGGCGACGCCCGACTACGCGCCGCTGATCGTCGGGTTCGCCACGTTCTGTACGGCCTTCGAGAACAGCCCGGGCACGCTGTCGGCCATCAACGCCTTCATGAAGACGCACTCGATCCCTGGCATCGTCCTGGACCCGAGCAACCCGCTCACCATCAGCTTCAAGCTGACCCACCCGGCCACGTACTTCCCGGCCCTGACCGCCCTGGGCGGTTTCATGCCCGCCCCGGTCGAGTACCTGAAGTACCTGCCGAACAGCACCCAGCTCGCCCAGCACACCATCGCCGACGGGCCGTACCAGATCCAGTCCTACGTCCCGGACAAGAGCATCGTCTACGCCCGTAACCCGGCCTGGAAGGCCTCGACCGACCCGGTCAGCAAGGCCTACGTCGACAAGATCGTGGTCAACGAGACCACCGCGCCCCAGACCGTGCAGGAAGAGCTGCAGGCCAACTCGCCTTCCGCTGACCTGTACTGGGGCGACACTCAGGTGCCGACGTCCGATGTGCCGGGGCTGCTCTCCGCGCACAACCCGGCCCTCATCCTCGGCCCGACCGACGGCCTCGATCCCTTCCTCATCTTCAACTTCGCCGACCCGCACCTGAACGGCGCCATGCAGAACTTGCAGGTCCGGCAGGCGATCTCGGAGGCGATCAACCGGTCCGCGCTGATCCAGAACGCGGGCGGCAGCCAGCTGGCGGTGCCGCTCACCCACGTGCTCCCGTCCAACATCGTCGGGTCGACGGCGGCGTCCTACTACCCGTACTCGCCGTCCAAGGCGAAGGCGGTGCTGGCGTCCAAGCACCTGACGCTGAAAATGCTCTACCAGGCCGACAACCCGGTGCAGGCGAAGATGTTCCAGACCATCCAGTTCGACTTGTCCCAGGTCGGGGTCAAGGTCTCTGGCGTCGGGGTGCCGACCGCCGACATCTACAGCAAGTACCTGGAAGTGCCGGGCGTCGCGAAGGCTGGCACCTGGGACATCTCCATGGACCAGTGGTACCCGGACTGGTACGGCAACAACGCGGTTAACTACTTCTACCCGATCTTCGACAGTGCGTCGGTAGCACCGGCCGGAGCCAACATGAACCTGTTCACCAGCTCGTCGGTGGACAGTCTGATCGCCGCCGGCGAAAGCGCGACGAGCGCGTCGGTGGCCGCGAGCGACTGGACCAAGGTGGACCAGGCGATCATGCAGCAGGCGGTCATCTACCCGATCGACACGGTGAACTTCGCGACCTTCCACTCCAGCGCGGTTCACAACGCGGTGTTCGTGCCCTACCTCCAGGCGCTCGACCCGACGAACGTGTGGCTCTCCAACTGATGCTGCTGCTGCAATGGCCAGCGCACGGCCAGGCTTTCCGCCTGGCCGTGCGCTCCAGTTGATGGGGGAGAGCAACTAGTGCCGCTGTTCGAAGTCGACAACCTCTGGGTTCGGTTCCCCACGCCCGACGGTGTGGTGGAAGCGGTGCGGGGCGTCTCGTTTGCGGTTGAACCCGGCGAGACGCTCGGTATCGTCGGCGAGTCGGGTTCCGGCAAGACCCTGGCCACCCAAGCAGCGTTCGGACTGGCGGCCGGGGCGCAGGTCGAAGGGCGGGCCATCTTCGACCGGCGTGACCTGCTGCAGATGAGCGTCAAGGAACGGCGGGCGATCCTCGGCGACCAGGTCGGCATGGTCTTCCAGAACCCGCTGTCGAGCATGCACCCCATGTACAGGGTGGGCTGGCAGCTGGCCGAGGCCATCCGGGCCCACGACCGCTCGGCGTCGAGGAAGGCAGTCCGCGCCCGGGTCATTGACCTGCTGCACCTGGTCGGGATCCCGGAGCCCGAGCGGCGGGTGGACGACTTTCCGCACCAGTTCTCCGGCGGGATGCGGCAGCGGGCGATGATCGCCATGGCCATCGCGCTCGGCCCGGCGCTGCTCATCGCCGACGAGCCCACCACGGCCGTCGACGTCACGATCCAGTCCCAGATCCTGCAGGTGCTGCGCGAGCTGAAGAGTCAGCTCGGCATCGCGATCGTGATGATCACCCACGACCTCGGGGTGATCGCCCAGCTCGCCGACCGGGTGGTCGTCCTCTACGCGGGCCGGGTGATGGAGCAGGGGTCAGTGCGCGAGCTGTTCTACGAGCATCACCATCCTTACACCCAAGGCCTCCTGAAGTCGCTGCCGACGGGAGACGTCGGCCGGGGCGAGCTGGTCCCGATCGTGGGTCAGCCGCCGAGTCCGATCGATCCGGCGCCGGGTTGCCCGTTCGCCCCGCGCTGCCCGTACCGGATGGACCGGTGCGATCTCGAGCAGCCCCGGCTGGAGCCGGTGTCCGGGCGCCTGACGCACAGCTCGGCCTGCTTCCTGCCGAAGATTCCGGCCGCGGCCCGGACGACTGACCGCCTCGTGGTCGAGGCATCCGAGGGGGACGACGACCGTGGGTGACGCCAGCGACCAGGTCCTCACGCACCGCGAGGGCGCCGACAAGGCGGCCGGGGGCCAGGCCCGGACCGATGAGCCGCTGTTGAGCCTGCAGGACGTGGTGAAGTACTTCCCGGTCCGGTCCGGGTCCCGGCTCGGGCGGCAGAGCCGCGAGGTGGTGCGCGCCGTCGACCACGTCAACCTCGATCTGTACCGGGGCGAGACGCTGGGCCTGGTCGGCGAGACCGGGTGCGGCAAGTCGACCCTCGGCCGGCTCGCGCTCCGGCTTGTGGATCTCACGTCCGGTCGGGTGAACTTCGACGGCACCGACCTGTCTGACCTGTCCGAGCGGCGCATGCTGCCGTACCGGCAGCAAATGCAGATGATCTTCCAAGACCCCTACGGCTCGCTGAACGGCCGCCGCCGGGTCGGCTCGATCATCGCGGACCCGTTCGCCATCCACGGAGCCGAGGCCAGGACCGAGCGCCGCCGGTCGGTCCGGGAGCTCATGGAACTGGTCGGGCTGAACCCCGAGCACTACAACCGGTTCCCGGCCGAGTTCTCCGGCGGCCAGCGGCAGCGCATCGGGGTCGCCCGCGCGCTGGCCCTGCACCCGAAGCTCATCGTCTGCGACGAACCCGTCTCCGCGCTCGACGTCAGCATCCAGGCCCAGATCATCAACCTGCTGGCCGGGCTGCAGCGCGACTTCGGGCTGACCTACCTGTTCATCTCCCACGACCTGTCCGTCGTCCGGCATCTCTGCGACCGGATCGCGGTCATGTACCTCGGGCAGATCGTCGAGATTGGTGCCGTCGGCGAGGTCGACGTCAACCCGAGGCACCCCTACACCGCGGCGCTGCTATCGGCCGTTCCGGTGCCTGACCCGGATCTGGCCGCGCAGACCTTGCCGGTCGTCCTCGGCGGCGACCTGCCCTCGCCGATCAACCCGCCGTCCGGATGCCGGTTCCACCCGCGGTGCCCGCGGGCGCAGGACATCTGCCGGGTCGAGGCGCCCACGCTGGACATTCGGCTCGGGTCGGGGCCCGGCCACCTGGCCGCGTGCCACTTCCCGCTGGCCGGCGGCGAGCGGCTGGAGGACGCCGAACTGCTGGCGACCGACCGGAGCGCGGCGATCCTGGTCGAGGCCCTGCGCCGGTCAGCGCAGGAGATCACCGAGGACCTGGCGCCGGCGCCGGACCTCACGGACGTGACGGCGGAGATACTCCCGGACGCGGTTCCGGCCGGTCAGGCCGCGGCGGTGGCAGCACCCGAGGCGGACGCCCCGGTCGTGCCGCGGCCGCGGCAGGCGCCGGGCGAGCCGAAACGCCAGGTAGCCATGCGCAGCCCGTGGGCGCTGGCCTGGCAGCGGCTCCGCCGGGACCGGGCCTCACTCGTGGCCGCGGTGGTGATCGTGGTGATCGCGGTCTTCGCCCTGCTCGCCCCGCTCATCGCGCATCTGACCGGGCACGGGGTCAACCAGCAATACTCCCAGATCGGCCTGACCCCCGACGGCCTGCCCAAGCCGCCATCCGGGCAATTCCTGCTCGGCACCGACGACCTGGGCCGCGACCTGCTCGTGCGGCTCGCGTACGGAGCGCAGATATCGCTACTCGTCGGCGTGCTGGCCACGGCGCTCACGGTGCTGCTGGGCGCGGTCGTCGGGCTGATCTCCGGCTACTTCAGCGGTGTGGTGGACACGATCTTCGCCCGCATCATGGACGTGATGCTGGCGATCCCGTTCCTGCTGTTCGCCATCTCGCTCGCGTCCGTCGTTTCGATCAGCCCGCTGCACATCGGGCCGGTGACGCTAGGGCCGGGGATCTCCATCGTGGTGATTGTCATCGCCATCTTCAGCTGGGCCACGGTCGCGCGCATCGTGCGCGGCCAGGTCATCGCCATCCGCAGCCGGGAGTTCGTGGAGGCGGCCCGCGCTCTGGGCGCGCGGCCCTGGCGGATCATCGTCTTCGACGTGCTGCCGAACGTGGCACCGACCATTATCGTCTACACGACGCTGCTCATCCCGGTGAGCATCGTGAGCGAAGCGGCGCTGTCGTATCTCGGCGTGGGCGTCCAGCCGCCCACCGCCGACTGGGGGGCCATGATCGCGGAGGCGCAGCCCATCTACCAGCAGGCGTGGTGGTTCCTGACCCTGCCGAGCGTGGCGCTGATCGTGACGACGCTGGCATTCAACATCCTCGGGGACGGCATTCGTGATGCCATCGACCCCCGCGGATCGGTCCGGGGGTGACGGCGATGCTCAGCTTCCTCGCTCGCCGGATCCTGCTGGGCGTGCTCGTCATGTGGTGTGTGACGGTGATCGTCTTCCTTATCTTCTACGTCGGTCCGGGGGCCGGCGATGTAGCGCGGACGCTGGCCGGCCGGCAGGCGTCGCCCGCGACGGTCGCGCTCATCGCGCACAATCTTCTGCTGGACCGGCCCTGGTACGTGCAGTACGGGCATTTTGTCTTCCAGTTGCTGCACGGAAACCTGGGTTACGACTACTACAACAATGAGGCAGTCAGCACCATCGTCGGCCAGGCCTTCCCGGTGACGCTCTCGCTGATCGTCGGTGCGGCGCCACTGTGGCTCGCCATGGGCGTGCTGTCAGGCGTCTACTCCGCGGTCCGGCCCCGGTCCCTGCTCGACCGGCTCTTCACCGGGATCGCCCTGCTGTTCTACTCGACCCCGACCTTTGTGCTCGGTGTCCTGTTCATCCTGGGCCTCTACTACGAGCTGACGGTGCACGGCGTCTCCGCGTTCCCGCCGCCGGCGTTCACCCCGCTGCTGCAGAACCCCCTCACGTGGTTCCACGACCTGATACTGCCCTGGCTGACCCTCGCGCTCGTGCTGGCGGCCGCTTACACCCGGCTGGCCCGTTCCTCCATGCTCGACGTTCTGGGCGAGGACTATGTCCGCACCGCCCGGGCGAAGGGGGTGTCCGAGCAGCGGGTCATCTTCCGGCACGCGCTGCGCGGCGCGATGACGCCGATCGTGACTCAGGCGGGGATCGACGTCGGCGTTCTGTTCGGGGGGGCAGTGATCACCGAGCAGGTCTTCAACCTGCCCGGGATCGGGTGGACCGCGGTGCACGCCATCCAGCAGCAGGACCTCCCGGTGATCATCGGCGTCGTCATCGTCGCCGCGGCCGGGGTGGTGGTGGCGAACATCGTCGTGGACATGCTCTACGCCGTGATCGACCCCAGGGTCCGGCTGCACTGAGTGCCAGCAGGCTCTGGCTCTGACCGCCGCCAGGCGTCAGACGCTGAGCTGGGTGGAGGCGCGCATCTCGGCTTCGATGGCGGTGGCGGCCTTGCGCAGCAGCGGCAGGCCGCGGTTGACCAGTTCCACGGGGCTGGTCCGCAGTGAATAGGTGCACAGATTCATCGCGGCGGTCACGGTGCCGTCCGCGTCGCGCAGGGGCACCGCCAGCGCGACGAGGCCGTCCTCCAGTTCATCCACGACCAGGGAGTAGCCGTCGGCGCAGACCCGGTCCAGTGCCTGCCGCAGTGCGGCCGGGTCGGTGACCGTGGCTGTCGTGTAGGCCGTCAGCCGGGCGGAATTCAGGTAGGTGTCGATCTCGGCGTCGGGCTCGGCGGCTAGCAGTACGCGGCCGAGGGCCGTGCAGTGCAGCGGGTCGCGGCCGCCGATCGGCACGTTGATCGTCATCACGCGCTGCGGCGCGACATGGGCCGTGTAGATGATGTCGTCGGCGTCGCGCACCGCGATCGAAGTCGACTCGCCGATTTCCGCCACGAGCTCGTCCAGGAACGGGCGGGCCGCTTCGGGCAGCTCGATCCCGGACAGGTAGGCGTAGCCGAGTTCCAGCACCCGCGCCCGCAACTGATACTCGCGGCCGTCGTGACGCAGGTAGCCCATGCGCACCAGCGTCAGCAGGAACCGGCGGGCGGTGGCCCTGGTAAGCCCAGTAGCCTCCGCGACCTCGGTGATCGTCAGGCTGACCCGCCGGAACCCGAACGCGCGGATTACCGCGAGCCCGCGCTCCAGCGACTGGACGAAATCACCCTGTGCTGCTT
>Ga0209006_10003623_pt1 | contig 14037 bp, 12 predicted proteins | sample JacPin_JW_Ref_O2_FD_188567 | JGI IMG/M metagenome (GOLD analysis project Ga0209006, IMG submission 188567) | Forest soil microbial communities from Algoma, Ontario, Canada - Jack Pine, Ontario site 1_JW_Ref_O2 (SPAdes) (version 2) | ecosystem: Environmental > Terrestrial > Soil > Boreal... | reverse complement strand
GGAGCTTGTCGTCGCGTTTGCGACGACATGCGTCTCGAAGGACGAGGGCGGCCGATGTGGCGCCACATCGACCCGCGGCCGATGGTTCGAGACGCGTCGCTACGCGACGCTCCTCACCATGAGGAGGAATTTGTTGCGCTGCAGTTACCCCGTTTTGCGTCGGCCAAACGGCCCGCCCTCTTCCTGAAACAACTCCACCACCGCCCCCTCCCCCGCCTCGTCGCGCAGCCCGACCGTCATCATCGGCCCATCCTTCGTGCGCACATTGGCGATGCGCCGCGGCTGCCAGCTCTCCTGGCCGATCATGTGGCGGATCACCGAAAGTTCCTCGACCACGCCTTCGTGCACGCGCTCCTCGTCGAACGCCGCGCCATGACAGTGCGGGCACAGCAGCCGCTGCGGAAACACCTTGGTGCCGCAGCCCTTGCATTGCCAGATGCAGACGCCTGCGCTCATTCGACCCGCTCCAGGATGGCGGCCGCGGCCGTGCCGCCATAGCGATACATGGTCATGCCGTAGCCGGTCGCCACCGCGAGCCGCGCGCCTTCGACCTGCCGCTCGCCGGCGCGGCCCTGCAACTGCAGCACGGCCTCCGAAATCGCGTTGAGGCCGCCGGCCGGGCCGCCGGGCTGGCCGGCCGACAGCATGCCGCCCCAGGTGTTGATCGGACGCCGCTCTTCGCCGATGTCGCGGCGGCAGAAGCGCGCGAGGTCGTGGTCCGCGATCATGCCGAGGTCGTCGAGCTGCGCCAGCACCATGCCGGGATAGTCGTCATAGATGCTCGCCACGTCGATGTCGCGCGGCGCAACGCCGGCCGCCTGCCAGAGCTCGGCCGCAAAGGTGCTGATGCCGGTCGCCAAGCCGTCGCCCGCCTGGTTGTCGTAGTTGAAGCTCGCGCGATGCGCCCGCACGCCGACGGCGGCGCGGCCGGGCGGAGCCCGATCCGGATGCGCCAGCACGATTGCCTGGGCGCCGGCAACCACCGGCACGCAGTCGTAGCGCGACAGCGGATCGGCGACCATCGGGGCCGCGAGATACGCTTCCATGGTCAGCGGCGCGCGATAGACCGCGAAGGGATTCTTCGCCGCGAAGGCGCGCTGCGCGATCGCGATGTGGCCGTAGTCGGATTTGGCGAGGCCATATTTCTTCATCTGCCGCGACGTCACTAGCGCATAGACGCCGTTCGGCCCGCCGTGGCCGAGCGGAGCCAGGTGGTCGCGCGTCGCGATGTTGTAGTTCGCCGCGATCCTGCCGTAGCCCGCAAGCCCGGTCGCGTCGCCACCAACCACCAGGATGACATCGGCGGCGCCGCTCTCGATGCCGCGCAGCGCATGGCCGAGCATGTTCATGGCCGAGCTGCCGCCATTGGTGTCCTGCAGAAGCCAGCGCAAGGACAGCCCGAGCTTCCACGCGAGATCGACCGCGGTGTCGGGCGCGAGCGAGAACGAGGCGACCGCCATGCCGTGCACGTCGCGCGCATCGATCTGCGCGTCCGCGAGCGCCGCGACCACGGCGTCGCGGATGAAGGTGTGCGTCGACTGCCCGGGCTCCGGCCGGCGCGTATAGCCCGATTGGCCGACGCCGATGATGGCGGCTGATGGCACTGGTTTCCCCCCTGGTCAGGCTGCGCGTCGCCAACTATGAGGGACATATCAGGGAAGCCAGACGGAAATCCATGATCCGCGCAGCAATTCTCGGCCTCGGCCGCTGGGGCCGCTCGCTCGTCAATTCGGTGCAGGGCGCGAGCGCCGACATCCAATTCGTCGCCGCCCACACGCGCACGCGCGCGAGCGCGGAGGAGTTCTGCCGCGAGAAGGGCCTGCGGTTCGTCGACACGTATGACCAGATCCTCGCCGATCCGGCGATCGACGCCGTGGTGCTGGCAACCCCGCACAGCCGCCATGCGGAGCAGATCGCGCAGGCTGCCGCGGCCGGCAAGCACGTGTTCGTCGAAAAGCCGATGACGCTCGATCTCGCCAGCGCGCAGTCATCCGTCGAAGCCGCGCGCAAGGCCGGCATCATGCTGGCGGTCGGCTTCAACCGGCGCTTTCATCCATCGATCGTCGAGATCCGCAACCGCAAGGCGGCCGGCCGGCTCGGCGCGATCGTCGCCATGGTGGGCCAGCACACGACCAGCACGCAGTCGTTCATCGCGACGGACAACTGGCGCGCCGATCCCGACGAGGCGCCGGCCGGGGCACTGACGGCGGTCGGCGTGCACCTGATGGACCACATGATCGAGTTCGGCGGAAAAATCCGCACGGTGCATTGCGTGACCGGCGTGCATGGCGCCGGCCCCGCCGACGATACCACCACGATCTTGTTCATGTTCGAAAGCGGCGCGACCGCCTCGATCTTCTGCTCGGTCGCCACCGCCACGAATTTCAGCTTCGCGGTCTACGGCACGAAGGGCCTCGCCGAAGTCTCCGGCGCCGCGTTGCAGAACTTCCGCTTCGTTCCGACCTCCGATCGACCGCCGACCGGCCCGATAACCGCGCCGCCCGGCGAGCATCTCGACTTCACCGGCTTCGACATGCTCAACGCCGAGATGACCGCGTTCGCGCGCGCGATCATGGACAAGAAGCCTTATCCGGTCCCGCTCGCCGAGGTGCTGCACGGGATGGCCGCCTTCGACGCGGTGGTGAGGTCCGCGGCGACGAAACAGCCGGTGCGCGTCGCGTCGTGACGGCGCCGCCGGCGCGAAACTCGCGAGCTATACGTACGAATACGTATTGCGCGGACAGTGCGAAAAACCGTCGGAGGCGACAAGCAAAAATCAACCGATTGCGCGTAAGGCATCGTTGATGCGCTTTCCGCCGCTTGCGCCGACCGGGAAGAGGCAGCGCGCCGGCGACGAGGCCCTTGACGCAATGACGAGAACCATCCGCAACTGCGCGTTTGCGCTGTTCGCATTCCTTGCGGCCGCCACTGCGGCGACCGCCGATCCGATCAAGCTCAAGCTCGCGTTCTACAGCTCGGACCGCGCCGCGCCGTACCAGGCCGCGATCAAGCCGTTCATCGAAGCGGTCAACGCCGACGCAAAAGGCCTGATCGAGATCCAGCTGTATCCGAGCGGCGTCCTCGCCAAGGACATGGCGGCGCAGGCGAAGCTCGTCCTCGACGGCGGCGCGGACCTCGCCTTTATCCTGCCTGGATATACGCCGGACCTGTTTCCCGACACCGCCGTCATCGAGCTGCCCGGCCTGTTTCGCGACGGCCGCGAGGCGACCTACGTGTTCACGCGCCTGATCGCCGAAAAGGCGCTGCGCGGCTACCGCGAGCTCGTCGTGATCGGCGCTTACGCGACCGAGCCCGAATCGCTGCACGGCCGGGTGCCGATCGCCTCGTCGCTCGACCTCAAGGGCAAGCGCATCCGCGTCGGCAACGCGGACATGGCCGCCGCGATGGAAAAATTCGGCGCGATCCCGGTGCTGATGCAGATGACCGACATCGCCAATGCGCTGAGCAGCGGCAACATCGATGCCGCGATCATCGCGCGCGCGCCGCTGGGAGACTTCGGCATCAGCCGCGTCGCTACGCATCATTTCTTCATGACGACCGGCGTCGCACCGATGGCCCTCGTCATGAACCGAAGGGCCTTCGAAAATCTCTCGAAGGAGGCGCAGGCGATCATTCTGAAATACAGCGGGACCTGGACGGCGCAACGGTTCGCCGAGATCTATGCCGGTTTCGACCGGAGCGCCATGGCGCGGTTGCAATCGGATCCCAAGCGCCAGATCGTGATGCCATCCGCCGACGACGCCAAGCGGATCGATGCCGCGTTCAAGCTGGTGAGCAATGAGCTGGTGGCGGGCAATCCGCACTACCAGTCGCTGCTCGAGGCGGTCGACAACGAGATCCAAAACCTCCGTCAGGAGTAGCGCCGGCGCCGCGCGCAATCGCCTTGCGCATCGGTTCGCCCCTCCATAAACCGGCGAGCCGATTCACGTCTTGACAACCAATCGGCCGGAAGTGAGCGCCCGCTGCGTAGTTTCCCCGATGCGTCATCCGGTCCGCGATGCGATGAAATGGGGCTCCCGCATGCACCTGGTCATCGTCCATGACGATCCGACGTACCGCGCTGTTGATCGTCCTGGTGCTCGCCGCATTGATCGGCGGGACGCTCGCGGTCGTCAAATACACGACCGACTATCTGCTGCACCAGCACGCGGTCGCCATCGCCCAGCGATGGGCACGCCTTCTCGGTGAAAATATCGGCGACCTCGAGCAGATCGCGGCCGGCCAGCAGCCCTCGTCCAGGAGCATGACCTTCTTCGACTGGACGGTGCACGGCGGCGACGTCTATCGCTACGAGATCTTCAACCGCCAGGGCTATTCCCAGCTCGTCGCCGACCACCACCAGACGGCGCTCGTCGACGTATCGGAATTCCGGCCCGAAGCCGCCGCGGCGGCGAAGACCGACACGATGTCGGCCGCCGTCAAGGAGGGTGACGCACAAGAGCTACCGGCGTTCTACGCCGAGGCCTACGTGCCCGTGCTTTCCGCCGGGCACCCGATCGCGGTGGTCGCCGCCATTGTCGACCAGACCGATGAGCGCAAGCGCGTGTATCACACCTTCCTGGTGGCGGCCGGATTCCTCTGCGCGCTGACGTCGCTTGCCTTCATGGTCCCGGCGGGCGCCTGGTACCGCAGAACGCTGGAGAAGGAGCGCGTCGACGCGGAAATCAACTTCCTCGCCAAGCACGATCCCATGACCCGGCTCGCCAATCGGGCGCATCTCACCGAGCACCTGACCGAAGCGCTCGACCGCGCCGTCAGGACGGGCGGCGAGATCGCGATCCTCCATGTCGATCTCGATCATTTCAAGGATATCAACGATCGGCTCGGCCATCACGCAGGGGACACCGTCATCCGCCTCATGGGCGACCGCATCCGCGAAACGACCCGCGCCGGCGACATCATCGCGCGGCTCGCCGGCGACGAGTTCGCCATCGTGCAGACCGATATTGCGGGCAAGGCCGAAACCGAAAAGCTCGCGCAGCGGCTGCTCGAGATCATGGCCCAGCCGTTCATCGTCGGCGGCCACGAGATTCCGACCACCGCGAGCATCGGCATCGCGCTTGCGCCGCTCGATGGGCGCGATCCGGAGCGGCTGATCCGCAGCGCCGACCTCGCCCTGTCCAAGTGCCAATCGGACGGGCGCAATTGCTGCCGCTTCTTCACGCCCGATCTCGACGCCGAGCTGCAGGCGCGGCTCGCGCTCGAAACGCGCATTCGCGAAGCGACGCACAAGGAGGAGTTCGAGCTGTATTTCCAGCCGCTGGTCGATGTCGCCACCGCCCGCACCACCGGCTTCGAGGCACTGCTCCGCCTGCGCGCGGCCAACGGCTCGCCGGTATCGCCCATGACCTTCATCCCGATCGCCGAGCAGATCGGAATGATCGGCCGCATCGGCGCCTGGGCGTTGCGCCAGGCCTGCCGCACCGCCGCGCAATGGCCCGACGGCCTCACGGTCGCGGTCAATCTGTCGCCTATGCAGTTCGATGGCACCATCGTCGGCACCGTTCGTTCGGCGCTCGATGAAACGGGCCTCGACCCGGGCCGCCTGCAGCTCGAGATCACCGAGAGCCTGTTGCTCGAGGACACCGAAACCGTGATGTCGCAGCTCGTGGAGCTCAAGGCCATCGGCGTCGCGATCGCCATGGACGATTTCGGCACTGGCTATTCGAGCATGAGCTATCTGTGGCGTTTCCCGTTCGACAAGATCAAGATCGACCGGTCGTTCATCCAGAATCTCCAGGACGCCGACACGAGCGTCGAAACCGTCGTGCGCACCATCATCCATCTCGGCCACAGCCTGAAGATGCGCGTCACCGTCGAGGGCGTCGAGGACGGCCGCCAGCTCGATCTGATCAGGAGCCTCGGCTGCGACGAGGCGCAAGGCTACTATCTCGCCCGGCCGATGCCCACGTGCGACGTCGCGGCCCACCTGCTCGGCGAGCTCATGCGCACGCACGCCAAGCCCGCGGCCGAGCCGCGACGCATCCTGCAGCTGGTCAGATAGGCACGATCCCGAGCAAGCCTGCCCTGGAGCTGGTCCCGGGCGGTCATCGCGCGCCGGCCGCCGTCCACGGCCCGGTTAACTAAGCGTGCAATAATCGGTTGCAAAATCGGCCTGACCAGCGATTTTCGAGCAGGCACCCGACCCGAAAGCATTTTTCCGTGAAATCGACCATCATCCGGACAGGACTGGAAACGCTTTACTTCAGCGGCGCCCATCTGCTGATGCGGCCGTTCTGCGCCGGCGTGGGCGCGATCCTCATGCTCCACCACGTGCGCCCGGCGCGCCGTGACGCCTTCCAGCCGAACCAGCTGCTCGAAGTCACGCCCGAGTTCCTGACGCAGGCGGTCGAATGGCTGCGCGACCAGGAGATCGACATCATCTCGCTCGACGAGATGCACCGGCGGCTGAGCGAACGCGATTTCGCCAAGCGCTTCGCCTGCATCACGCTCGACGATGGCTATCGCGACAACCTGGTCTGGGCCTATCCGATCTTCAAGCGCTTCGCGGCGCCGTTCACCATCTTCGTGCCGACGAGCTTTCCCGAACGTGCCGGAAAACTGTGGTGGCTCGCGCTCGAGCTCGTCATTGCCCGCAACGACACGATCACGCTCCGCCTCGACGCGGCCGAGGAAACCTTCGCGTGCGCGACGCCGCAGCAGAAGAGCGACGCCTTCAACCGCATCCACTGGGGTCTGCGCGACCTCGCCGACGAGGCCGACATTCATGCCCGCGTCGACGCGCTCGCGGCGCGCTACGGCATCGACATCGCGCCGCTGCGCGACGAGCTGTGCATGACCTGGGATGAAATCCGCGCGCTCGCCGCCGATCCGCTGGCGACGATCGGCGCCCACACGGTCAATCACGTGATGCTCGCCAAGGCAAGCGACGACGTCGCGCGCACCGAGCTCAAGGTCGGGCGCGAGGCGCTCGCGGCGCAGCTCGGCCGCCCGGTCGAGCATCTCGCCTATCCGTATGGCAGTCGCGATATCGTCGGCGTGCGCGAATTCCGCCTCGCCGCCGCGACCGGCTACAAGACGGCGGTGACGACGCGGCCGGGCGTGCTGTTTCCCGAGCACCGCGAGCAGCTGATGGCGCTGCCGCGCCTCTCGCTCAACGGGCAATTCCAGCAAAGGCGGCATCTCAAGGTGCTGATGTCCGGCGCCGCGACCGCGCTGGCCAACGGCTTCCGCCGCGTCGACGCGGCCTGACGGCGTATGATCCGGATCATCCCCTGGCGACACGGTGACATGTTACCGTGAAATCGCGTTGCGCCGTGATGGACCGGTCGGCCTCGGCGCGGCATAAGAAGCGGCGGGGGCGCTGGTCGACGAATCGGAACGGCGGGGCCCCGTGTATTGCCGGGCCCCTTGCCTGCCAAGCGATCGCACGGATCAGATTTTGACCCAGCCCAGCGAAGTGGTTTTTCTCACCAGCGGGAATGATCTCGGCCGGATCGCGGCGCGCCGGCTTGCCGCCGCCTTTCCCGATCTCGAGATCATCGTCGAGCGTCCGATCGCGCGTACCGAGCTGATCCGGCTGCGGATCAAGCGCCTCGGCGTGCTGCGTGTCGCCGGCCAATTGGCCTTCATCGCGTTCTCGCGGCTGCTGACCTATGCGTCGCGGCCACGCATTGCGGCGATCCTCGAGCAATATCGGATGGAGCCGCGCTGGCCGGACGGCTGCGAGCGCTTCGAGGTGCCGTCGGTGAATTCGCCTGAGTGTCTCGCGTGTCTCGCGCGGCTCGCCCCGCGCGTCATCGTGCTGCTCGGTACGCGCATCATCGACCGCAGGACGCTCGCGCAAATCAAGGTGCCGCTCGTCAACTATCACGCCGGCATCACGCCGAAATATCGCGGCATCCATGGCGGCTACTGGGCCAAGGCCGAGGGCGACCTCGCCAACTTCGGCGTGACCGTGCATCTGGTCGATCCCGGCATCGACACCGGCGCCGTGCTCTACCAGGCGCGGCTCGCCCCGACCGCGCAGGACAACTACGCGACGTTTCCCTATCTCCAGCTCGCCGCCGTGCTGCCGTTGATGGAGCAGGCCGTGCGCGACGCGCTCGCCGGCACGCTCAGGCCGCAGACCGTCGACCTGCCGTCGCGGCTGTGGTCGCATCCGACGATCTGGAGCTACCTGGCGGCCGGGTTGCGCAACGGCGCGTGGTGACGGCCGATCGGGCCAAAGCATGATCCCGAAAAGTGGTTACCGGTTTTCGGAAAAGATCATGCTCAAACAATGAGCCAAAGCGTGATGACAATTCGTAGAAAAGTCATCACGCTTTGGCGCGCGGCGACGTCATGCGTCGCTACGCACGCGGCCCGCATTCGGCGCGACGCCTGCGGCGCGTATTTTCGGCGCCAACGGATCGGACATCGCCTCCTCGGGCGGCCAGAAGATCGCGCCCATGATGTGCGCGAGGCGGTTCCAGGCGCGCAGCGCGAAGGCGAACGAACGCGGCATCGCCTGCCGGCATACCGCGACCTTGCGCACCGCGACCGGCACATGCCACGTGCTGCGGCTGCCGGCCGGAAAGAAGGCCGTGTCGCCCGGCCCGAGCCGATGCTCGCGGCCGTTCTCGTCCGTCACGATGACCTCGCCCGCGACGATCTGCACGGTCTCGTCGATCGTGTAGTGCCAGTTGAAGCGGCCGGCGGTGCATGACCAGGCCATCACCGACGACGCGTGGTCGTGGCTGCGCGCCAATTGCCGTGAGCGGGCCTCCGGCGCGCCGCTCAGGATCCAATCCGGCGGGATCGGCGCAGGTGCAAGCTCGAGCTCGAGCGAGGATGCAATGACGATCGGCTGCAGCATGAGGCCCCCCTCAGGAAGAGTCAGCCAAACATGGTAGACAGACTGCGCAAACAAACGGTTAAGCCCGCGGCGCATCAACCGCCATCCCGAGACGGGAAGTACCAGCGGCCTATTTCTGCGCCGCCTTCTGCTGCGAGCGTGGTCGCGCGCACCGACGAGCTCGCGATCAGGCTGCCGCGCCGCTGTCGCACCATGATGCGGCCGAAGGCGCGCAGAAAAAGGAACGTGCCGCGCAGGTTGAGATCGGCGACGCGGTCGTATTCCGCGTCGGTGTAGTCGAGCATCAGCTTGCGCACATGGATCGCGGGCGTCGTCACCGCAATGTCGAGCGCCTCGTGGCTGGCCACGATCTTGTCCGCGAGCGCGTTGACGGCATCGCCGTCGCCCGCGTCGAGCACGTGCGCCTCGCTGCGCACGTGCGAGGCGATATCGGCGGCGGTCGCCTCGACGCCGGCCTTGTCGCGATCGGCGCAGATTACGCTCGCGCCGAGCGCCGCCAGCGCTTCGGCCGAAGCCTTGCCGATGCCGGACGCGGCACCGAGCACGAGCGCGGTCTTGCCGTCGAGGCGAAACAGGTTGCGCAGCGCTTCGAGGCGCTGCTCAACCGGCGCCGTCGTGTCGGTCATTGGGCGCCGCTCAACCGGTGCGGCCCTGCTCGGCCATGGCGCGGAACTTCTTCACGTTCTCCTCGCCCGCATAGGCGGCGATGCGCCGGTAGGCCGGGTCCATCATGGCGCGGAACGGCGCGAGATCGGGCTGCGTGACCGCCACGCCCGCCGCCGCGATTTTCTTGATCTGGTCGGCCTCGGCGTCGGCGATGAGCTTGCGCATCAGGTCGCCCGACGCGACGCTCTCCTCGCGGAAGATCTTCTGCTGGTCGGGGGTGAGCTTCTTCCATGCCGCCGCGCTCACGGTGTGGATCATGTTGTTGTAGATGTGGCGCGTGATCGCGAGGTGCTTCTGCACCTCGTAGAACTTGTTGAAGTAGATCACGGCGACCGGGTTCTCCTCGCCGTCGACGACCTTCTGCGACAGCGCGAGGTAAAGCTCGGGGAACGCGATCGCCTGCACGATGGCGCCGACCGCCTCGAGCGAGGCCTGGATCTGCAGCTCGGGCGGCGTGCGCAGCTTGAGGCCCTTGACGTCGGCCGGCGTGTTGATCGGACGCACGTTGTTGGTCACGTTGCGGAAGCCGTAGTCCCAGTTGCGCAGCAGGACGAAGCCCTGCGCCTCGGCGAGCGGCGCGAGCCAGTCCATCGCCAGCCCGTCGAGGACGCGAAAGGCGTGCTGCGGGCTGTCCCAGATGAACGGCAGCATGACGGCCGCAAACGCGATCGCGTATTTGTCGAGCTGGCCCTGCGTCGGCAGGCCCATGTCGATGGTGCCGAGCTTGATCTGCTGCGCCTGCTCGGGCGGGCCGCCGAGCACGTTGTTGGCGAAGATGTTGATCTTGATCTCGCCGCCGGTGCGGTCGGCAACGCGGCTCGCGAACTGCTTCGCCGCGATATTGGCCGGATGATCCTCGGCGGCGAAATGGGCGAACCGCAAGGTCGCCTTGGCGGCGCGGGCCGGTACGTAGGGCGCCGCGACCGCGAGCGCTGCGCCGCCGATGCCGGTCTTGAGAAGCGTTCTGCGATCCATGGTGTTCTCTCCCCTTACGCTTATTGGATCTATTGAACCCGGAAGCCGAAATATTTTGGCAGCGCGAGCGCGAACCACGGCACGAAGGCCACGACCAGGAGGCCGACGAGGATCATGACCATGTAGGGCAGCGCGGCGCGCGAGGCCTTTTCGATCTCGCAGCGCATGATAGCACAGCACACGTAGAAGCCCACGCCGGCGAGCGGCATGAAACCGCCGATGCCCATGGCGATGATCAGCACCAGCGAGTAGTGCAGCTCGCTCAAGCCGAGCTTGCCGGCAATCGGGATCAGCAGCGGCGCGACCACGTTGAGCGACGGCAGGCCTTCGAGCAGCACGCCGACGACGATCAGCAGCAGGATCGAGCCGAGCATGAAGATCACGGTGCTGTTGCCGAGGCCGCCGAGGAGCTCCACCAGCCGTTGCGGCAGATACGCGACGGTGAGCGTCCACGAGAACGCGGACGCGGACGCGAAGATGAACAGCAGCACGCCGGTAAGCGCCGCCGTGTCGGTGACGACACGCATGAGGGTCTTAAGGTTGAGCTCGCGATAGATCCCTATCGCCAGCACCAGGCCGTAGATGACCGCGAACGAGGCGACCTCGGTCGGCGTCGCGACCCCGGCCAGAATGCCGCCGATCAGCATCACGGGCATCAAGAGCGGCAGCACGGCGCCGAGCCCGGCGCGCGCCATGACGCGCAACGGCGCGCGCGGCGCCGCCGGCGCTCCCGCGATGCGGGCCCGCGCGTAGATCAGCGCCATCAGGCAGAGCGCCATCACGCCGGCCGGAATGAGGCCGCCGATGAACATGCCGGCGAGCGACACGCTCGAGATCGAGCCGAGGATCAGCATCGCGATGCTGGGCGGCACGGTCTCGCCCATGATCGCCGAGGCGGCAAGCACGGCGGCGCCTTCCGCGGCGCCGTGCCGCTCGCGCAGCTGGTCGCGCATGATGGTGCCGACGGCGGCGACGTCGGCGGGCTTCGAGCCCGAGAGGCCGGACACCACGTACATGCTCGCGACCGTCACCTGCAGCAGGCCGCCACGCCAGTGGCCGACCAGCGCGTGGATGAAGCGCACCAGCCGCGCGCTGATGCCGCCGCGCTCCATGATCAGCCCGGCGAGAATGAAGAACGGGATGGCGAGCAGGATGAAATTGCCGGTGCCGTTGACCATCGTCTGCGGCAGCACCACGAAGGAGGCATCGCTCGCCCACAGATATGTTGCGGTCGCGAGCATGAGCACGAACCCGACCGGCACACCGGCGAAGATCGCGACGAAGAACAGGACGAGGGCGAGCACGATGGCGGCGTCGCCGCCGAGCCACGGCAGCCAGGCGTCGCGCGTCAGCGCCGCGATCGCGATCGCGGCGGCGAAGGCCGCGCCGACGCCGCAGGCGAGCGCGAGGCCGCGGCGGACGAGATTGTCGACGGCGTGCAGCGCGAACAAGGCCATGCCGAGCGGCAGCGGCAGCGCGATCAGGGCGGCGGGGACCTGCAGGATCGGCGTGCGCTCGCTCCAGCTCGAGGCGATGAAATCGGCCGACACGATGCCGGCGAGGCCGACCGCGAACAGCACGATTACGTCGGCGAGCACGACGCAGACGCGCTCGACCGGCGGCGGCGCAGTGTCGAGCAGGATGCGCACGCAGGCGTGATCCTGGCGGCGAAACGCGACCGCGCCGCCGATGAAGGCGAGCACCGACAGCGCGAGCCGCGCGACCTCGTCGGTCCACAGAAAAGAGTGCTGAAAGAAGGCGCGGGCAAAGACGTTGGCGAGCACGAGCACGAGCTCGCCGACGAGGGCGATGACGACCAGGCCTTCGGCGAATCCATCGACGACGCGCATCGCAGCCGATGGCGCCACGCGCGGCGGCGCGCTCGTGCGCGGCTCGGCTATGCTCGCCTCGACCATCCCTCCTCCCGTGTCGGCGTGGGCTTGATTTTGGCTTGCTCAGGCCACGCCGTATTTCTCAAACAGATCGCCGGCGAATTTCAACCCGAGGCCGGGCGCAGCCGGCACCGTCATCTCGCCCTTGACGGGCATCGGTGGGTCCTCGAACAGCCGCCAGGTCCACGGCATGTATTCGACGACTTGCCCGTTCGGCGCGGCCGCGATCGTGTGGACCTGGATTTCGGGCAGCAGGTGGCTGACCACGGGACGATTGAACGCTTCGGCTGCGGCGGCGATCTTCATCCAGCCCGTGATGCCGCCCGAGCGCAGCACGTCGATCATCACGATGTCGACGGATCGGTGGACGAGCGACTTGCCGTGCGGCTCGACGCCGTAGAGATATTCGCCGGCGCACACCGGCATCGCGAGCGCGGATGCGATCTCGGCGAGGCCTTGATGGTCGGTCGCCGTGGTCGGGTCCTCGAGCCAGGCGAGGCCGACGTCCTCGACGCGGCTCGCGATCGAGATCGCCTCGGCGACGCTCCAGCGCTGGTTGATGTCGACCATGAGCGCGATGTCGGGGCCGATCGCGTTGCGCACCACGCGGATGCGCTCGATCTCCTGCGCCGGCGTGAGGCCGTCGACCGCCATCTGGGTCTTCATCTGGCGATAGCCCTTGTCGACCAGCGCCGTGGCGGCGCGCTCGACGTCCTTGAGCGGGCTCGTGCGCATCAGCGCGCCGCTCGCATAGGCGGGCACCTTGTCACGCAGGCCGCCGAGCAGGCGCGCGACGGGAAGGCCGAAGGCCTTCCCCCGGATGTCCCACAGCGCGATGTCGATCGCGGCGAGCGCGAGCGTCGCGATGCCGCCCGGCCCGCACGGCGCGGACGCGGCCTTGAGCTTGGCGGCGACGCGCTCGTGGCACAACGGATCGTCGCCCTTGATCAGCTCGCCGAAGTCGTCGACTGCCGCTTTCAGCGCGCGCATGAGCTTGCCGCCGAAGCCGGTGACGCCGATGCCCTCGACGCCATCGTCGGTGAACACCTGCACCGTGACGTATTCCCGCATCATCGAGGCGGCGACCGGCGCGCCGACCAGCGGCTCCTCGGCCGGCATGCGGACGACGTTGGTCTTGATTTGCTGGATTTTCATCTGATGCCTCATTCCACACGGAGCTTGTTGAGGAGGTCGAGGTCGGGCTCGATGCCGAGCCCCGGCCCCTGCGGCAACGTGAGAAAGCCGTCGACCGGCTCGTACCAGTCGCCGAACGGGCTATCGGTCAGATCGCAATAGAGCCGCTCGACCAGCGGCGCGCGCGACAGCGCCGCGGTGACGTGCGCGGTGGCGATCAGGCCCGGGCCGAAATAGGCCGAGTGCGGCACGACCGCGACGCTCGCGGCGTTGGCGAGCGTGTAAATATCCCGCATCACCGAGATGCCGCCGATCTTGACGACGCTCGGTTGGATCACGTCGACGAAGTGGCCGTCGATCAGCCGCGCGAAGTCGCTGGGCGTGAGCACGTTCTCGCCGATCGCGACCGGAACGCCGAGGTCGCGCACTTCCGCGGCGGCGTCGAAATCCTCCGGCGGCCACACCGGCTCCTCGAGCCATTTCAGCCCCAGCTCGACCAGCGGCACCGCGGCGGCGAGCGCCTCCTGCAGG
>Ga0209006_10003622_pt1 | contig 14040 bp, 17 predicted proteins | sample JacPin_JW_Ref_O2_FD_188567 | JGI IMG/M metagenome (GOLD analysis project Ga0209006, IMG submission 188567) | Forest soil microbial communities from Algoma, Ontario, Canada - Jack Pine, Ontario site 1_JW_Ref_O2 (SPAdes) (version 2) | ecosystem: Environmental > Terrestrial > Soil > Boreal... | reverse complement strand
CTACCTCAATCTTGAGCCGCCTGCGCTACCGCTTATCTTCTCCCTCGTTGTATGAGGCGTTGCCGAGCTGAGTGTGAAGGTCACCCTGATTAGGCTAGATGCTAACACCCCACTGGCATGCTGTACCCGATCATTTCTTGAAATCCTGGCAAATGGGGCGGTCCATTGATCGTGGGATAACTACCGTCTCCGACGGCCTGTCCATATATGTTGCTGCCGCCGCCCTGCTGGCCCGAAGCAGTGCCATTGGACGTCTTCTCTCCTCCCTGGATACTCTTCCCTCCGAGCTCGTTTACGCCTCGGTAGGCTGGCTTCGGGACCGGACGACGAGGCTCTTCCTTCTTGCTTATATCTACTGTGGCTATCAGTCAACAAATTTCCAGCATCCGGAACAGCTCACCTATGAACAGATCACCATCTTGTACCAAACTTGAGGCACCCACGGCACCCGAAGTAGGTTGCTGGTCAACGACATTGCTGTTGACAGTCGATGTATGGTCCTTGTCCTGATTACCATCTTGCCTGCTTGCACCAGTTGACTTTGTAGGTTTTGCTCGGACTGGCTTGCTCTTTGGGTTCCTGCTGCGGGTGCATTTCACTGGTTCATGATCTCCATTGCTGACTTCACTAACGTCGCCCTCTTTATCATCTTCACTGCCGGAGACGAGGATATGCACTTTCTTTTTAGCACCGCCACTATCCCTTCGTTCCGGTTTCCGTTTGACACCAGGATGCGGATCGTCGTGTTCCGATTCAGAGACACTGCCATGCCTGTGATGGTTGTCACGGCCAGCGGGCGAAACATCGTCATCTGAGAGGACGATTGGCCGACTCTTCTTCATCGTGGATGTCTTGGCCGCAGATAATTTCTTGACAGTTGACTTCGGCGGAATAGCGACCATGATAGTTGTTGATGGAACCGCAGGCCCTGATGAGCGAGTCTTTCGTTGTGGGGGGACTAAAGGTTGGTCGTCATCGTCGTCGTCGTCGTCGCCATCGTCGCCATCGTCGCCATCGTCGTTGTTGTCATCATCATCGACTGTCGCATTGCATGGTGGGTCTGTGTCTGCAGGTTGCCGCTTCGATGGTGCGGTCCGTAGCGGACCTTTATAGTCGATTGTGCCATTTAAGAACATTCGCCGGCCACGCTTTTCACGAACTTCAGGAGGAGGAGGAGCACCGATGATAACGGGAAGTTTATTTCCCTTTAAATCCGCTATAAAGTTAATGCGCTTAATGAACATAGAATCTATGTATATAAGCAATGGACTCACCTATCGCCTCGTCTGGTAGAACCCGGAATCGTAAGGGGAAGTCCTTGCTCCCTAACGCTTCATACAGATCTTTGACTTCTTGCTTATTCAGGTCATTGATTCCTTTCGACGTCTGTTTCCCAGTCTTAATACCAGGCAACTGGATGGTGTGTGGATAATTCTCGATGATTATACCTTCGTTAGCGAGGCTTTCTGGAAGTTTCTGCCATGGGAATTGGTTACGCTTCATTCGCCACTCATTGCTGATGCTGTCTGAATTAGATATGTGAGTTAGCAAACGGCCAAAAATGAATACTTTACTTACTAAGGAGTTCCGTCAAGGTGTTGCGAAGGTAATGGAGATTTTCCGTGTGGTTGGCAGTGAGAGAGTATGCCGGAATGGTAGTACTTGGCTTGGCTATAATAGCATCGGCCTCCCTTGCTCCAGTGGTTCCTCTCGCCGTGACAGTTGAACTACTGGCGTCCGTTTTATCTTGCCACACGCTCTCGATTTGTTTTAGTGACTGTGTATTACTGTATGCACTATTAGAGAATGAAATGGCGAGAGCGTTCAGAAACACTTACAAAGAATGCGCCTTAAGATGGGCCACAATCTCTTGTTTATTAGCACGACATTTATCAATGAAAAACTAGAATCGGAGTCAGTGTGAGCTATGTAAGGCGTTGTGACCACTTACGTCTTTCGCGTTTTCAGTTTCATACATCCTGCCAAGTGAGGCATCTTCATTGACAACGGACCCGGCCATAACGATGGCGAACTGAAATCCGTACAACGTGGCACTACTCTCCGCCATGGTTTCAAGCTGATCGCAGACTTTCTTGAATGTTCGGGATCGTTGAGCGATCGTTTTGCCCGCAGCACTGAACTTCTGGAGTTCGCTGTACTTCAACAATATGTCCTGCCAGTGCTTCGGAAACTTGTTTTTGAAGCTTTCAAAACATTTTCTTCGGATGGTAACCTCGCTGGAGCCTGCAAGATGGTGAATATATGTAGTAAGGCGTAAATATATATACGTACGATCCAGATCCACTTTCTTCTCTGGCGGATAAGTGCGTTGGACTTCAGTATCACGATTGGCCGCGAAGTAGACTTGGTAGGTGTTCCAGCTATGGAACGCAACTTTCCTGTGTGTGAATCGCCGGTAATACCCTGAAACGAGTGTGTCGACGTTGATGGATGAGCGATTGGACAACGTAGAGAACATCCTTTCGATTTCTTTGTACCCTTCGTCTCGAATATCTTTGACAGCGTCGGGAAGTCGGCCGGTTCCACTAGGACTTGCGTCGGGGCTACCTTCTTGCTCAGCATCACTAATACCATTGTTGTTCTCCATGATATCGACATTTTCGGAGTCAAATGGATGCATGTTCTCGCACATTGGTGTATTGTCGAAGGGTCGTGGAACATTGTCAGCTACATTGTGGTTATCCGATAAATGGGTGCTACCATCTGCACCATCAGTGTAGTAAATCAGTATATTATTGGCATCATTGAAGGATAATCACTACCTGTGGCATAGCAGATCGGCCTATCATTAGGGTCATCGAAGAGACTTGCGACATCATTGGTGGCGCTATGGCCATAACGACCACGCTCAGTCACACGAGGATTGTCGTCTGGCTTCACCGGTGTAGGCGGTATGATGTTAGTGTGGGGGACTGGTAGGTGGTCATGGGTATTATGTTCCTGAGACCGGGAAGATGGTGGACGATGATCTTGAGGCCAGGCGGGCGACAGGCGGCATTCTTGATGCTGTATGGATAGCGGACGAGGTTCTCGAGACTCGGGGGACGGCGGACGAAGATCTTGAGGCCAGGTAGGTGACAGGCGACGTTCTTGATGCGGTATAGATGGTGTACGAAGTACCCGAAACTCGGCAGACGGTGAATGATGTTCTCGAGACTCAGCAGATGGCGGACGAAATTCTCTAGACTCAGCAGATGGCGCACGGTGTTTTTCTTGAAGCTGTGCAAACGGTGAGCGACGTTCCTGAAGTTGAGCTGAAGAGTGTCAAGGTTTTTTTGAGTGATCAAGTACAAAATACGTTTGGAACTTACTGGAATAATAGGCATCCAGCCTTTCTTCGTGAGGCAGAATAGATGGTTGCTGCTGTTGTGCCAACGGTGCACGGTCATGGGTGTATTTCGTATTATTGGCGGTGAGATGTTGACGTGAGGGCAGAGGGTGGTGGCCATCTGATGAGCCATAGGCGGCGGTTCTCGAGTGATCTGCGAATGGGCCACGGGGCTGGCAACCATGCTCCGATGAGCCTTCATAAACTGGAGGTAGAACAGGATAGTGAGGGGACGGTTGGTGACGGTCATTGACCGTGTTAGAAGAGGGTGCGTCTTGAGCAGGCGCCATTTGAGCGCGGCGAGCTCTTGCGTTGTTTATAATAGAACTTTGCTGTCCACGCCTAGATGGACTAATCCTTGTCCGTAAACGGGTTGGTGTAATCTCCTCGGGGGTAGCTTCTCGTAACCCACCACCGATTTGGCCTGGATTAGAGCCGAGGTTTGCACGTTTAATCAACTCTGCAACTCTGATTGCGGCACGACCAACGTCGCTGTCGTACTCGGGAGCAGCTTCTCCGTCACCTATTTGATCTGGGTTGGCGACAAAGTTGACGTGTTTCAGCATTTCGGCGACATCGATAGTAGTACGATCAAAGCTCCCGGGGACGGCTTCGACACCGATTTGGCCAGGGTAGGTGATGAAATTGGCGTTTTCCTTCAGCAACTTGGCAACGATGATGGAAGCGCAATCTAAGCTGTTGTTGTGCTCAGAGGCGGCTTCTCCGTGTGTCTCATCATCGATTTCAGCTGGGTCAGAAATGTGTTGACTAAGTAATTCGCCGATGTCCACCGAAGAGTAGTCAATGCCGTCGTCAAAGGATTCAAATTCGTCGGCTTCAAACCGGATTACTCCATTGTTGCCTTGCATCACTGTCAGAGCTGTCAATGGCAGAAAAAATGCTAGCGGAGACTGCATACAACTATTTGGGTTGTCCATATTTTCTTTTTCACAGTTTCCACTTGTCGTACAAGAGCAATCTGGACGTTTCAAGGCTCAGTTGGTGGCAAACTGCAAGCTACAATGAAATTAGTACATACAATATTCAGGAGGGTCTAAAGCCTTTTTTCAGTTTCCACGACGCGTGTGCAAGAGGGTGGTGCGTAAAAAAAACTAGGGCCATTTGCCGAAACATATATATAGTCGGTAATAATTAAATGGGCCGTATGAAGGATGACCTAGTCGTTTATGAAAATAGTCTGTGAAGGTGGTTCAGATGTTGAACAAACGGTCTGACCGGATGGAAATGGTGACGGTGGGTGGATGGTCCGAACTGATAGACATCATGAATAATGAGGCTACAGACTTTTAAGTAGAATGAATGACATACCATCTCGTCATTTGAGCGAAAACCTGTTGATGGTCAGGGATGGTTGGTGGACGGTCCATCTTGTCGTACAAGCAGAAGTCCATTGATGGTCTGGTGGGGGGTCGGTCCGGTCGGTCCTGTCGGTCCGAGTTGATGAATTGTTGTTTAGGCGAAATGTTGTTTAAGCGAAAGTCCATTGACGGTCAGGGATGGTGGGCAGACGGTCTGAACGGTTCATCTTATTATTAAAGTTAAAGTACATCAATAGTCAGGGATGGTGGGTGGACGTTCTGAATGGTGCTTCTCGTTTTTCAAGTAAAAGTCCGTCGATGGTCAGGGTGGGCGGTCAGTCTGAACTGACGGAGGTCTGTCAATTTTCAAACCAATTATACCATAAATAACAAGACTACTGACTTTTGGTTTCTTGGCCAATACTTTCTGACCGCCTTGTATGCATCCCCAACGGCGTCCTGGTGAAGATCAGATGTTGTGAATGGATTCCCTCCTTGCCGTGTGCCAGTGATAATTGAGCGTTGTTGGTCGATCGCGATCTTGTATTAGTCTCATAGCTTGGTGAAGCATGGTAGCAAGCACTAAAGCTTGAAAGGTCAGATAACGTATTGTGAGATGTACTATAGAACGCACCGAGATGAAGGATGGACTCCTTCTGAATGTTGTAGTCCGATGAGGTGCGCCCATCTTCCAATCGCTTCCAGCAAAGATCCGTCATTGCTGGTCAGGAGGGATTCCCTCCTTGTCCTGTATCTCGGTCGATCGTGTCCGAAGACCATATCCAAGTGATGGTTTTGCTGGTGAGGGTCTTGATGAAGATTTGGATCCCTCCATGGTGACGGAGCACAAGGATGAATTAAACGTAACTGATCCAGAGGAATTCCTTCCTTATCCTGGATCTTTGCTTTGACATTGTCGATGGTGTCAGACGATTCCACTTCAAGAGTAATTGTCTTACCGGTCAACATCTTCACGAAAACCTCCACGTAGACAAAGGATGAGTTGTAGGGTCCTTCTTTATGTTGCAATTGGACAACGTTCGGCCGTCCTCCGACTGCTTTCCGGCCAAGATGAGGCGTTGTTGGCGGTGGAATTCCCTCCTTATCCTGAATCTCGGCCTTCACGTTGTTAATGGCATTGGATGACTCGACCTCGAGGGTAACCGTCTTTCCTGTCAAGGTCTTGACAAAAATCTGCATGCCTCCATGCAGACAAAGTACTGGAACAATGGTAAGATATTACATGTCATAAGATGTACTACAACACGCACCGAGGTGAAGGGTAGATTCCTTCTAGATGTTGTAGTTCGACAAGGGTGCGACCATCTTCCCATTGCTTCCAGGCGAAGATCAGACACTGCTAATCAGGTGAGATTCCCTCCTCTTGGATCTTCGCCTTAACATTGTCGACAGTGTCCGAAGACTCCACCTCCAACATGATGGTTTTGCCGGTAAGGGTCTTGACGAAGATCTGCATACCGCCTCGGAGACAGAGCACAAGATAGAGGATGGATTTCTTCTGAATGTTGTAGTCTGACAACGTGCGGCCATCCTCAAACTGCTAGATTAGCCGTTGTCAGTCGGGCAAGATCCTGTGTTAGTAACATGAAACATACCTTCCTTGTCTTCGATCTTGGCCTTAACGTTATTGAAGGTCGGGTCAACCAGCTCACCTCACTCCGGGTCCACTTATGGTAGGGAGGGTGGCGAGATGGCATGTTGGGTGAATCCAAGTTGTGTGCTGATATTTATCTCAAGGTCGTATTAATCCATGTAGTCTACATATCAATAAAAAATTTGAGATGATGGACACTTGAGCAACAATAAAGGAAGACATATCAATGTGAGATAGGAGGGGGCAAGACGAAAATCTCAGCATCCATGTAGCACTGAACAAAAATGTGGTCTGCTGTGCTAAGGGACTCAGCTGATTCCATAACTCCTCCAATAGTATCACTGACACCCTTGAGAGCCTGATTCCTAGTGAAATTAGTTGGAACATAGATCATTCAATATGACAACAACATACTTTCCAACATAGACGCCTGGGTATCTACCTCGAATAACAACCCAATAACTCTGATCAGACAGGTTCGGTCCTAGGAATGAGGAATTAGCTGATGTGGTGGATAGAAGGCTAGAAAAAACACCATATATCGGAGTCCGATTGTACATAGAACTACCTGATGGTGCCGTCTCCATATTCTGTTTTGGCGGTCCTATTCTGCCTGCACTCAGAGCTTGTGTCCAAGCGGCTTCAGTGCCTTCAACAGAATCATACCCCGAAAACATGGAATGCAGATAGCCAGATGTTGCTGCACATGTTTCATCCCTATATGCTGGAGTGTCAGCCGGAGTAATAAAAGACAGAATATGACTTACCAGCTCAAGAAAACACCAAGACGCCGTCCATTGGTGACAACATAAGCAGCACGACGCCCTCTTGATTTTTGGGAAGCCAGAGATCCTATTTGGCTATGCAGTGGTGGTGCGGGGTTATCAGTAGTGTTGACATTGCTTCTGCGCTCTATCAATGTTGCAGATGCCATTTGTGAGGCAATATCTAAATAACAGGTGTCAAGGACATGTAAGAGGGAAGGTTCAATCAAAAAAAATGTAGTAATACCTTGTGGGGCTTTCATTGAACGACAGAAACACTTGCAGTGGTCGGTAGAGAAATGTAGACGGTTGTAAACGCTTAGCTGCTATTTTTATGTAAATTAAATATAAAACCGGACCACCCACCGGAGACCTTGGTAAAGCGAAAAAAAAAAGCAGACCGTACAACGACCGTCCAATGACCATCCAAATGACCGTCCAATGACCGTCCGATGACAAATGGCGCCACTACTCCACAGCAGAGATGACACTTCAGCAATGAGCATTAAACAACTACGTACCAGAAGTGACCAACAAGATGGATGAGCACAGTAGACGAATATCTTGAAGAGCTTGACAAGAAGATCAAGGCGATTGCTGATAAACATAGCGTCCGAGTCAAACCGGAGGACATCAGAGAGCTTATCAATAGTAATACAATTACCACCTAATATTGCGATTGCGCATATCAAGGCCTTGGAAGTCAATGAAAGTAAGGCTTTAAGCTTTAAGATCTCAATCCTAAAATATGACCACTTACAGCTCATTGACATAATAATATGCCTTACCGTTCACACTATTGATTGTGTCAGAGGACTTGACCTCAAGAGTGATGGTCTTAGTCTTTATGCATGCTTATATAGAGACACAGAGGAATGGCTTTCGCCAAGTGTGATGATTAGATACAAGGCAAAGCGAGCACAAGTGAACGAAGAAAGCCACGAAACCACGACATCTCCCCTTCATCTAGACCGGTCACTTGAAATCCACGAAGAACGGCAGCGATAGTCGAAAGAACCCAAACACCACAGTCGTAGTTGTTGGATTGCAGAGGAGTCGTCTATGAATGATGATTGACATTGAAGATATTGAGCAATGGCAAGCTGGGAGACGTACTAGCACTGGACGTGCATTCCAACTATCCGTCCCAACATGTGAGGTTTCCCCGTGTTGGCGGGCTGAACGTATCATCTTCGCGATCAAGTGCAAAATATCCTAAGTGCCTGTTGAGCGTGCGCAGGAATGATAGAGATGGACTGAGCTCACCTCAACATCATCTTTCCATGCTCGTCGGCCAGCAAGACTATCAAATAGATGAATTTCATTGGTGTCAGTATATATTGTTGCAACGACCCAGTGTCCAACAGGTTGGGTACGGTGAATTGGAAGAATCCAGACTGGCTTCTTCCAATAAAGTGTATGCCAGATGTTGCGCCAAAGGTTGTTGTTGGAAACATTGTTTCGAATGCGGACAAGCTCGAATGTTGAGAGAATTGCACAGCGTTGGGCATAGGTGGGATCCACGCTTGAAATGTATCGGTACAGAACGACGGCGCCACCGTTCAGGCAAACGTCATTGAGGCGAGCGGTGTCCGAGATGAGTATGTCAATATCTGAAGTGTCGAATACGAAAGGAGCGAAACCGTCTTGTCTTGGACAAATTCTTTTGATGTTCTGTGGTGGAACATCATCGTTTATGTCGATGTGGTGTAGGTCTTGAAAGAGATCGACTTTGATATGCATCTGTAACGGATAATGATTACCAGTGTTGATTTTTGCATCCAGGTTGCTCACCGGGAGAGCCCATACTACCCTCATTTCATCCTTTTGTACACCATCGGGGTGTCCTGTCTGAACCGAGTCCGAGTCGTCATCAGCAGCTAGAATGTCGGACAGGACAGTCTGATCGCTGTCAACCTCGGGTGTGCAGTCGTTCTCGCATATTCCATCATCTGCTATATCATCCTCATCGTCAGCTAACGTAAAGAACTTCTCAGGATATGTGGTTGAGATCCAAGTGAGGGAACGAGATGGTTGGGCTATGCCCAAGATACGTCGTGCGATTTCCGTAGCGTTTGCGACATGCAGGTCGAAACGGACAGCAGATCCGAGAGGGGTTGTCCAACGTGTCTTCAGTAGCAGAAGACGGTCCATGCGGTTCTTCAGATGGACGTGCAGCAGCTCATCTGTAGTTGTCTGGTGTGAGTACAAAAATGAAAAGACCAATGACTTACTTTCCCCTGATTCAAGTGCAAGTTGAACGGCAGCCAATTCACTCCCAAACCACCGACACAGATTGTCTGCCTCTAATCCTAGCCGACGACGTTCTTCGAGACATCGATTTACCTTCAACATTGCGCGAATACCGTTGCGAACATCTACATCATCCAACCACCTTGGTACCTTGCCGTTAGTTGGTGTCACCCATACATCCTCCAGCAGGTTCTCGCTGTCTCGGAGCACAGATAGTTGAGTCGGGAGAGGCCGCAGAACTGGGATTGACCATTCCGGTCGATGGAGGGATGCGAGCGTAGCACAGTAGGTGTTGAATTTTTGTAGGGCCGTCATCAGGGCGGGTTTTCGCTTTGCAATAGCTTTCCGCGTATTCTGATGCATCTTCGTACCTGCAAAATGGTTGTGAACGATGACGAGAGCTTCATAAATTAGGGAATGAACATTACCAAGAACTTGATTTTTGCCGCCAACAGCCTGATCCAGCCTCTCCCACTCAAAGAAGCTCCCGATCGCCCGTTTTCGAATGTTGATCTTGAGATCGCGGGCCAGGAGAAGTGTCCGAACAAAATCCAGGTCGACGCCATTAAGTTCTGGGAATGAATCGTGAATATTGAGTGAAGAATATAATGTTTCGACCTTCTCGATGAGTTCGATGTTTGCGCGTTCGAGGCTCTTGATGACGTGTCTCGTGGTATGGGATGATCCTGGCGACGCCTGGAGCTGGGATTTAGCCAATTGAATCGCTGATGTGACAGTGTCGAGATCAGCTTGCAATGTCAAGACGGCATCGAGTTCTTTCTTCAGCCGCGCAGGAGCATCTACCAGCATGTACTGAGTATGGTGACACCTGAAACACAAGGCCTTAAGACTCACGCGCACGGAGGGATAGTTGTGATGCCTTTTGAAGCTCCCATTGATATTGCAACTCTGCCAGCGGGACTCCACAACCATCAAGTGCAATCTGAGCGGTTCGACCTTGGCCTATTACACCACGGGTCATTCGACGTCGGATCCAGTCACCAAGATCATCTCTGAGATCACGGCCGATTGCTGCAGCTTGACGGTCAATAAGCCACAGCCGTCGTGACTGCTAACATTATTTCAAAAATATGCTAAAGATTTGTGAGGTGAGGGACTTACTCCTGACTTTCGGGTGACTCCAATCAGCTTTCTCAAGAGAGACCATATTCTCTCACCTCCTTCACCATCCGTCAGTCCGAGTCCGCAACTCATGCGAGGGTTGTAAACTAGTTGGCAAGACCATTGGTGGGCATACGCATGCATCGCACTTGTCTTCAACCCAAGTCGGGAGACGATAGAGTCGGGTAGAATGTCATACTGTAAAAATACCATCAGTAAATGGAAGTATATATAATAGATAGCATACCAAGTGTAGGGTACGATCGAGAACGCAGCCGATATCATAAAGGAGATACACTGTTGCATTAGCAGGTAGCAGTGAATACAGATGCTCCACAAGGGCTACTGCATACTTCTGCTGTTCGCCTGGCGTGTCGATGTTTGCAAAGAAGAGGGGGATATCGTGGCGGCAAACAAGGGCCATAAGGCCCGTGTCATCAAATTGGTCCATGGCAGTCTTCTGCTTCTTCCCATCTGCCGCCTCATGGGCTTTCTCACATTCATCGACCGCTTCGCTTGGGACTTTCGAGGTGTACCTTCTTGCTGGTTTGCGACGCTGAACTTCAATCCGCGCCCCCACGTCATCAACTTGTTGCTTAGGTAGCAGGTAAGTGGGATTGTAGAAATGCGGGCTATCGCCTGCTGCCTGACTATGGTGGTGGTGAAAGTTTCCATCAGTAGCACAGTGGATGTCCGCACCCCTGACAATTGTAAGTCAGAGACGAATTGATTGAACAAAACTTACAGTTCGAGTGATCTCCTGAACCTTACACCACCGAAGCATGCAGGGCATCTTGATTGTAGTATCCGGTCGCATTCGCCTGAGGAGAGAGAGGTTGCTGTCGCTACTACTGAGCGCGAAGCACTCGGTGTCGATGTGGCTAACGAGGACGGCGCTAAAGACGGTTGAGTCAAGGCTGGAGCAGCCAGTGACGATGTTGCCGAAGCTGGTTTGTATACTGTTGATGGTGACGTTACGGAGGGTGGTTGGTTTGGTGACAGCGGAGATCGCGGATCCAGGACGTGCTTCAAGGTAGGGGGGTCAAGAATGAAGGTAGCAGGCGGAGGCCGATCACCGAGCATAGATGCACTCGTTGGTGCCTCTTGCTTGATGCGTAATCTTGCTGCTTCAACTGCTAGGTTGACCTTATTCTCGACGGAGATCCGTAGGTTGTCATACCACTGGACCGCGTAGCCAATTCCACGGCGAAATGGGTCACGAAGTTCATCGCCCTATCAGACACATAAATCATTGATTGTGCGAGTGAGAGCAGGCAACATACCTTCTTATTTGTAACATGAAACCCACGCTGCTTATAAAATGAGTGAAGCGCACCCGATAATGCATGTATTGCATCACAGGATCGTTCAAAGAGTGCCCGGTAGAAATCGAGGAGGAGGATGGAGACGGCTATTCGTGGCTGTGATGGTGCGGTTGGAAACAGGCCAGCAAACACGAGTGCTTGCGGTATCAAGTAGCAAGAACATGCTGTAACTGTTACAGTCTCAAAGTCTGTCAAGTTTCACGATGTTAATTTATAGCCAGACAGAAAAAGAAAAAGTAACAACATACAGTCGAAGTAGAGCGAGGTCATATGCATCGTCTTCCTGGAGCAAGCAGAGACGGAACAACTGTGAATGATGATCGAAGCTGGGTGATATACCAAGTTCCCCATCGAGGTCTTGTCATATGACAGTAGTGAGTCGACTAACGATGGCAGCAGAGATGTCCATCGATCGTATAGGGAGTAGGCCTCTTCGTTAGGTGTTATTCATCGCATTACGGTGTCGTTAGATTCCAGAATCGTGTGTTGATTGTGTTCGGAAGCGTCGTGCATGTTGGCGGCGTCAGGAATGCTATCAGCATCGTGCACGTTGGCGGCATCAGGCATGTTAGGGTTATCGTCATCAGCAGTATCTAGCGGCATAGAAGAGTCGAATGGATCACCAAGTGGAGGCGATGGTGATGACTGATGCATCAAAGCCCTAATCTCACGCAAGAGAGTCTTCCGCTTGAGACGATGACCGGGGATCTGGACGACAGTTGTCGTTTTCCTCTTATCCCGGCGTTTGATGGGACTGACAAAGTGAACCCCAAGGCCTCCAGTGGTGGGTTGCCTTGCGCGAGTCTGGATGAGAGGTGCATTGACCCGCACCATGTCGAGTAAGTATGGGGAAATATAAATGAAACAAAGCATGCCTAGCATGGACGGTGTCATGGCAGCCGTTCGATCGAGGACGGTCGACAGACCTTCAGTCCGGATAGACGGGCCGTGACATTCGGAACACACGAATCTATTTATATTCTATGCTTACGATGGTCAGCGTGACCATGACCTCTGAGGGGACTTTTCTCTGACATAATAACTATACCTCAAAGGTACGTCAGGGTCCCATCGGGTCCTGCCTTAGGTGACCCTACTAGGCTATGACATACTGTGACTCAAATTAGTAATGCATGCACGTGATAATCAACAAAAATGCGGCTTCACGTCGTGTCACTCTACACACACGACACAGGTGTGTTTATTACAAAGTCAAGACTGTTTAGTTGTCATATATATAATTAGAGACTGTCCCATACCAATATTGAGCTCAAAAATGAGCAATAAGTTGAAAAATCACTGTGTGTTCACTGAAGCAAATATACTTTGTGAAATTCACAGTAAACAGTGGTGAGATTCGCATTTTACCTTGTTTCAAGGTGAATCGCAAATTTCACCACAGAGTGAAATCCACAACAAATTCCCCCAACTGAACTTGGAGAGTTCATTGGGGAGATTTTCATGGAGTTTTTACATAAACAAAAATGTGTATTTCACTTACATTTCATAAGATAAATTCAATGAGCTTTAAAACATATGAATTTCATTAGATACTATAATGAATTTCCAGTAGATACAACAAAGTGTGCTATGTAAGGTGATATTACAACCATATTCACAATGTATTGGAAACGTCGAAAAAAAAAAGATCAGTGCCTGAAAAAAAATGCACCTGCCAAGATTCTGATAAGGGACTTTCAAGAACCAAAACTAAACTTTATTGAAAAAATCAACAATGCCTCACCACATCCCTCTAGCACTGCAGAACCGCATCCCCGTTCTATACCACCACCACCACTTCTCCATCAAGGAGATATGCAAAATCCTTGGTCTCTGCAAGTCCACAGCTTACACAGCCCTTTGACATCACAGGAAGGCATATCGATATGAACTTGGCTGATGTTGCATACTCTCCACATCCAATGTCAGTTTCATTCGTTCCCTATTCCATACACAACCTGTCCTCTACCTCGACGAAATCCAAGACCATCTCCTGCAGAAACGAAATGTTTCTGTCTCATTTTCCACCCTTGTATGCACCATGTCTCGTATTCATTACTCCAACAAGAAGGTTGCTGCTTGTGCATCTGAGCAGAACAAACTTCGTCATGCGGCTTTCATGAATTGCATTGCTGACATGGTCACTGACCTGAACATGCTTATGTTCACGGATGAGACATCAAAGGACCAATGCACAATGGTGTGGAGAAAAGGCTGGTCCAAAGTTGGTGTACGTTGCATGGACTCTCGGAACTTTGTTCGTGGCCAATGCTACTCAATCCTTCCAATCCTT
>Ga0209006_10003621_pt1 | contig 14040 bp, 14 predicted proteins | sample JacPin_JW_Ref_O2_FD_188567 | JGI IMG/M metagenome (GOLD analysis project Ga0209006, IMG submission 188567) | Forest soil microbial communities from Algoma, Ontario, Canada - Jack Pine, Ontario site 1_JW_Ref_O2 (SPAdes) (version 2) | ecosystem: Environmental > Terrestrial > Soil > Boreal... | reverse complement strand
AGCGACCCGATCGCGATCCGACCGTGGCTGAGGAGTGGCACATACATCAGTCCAAACACGCCCGCTGCCAGCGCGGCGTCGCGAACACGGACACGCTTCCAGTAGAGGGGCAGGAGCACCAGCGGGATCAATTTCACCGCGATCGCCAGCCCGAATGCCAGGGCTGCAACCGTGCGCCAGCGACGTCCCAGAGCGGCGACAGAAACCAACAACAGCAACGCGCCAACTATATCGATGTGACCACTGCCCGCCACCTCCGTTGCGAGAAGGGGTTGCCAGGCATAAGCGAGAACCCAGTGCTCCGCCTGACCGCTGCGATGTAAGACATCGAACAACACCAGAACAATTGCAAAATCGCAAAGTACAAATGCTAATTTGAAGGCGAAGACAGATTCATGAATCGCGCTTACGGCGCGGAAGAAAAGTTCTGCGCCTGGTGGGTAGGGGCTGCGTAAATTGGGGTTGTTTAACGTTCGGGTCTCGGGTGTGTGCAACCAGCCGAACGCAGGGTCGTTGGGAACGACGACATAAGGGTTATAGCCGAGCCGCTGCACGCGGCCATCCCAAACATATCGATGAATGTCGTCATCGGACCCTGGCGGCATCCGTAAGAATAGAAGATGCCAAGCAGCCGCCAGCAGGAGGCCTACGTAGACGACACGCTTGGGAAATTTCTTTTTGGAAAACAACTCGCGGATCGCAAAAAGATAGGCGACGCCCGCAACTGCCAGCGGGACTATAAAGGACGCAGCGCCCGGGCTGCTGAAATTACGAGAACAGATGGTCAGCGCCGCCAGGAGGATGGCTCCGATGAGGTAGATCCTGTGGGATGGCACGATGCTCACAGGTCACCAATTTCCGGCTTCAACTGCGCTACCATTGGGCTCCACTGCGCCAGCCACGCCGCAGTGCGTGGAGCGCTGGGCGGAGATTGCCGCAGTTCCGCGTCGAGCCGGATCAGATCGGCCGCCACGTCGATGTCGTAAAAAGGTTCAACAAGGCGGACGGAAAGACCCAAGACCCGAACACGCTCCAACAACGCCTCCAGCGCAGTCGACGTTCCCATTCCGTCATGGTTAAAAAGACCAGGATGACTGGCCCTGGCTCCCACCAGGTAATAACCTCCGTCGTGTGTCGGCCCGATCACTACATCACAGGTAGAGAGAGCCTCGAAAGCACCCTTCAACACCGATGCGGGCAGATGCGGACTGTCGCTGTTGAAAGCGATCACGCGGCGGGGACCGGTGGATGTAAAGTGCGCGAATACCGAAGTGAGGCCGGCAGCCAGGCCTCCCCCACTCTGCGCCACCACGCGAATCGAATCGTCCATCAGGAGAGATAAATCGTCGACATCTGAGACGGGGCACATGATGGCAACCTCGACTCCGCTCAGCGACTTTGCCAATACCATTGTGTCGTCGAGAAGACAGCGATAAAGCTCTGTTACAACAGGCGCCGGCAGAAACCGTGTCAAACGGGTTTTGACCATGCCCGGCTTCGGCGCTTTGGCCATGATAACCAGCGTGCAGTCGACCTTGGGTGCGGGCTGGTTCGTCTGGTCAGAAGATTCCATAGGAAGACGCTGAGGGCGCTGTACGGGGCGTTATGCGGGCCGCGGCGAGCCAGCCTGTCGCCGCCGAAAATAATAACTCACTATGCGGCTGAGAATGAACCACGCCGCTCCAATCGTGCCTCTCACCGTACCACTGATCTTTGATTTCCCAATGCGCGGGTAATAGCTCACTGGCACTTCGACAATCCGGAATCCCTGCAGGGTACCTTTTAGAATCATTTCTACGGCCCAGCCATAGGTGGTCTCTTCGAGCGCAAGCTCACGAATGACATCCACGCGAGCGGCGCGGAAGGGGCCGAGATCGTGGATTCTCAGACCATAAAGAAGATTGATCAGGCTGGCGGCGAGCCAATTCCCGAACACAGCGTGCCATGGTAAAGCTCCGGGGATGCGTTGCTTCCCAAGTCGCGAACCGAGCGTGATATCCGCGCGCCCCTCCGTGATGGGAGCCAGAAGTAGCGATAGTTCAGCCGGTCGATCGCTGTAATCGCCGTCGAGAAACACGACGATATCCGGTGCATCGGCGAGGGAAAGGCCCGTCAGGCAAGCGCGACCGTAACCTCGACGAGTTTCACTGACAACACGTGCTCCCATCCTTGCCGCGATCTCTGTCGTACCATCGGTCGAGTTGCTGTCGACAACGAGGACCTCGGTGACAAGACCGGCCGGTAGATCGGCGAGAACACGACCGATCGACAGTGCTTCATTGCGCGTGGGAATTACCACCGACACTCGCACTGGAGCCGGAATTAGATTACGGCCGCTCAAATCAGCACCGGTTCACCACCACGGGGAGGAAGGCGACTTACGGGCCAGCCAAGCGTCAACGCCCCAGGTTCGCCCCGCCCTACCAACCGAGAGCGCAAGCGACGCGAGGACTGGAACCAGCAACTCCCATATCCAGGAAGTGCCCCATTCCGAGATCCAGAGACTCGTCAGGAACGCGAAGGCTACGAAAGCGACGGGGCGTATGAACAGACCGATCACCAAAAGTATGCCAAGCGAAATTTCCATTACTCCTTGAGCAGGCGCCGCCATCGCGGCGTGGCTCGATGCCAGACTCATAATGGCTTTCCATGCGGAAGGGGCGTGACTCGCCTTCAGGTAGTAGTTGATCAGGTTCGTGTAGCCGGCAGGGGTGTAAAGGCCCTTTCCCAAATTCTCGAAGAATACCCAGACGAACATCGCACCAATCGTCAGCCGCACTATTGCCAGACCTCTACCCGCCATTGGTTGGTAAGCCGCAATGTTTGGTTCATCTCGCACCGGAATTGCACTCGTTGTCGCTGTCGTTTTTGTTGGCATTGTGAACCTCGTAAGCAGAGAATCCTACCAGATCGGAAATGTTCAGCAGACAGCCATCTCTTTTGAGGCAATGATCCGCCCAGCTTCTCGCCAGAGAGTTCATTAATTTCGCAGTCTGACACCTGATGGAGGCTACTGATAGACTTTCGGTCTATGTCGGCGCGGCTCCAATTACCGCTTCATTTTTTTCACGGTGACCGCCGCACGCCGGATGTTCCATCCCACCCCACCATATCGAGCGCCCGATTGCTCAGGAGTTTCTCTATGAGACTGCGAATTCTGCCGCTGTTCCCGCTGCTTATTATTCCAACCGGCTTATTGACAGCACAATCAGCCGCGACCCAGAATTTTAGTGCGCCGAGTCGCGCCTTTCGCTTCACCTACAACTTTACCGTCAAGGATATTCCTGCCGGAGCGAAGCTATTGCGCGTTTGGGTCCCGGTGCCGCAGACCGACACACATCAGACAGTGCGCGTGATCGCGATCAAGGCTCCCACCAAGACCCAGATGACGAAAGAACCCGAGTATGGCAATCGAATGATGTATGTCGAGATGCAGAATCCCGCGCCGGGCAAGGCCGAGTTCACTTTGGAGTATGAAGTCACACGCCGGGAATATTCACGCGGCGACTACGCTCAACTGGAGCGCAAAGATCGCAAACCCACGCTCGTCTCGGCTTCAATGACGCGACTGGTTGCGCCTGACAGTCTAATTCCTACGGATGGCAAGATTAGAGCGCTGGCAGTGGAGGTGACCGGAACGCAAACCGGAACCATCGCGAAAGCTAAAGCTGCTTACGATTACTTCTTTACGAATATGCGTTACGACAAGACGGGTACGGGCTGGGGACGCGGCGATGCCCTGTGGGCCTGCGATGCCAAGCACGGCAACTGCACCGACTTTCACTCTCCGTTCATCGGCTTGCTGCGGGCTGACGGAATTCCGGCGCGCTTCGACATTGGATTCCCTCTGCCTGAGAACCAGCACAAATCGGATATCTCTGGTTATCACTGCTGGGCCGAATTTTATGCGTCCTCCATGGGTTGGATTCCCGTTGATATTTCGGAGGCGTGGAAAGCGAAGGAGAAGCAAGATTATTTCTTCGGTACGGTTGATGCAAACCGCGTGCAGTTCTCCACCGGACGAGACATCACGCTCTCTCCGAAGCAGGATGGCCCCGCACTAAATTATTTCGTGTATCCCTATGTCGAGGTCGACGGCAAGCCTTACGAAAAGCTCGACAAGCAGTTCGGCTTTGAGGAAGTAAAACACCCAGCATGACGAGTCGCCGGGTTCGAAGCACGCTCCGACCCGCGTTCCGACCGCGAAAATCCCGCGCGCAAGTCGATTGGGGTTGCGGATATTCGCAACGCTACTTGCAGCAGATTCTGGAAGAGAATACCTTGCGCGTGATTGGCGAGGTCACGCGCAAGTAAGAAGGTTGGAGGTTTCTTGGCTCCGCTGAAGTGGATCTCACGCTTTCTTAATTAATCGCGTGAGTCCCACTAAGATGATCGCCCCCACAAATGCGACAATGATGGCGCCGATCATTCCACCGCCGGGCCAAATCCCTAGCATCCCGAAAACCCACCCACCCAATATGCCGCCGAGTATGCCGAGAATTATGTCTACGGCAATTCCGTAGCCTCCGCCCTTCATTACCTGACCTGCCAGCCAGCCAGCGATCAGTCCAACCACAATCCATGTCAGAATTGCCATGTACCCTCCTAGGTTCTTTGAAAGCAGTGGGAAATTTACACCTCGGCGCGTGAATACTCAAGTCGATACACACGAGTCAGCCCTGTCGCCTCGACCAGGAAATCCAGCTAAGGTTTTCCAACTCGGCCACTCGTCGGCACCGGCTGATCCAGACAATATCCGGTTAAGCCGATTTCTTAGGATGCCGGACACCTTCCATCTCGTCCGCCAATCGAGCCACATAGCACTCTTCGTGCACGCCGAGGCCTTGGTCGTCAGTTTTGGCAGTTTCGAGAGAGAGGGGTTTGTCGCAGATGTGACAAGCAGCCGAAGGCCGGGAAGACTGAGGAAATTGAGACGGCACCTTCCGCCCGATCTTTTTCTGCCAGTCTCGCCGGATGTTGTGGATGACGCATAGGGCCTCTGCAATGGCTTGGCCTTCCGCCTCATGCTCTGCGCTATCGGCAATGGCCTGAGGCGAAAAAAGATCGCCCCTTCAACCGCCGCTAAGGCATAGGCCAGACGCGCGAGATCCGATTCATCGATAACGGCTTCATACTGTGGTTGCCACGTCGGATATTTGAAATTCGGCGGAGAATCTGTCTTCGAAGGAAGGGGCCGTGGACGATTGTCGTGTGACATGGAAAGAACCTTTTGAAGAGGTTGTGCTGTCACCTTAACCAAATCGGTTGCTTACAGTCTATACGTCCAAAAACAATAAACTGTCCGATAGCGAACAATCAAAATTGTGCCAGCTTGCCCTGCCATCTGCGGATTTGATTGCGCATAATTCCGTAGCACTCGCAAGCCATTTTCTCCAGTTTTTCTCGGTTGAGAATATGGATGCTGCCTCGTGCGTTGCGAATCAATCCGGCTTTCTGCAAAATGCCGGCCGCGAGCGTCACGCTCGAACGACGGGTGCCCAGCATTTGTCCCAGTAGGTCTTGCGTCAGTGGCAGGGAGTTGCTGCCCACACGGTCGGAGCACATGAGCAGCCAGCGGGCGAGTCGTTCTTCCACTTCGTGAAGCCGATTGCAAGCGGCGATTCGCGAGGCTTCCATTCCCATAATTTGAGAGGCTTGGCGAAGAGCCATATCCAATCCTTGGCACTGGCGAAGCAGTTCCACTAGAGTGCTTACGCTGACCCGAAACGCCGTAGCTTCGATCTGAACAATGGCGCGATTCGCCGCACTGGTAAAACCAGCAGACACCTCCAACCCAACCAATCCTTCATTACCCACCAATCCCACTTCCACGCTTTTGCCATTGGTGAACACGCTCAAAATCGAGATCATCCCTGTGTTGCAGAAATAGGCCGACTTGAGCGTGTCACCCGGTTCGTGCAGTACCTGGTGAGTCTTCAGGCGCACGAGTTCTAATTGAGGGAATAACAGTCCACGTTCATTTTCCGGAAGACGGAGCAAAATTTGGTTGTAAACGGGGTTTCCATCCTCATCGTTACGTCCGAGGGGAAGGTCGACCCTTTTCACGTGGGCGAAACGGGCAAGGACGGGCTTTTTTATCATGGCGGCAAGTCACGGAAAACACATCATCCGATTTCGCAGACAACCGCCAATGAATTGTGGGGCGACGGGATGCTAGAAAAGACTCTCTCAGATTAGCCTCGTAGCGATCTGCCGTCTGTACACAATCGCTCACTTGAGTGTGCGGTGCATCGGTTGGAGTCTTGCTGCGTGGACGAAAGCAATGGTTGGTTATCGGAACGCGGCGGGTCCCTGATACGGACAGCCGTTCCATTTCTCCCCTAACAATCGCGATCCTAATCTCCGCCGTTATTTTCGATCCGGTGCCAGTGTTTCTCCAGCTTTGCCGCTTAGGTAAGTAGCAGTTTGTTTCACCTGACCCAAAACATTGAAGCGAGTCCACCACCAGTTAAGAGACCGCAGGGTTCTGACCGCGAAAAAGATCCGGTCGAGCCGATTCACTGGAGGATGTCATGCAATACAGCAAACCATCACTTGCCCAATTACGCTATCGACTCTGGCTCCAGGTGCGGAATGCTCTGTCAGCGTCACGTTCACCCCGAGGGCGACCGGAGCGCGCACCGCCGCGCTTATCCTGAAGGACACTGTACGGGGAAGTCCGCAGGTGATCGCGATGGGAGCGACCGGTCGATGACAGCCTGGTTGGGCTCGTGACTTCAAGGCTGCAGACAACGAGCGCAGGTCCGAAATGAAGGCGACGGTTTGCGACCAAAGCTCTTAGCTCAGCGATCTTCAGTCAGCGATTCCCGGTCAGCGATCCGCTGTCCCGTCCGACCAGGTTCGCACCGGAACCAGGAATGTAGTCAGGTGCTCGCGAGTGTCGTTGAACGCAGTGATCGGTGAACCCGGCAGATCCGCTCCCCATACCGCGGGATCGGCTTGTGTATAGAAGAACATGAGGTGCGGGCGCCAATGTCCGTCGTGATCGTTTAAGTAGCCCTGCTTTGACAGCATGTAGCACATAGCTCCGGGTTCCATCGCAGGCAATTCCTTCTTGTCAATTGCTGCGGAGATCGCCTCAATCATTTCCGTCTTCGTGCGTCCCGCCATTATCAATTCGGTCTTTTTGATCGTGCGTTGAAGGGCGGAGCGTGCAGCTGGCGCATTGAAACAGATCGGAGCGCGCAACTTCGGATTCCAAAAGCCCGGATCATCGATGGGAGAAGTCCAGGAGCGCTCAACAATGCACACGAAGCCATTCTTCCCTTGAACTGCGGCTTCGTAGCCGTGGCGACCAAGAACCAGGACCTCGGCATCGCGCGAGATGGATTCCGGCGCTGCGCTCCGCGCCAGTGCGATTTCAGAATCCCGATTCTCCATCAAGTACTGTTCAAACGGGGCCATGCTCGCATAAGGCGTTTTAATATCTTGCGCAATTACGCACCACGCGGCCCCAAGCCCAATCACCACCGCAATGTTCTTTACAGCGATTGCGCCAACCTTAATTCCCCTCATGACTGCCCTCCGGATATCGAACCCACATATATTGATATCAACATACCTTCATATCAAAATACATGAGCAACCTTCTTCTTGGCAAGATAGGTTGATATCAATATTATGTTGATATGCCAGTGGTCACGGAGCCAAGGTTTGAGACGACACTCGAGGTCCGCGACGCCTGTCTGTGCCTTCATGTGCAGCGCGCGGCCAGGGCATTGGCACGGCGCTTTGACGACGCGTTGCGCCCGATCGGACTAACCAACGGGCAATTTTCGTTGATGATGTCTTTGAACCGTCCGGAACCACCACCCGACATGGGAGCGGTAGCGTCACTGCTCGGAATGGACAGGACGACTTTGACCGCCGCACTTAAACCGATGCAGCGCCGACGTCTTATTAAAGTCGCGGTTGACGCCGCGGACCGCCGCAGCCGCTCCATGACCCTGACGCCTCAGGGGCGCAGGTTGCTTGCCCGCGCCGTTCCTGTCTGGAGGAGAACTCACTTTGCAGTTGAGGTTCTACTTCCGGATCGCGATCCCGACCGCGTCCGGAAAAATCTCCGCGCACTATCAAGTTAAACGCCAAGGACGGTTCCATCCATACCCTGCCAACCGGGAATTGGGGAGCGTTTCCGAAGTTCCTGTGCAAAATTGACCATTTTTTCTGTGCGAATACCCTCATCCTGATTATGTAGCACTGGTCTTGCGCTCCAATTCGCGTCCGTGAGCCTCTCGCCGTGGCGGGCTACATATTGAGAACGCGCAGGCAGAAAGAACCATAATGCGTACTACGATTGCTGTTTGCTGTTTTTTGTTTGCATTCTCCCTGTTGGTTTTCTCCCCCGTTGCGTTCGCTCAAATCAGCGTGGGCGTGTCGGTGAATTTCGGCCCTCCGCCAATTCCTGTCTATGAGCAGCCCATCTGCCCCACCGACGGCTATCTATGGACACCCGGTTACTGGGCCTATGACGAGGGCGACGGCTACTACTGGGTGCCCGGTACGTGGTTCGAACCACCCCAGGTCGGCTTTCTCTGGACCCCGGGCTATTGGGGCTGGGGCGGCAATGCGTTCCTTTTCCACGAAGGATATTGGGGTTCGCAGGTCGGCTTCTATGGCGGCGTCAATTACGGTTTCGGCTACGGCGGTGATGGCTATCAGGGAGGGCGTTGGGAAGGAGGCCGATTCTCCTACAATACGTACGTAAATCACCTAAACACTACCGTTATTCACAATACCTATAACACAAGAGTCACGGTTGTCTCCGAAAGCCGGGTCAGTTTCAACGGCGGCAGCGGTGGAGTGACAGCGCGTCCGACAGCCAGGGAAGAGTCTTACGCCAACGAGCACCACGTCGGTCCGGTGGCCGCGCAGGCCCAACACGCTCAGGAGGCCCGCAGCAATCCCGAACTGCGCGCCTCCGCCAACCACGGTAAGCCGCCGGTCGCCGCCACTGCGAAGCCTGGCGATTTCAAAACAGGGGTCGTGGCGTCCAAAGAAGCAGGCGGCGAGTACAAGGCGCCTCCAGCGGACGCCCGAGGCAACGAGTCACGCCCGGCTGCCGAAAATCGTGCGGAAACTAATATGGAAGCTCGTTCCAACGCGAACAAGGAAGCCAGCGAGCTTCAGCCCCACAAAAGCACGCCTCCGAATACCGGGAACGCCGGAACCGACAAGAAATATCAACACCAGCAGGACCAGTTAGCTGCCCGGCAAACCCAAGATCATCAGAAACTCCAGCAGCAGCAGGCAAAAGAGCACCAACAAGCCACCAAGAAAAACTACAACGACACGCAGAAAGCGCAGATGGAGCAGCGCCACTCTCAGCAAACGCAACAGGTCGAGCAAAAACATGCCACCCAACAGGCGCAGATGCAGCAACGCCAGGCGCAGCGCCCGACCGCTTCGAAGGCGGAGAGCCGACCCTCTGCGGAAAAACCACGTTGATGGTCATGCAGTCTGATTTTCATCAATTACGCGATAAGTTCCGAAGAAGGATCACTTCTGCGGTTGCGGTGGTGTCTAATCTGTTCTCCTCCTTCGCGTCTCCGGCTAATCGCTTCCCCACTCCTCGCATGTGTCCATTCTGCGGATTAGTCACACCCAAGCAGGCAACCTGCCTAGAATGCGGGAAGGCCCTTGCTCCAATTCGGTAGCCCGGCAACGAACGCTGATTTTTTAGACCACCGGGTTCCCGGGGTGCATTGAGCCAGCGTAGGAGACCAAAGTGCTTTGGACTATTTTTGCGATACTTCTGATTTTGTGGCTTCTCGGCTTCAGTCTCCATGTGGCCGGAGGGCTGATTCACCTGCTGCTGGTTGTTGCGTTGGTAATACTGGTGATTAATCTGGTCAGTGGCCGCCGCGTCGTTTAAACGAGACGCGCTTCCGGGAAAATACGTCGCGCGATATCGCGTGGGAATTTATGGGAAGACCCGTGAATCGTGCAGATGCGTCACTCGTGTAGTACGATGCTCAGCAACGAACTGTGAACCTGCAGCCCACCTTCCGGGCCGCCAGAGTAGTCGACGAATCCCAGCTTCCGGAACCGGTTCATGAAAAAACTCACTCGAGACCGGGTCGTTCCAACCATTTCCGCTAAACTCTCCTGGCTGATCTTGGGGACGACGGTTTCAGGGACCCCATCTTTGCCGAAGCGGGCAAGCAGCAGCAAGATGCGAGCCAGTCGCTTTTCGCTGGAGTTGAATAACTGGTCCACCAGATCTTCTTCGTAACGCACATTCCTCGCCAGCAAGTAGGCAACAAACAACTCTGAAAATGCAGATTCGCGATGCAAAGCTTCCATCATCGCTCTCTTTTCGATCCGCTGGATTTCGCAATCGGTCATTGCCCATGCCGAGCCCATGCGGAGAGGCTGCCCAGCCAGAACTCCTTCTCCAAAAAAATTCCCCACGTCGAGCACGCCGAGGGTTGCTTCCCTGCCGGCGCTTGAGACGACGGTAAGTTTGACTTTGCCACCCTGGATGTAAAACACAGAGTCCGCGGCATCACCTTGGGCGAAAATTCCCCGCTTCTTGGTGAACGTGAGATTTTTTCTGCCCTCTCCGATGGTGGCGAGGAAGTGATTGGGATCGAATTTAGAAGCCTTCTTGCGTGCTGCTGGCGGGACGGACACTGCAAAACAGTGTAGTCTCGAAAATCTTTTTTTTATAGTCTCCCACTTCATCCCCGCACGCGAGATGGGAAACCGCCTCTCGTTCCTTGCTTTTCACAGATTCGGCCCCAGCTGAATCAAATAGCCATCTCCCTTATTGGCACTCGGATAACCATTGTGACCCCATCGACCACACATTGGGCGCGGCAATTGATCGAAAATCTGGCTTTCAACTTCGCGAATGCAGCCGTCATTGTGCAGTCCTTAATTTTGCTTTCATCTCCCAATTCTCTTTATTCACCGGGAGTTACACACCGCCGAGCCCGACGATATTGAGGAAGCACAAAACAATCGCCTTACGAATGGTCGTATAGCGGCCCTAAGCGGTTGGCGCCGTGCATATCCCACAGTGTTGCAGTCGCAAAACAACTTACGAATCTAGTGACTCTGCAATTGCAGGAGAACGATTTCAATGCTGCGTCCGCCCCTCTCATTCCTTGAGATATCACAAATCCACAAATCCAACGACTGTGTGTAAAGGAGCTTTATGAAACAAACATTTATCGTTCTAATGCTCTGTCTCGGAGCGGCCCTCTGTTCCGGACAGGAACTCTCGCAAGTCACTTCCTTCGCCTATGTTCTGCCGGACTTTCGCGGCGAGTTTCAGCAATGGGGATTCGCAATTGGAGCGAGCACAGAGTCTTACAGTCCGACTGGCCAGGCTAAGAAGTTCAAATCCTACTGCACCAAAAACTGCCTGCAGATTGAAACTGTCGCTGGAGTGACCGAACTGATCATGACCGACTCGCACGACTTTTGCTCCCTGGGAACTGGATTCTGTTCTTACTCAGGCACGTTCACCGGTTTCAATTCGCAGGTTGTGAACAAGGGAAACTTCTCTTACACCAGAATCAGCGGAGAACTCGTCGGAACGTTTACCGATGCTCAAGGGAACATTTCCAATAATGTTTCCGCGCTATACTCCGCAGAAACCTACCCGGCGAACAACGGTATTCTCGAAGTCGCACCCGGGAACCTGACCGTGATACTGCAACTCAACTAAATTTAAGAGTGAGAGGAGAGTGCTGGAAAAGGGCTCTTCCTTACATGTAGGCATTGGCTTAGTTTCGCTCATGCTGCCTTTGCAAAGGCTGTTGCGAACAGCATTTTTTACACGATCCACGTTCTTGGAGCATGCGCGAGGGCGAATGCTGACCATATTGAGAGTGCGTACCAATCTGGCGAATCTGGCTGGTTGTGAGATCAGGTGGTCGCCCGCGCGCGTGTGAGGTTCGAAGTCGGCTTTGAGGAGATTGCCACCGTTGCCAGCGATCTCCTCGAAGCCCCTTTCGGGGCTAGTGATCGATACCTGATAATGCGACTATACTTCCACTGAATTCGCGCGGGCTCGATTGAAGTAGTTGGCGATGCTCATTTCAACTTGATTGAGGTAGACGATGAACGGCAGATTACCTCCTTGGATTGGCCTGATCTTCCTGCTTCTTCCCGCCTTTGCCGCGGCGCAGGGCCCGGAGTATGACTTCATCATCTCCGGCGCGCACGTAGTCGACGGCACCGGCGCTCCGTGGGTTGAAGGCGACATTGCCATCGCCGGTGACCGAATTGTCGCCATCGGCGACCTAAGCACAGCGTCGGCTCAAAAACGCTTGGATGCGAAGGGCCTCGTCGTGTCGCCCGGATTTATCGATGTGCAGGGCCAATCGGAATTCAACGTCCTAGTCGACAATCGCGCGGCGAGCAAAATCACGCAAGGCGTGACCACCGAAATCACCGGCGAAGGCAGTTCGATCGCTCCCGTCAACGACCGCATGAAAAAGGAGTACGAAGAAGTCGCAAAAAAATATGGCGTGACCGAGGATTGGTCGACGCTCGACGAATACTTCAAGCATTTTGAACGGACAAAATCCGCCATCAACCTCGGCACCTTCGTTGGAGCGGGCGGCGTCCGCGATTATGTGATGGGAGCGGTCAATCGGCCCGCATCACCGGCGGAACTTGAGCAGATGCGTCAACTCGTCGCCCAGGCAATGCAGGACGGCGCTATGGGAATCAGCACAGCGCTTGAGTACGTTCCGGACACCTTCGCGTCTACGGATGAGATTGTGGAGTTAGCCAAAGTCGCCCGCCAGTATGGAGGCGTCTATTTCACTCATCAGCGATCGGAAACAGATGCCATCTTCACCTCATTGGACGAGGTCTTTGAGATTGCCCGGCGAGCCAACATTTCCACGACGATATGGCACCTTAAGACCGCGTACCACGAGAATTTTGGGAAGATGCCGGACGTGCTTCGCCGCATTCAGAATGCTCGCGCACAAGGCATCGATGTGGCGGCCAGCGTTTATCCCTACACGCGGGGCAGCAACGGACTGGTTGCTTCTTTCCCTCCCTGGGTTTCTGAAGGCGGAATCGAACAGATGATTGCCCGCTTCAAAGACCCGATACAACGGGAGCGCATCAAGAAAGAAATGGATCAGCCGAGCACTACCTGGGAAAATGAGTGGCTCGGTTCGGGTGGGGACGGCTCCGGCATCATGCTGATCGGCTTGGTGAATCCCGAACTCGCAAAATATGAAGGCATGACATTGCAGGAAATTGGCCGTCAGTGGAAGAAGGATCCCAAAGACGTGGCAATGGAAATCGTAATCGCGGATCACGGCCGCACCGCTCAGGTCATTTCCATCATGGATGAAGGAGACGTGCGATCAGCGGTTTCGAATTCCTTCGTAACCTACGGTTCAGACTCCGAAGCGCAGGCGGAAGACGGTCCTCTGAGCAAAACCAAAGCGCATCCGCGCGCATTCGGAACCTTCCCGCGCATCCTTGGAGGCTATGCTCGCGAGCAACAAATGATGAGCCTGGAAGAGGGGGTGCGCAAGATGACTTCGCTGGCAGCGAGCCGCGTAGGCTTGCTGGATCGCGGGATTCTGCGTCCAGGAGCATTTGCGGACATTGCGGTGTTCGATCCCGTGACCATCCGCGACGTCGCCACATATAGTGATCCCATGCATTACTCCGTGGGAATGCGATACGTCTTTGTGAACGGGCGTCCCGTGGTGTGGGACGGGGCGATTACCAATGAGCGCCCGGGCCGTCCCGTGCGAGGCCCCGGCTATCCGGCGAAACATCGTTAGCGACTAAAGGAACCTGCCGCTGACGCCTTGTCCGCCAATGATCGCCAAACTGGAAATAGCGCCTGCGCATAGATCGCAGATCGAAGTTCAAAGATCGAAGTTCGAAGATAAAAGTTCGAAGATCCGCTGAGATCCCCGTGCAACGTTTTCCCGTAAACTTAGGAGGCCGAGGGTGAATGCCTCGGCCCCCGCAAGTCGATTATCGGGCAGTGCGGCGGACCGCCTCAATTCGATTCGATGAACTCGATAT
>Ga0209006_10003620_pt1 | contig 14041 bp, 18 predicted proteins | sample JacPin_JW_Ref_O2_FD_188567 | JGI IMG/M metagenome (GOLD analysis project Ga0209006, IMG submission 188567) | Forest soil microbial communities from Algoma, Ontario, Canada - Jack Pine, Ontario site 1_JW_Ref_O2 (SPAdes) (version 2) | ecosystem: Environmental > Terrestrial > Soil > Boreal... | reverse complement strand
TGGTGGCCTTTTCACGGTAGTTGGCAAATGCGATTCCTGCTGCTTGCTGCGTATTGGCCAGTTGGCTATTTGGCTGTGACCGAAATTGGGCGGCGTTGGCACCACAGGATTGGTTCGATTTAGCGTCGGGAAATCCGCGCGGAAGAATTGAAACTGAGCCGGATCGGGCGGCTATCGCGAGTGACTTGACCGGCGCTATGGACGATGCGCGCGGCATCCGGAAGACCGAAAAATGTTACCTCGTGCCCGCGCGCCTGCATCTTGCGGCCCAAAGCCGTCATTGGATGTAAGTGCCCGGTTAACGGCATGCTGAGAAAGCCAATCTTCCTTGCTACAACTCCCGCAAGATTGTTGTTACATCTGGTGTTTGACCCTCACTGATACATCAACACTTCGTCCCGGTGATCTTTTTCAGATGTTCGCGTCGCGGCGTTGCCGTCGTTGTCATTCCTGGCGACGTTGCCTTGCGAGATGCTGTTGAACAACGCCTACGGCTGCACTTTGCTGACCCAATGCCAATGGTGCGTCCTTCCGACGACGAAATCTCAGAGTTAGCAAGAATTCTGAATGACCCGGACAAAACGACGATTTCTGGCGGAGCCGGCTGCGCCGGAGCTCACGAGGAATTGATCGCACTGGCGGGTACGCTGAAAGCTCCGATCGTGCACGCCTTGCGCGGCAAGGAGTTCGTCGAGTACGACAACCCTCGATGTTGGCATGACGGGGTTTTTGGGTTTCTCCTCCGGTTATCACGCGATGATGAATTGCGACACGCTGCTAATGCCAAGGACGGTGAAAAACTGCCCCGTGGTGCTAAGCCCCGGTCCCCCGAACCATCCGAACAGTTTTTGCGCGCCATGCGCTGCCAGAGTGAGTCCCACAATCAATCGCAGAAGCAGAAGCCCGACATTCATAAAATCGTCTCCCTAGTCAGCAGGCGACATGCTCTTATGGCGGCCTTGGGTGACCCAATCGGGTTACAATGTGCGGGTGCTAACGATCAAGAATAAAATAAAAAAGTCGTGGACTACGATCCTTCCTGCACAACTCGGAAAGAAGTCGTTTCTCAGCTCGCCACAACGGCTAAACGGGGCCTAGAACTCTCGCCAGAACCGGTTCACTCACAAATTAAAGACTCCCTGGGAAGCACGCTCGCCCTGCTGGCTACACTAGTGCTCTCAGTCGCAGTATATTTCGCCACAGCATCGAGTCCATCACTGATGGACGATGACGTCGACGCGACCCACGCCCTTGTCGCACGCGAAATGCTTCAAAGACACGATTACGTCGTGATGTACATGAATGGTGTCCGCTATCTGTTCAGGGCGCCGCTACACTTCTGGCTGGTTGCGGGCAGCTACCGCCTATTTGGCGAGAGCGAATTCACCACACGGCTGCCGTCGGCGTTGGCCGTGCTGGGTCTTGTGCTAATGATGTACGAATTTGGAAGCAGGTTCTTTTCGCAAAGGGCGGGATTTTATGCGGCTCTGATTGTCGCGACAAGCCCCGGCACGTTCATCTTCAGTAGGACCGTGATCTCCGAGCCGATTTATGCGTTTGAGTTTACCTGCGGATTCTATCTGTTTCTCCGCTCCTGGACTGGGACTCTCGATAAGCGCATCGGGTACTGGGGTGCTGCTGGGATATTTGCAGTTGCGGTGCTCACCAGGGGTTTGATTGGCGTCCTGTTTCCGCTAACGGCGATCGTCGGATTCATTTCTGTCACTAAGGGTTGGCGTCGCTGGCGCGAACTGCGTCTCGTTTCCAGTGCGCTTGTCTTCTTCACCATTGCCGTACCTTGGCACGTCATGGCTGAGTTGCGTGCTCCCGGCTTCTTATGGGCATATTTCATCAATGATCACCTGAACCGCGCTCTCGGAACGCGCTGGCCGCCGGATTACAGTGCCGTACCGCTTTGGCTTTGGTGGATCGCGCATGTTATCTGGCTCTTTCCATGGAGCTTTTTTGCGCCACTTGCAGTACGGGAGTTTTTGCTCTCAGCTGTGCGCGGCAGCAACGAAAGCGCGTCTTCACAAGCGAAACTGCTGCTGTTCGCTTGGGCCATCACGGTCTTTGTGTTTTTTTCCGTCGTGAGAGGCTCCAGAATGGAGTATTACAGTTTCGGCGCATGGCCGGCTATCGGGCTTCTGCTCGGCCAGTGTTTGGTGGAAGCCGAGCAAAGAAGAGATCGATGGCTGCCGTATATGCAGAACGCGATACTAGGGGTCGGAAGCGCTGTTTCAGTTTTACTCGGTTACTTGGCTTGGAAATCCTTCCAGGTACACCCTATTGGAGATATTTCTAACGCCCTCGAGGCACACCCCTCCGAGTATTACCGCTTTGCGATGGCCCACGCATTTGATTTGACGCTGCAAAGCTTCGCCTACCTGCGCGTACCTACATTTCTTTCGGCAGTTTCACTCGGAGCGATGTCGACAGCGGCATGGATATTTCGGAAGCGCGGACGTGACGTGGCTGTTATCATCGCCCTAGCTCTCGGAATGATTGCGGTCATTTTTTCGGCAGACCTCGCCTTCCGAACCTTTGAACCAGAACTGTCATCACATTCGCTGGCCGTGAAACTGAATAAGCTTCTCCGCAAGGGCGATCAGGTAGCTGTTTACGGGGATTTTACGGCGGCCTCAAGCCTGGCCTTCTACACGGGACAGCGGATATGGTTATACGACGCACCCTACAGTAGCCTGCAATACGGCTCACAGTATCCCGATGCTCCCAGGATTTTCCTCGGGGATGAGGATTTTCGGGCGTTTTGGCGCGACAGCGCGCGAGTATTCCTCGTTGTTCCGCGCGATCAAAGCCAAAGGGCCTTGGCGCGGCTGCCGGCTAGTTCAACATGGTTGGTTACAAAGATCGGGGGGAAGACGGTGTATTCAAACCAGCCACTCGCTACTCCCTAAATTAGCTATAGCTAGTCTCACCGGGAGCTACTTGCATTGTCGGCTGATCGACCTCGGCGTAGCTCAGCGCGACGCAACGCTCGTCGTGCGTCCCTTCTATCCTGGGGGTTTGAGAGTTTGAGATGCAAGGCGCCCTCTACCCTAAAGATGCTCCCAAACCATCAATTCCTAAAACGTACGACGTTCAGATGAAACCTATCTGTTGGCTGACCGCTCCAACGTTGTAACAGATAAGAAATCTATCATCCCACATATCGAAGAAGGCGACAGCGCAGTGGATCATAATACCGCCTTTCTAGTTACACGAACCAGTATCAAAAAGAGACTCCGAGAAGTCCGCCGGGGAAGTGACACGCATTTGACGTGGTTGTGACAAATGCGTTTTCGACTGCCGCTAGCGTTTCCTGTAGGCGCAATGCCCAGCGGGCCGCCGTCGCAGCTTGCATCGTAAAATAAGCGGGGGGACGCATTTCCTTTACCTCAAATTGACTGAAATAGGTCCACGGCACTGCGGGTCTGCGTGTATCACAGAAGAACTGTGGGCGGATCTATTTCAAAAATCCGTTCGCCATTTCATGTTGCATGATTGGCAAGACTTTCCGAGGGCGAAGCGCTCGGTAAGAGAAACGCGGAGACTAGACCGGTGGCCGACCTTCTCATTGCCGGGGGCGGGGTCGTCTCTCGCGACCATGCTCGGCCGCGAGAGCTTGGCAGTACACGTCTTTGAAAAAGCACGATTCTCGAGAGAAAAGCCATGTGGCGAAGGCCTCATGCTGTTTTGCAGCGTTTGGGTCCCAGTTCAGCGGTTGGTGGCTGCCCATTTTACTGGATTTCACTTCCAAGCACGGACACTGGCGAACGCAAAATTTATTGGGGGGTTGGAACAGCCCACCCCAGAGCAGGACGTCTGATGCTGTTGAAAGATCAGGTGCGGATTAGTTCGCAGGAGAAGTACACGCATGACGAGGAGGTGGGTGTTGGCCGTTCATCCCTCCGATGACACGCGAAGGCCGAATCGCTACTTCGAGTATGCCGATTCTGAACTCCCGGTCATTGTGGATCGGGACCCGGTCTGCCTCTATCTGGAAACCACCAACCGCTGCAACCTTCTCTGCGAAACTTGCCCGCGCACGTTTGAGGATCTTGAGCCACCCGCTGATTTGAGCTGGGATCTCTTCACCCAGATCATAGAGCAGTTTCCAAACATCGCGCGTGTGGTGCTTCACGGCGTCGGCGAACCCATGATGGTGCGCGACCTTCCGCGCATGATCCGCTATCTGAAGGACCGCGGCGCCTACGTTCTGTTTAACACCAACGGTACGCTTCTGACCCGCAGGAAGGGCCAAGAACTCGTTGACGCAGGGTTGGACGAGTTGCGCGTGTCGCTTGATGCCGCCGAGCCTTCAACATTCAAGATGGTGCGCGGCCTGGACATGTTCAAGCGCATCGTCGCTAATGTGCGCGAGTTTGTCGAGATGCAGCGGGAGATGAACTACGACAACCCGCGGGTTTCACTATGGCTCACAGGTCTGAAGGAAACGCTCGCCCAACTCCCTGCGTTCGTTCGGCTTGCCCACGACATTGGCGTGCCCGAAGTCTACTTACAGCGTTTGGTCTATTTTCCCGCTGGACAGGGGTTGGCACGCCCGCAGTCATCGTTGTTCGAACGAATTGACAAGGAGGAGAGCCGACTGATTCACGAAGCTGAAGCCTTGGCCCATACTCTCGGCCTGCGTTTCGACGCCTCTGGTGCGACTGAGCCTGGCGCCAGTCTGAAACAACAGAGCGCCGACCGGCCGTGGTCGCTCTGCCGTCGTCCCTGGACGCTCATGTATTTCACGGCCCACGGACGCGCTATCCCATGTTGCATCGCCCCCTTCTCGATGCGCGGGTACGACCGCTTCACCTTGGGTGACGCGACGCAACAGACCATGCGAGAAATCTGGAACGGCAACGACTATCAGCAGTTTCGCCGCGCCCTGCTGAGCGATAATCCGCCTAAACCTTGTGCGAATTGCGGACTCCGTTGGAGCCTTTGAGCACCTTGTCCCCGGCGACGCAAAGGTTATTTGGGAACTGATCGTCAAGGCAATCGACGCGGACAATGGCGAACTCACGAACCGCGTTGAGCGACTTACGGCTCATTTTTGCAACACCTCTTTTACTTACTCCGACCTTCTGTATATGTTTCCGCTGCCAACCTGAACCACCGTCTATCTATCCCGTCGGTATTGGTAGCCAACCATGATTGTGGATGAATTATCCGTTCCCGTTTCAGTGTGTTTGAATCCGCCCGTGGTCCAGCGTTAGGCTGTTTAGTGTAATCGCATAGTCCAAGACTCCGCGGACATCTCCCGCTGAAGATGTTACAAATTGAGAGCAGTTTATCTTTGTTCATCATTTGCTCCACAATTCACAGCTCGAACAATCGGCCCGATATCTTCCTCAAGGGTCCAAACGCGCACACCAAGAAGACAACAAGAGACAAAAATTCCACGCTTGTCCTCCCAAGAAAAATACCCCGTTAACTTTTAAACACTGTTCATTGTGATCGCGAAGAGGCAAACAGCGAGAGCAGCTATACTCCCTTCTTCCAGTCTGGATCACCGCCGTTCTTAAGACGGATGGTCACGGAACCGTCGGGGTTGGTTCGCTCGTGGCAAGCCCAGCGGATAGGCCGCCGCACACCCTTGACCTCAAGTTCCGCGCGCAGATTGATCTGCTGACTGTCCATGCGCTTGGGGAGGATGATCGAGGCCTGTCGCAATTTACCCGCGAACGGTTGGCCGGCATCAAGATTGCCTCCGACTTTGACCCGGCCGTCGGGAGTCTCGGCATAGATGCCCAGAATTCCCGGCACTCCCGCAACGCCATCGTTGACGATGCCCAGAATCAGTTCCATCGTGTCATAGCGTTTTCTCTGCCAGATGATGGACGGGCGCACGCGGTACCCGAGCCGTTGCTCCATGGCGCGGAGCGAATCCGGATACTTTTCGTAGTAGCGCCGGATGTTCTCGGCTTCAGTCCAGAGGCCAAAATAATTCGTTCCGATATCAAGCGCGTGAAAGCTCGCGCTCTCGCGATAGGGTCGATCGATCCGGCCGCCGACGCGAGGATAGTCGTCGTTGGGCAGGGCTTCGTCGTCTGGTCCAACAAACGCAAGCATCGAGCCGGATAACTTGCTGAGGCAAGCATTCTCCTCGGCCGCGAACTCAGGGAGCACATAGTGTCGATTCTCACCATCTTCCATCACGATCGCGACCCAGGGTGGACGATGACCGAGTTCTTCGATTTGGATCGGTTCATCCATTATGAGACTGTCGGAACGCAGCCAGCATCCTGCACGAACAGCGATATCCTGCACCTGACGGTTGCCTACGTTGCTAATGTCGGGCTGGGTGTTGACCGCCAGAGGCGTCGTCTTCCAGGCGTCGATCTGGAGCTGGGTCATATGAACAAAGGTCTTTTCGGCGGTCAGGTAGTCGGGGAACGGATTCGGCAGGTCGTTTGTGTGACCTTCTCCCCAAAACCCGTACATCATCAAGTCCATGTATTCCAACTGGGGATTGCCCTCGAATTTTGCAGCAAGCAACTCATTCAAGTCGGCAAAGGCTTTTTGAAATTCGGGGGAGTCGTAGCGCGGCTCGTAGAAATCAAAATCGCTGTGGTGCGCTTTCGATTTGTGGCCGATGTTGACGATGGGAACTTTGCCGTGAAGGAAGTCCGGCATCGAGAGTTTCTGCGGCTGGATATTTGGGCTGGAGAGCTGGATTCGGAAACCGACACCTAGATTGTGGCGCTTGGCGGCGTCGAATGTGGCTTCCCAAACAGGAGAAAGTTGGAGCTTTCCGGGACTGTTCTGCACATCTCGCCAGTCGCAACGGATGTACAAGACGTCGATGAATGGCAGAGATGCCATTCTTTCGACGCTCTGTTCCAACGTTTCTTTGCCACACTGCACGGTCAGGGTCGGACCGTTTTCCTCCCACGTGTAGCCGACCAAACCGGTGCCGAAATTTCGGACGTGATTGCGCGAAGGCTGCGTGGCGAAAATCGTGAACCAACCTTCATCCTGGGTGATGCCGAACGGGCCTTGGTCGAGGCGGTTGGTTACCGTCGGGCAGCCAAAGTCGTAGCCCTCCCATAGATGGTCGGGAACATCTGCCCACATCCGCCGACTCATGAGACTGCTCACTGCTCCCAGAACTGCTCCGGTCTTAACGAAGTCTCGCCTCCGCATGAATGTTTCTCCTCTCGATTGTTTCCGTACGTTCGGGATCGATGGGTGAGGCGAAATCCTCAGAACCGCAACTTCAGCGCGAAGGCTCGATTGCTTAACGGAACATTTCTTTTTATATCGTTTGGTTGTTTTTTGTCCAGTTCTGAAGAACAGCAGTCGCCGGAGGGTCCAAACAATTGGCGGTTGATCAGGTTGAAATAGGTCGGCACGGCGCCGGAAGTCCTACTTGGGCACTTCCGCGATCAACCGCAGCAGGCCAAATTTCTCTGGGGAGTGGAACGTATGACTCATCGTGGGTTGCCAGACAACTTCGGTCCGGTTCGGTGGCGGGCCTTGGCTGCGAAACAAATTGATTCGAAGCTTGTCGCCAACTGACGGAGCGTGGCTCTGCAAAGCCGAGAATGGGATGCGCATGGCTCCGTACCAAATTTTCGCGGTCGGATCGATGCGGGCAGCTACGGTGAAGCCAGAGTTCCATTTCCAGCCATCTTCGTGATGCGGCCTAGATAGGTCAATATCGAGATCGACCCACTCCCCTTGCGGCGAGATCTCGAACTCCTTATATCTGCGGATGTTTTGGAAATCGGAGCCAATGAAGACTTCGGCAACATCCCAATCCCAAAGCTGAAATGTTTCGCTTGAACTGTCAGGCGAAGGCTTGAGATTCAGCACTTCATAAGGACAAACGAATAAGAAGTACAGATTCTTCTCTGTCCAGCGCGAGAGGATCTCGGTACGGTAGCGCGGTTGGCTCTGGCCGTAAGGAGCTTTGTCGGTATAGACGGCTCGCGCTTCGCGCCAGAATGGGACGGTTGGGTCCGTACTTGGCGCCACGTCTTCTCGAGCTTTTGTACTTTCCATCACAGAGGGTTCGGCTGTCATGAGTGTCTGGGCTGCGATAAGAACGAGAACGCAAGCGATTACGCCATCGCGCATGCGCGTTTCCAGCGATCGAGGCATCAGACTTTCACTCTCAGCTGAGGAGCGGCATTCTCGAAATACACTTTGCGAGGAATCGTCTTCGGCATGCTTTTTGGCGCGAAGTCGTAAAGATTCAGAGACCGATGCTGCGTCTTCTGTGGTTCTTGATTGTTCTTGCCGAAACTACTGCCGGGCTGGGCGTGCGCCGTCCTGGTCGCTAGGCATGTCAGAAGCAAACGAACCATGATGCTTCCCTGACCGTCCGGACGAAAACAGACAGTGACCCAGACTGGAAAAAGGGAGTATAGGCACTCTCGCGGGAGTATTGGCACTCATGGTGAGAAGACGGCTTCGCCAGACGAAGCAGATCATTGATTGACCCCGCTGGCAAGCAATCCGCCGTCGACTACGATTGCCTGTCCCGTGACAAAACTGGCCGCGTCAGAAGCAAGAAATACCGTAGCCCCCACGAGTTCCTCGAGTTGACCGAAACGCGCCATTGGCGTACGTAGCAAGAACTCCTGCCCGCGGGCTGTACCATCGAGCAACGCCGCATTCAAAGCTGTGCGAAATACGCCTGGCACCAGGGCATTGACGCACACTCCGTGTCGAGCCCATTCGACGGCCACCGATTTGGTAAGAGACAGTACGCCTGCCTTGCTGGCGCCGTACGCCGCAACCTCGTAGAGACCGAGAAAGCAGGAAAGCGAACCTATGTTGATAATGCGACCGTACCTTTGCTCGATCATGTGCCGGCCGAAGACCTGCATGGCGCGCAACGTGCCGGTGAGGTTCGTTTCCAAAATCGCGCTCCATTCTGCCTCGCATAAGTCCAGAGTGGGAGTCCGCTTCGTTTGGCCAGCGCAGTTTACCAGGATCTGCACGCTGCCAAAGGTGCGGCAAACAGCATCAAGCAATGCCTTCAGATTTTCTTTGCTGGTCACGTCACAAGTGATCGGCAGCGACTTTCGGCCGAGTGCCACAATCTCCTGGGTGGCCGTACGAACCAGTTCGGAGCGGCGTCCGGTCGGAATCACATTTGCGCCAGCCGTTGCCAGCCCGCGTGCCAAGGTCAGTCCAATACCGCTGGTTCCGCCAATCACGACCGCCGTTTTGCGGGTGAGGTCTAAGAGAGGATGGCCCACTTTTTTCTCTGCGAGCAGCATGTTCGCACCTCAACTGACGGAATCTCAGATAGCTGTGACCACAGCCAGTGCCGGCCACTGCTCGCGGTCGACAGCATCTCTGACCGCATCGGCTGCAATCGCGGCATCTCATCAGAGGGAGACGCCCCTCTTCCAGGGAATGAAGTCGTCCGGCCCGCGCAACTCTGCCTTAGTTCGAAGCTGGCCGCTCGCAACCTCAACCAGCCGGTCCAGCCATGCGTCTCCCATCTCTTCGATCGTGCTCCCACCTGAGATGACAGCACCCGTGTCAATATCAATGATGTCTTGCATCCGTTGCGCTAGCGGCGAATTTGTTGAGATCTTGAGCACCGGCGCAATGGGGGTCCCGGTCTGCTCAAATACGAACATCGGCATGCTGAAATGCGGATTACGCCGGGCGATCTGTTCGTGGAGAATCTCAATTTGTGAATTCTGGCATCCCAGACTTAGAACAGTCGCTCCGGCAACATTCGGAGGATGGATGTACCCCGCAAAGCCCGCAAATATTATTGGCATCTTCACGCGTTCCGCCGCAACCACCCTGATGCATCAGAAACTTGATTCCATCAACATTCTCAAGAACCTTGGGACGGGTGGGCGAGTAGGACTCTGGTTCCAGCACGTGTATCTCGGTGGTTTTCGTTTTGCCTTCAGCATAAAGCCTAGCCAGTTCCGCTACCTGTTTCCGATAGATGTTCGGTTGGGCAAAACCCCGTCCCTCTTGGAAAGCAAGTTTTAACACGGCAATATTTCTGTTCTCACAGAAAACCAGCAGCCCCCCTGAACCAATAGTTTCGCGTGCCGCCGGTGTGAGGCCGAGTCACGCCGGCCGCATTTAACCGGGGCACTCACCCGGCTAATCAGTGTAATCTGTCCAGTCGCCAGCGGGCACCGAAACTTTGACTTTTAGGGTGCAAGACTAACTGTGCCATCAATCGCATCCCATTCTCGAGCCGCATCGGCGCGGCTTGTGGTCGTTCGAGTTCTTGTATAATTTCCCAACATTCACGGCGGGACGCGGTCGGGATAACTGGAGAAAGAAGCCAAGAAATGGTGTTAAGGGTTTTCAACGACAAGAGTTCGCTGGGAAAGGCAGCCGCCCAGAAGGCCGCAGCCGCGATCCGCGGCGCCATCCGGGACAGTGGCCAGGCACGCGTCATAGCCGCCACAGGCACGTCTCAGCTGGAGTTTCTCGCTGCTCTCACTGAGTCCACGGATGTCGATTGGGGACGAGTCGAACTGTTTCACCTCGATGAATATATCGGCCTGCCTGCAACGCATCCTGCAAGCTTTCGCAGGATACTTCTCGAGCGGTTAGTGAACAAAACCCGAATCGCGAAGTTTCATCCCCTCGACGGCGACGCGCGCGATGTTTCCGATGTCATCCGCCAGGTGGGCACGGCAGTGGCATCTGCGGCGGTGGACATCGCCTTTGTGGGTGTCGGGGAGAACGGCCATCTTGCCTTCAACGACCCGCCGGCAGACTTCGAAACCGAAGAGCCATACCTTGTCGTCAACCTTGACGACGCCTGCCGCCGGCAGCAGGTCGGAGAAGCCTGGTTCGGCGATATATCACAGGTGCCCAAGCAGGCAATCTCGATGTCGGTCCGGCAGATCCTGAAGGCGAAAGAGATTCTGGCGGTCGTGCCCGAGTCGCGAAAGGCACGGGCCGTGAAGGCCTGCTTCGAGGGCGAGATCAGTCCGATGGCGCCTGCCTCGATTCTGCGCACGCACGCCAACGCCAACGTGTATCTCGACAAGGAGTCCGCCGGTTTGCTCAGTTCGGCGTTAGAGTTCTCCGCATAGGATTGCGGGAGAAGACCGCGGAGTTGACTCACCCACAATTAATTCAGCACCGACATGGATACGGCCGAACAGTCCCCGTCACGCAGGGCACGCTCGATCCCCGCCCTACGCTGGTGGATCGGCGGACTGCTGTTTGCCTCCACCGTCATCAACTACATCGACCGCCAAACGCTCTCCTGGCTGGCTCCCTATCTCCAATCCCAGTACCACTGGACAAATAGCGACTATGCGAATCTCGCGATCGCTTTCCGCGTCGCGTACTCCATCGGGCAGACGGTTTTCGGCAAGCTCATGGATCGAATCGGCACGCGCCGAGGTCTCACACTTAGCGTCCTCGGGTACTCGATCGTCTCGGTGCTGACTTCGCTGGCGCGTGGGTTTTATGGCCTCGCTTCCTTCCGTTTCCTGCTGGGCGCCGGCGAATCTGCCAACTGGCCAGCTGCGACGAAAGCAGTCTCGGAATGGTTTCCGAAGCGTGAACGCGGCCTGGCAACGGCGCTCTTTGACAGCGGTTCCTCGATCGGAGCGGCGATTACCCCCTACCTCACCTATTCGATCTACTCGCGATGGGGATGGCGTCCCGCGTTCATGGTTCCCGGCGCCCTCGGTTTCCTCTGGCTCATCGTCTGGCGATGGCTTTATCATCCGCCAGAAAGCCACCCGCTCATCAGCGAGGCCGAACTCCGCATGATCGTGGCCGACAAGCGTGATGCGGATGCACGGCAGGAGGGCACGGCTCGTCCGCGCTGGCGCGACCTGCTGAAACTGCCGCAAACCTGGGGGACGATCATCGCGAGAAGCTTTACCGACCCGGTTTTCTTTTTCATCGCGGAGTGGTTCCCCATCTATCTGGTCGCGAAGGGAATTGAATTGAAAACCAGCCTCTTCGCGGTGTGGATACCGTTCCTCGCCGCCGACGCGGGCAGTTTTTTCGGCGGAGCAGTGTCGGGCTACCTGATCAAGCGAGGATGGTCGGTCGGTGCGGCACGCAAGGTCGTGATGATTTACGGAGCGATCGGAGTGACGCTGCTAATCCCTACTATCTTCACAACTAATCTCTATCTGATTTCCTTCCTCTTCGCATTTGCGACTTTTTCCTACGCCGGATTCACGATCATGGCAAACGTGTTGCCGTCCGATCTTTATCACAGCGAATCCGTGGCGTCGGTGAGCGGCCTGAGCGGCACCGGCGCAGGAATCGGAACCATCGTAGCCTTCAAGTTCATCGGTTATTTGTCCGACGCGCGGCGAGCCACCGGAACTCATTCCTTCGATCCGATCGTCATTGTCGCGGGCCTGGTTCCGTTCGTCGGAATGCTTCTCGTGTTGTTGCTGGTCCGCAATACACAGGCCACCAACCAGGGACTGGTGCGGCGAATTTGAGTGGTTCGAGTTTCTTTCGACAACGCCGTCTGCTTCAATCCACTGATTCTGCGGCTGCCGTGGCGGCTGGCTGGGGTTGACAGGCGCGGTTCTGCATTGCTCTTATCGCCGGCGAATTGTGCAACAGCCGTTGTGTAGTATTAACACAATTGTTTGTCTTTCCGAGAAGGCTGGGTGCGTTCGTAAATCGGAGGTCTCATGAAGCTGAAATTGGTCCTGTTTTCGTCTTGCGCCCTGCTGTTCTCTTCCCTGTCGTCGAGCGCACAGCAGGAGCGGGAAGAGCGGCTGTGGCTGACGACGCCCGACCGGGCTAACTTAGTAGCACCGCAGGCGAGTTTCCCCCATTTTTCCTCGGAAGGGGGTCAGTTGCCGGTGCTTACCGTGGACGATGTGCAACACTTCCAGACAATGGACGGCTTTGGCTTTGCGCTGACGGGAGGAAGTGCGCAGTTGCTGATGCGCATGGGCGCTGCGCAACGGACGGCTCTGCTGAAGGAGCTGTTTACGACAGGCGGCGATGGAATCGGAGTGAGCTACCTGCGGGTGAGCATCGGGGCCTCCGATATGAATGAGCGCGTGTACTCGTACGATGACCTGCCGACTGGCGAGACTGATGTGGAGATGGCGAAGTTCAGCCTCGGGCCGGACCGCGCGGATGTGATTCCGGTGCTGAAGGAGATTCTGGCGATTCGGCCGGGGATCAAGATCCTGGGATCGCCATGGTCTGCTCCGGCATGGATGAAGACGAACGACGATGTGAAGGGCGGCGAGCTCAAGCCGGAGTATTACGGCGCGTTCGCAAACTATTTCGTAAAGTACATCGAGGCGATGCGAGCAGAGGGGATCGCGATTGACGCGATCACGGTCGAGAATGAGCCTCTGAATCCGAAAAATACGCCCAGCATGGTGATGTTCGCGCAGGAACAAGGCACGTTTATTGCGAAAGACCTGGGGCCTGCCTTTGAGAAAGCCGGTATCCGGATGAAGATTCTGCTTTACGACCACAACCCAGATGTGCCCTCGTATCCGTTGTCGATTTTGGGCGAGCCGGCAGCGAGCAAATATGTGGATGGGACGGCGTTTCACCTGTACGGCGGCGACGCGAGCGTGCTGACGCAGGTGCATGATGCATATCCGAACAAGAACCTGTATATGACGGAACAGTCGGTGACGGCGAGGCGCGGCGAAGGGCCGCTTGGAATTGCCGAGCCGGTGAGGCGGGTGATGATTGGCGCGACGCGGAACTGGAGCCGCAACGTGCTGCTCTGGAATTTGGCGGCCAATCCGCAAAACGGGCCGCACACCAACAACGGGGGCTGCACCGGATGTTCCGGGGCGATCACGCTGGATGGCGATTCTGTAACAAAGAATGTTGCTTTTTATGTAGTCGAGCATTTTTCGCAGTTCGTGCCGCCGGGCTCGGTGCGGGTGGCTTCGAGCGAGATGGAACAGCTGGCCAGTGTCGCCTTTCTGACTCCGGAGGGCAAGGTGGTGCTGGTAGTTTCGAATACCGGAAATTTTGCGAAGCCCTTCGCGGTGAAGTACCACGGGAAGTTCTTCCAGACGGCGTTGCCCGCGGAGTCGGTGGGGACCTATGTCTGGTAGGC
>Ga0209006_10003619_pt1 | contig 14042 bp, 12 predicted proteins | sample JacPin_JW_Ref_O2_FD_188567 | JGI IMG/M metagenome (GOLD analysis project Ga0209006, IMG submission 188567) | Forest soil microbial communities from Algoma, Ontario, Canada - Jack Pine, Ontario site 1_JW_Ref_O2 (SPAdes) (version 2) | ecosystem: Environmental > Terrestrial > Soil > Boreal... | reverse complement strand
CACGCCACGCATGGCTTATGGCTACGTCGCAGCAGACGGTTCCTTCTTCATGGCAGGGTAGCTCTCTTGCCCTGGACGACTTCGCCTGGGACAACTTCGCCTGGGACGCTTGACCCGCGCACAGTTCGGCGGTAGCCTCGCGCTCAATATTGCCGCCTTTCGCCTTGGCTACCCAGGAGGTTGCACATGGTTCCTCTCACCGCTTTGTGGCTCCCGATCCTGCTCTCGGCTGTGATCGTGTTCATCGCCAGCTCCATCATGCATACCGTGTTGCCCTATCACCAAGGCGATTACCGGCAGCTGCCCGATGAGGACAAGCTTCGGGCCGTTCTCGGAGCTGCCGGCTTGACGCGTGGGCTTTATATTTTTCCATTCGGCACGCACAAGGATATGAAGACGCCCGCCATGCAGGAAAAATATAAGCAAGGACCTGTCGGCATGATGACCGTTTTTCCCGTTGGACTGCCCGTTATGCCGAAGTTCCTCGCGCAATGGTTCGGCTATTGTCTTATCGTCGCTTTCTTTGTTGGCTACCTCGCAGGACACACGGTTGCGCCGGGCGCGAACTATCTTGCTGTATTTCGCGTGGCGGGAACTGCCGCTTTCATGGCCTACGGGCTTGGGCAGGTCAGCAACGCTATATGGAAGGGGCAAACCTGGGGCATGACCACAAAGGAAGCCGTGGATGGCCTCGTATACGGCCTGCTGACGGCAGGAACCTTTGGCTGGCTCTGGCCCCGCTAATCTGCACCTCTCAGCCTGGGCCACGCCCCAACTCATGCCGCACAAATCCGTGAGCAGCCCTTCCGCCTGTTTGTCGCGTAAAAGCACGGCAATTAACCCTGTCGGGCAACGAAATTGACCCAAACTGCTTCTGCACATAACATGACAAAGGCCCACTGAAAGGCGCCAGTCTGAGGCCGGGCTCTGTAAATCCGCAAATAGGACACTAATGAACACCAAGCGGCATGGGATTGCGCAGCGCGCCTCGGTACTGGCCATTTTCCTTTTTGGGCTCCTGGTGGGTTTCGAACTGGCGTGGCCGCTAAAGGCGGCCGCGCAGAGCACTGATGAAATCATCGCCAAGGTACTGGCTGCGCGCGGCGGGCTGGAAAAAGCCAAGGCTGTGCAGTCGGAGCGCATCACCGGCACAATTTATTTCACTGCAGAGATGTACGGGCCGTTCCTGGCGGAGTTCAAGCGGCCAGGGAAGATGCACAACGAAGTGAGCATCCAAAACAGAACCGTGGTGCGTTCCTTCAATGGCAAAGATGCGGGGTGGGTGACCAACCCTTTTGCCGGGAAGGACACGCCTGAGGCGATGTCCGCAGACGAAGTGAAGGACGCCGTCAATGAGGCGGATTTCGACGGCCCGCTGGTGGATGCCAAAGTCAAGGGAAACACGATCGAACTGGGGGGCACGGAAAAAGTAGAAGGGCGGGACGCGTACATACTGAAGGTGACGCACAAGGATGGCCAAGTGTCATCCTACTCGTTCGACACAAAGACCTATTTGCTGGTCAAGTGGAGCGGGGCTGACAGCGTCAACGGGGAGACCGTCACGCGGGAGACCTATTTTCACGATTACCGGGACGTCGGAGGGCTGAAATTTGCCTTTGAGCTAGTTTCGAATACGCCGGCAGCGGACGTTACACAGAGAATTGTGGTGGACAAGATCGAACTTGACCCGCAGATCGATGATGCGCGTTTTGGGAAACCCCTGACCGCTCCGGCGGCGCCTGCCGCCTCTTCCACGGCTGATCCGCCGGGCAAGCGTTAGTCCTGGTGACGATTCAACCGGAAGTCCATGTTCGGCCCTAAAAGGCTCGGGCTGACAGGAACTCCTCTTCGGGCTGGCCTGGTTTTCCGTCTTGTTCTCGGTTGGGCAAGCGCGGCCGGCAGTTCGACCAGTCGGTCGCCGATTTTTTCGGCGAGCTGTTATCGCGTCCGAAGGTCCCTGCGTTATTCTCGGAGCATGGCGAATGCATTCAACAACGGGAAATCCGAGGAGAGCTCGGGGCTTTGCGCGGATTGTGTCCATTCGCGCTCTGTCGAATCCAGCCGCGGGTCCGTCTTTCTGCTATGCGAGCTGTCCCGCAGCGATCCCCGATTCACCAAATACCCGCGGCTGCCGGTGCTTTCTTGCCCCGGATACCAGAGAATACGGGAGCAGGTTGATGGCCCGTAAAATTGCCCTTTTTCTTATTTACGCCTGCTGGATTTGCCGAACAGCGCACACTGAGATTTTGAAGGATAGTCAAGTCACCCGGCGAAGGGTTCCGGGGCTCGTGGCGCGACGCTTCTGAATTCCAGAAGCCGCAAAAAAAACGCAGGGCGCCCAGCCGGATGCCTTCCGATGAAAATGGTCCGATTCTATTGCTGAGGCTGCTGTGCTTGCGATGGAACCGGCGCGTTGGCCGGTGACTTGGTGGAGACCGGTGTCGCGCTCGCTGAGCCGGTGGCGTCCAACTCGGACGACTTGTATTTTGGCGCGCTGATGTATCCGTGAACAGTGTCTTTGTCGATGCGGTTCACGATGATCTGCACGGGCTGGGAATCGTTCTCGGCGTGAATCCAGATGGGCTCGTACAGGTTTACCTTTCTCTTCTGAAGCTCATTGTCGTCGACGATCATCGCCACGTCGTAGCTCTTGTGCTTGGTATCCGCTTTACGCAGGGAAAGCGTGAGTGGGCCGACGCGCTGGAACTGCTTTGACTTGGAGAGGTCAAATTCAAAATAGCTGCGTTCGCCACGCTTCTCGAGAGCCACCAGTTCGTCGTGCGTCTTGGCGATCGAACCGTTCAGGTCATCGCGAGTGGAGTTAATCGTTCCTTCGAGATCGGAGCGGTTTTTCGCGACCTCGTCTTGCGTCTCTTTCAACTGTTTCTGCTGCTCGGCCAACTGAGACTGGAGCTGCACGTATTTTTTGTCGACAACCGGGGCGCGACGCTTGGCGACGTGCCGCTTCGCGGGTGCGGACTTGGCGGATGTGGCCGGCGTCGATGTGGAAGCTGACTCCGGGGTTTTCGCGTCGCTATCCACCGGGGGTTCGGAGACGCTCGCGTCGGGAGGCGTTAGGGATGCCGCCGGGGCCTGGGGCGAGGTTTGCGCTGTGGTCATATCGTTTAGCTTCGCGGTCACGGCGTTGAGTTGCCCCTGCATCTGGATCACGGCTGCATTGGCCGTTGCCGTTTGGGCAGTCAGTTGACGAACCAGCGATTGTTGGTGAAGGCCGTAAGCGAAAGTCACCGCTGCGATTCCAAGCAGCGCAACGACGGCTGTCACCAGCCAGCGGTTTGCGTCGGCCCGCGCGGTCGCCAAACCATTCTGATTGTGGCTGTTCGATTCTTGATATTCGTCCATGACGGCGCTCTCCAATCTCCTACATCTTCCAGGCCCTGGTCCGCTGACCTCGGCGGCAAGCCCGAGCCGGGCGGCCGCCACGCGCTCGGGCGAAAAATCACAAAGCGTGGTCCCGGAGACAAACGTCTCCGTTTGTTTTACGAGCACGCAAAGGGCCGGATAGGCTTAGGCACGACATGAGTTAAAGTGTTTATATTCATGGGGTAAGAAACAGCGTGCCGGCGTCCCGGAATATCTCGCGGTACTAGTCCTAGAAAATTCTCCAGACCGAACGAAGGAACTAGGCGGTCCGCATTTTTCAAGGCCAGAGTGACCAATCGCGACTCGGAGATCATCGGCGGCAGCTCTCGGGCTGAGAAGCAACCGGCGCAACTTGCTCGCTGAACTGACCCCTAGGGCGGAGCCAAGATGGGCGGCTGCGAAATCAGGAAGCGAGATTGCCGTGAAGCAAGGGCGTGTGCTAGCATCCGCCCGGTTGGGGAACGGACCAGGGGTAGATGGTAGTCCGGCGCTTTAGGCTAGAGAGCACCGGCATCGGGGCCACGCTCTCCTTCAACTTTCTGAATCGCACACCCAGGCGCAGGCCCGCGCCTGAATTCTTCGGGACGGACCTCACCTGGTGGCGCCGGCATCGCCGGGGCCACGCAAAGGGAGGTCTATATGAAGAGCTATCTCACCAAGGACATACGAAACGTTGGCATTGTCGGCCACGGCGGCACCGGCAAAACGCAACTGGTGTCGTCGTTGCTCTTCACCGCGGGGATGACCACGCGCTGGGGAAAAATTGCGGAAGGCAGCACAACGACCGACTGGGACGAAGAGGAAATCGCCAGAAAAATCTCGATTCAGACCGGCCTCGCTTATGCCGAATGGCCCACTTCCGGCGGGCACCCGGGAGGCTCCGAAAAAGTCAAAATAAATTTCATCGATCTCCCCGGTTACTCGACCTTCATCACGGAAACAAAAGCTTCGCTGATCGCCGCGGACGCGGCGCTGATCGCGGTGGATGCGCATGTCGGCGCGCAAGTGACTACGGAAAAAGTTTGGGATTATTGCACGGAATACGACATTCCCAGGGCGTTTGTGCTGACCTGGATGGACCGGGAGCTGGCTAGCTTTGAACGCTCGATGGCATCGCTCGAACAGCTTTTCGGACGCAACGTTGTTGCGCTGCAGCTTCCTGTTGGCTCTGAAAAGGGCTTCCGTGGCGTGATCGATCTGGTGGCCATGAAAGCGCACATGTACAAGCCGGATGGAGATGGGAAGCCATCGATAGAAGAGATCCCGGCGGCGCTTGCCGATGAAGCCAAGGAAGCGCACGAGAAGCTTGTTGAAATGGTGGCGGAAGGGGACGACGAATTGATGGAAGAGTTTTTCCGGGAAGGCACGATTCCGATTGCGGATTTGATTCCGGGCGTCCGGAAGGCGATTGTCGCGGAAAAAATCTTTCCCGTGCTGCTTGCTTCGGGGTTTCGCAATGTCGGAACCGCGAGCCTGCTGACATTTCTGGCCGACGCCTTTCCCCATCCCGATGAGCACGCCCAGGTGGGCTTCACGGAGCCAAACGGCAAGGGCGAGCGCGTGGAGCGCAAATACGACGACGGTCAACCACTCTCACTTTTCGTGCTTAAGACGCTGGCGGATCCTTTCGCCGGGCGCATCAATTATTTCAAGGTGAAAAGCGGAGTCCTTAAAAACGATGCCACGCTGACGAATTACAACCGGGGCACGCTGGAGCGCTTCCAGCACACGCAAGTTGTGCAGGGCAAACAGCTCAGCGAAGTCGCGGAACTGCACGCAGGCGACATCGGCGCGATCGCCAAACTTAAAGAGACCACGACTGGCGAAACACTGGGCGATAAAGCCGCACCCATCTACTACCGGCCCGCGCAACTTCCCGAACCCTCCATTACCTTTGCGATCGAACCAAAAACGCGTGCCGACGAAGACAAGATCGGCATTTCCATCCACAAGATTATCGAGGAAGACCCCGCCCTGCACTTCATGCGCGACCCGCAAACCAAGGAATTCCTGCTCGCCGGATCCGGGCAGCAGCACATCGAGGTGGTGGTCGCCAAGTTGCACAAGCGCTACCACGTAGATCTCACGCTGAAGCCCCCCAAAGTGGCGTACCGCGAAACCATCCGGGGCAAAGCCGACGCCGAGGGCAAGCACAAGAAACAGTCTGGCGGACACGGCCAATTCGGCGTGTGCCGCATCAAGATGGAGCCGATTGAACGCGGCAAGGGCGTCGAGTTCGTCGATGATGTCTTTGGCGGCGCGATTCCGAGGAACTGGATTCCTTCCGTGGAGAAGGGGATTCGCGACGCGGCTGCGCGTGGTTATCTGGCCGGTTTTCCGGTGGTGGATTTCCGCGCTGTACTCTATGACGGCAAGTACCACGACGTGGATTCCTCGGACATGGCTTTCAAGATTGCCGGCTCGCTGGCCTTCAAGGAAGCCATGAAGATGGCCAAACCTGCTCTGCTGGAGCCGGTGATGCACGTCGAGGTTTATGCACCGGACCAATACTCCGGCGACCTTATGGGCGATCTCAGCTCGCGGCGCGGGCGCATCGCGGGAAGCGAAGCGCGCGGGCACAACGTGATCATCAAAGCGCAGGTACCGTTTGCCGAGATGCTAAGTTATGCCAACGACCTCATTTCCAAAACGCAAGGACGAGCGACGTATACCATGGAGTTCTCCCACTACGATTATGTGCCGAACGAGCTGGCGCAAAAAGTGATCGATGCGCACAAGGCCGCGCACGGCGAACAACCAGTTGAAGAAGAAGCATGAGTCGCAGTTGGAGGTCGCTTACCGCTGGTACATTCGCGAGCGATAACAAATTACGCGAAGCGCGGTAGAAACATGCCTGTGCGCCTGACGTGGCCTTCAAAGGTCTCCCCAAATTCGCGAGCGAGCCAGGCATCTTCTCTTCGAGCCTTTAGATACAAGGAGCGATCCTGTATAAATCGGATGACGCACGGCACGATATGAGCCGGTGCAGATCAAATCGTACCCTTCGCGGATGCTGACGACGGCGCTCCAGTTTCGGACGAGGTGCCATCTCGCCCAGATAGCGAACGCCACCCCGGCAACTGCGAGGACGAGCCCGAAGAGATTTAGCGGGCCGCTCTGCGCCACGAATCGCAGGCCAAGCCAGCCGTAACTCAAGTCCGATCGAGACAGCAGTAAAAATGCAATCATCACGGGCACGAGGTGCTGCAAGCGCTCGCTGAAGTGCTCTTCCTTCTTGGTGGGTTTTTGACGGAGAGCAGACACCGCCCAGTACACGGCAAGAACGATCCAGCAGCAGCCGACCATCTGGAGCGCCTTCGTGGAATCTAAAGCAGCGACACTCCACACAACGGCGAACAGGAATTGGATGGCGCGGATCGACGTTAAGAGCAAACCAGCATTCACGAGAAACCTCCTTCCGACGACTTGTTACGGCTCCACGATGCGATTCTTGCCTTTCTTCTTTGCGCGGCCTGGCGTTTGAGCGCGGTAATCCACTTGCGTTCTGCGCGGACCTGCGAAAGATAAAAACGCAAAACGGAGTAACCCCAGGCGTCGGCGTTCATGGCCGCCATGTCGGTGTAGATGGTCTCGAGGCGGGCCTGGCGCCGGGCGAGAAAGCGGTCGCGCTGCTCGAGGATGCCTTCTCGCGCGTCTCGATCGAGCACGGAGAACAGGCCCACGCGGACGCGAAACTCATCTTCGGATGACGCCTCTTTTTCGGTAAAACGAGAAAGCCGCTGGAGCAGGTCGAGTTTCCTTTGGCGGTAAGCGCGTACAGATCGCGCTTTTGGCCGCACCGGCCGTCGGTGGTGCGCTTCGCGACCCAGGAGTTTTCCACGAATCGGCGGAGCAGGGGATAGACCAGGTTGTTATGCAGGTTGTTATGCATGCCGCCGCGGCCCAACAAGAGGGCCGCGAGCTTTTTTGAGCGCGCAGCCGTGCTGCGGGCCGGCCATCAGAGCGCCGAGCACTATGAGGTCGTTTATAAACATAGTCAGTAATGTACTAATGGGGTTAAAAGTCAAAAGCGACCGGGACACCAATTTGGTGCTTGCCGGGAGGACGAACGGCTTCAAAATGGACGCTCTATGAAAAATACAAATGCTCACAAGTACGGCCCACAAACACTGGCAATCCATGGAGGTGAACCGGCGCGCCACGGTGTGGGCGCGCCCGTGGGTACTCCGATTTGCCGCACTTCGACCTTCACCTTTTCGTCCACGGCAGAGATGAAACTTTGGGCCGCGGGTAAGAGCAAAGCATATATCTACTCGCGTTATGGCAATCCCACGCTGAGCGTGGCCGAAGAAAAAATCGCCGCCCTCGAGGGCGCCGAAGCTGCCGTGGCGACAGCCTCGGGCATGGCCGCGATATCTTCCGCCCTGCTTGGCGTGCTGAAGTGCGGCGACGAACTTATCTCGACGGCGCAGGTCTATGGCGGTAGTTACCGGTTGATGCGCGACGTTTTTCCGGACATGGGGATCCGGGTGCATCAGGTGGGAACGGATCTCGTGGGGCTAGAAGAGCTGGCTTCGCCACGGACGAAATGCCTGTATGTTGAAACGCCGACGAATCCTACCTTGCGACTCGTCGATTTAGACAAAGCGATGGCCTTCGCAAAAAAACACAAACTGATTTCGATCATCGACAACACCTTCGCCACTCCGGTACTGCAAAACCCGCTAGCGATGGGCTTTGACATCGTCGTGCACAGCGCCACAAAAGCTCTGGCGGGGCACTCCGACGTGATTGCCGGCGTGGCGGTGGGCAACAAGCACCGGATGGAGCGTGTTCGCCACATGGTCATCCATCTCGGAGGCTCGATGGATCCTGAGGCGGCTTACCTGTTGATTCGCGGAATCAAGACTCTCGGAGTGCGCGTCCGGCGGCAGTGCGAGAATGCCATGGTTGTTGCCAAGTTTCTGGCCAAACATCCGAAGATCGCGCGTGTACACTACCCCGGGCTAGCTTCCCATCCTGATCACCAGCTCGCAAAAAAACAGATGCGCGGATTTGGCACGATGCTGGCGTTTGATTTAAAGGGCGGCTTGCCCGCCGCGCGGCGCTTCTGTGACCGCGTGCAGTTGTTTCTGCTGGCCGCGAGCCTCGGTGGCGTCGAGTCGTTGGTCATTCTTCCCATCTACAGCTCGCATTACAACATGAGCGCTGAGGAACTAAAACGCGCGCAAGTAAGCCCCGGCACGGTGCGAGTTTCCGTTGGACTTGAAGATGCCGAGGACCTGGTCCGAGACTTGAAGCAGGCTCTGGCCTAGCGCGCTCGAGGCTGGAGGAAGGAAGCGACTATCCCCGTCAGCCGAGGGCTTGGCGTAACGTTTGCGTCCTTCGAAGGAGCACACAGACAGAAATCTCTGCCACCTAAAACAAACGGACGGCACGCCGAAGCGCACCGCCCGTTCTGTATTTTTGTGAAGTGGAATTAGAGGGGTTGGACGTTCGAGGCCTGCAGACCCTTGGGACCCTTGGTCACTTCGAATTCAACCGCTTGGCCATCGTTCAACGACTTGTAGCCATCAGCCACGATCGCGGAGAAATGGACGAATACGTCCTCACCGCTCTGGCGCTGGATGAACCCGAAGCCCTTGCTGGCATTGAACCACTTCACTGTTCCTTGTTCTTTACTCACTGCTGTACTCTTTTCTGTCGGCTGGCTTGCAACCGAGCATTACTAAATTGAGCTATTTGGTGCCTCGAAATCCGAACCCCTCTTAAGAGTTACGGCTGCCTTCAGACCTAAAAAAAGGCCGCAAGTTTGACCTTGCGACCGCTTTACACATCCAAAGGCGATACAAGAGCAACAAACGCAAAAACAGATTAACACAGATGGTTCTGCGTGCCAAGTGGTTTTTTGACTTTTTTATTTCCCTTGTTGACGCCCTGTTCCATGCTTCTACCCAACTGGTGCAAGGGCGGGAACAAGGGCTTGTGGCTCGCCGCATACGGCAAACCGCCCAGTCCAGCTTCGAACCGCCGTAGAGTGCTGAAGCAGGCGAGCCAGCTTCGCAGTGCCGCGCGCGCTTTCCTTGGCGGCGTGACTTTAGAGGCTCTACCGCGCGATGGATGCGCTGTTTCCGGATTGACCGTAAGGCGCTGTCGAGTTCACCAGTCCGGCGAATTGTGGCGCACGAAGACGGGGCCTCACGGCAACTCCGGCGAGCCTCCTGTCGAGACGGAGAAACTCGGTCCACCTCTAGCTTGGCGTGCCGGCGGTTTGCAGCACTTTGGCCAGTATGTCGAGACAGCCGTTCCAGCCGCGGTCGTGTTCGTCGAGCAGCCTGCTCGAGCCGAAGGCGGCGTGCGTCAGAACAAGTTCCGTGCAATTTCCGCGCGCGAAAAATTCGACGGTGACTATCGTATCCGGACTCTCCGGGTGCAATTCCGTGCGCGAACCATCCGGCTCTGCCTTGCTCCAGGCCCAGCCAAACACGATTTTTTCAGGAGGTTTTACCTCGAGGTACACGCCTTGTCCCCAGTAGGTCTCGCCTTTGCCGGGATCGCGCACTTCCATGAGGTAGCGGCCGCCGGTGCGGATCTCCTGCACGTGATGAATCACTACGTGCGAGGCCGCGTCCTTGCACATCCACTGCTCTAGCTGTTCGCGCTCGGCCCACGCGGCGAAGACTTTTTCGCGAGGCGCCGCGAACGTTCGGCGGATTTGGAGCGTGAAGCCCTGGTTCGTTTGGCCTTGCTTTGCGCTTGGCATGTTTCATTCTCCTTGCCGGCGGCGGTTTCCAGATACTTCGCCAGGGCATCGAATTGCGATTCCCAGAACGAGCGGTATTGCTCGATCCAGGCGGCCGCGTTCTTCATGGGCTCTGCGGCCAGCCGGCAGCGGTGCACGCGGCCGTTGATCTCGCGCTCCAGGAGGCCAGCGGACTCCAGTATGCGCACATGCTTCGAGATGGCTGGCAGAGAAACACGGAAGGGTTTGGCAAGCTCGGTGACCATGGCCTCGCCCTGTCGGAGGCGGGCCAGGATGGCGCGGCGGGTGGGGTCGGCGAGGGCCCCGAAGGTGGCATCCAGGGGTGCGGTGGAATAGTTAACCATTCGGTTTAATATTAGACGGCCGAGATGGCTTGTCAAGATGTTTTTCGCGAAGCCTGCCTGTCGCCATTCCTGAGGTAGTGCATCGCGACCTAAGAAAATGCCGCTCGTCTATTCAGGTTTATCTTTGAGGTCCAGCGCGATTTTCAGAATCTCTGTGGACAAAGCCGTGGCGTCGACGTCGTCCATGTTGGCCAGCACAACGATTCCGGCGCTCCGCTCCGGCACCAGGATTATCGATGTGCTGGTGCCCTGCTGGCTGCCGGAGTGCGACACGAGCGACAAGCCGAATTTCTTGGCATTGCCCCAGCCCAGCGCGTAGCCGTTCTCTGAACCATCGGCGGCCTTCTGGGGAGTCCACATTTGTTCGCGCGTGGCCGGCTTGAGGAGCTTGTTGGCCATAATGGCGATTTCAAACCGCGCCATATCGTCCACGGAGGAGATCAGTCCGCCACCGGGAATCTTGTAACTGGAGTCCAGAACGCCCGCGTTCTGCACGACTCCGGACTTGTCCTGGTGATACCAGCGCGAGCGGTGGGGAACAATCTTAAAGAAGTTGTCAGCTTGCGTCTCTGCCATGCCCGCAGGCGCGAAGACATTTTCTTTGACGTAGTCCACGTATTTCTCGGAAGCGGCGCCTTCGAGCACGCAGCCGAGAACCGTGTACCCGTAGGTCGAGTAGTGAAATTTCGCGCCGGGCTTGGCGACCAGCGGATCGTCGGCAAAGACTTGCAGCGATTCCTCCATGCTCGCGAAATGCTTCGCACTGTCTCCCGGAATATCGCCTTTGCCGTCCGGGTTGTAATGCCGGATACCTCCGAGGTGACCGAGCAGCTCGCGCGTGGTGATGGGCCAGTCCTTTTTGGGAAAAGCCCGGCAATACTTCTGCACCTCGACATCGAGATCCAGCTTTCCGCGCTCTGAAAGCTGCAGGATCGCGGTAGCGGTGATGGGCTTGGAAATAGAACCGAGCCGGAACAGAGTTGCAGATGTCGCCGGCACAAAGTTTTCGAGGTCGGCCATTCCGAAGCCTCGGGACCAGGCCAGCGCTCCGTTCTCGACGACGGCCACAGAAATTCCCGGCACGCCTCCTATGGTCATGAAACTCGATACGGCTCGTTCGACCTGCGCGCGCTTGTCGGCCGAAAAACCCTTGCTCTGGGCTCGGAGGGACGAAGGGCCAAAGAGAAAGCCGAACAGCACGAGTGCGATCGAGCAGGTGGTCGGGCCTATTTTCGGCGAACAGGTGACGGGAATCGGTTTCACGGGAAACACCTCGCGGGAGAGTTTATCCCGGAGCTGGCCTCGACGGGAACAAACACGGCATGCCGCGTGGCTTCCGGTCGTGTATTGAGTAGGTCAACCCCACCCTGCCGGAAAGCGTTGACCTGGACTGTAACAGCTCCTTAACATAAGGAGATGTTCCCGAAGCTCCAGACTGGGCTGTACGCAACGATCTTGGCGGCACTCACGTTCACCGCAATCGGTTGTGAGGATGCGGCGAAACACGGAATGCAGGCGCACGTTCCCGCGCTGACCCCGGCCCATGCTGCGACAGCTCAAGTTCCTGTCAATCTCGGAGAGCTTCCTTTGCGAAAGCTTTCGCCGGAGTGGCTAGCCGCCCTGGCGCCGCGAGTTCCCGGACCCAAGGAATACTTGATCGCCCAAGTAGAAGCCAAATTTGCGTCCGGCGAGCAGAACTACAAGGCCGGACATCTGGAAGCCGCACGGCACGATTTTGACGATGCCGTGGACTGGCTGCTCACCAGCGGCTATGACCCCAACAGCGATCCGAAGCTCAGCGAACTGTTCCACCGCGTCGTGGATACCGTCTATAGCTACGAGTTGCAGGCTTTCCGCGCCGGGGACGGCTTTCAGGAGGCTCCAGCGGTGCCCGCTCCCATCGATGAAGTAGCGGAGATGACGTTTCCCGTCGATCCGCGACTGAAAGAACGCGCCGAGCAAGCCGCCAAGAACATTTCGCACGACCTGCCGCTCACCGTGAACGACGAAGTGCTTTCCTTCCTCAATTTTTTCCAGACGCCGCGAGGCCGCGCCATCGTCGAGACCGGGCTGCGGCGCTCCGGCCGTTATCGTGAAATGATCGCGCGGGTCCTGCATGAAGAAGGTGTTCCGCAGGACTTAATCTATCTGGCGCAAGCGGAAAGCGCGTTCCAGCCACTGGCACTTTCGCGGGCCGGCGCGCGGGGAATCTGGCAGTTCGTAGCGTACCGCGGCATGGAATATGGCTTGCGGCACACCTGGTGGATCGACGAGCGGCAGGATCCGGAAAAAGCCACGCGCGCAGCTGCCCAGCATTTGCGCGATCTTTACGGGCAATTTGGCGATTGGTATCTGGCGATGGCCGCGTACAACTGCGGTCCGGGAAACGTGCAAAAGGGCATCGAACGCACCGGCTACGCGGATTTCTGGGAACTCTACAAACGGAACGTGCTTCCGCGCGAAACGAAAAACTACGTGCCCATTATTCTGGCACTCACGCTGATCGCCAAGGACGCCGCGCACTACGGCATACAAGTTGATCCGGAACAGCCGGTACCGACGGACGTGGTACAGCCCGGCCGGGCCATCGATCTGCGGCTGGTCGCCGAAACCATCGATGTGGATGTCGACACGCTGCGTGGCCTGAATCCCGCGCTGCTGCGCCTGGCGACTCCTGAGGATCCTTCCTTCGAGCTGCATCTGCCGGTGGGCAGTGCAGAAAAATTTTCCGCCGAGATTGCGGACATTCCCGCCGACAAGTGGGTGAGCTGGCGGAGGCACCGCATCGAAGCCGGCGAGACGCTGACATCCATCGGGAAAAAATATCGCGTCACTCCTGCGGCGATCTCCGACGCAAACAATCTGGATCGTCACGCCGCGCTGGACGTCGGAGAGAAACTGATTATTCCGGCCGCCGCTCCCGCGGAGTCCAAGAGCCGTCTGGTGCGTTATCGTGTGCGCAAGGGCGACACGCTCGGCGGGATCGCGGATCGCTTCAGCGTGCCCGCCGAAGACGTACGCAAGTGGAATCACATGAAAACGGGGCATGTGAGCCGTGGCATGGTGCTGCGCATTTACACCGTCGGGGGGGCGCCAGAGATCGCGCCAGAGCACAAGCGCGCGAAGACAAGTTCCAAGTGGCGTGCTCCCGAGCCGAATGCCTCCTCCAGCCAGGCCGCCGCCACGATTCACAACTAAGTCTTTTATAAACAACATGTTAACACTGTCCGAGGGAGCCAGCGTGTCTAGGCCGTGCGGGGACAACTTGCCGATAAGCCTGGTTCGAGAGGCTTGTTCTCCCGCCGCACTTGCAGAATGCTTGACAACTTTGCAGGAGTACGATAACAACGGCGATGCGGCGGAGGGGAGTTGGCGACTCCAGCTAATGCAGCGTCCCGCAGGCCAAAGGCTTGTGGGTTGCCCCTCGGGAGGATGGAATGGATTTCGAGAAGGACAACTTCGAAGATGACAACGAGCTGTCACGGCTGGAGGAGGAAGACGAGCTGGGCGGCGGTGACGAGATCGTGGAAACCGAAGAGGAAGAGATCCTCATCACCGAGGAAGAGCCCGTAGCGGCGGCGCCGGCGGCC
>Ga0209006_10003618_pt1 | contig 14044 bp, 21 predicted proteins | sample JacPin_JW_Ref_O2_FD_188567 | JGI IMG/M metagenome (GOLD analysis project Ga0209006, IMG submission 188567) | Forest soil microbial communities from Algoma, Ontario, Canada - Jack Pine, Ontario site 1_JW_Ref_O2 (SPAdes) (version 2) | ecosystem: Environmental > Terrestrial > Soil > Boreal... | reverse complement strand
TCCCGCTACTAGTGCTTGATCCACTTTTCTTAAGAGCACGACCTGTTGCGAACAGTAAACCGTCCACAAGAGATGTGACGGTAAGCACTCCGCCAATGATTGCACATGTTCTATTGCAGCATGTCAGTCGGGCCAAAATCAGTACGAAAGGTAAAACAAGCTCACGATGTGACAAAATGTGCAAATGACTGTCTATTTTCGGAATGAACGACTAAGATGGGCGAAATCTCGAAATTAAAGAAAGCACCTATATAATGCCAGTCAATGAGAGACAGATATTGATATTTGAGTGCTTTACCCGGTACGCCGTTGATACCGTGTTGGACATGGATGCCTTGAGGTGTATCACCCTGCGCTCCTAGAGACAAGTCCCGTTCGAACTGCGTTGCACTGTATTGATGAGTGTTAACCTGGAAATTTGGTTATTCAAACCGCGAATACGTGAGGTACACGGCGAGGAAACTTGCGGATTTGCCATCAATCGCTTGGAATTTCGTTGACACAACTTTGAGGAAATACTGAAACATTGTCCGAGGTTTCCTCATCTGAAGATGGTTCAACACTTACAGTGACCTCTAATTGTATAAGTAAAAACGCAACTCACCTTGACCAGAGCACTGGATCCGTCAAGTGGATTGTTATTAAGACCCATTCGTTGCTTCATCTGCCGACTCATCTCAGCTTTTTTGATGTCGTACTCATCATCGCCTTCGAACGCAAACTCGTGAATATTGTGACCGAAGTCGTGTGGGTGGCCATCGTCACGGAGATAAGGCACCAGCTCGTAAAAAGTGTGCGAGTTCGCCTGAAATGACCGGCCAGGAGAGAGGTGGATGTTACCAATGACCTTGTTAACGCGCACGCGTCCCGAAATGTTGCAACCTTCATTAGATTGCTCTTTCAGTTTGTCCGCCCATCCTTCCTGTTTACACTGGAGATCCGATACCTCAATTTCAGGATTCAGACAGATCGCGTTTCGCTGACCTGCTCGATGGCATCTGGGTTGCCAAAACTCCACCCGCGGTGCACATAGGATTCGCGTACTTCCTCACAGGTGTTGCAGCAGCCACTCTCAGGTGGTTGTCCGCCATAGCAACTCCCACAGTAGCCTTCCCCCTTTGCCTCACCCAGTTTTTCCAAGTCGTTCTGAAGTTCCGCACTATGTCCGGTTGGGATAGTGACCCCATAGTTATCAAGTCGCGTTTTTAGGATGTTGTGAGAGATATCTCTTTGGGTCTCTCCGCTAATGTCCATGACATCTAGGCTCAACACTGGAAACAAGAATGTGAGCACAGATATCACCATCAAACTTATTTGCGCGGAAGCCGTCCAGGAATTTTATTTAATTTCCGCATGAGAAAATCCGATGACATTTAATGGCGAAGCTAGGGAGAACACCAGACTCACGGTAACAAGGTACCCTTGGGAATGTGATATTCATCTTCACAGTCAATTTCTCCGCCCTGCTCTTGTCTACCACAATTGACGTGTCGACGTTTATTCTCCGATAGTCTAGGAATTCCATGGTTGTGAATGACAATATGATGGAAGCCGCAATGAGGGTCACTGAGAAGACAGATAATGTCATTGAAGGGCACCAATAGCTGATATACTAGAGGCATACAGAGTGCACCCGTTCGGGTCTTGACCTTTACATCTTCCATAGTCTAAGGGAGAGCACCATTACTTTCCAAATGGAATCGTGTAAGGGTTGGACGCTTTCACCTTTCCAAAGGCATCAATGCCTTTCAATCCCGCAAATAAACCCTTCGCCATTCTGGCCAAGTAGACTTGCGTACAAGGAATGAGGAATAAAGCAGGTCGGGATGCGCGTGATCATGACGTGTCACACACATGCATGCTTATGAAGGGCTAAATTTAAGTACTTGATCGTCATTCATGGGATACCAATTCGATCAACACCCTGGCGAACTTTGCCCATCAATGTCCTCACACCATCTCTAATTCCTTCGGTCTGCACAACTGCGCCCTCGCTACCTCCGGCTTTCCTGTATACACCAGTCCCAGTTCCACCGAGGTTCACATTCACGCTACCTAGGTTGAGAGACAAAGCTGGCGTGCCCCAATTAGATTCGGGTGGCGGTTCGTATACTGTCGCAGGGAACGAAAGGGCGGCTGAACGTATCATCTCTAGATAGCTGCTCGATATGCCCAATTAGAATCACAAATTAAGACCTCCGGGAGGGCGCGTACGTCGAAGAATTATGCACACAGGTACCCCCCAGCAAGAGCCGCACACCCAATGACGGAACACCGCCGTTAGAAGATGTCGCAGACTCTTTATTAAGAGTCGCCACCGTTCTTGCCTCTTCATAGGTTGTTCCTCCAATCATAAACACAATGATGTCTTGGGGTCTAAACAAACGGAGGACTTCGATCATCATCAAAGTCATTTTGTGTACTGAAAAAGGTACCTTTGTAAACCCATATTGGGACCTGCACCGTCAGCAAACGGGTAATTGACTTCTTTCAGCCGGCCCTTGAAAAGGTTTTCCAGCGTCTGGAGCAGACGGGGTGTATGTTGAGTATAAACATTCTCTACACCCTACGAACCAACCATTTCAGAGGCTGACCATGACCCGAGTATTCAATTATGCTCACCTTCAATCCTTTCAAAGCTGATCGCCCTTTTGCAAGAAGAGATTCGGTTGAGAAAAGATCGTCTTGGCGCTGGTCGGCGCCAGCGATGTTGAGGAGAACATAGACCAACTAGATACGATGAGACACGAGGCTGGGTGGCTCCAGTATTAGTTAAAAAGGGACTCACTCGTGCATCCTCCCGCGACACTCCATTTGCTAACATTAGATTAATAAGGGATGAAATGTTACCAGTTTGAGTCTTTTGATATCGTAGGGCAAATAGAATGACAAGACGTAGTTTAATCCATGTCGGAATGTTGGGGTCAATGATAAGTGCTTGTACGGCCTTGACCAGATCAGTTAAAAATGAGTGGACGAATCCGCAAACACATTAGAACTTACTTTGTAATCCGCGCCAGAACTGGTTGCCAGACCCTGCTCCACCTCCCCCACCTCCAACAACTTATCCCTACCCACAATACGACTCAACTCGCCCACCAGTGCTACATGCTTGCTTACATTTCCCCCTAATTTTTTAAATTCAGGGTACTCCTCCACAAACCGTTTCATATCTGCTATGGAATTAATCGAAGAGGGAGATTGGGCAAGAGAACGTGACTGGTAGGATTGGACATAGTTTTTGAGAGAAGTACCAAGGTCGCCAAATGTAGCGAGATGGTGTTCTTGGAAGAACGGATCGGTGGAAGGAGTCAAGGTTATTTCCTGCATGGCGGCTTCGATGAGAATCGGGGCATGTCAGACAAAATGGGTGATTCTCTTACGGATAGTTCAGGCCGTATGTCTGGAACAAGACTGAGATCGACACGCCCGTTCTGGATGCCTAAGAGTTCATGGACCATTGCCTGATATGTCCATTGCGATAGCAATGGCGTTACAGGGTCGTTCCGTCGATCAAGAATGAGTAACAATGGAGGAACTTGAGTGAGACGGAAGTCAAATAGAGTTGACTCGGATTGAATACAGTGCTTAAAATATAACGCGGTAAGATGATAGATAGAGAATGTTCCAGTCAAACGCGTACCTGTATCTCCAGAGCGAGTTTCCTGGCCATGCCGCTCATCTTTTCGTAGCGGATGACAGGTTTCTTCTTCAAACTGAGCAAAACGGCTGTAATTCCTTGTACAGTGCGTTCGAGGGCACTGGGATCCCATGAATTCGGGCTTGAGCCGTACAATGGCTTGGCTTCGGTTGGTACGTGGTTCAGAGAGAACAAGGAAGGCAGCAGGGGTGCATAGTCTGCAAAATATTCCTTCACAAAAAGACATCAAGTTCACGTTATCGTTCATGAACAATCAAGGTCAGTCACCTGAACCTCTCTGACCACTTCATATTCATCCACATCCGCTAGGCGCTCGATAGCAATCTTGGTCAACGTATTGCTAAAATCTGACAGTTTGGGTGAGCTTAAGACCAGCCGAGAGTACGAGAGTGACCTCAAAAGATTCACCCACTAACACAAATAGTACTCCCCATACTTGGGTTCCCTAAGCTCTGCTTCCAAGGCCTCGAGGCTTGACTCACTACCCTGGAGAAAGCATACACATTTCATGTGAGGCATTCGGTCTCTGTTCTTGTTGTCTATCCTGTCGGTAAGATATACTTGATGAGATAAAAGGGTTGATTGTGTAGAGGCTAGAGAAACTATTGGCGTCTGTTCGAGAAACGAATATATGTCAGGTCACAGATGGAGTAGTCTATCGACACGCACTGTATGAGAATCGAGAAGAAGAACCTTCATAGCTGAAGGAACTGAAACCAACTTCGTTATGTAGATCTCGACTGCCTTCAAAACGTCCATTATTTCCAAGAAATTGCAAGTTCGAAAGATATTTGGCTTCGGAGTTGGTCACGACCGTCACTGCCACGATCGCTCGAACTCAGGTCTACTCTACACTCACAACAAAGTCGTCGCTGATATAGAGTCTTCGAATTGTACTGCTAGGGTAAGTTGAAACGCCACCTGGTAAACTACTCGCCGATGATGTCTGGAATGTTTCTCAAGAAAATGGAGACCTCATTGCCTCCCTCTTTCTTCTCTAGCGAGTTGCGGAGAGCGCTTACTGAGCAATTGTTCGGTATCGAGAGTTTCGTCATCAAGTCCGACAGTGTCTTAGAATCTACTGCTGCTGTGACCCTCCTGGAAGGCAAGAGCATCACGATCTCCTTGTCTTCATGCGGTTACCACGTAAGTGGACACGCGAGCATATAAAATTGCCAGCCAGATCTCCTTAGTCGAGGGTGGAAATCTCACTGAACCAAAAAAAACGTGCCAGATCGATGATGGTGCATGCACGGACCCTAATCCCAATCCCCCCTCTCAGGTGGCCAGGGGTGGTGATCGAAATTTCGAAACAGTTGAGGAATTGCTTCAATCGGTCAGCAGTTTGTACGAAAACATGAAACAGGAGGTCCTCATCAGCAAATTGGAAGGGCTGCTACAGTCATGAGTACTGGCTGTGTTGATCACCGGCTCATTACGAATAATGGATGGGATGAAGGTAAACGGCAAACTATATTACTCTAATGCTTCACTCGGGAGGTGGGGGACTCCGTCTTCCCCCCTCAAACGCCCGGTAGTATTTCGTCTCTGCAAGGCAGCCTCGTAGTCGCTCCGCGTAAATACATAGCCATATTCTTTCCGGACCTTCTGGATGACACCCTTGATCCATTCCCTCTCATCTCCTTTCCGTATGCAATTAGCCCACCATGTGTCCATGCTGCCTCTTATGCCAGATGAATTCAGTTGATCGAACTCGCTCTGTTCGTTGAGAACATGTAATAAAAAGCCCGCGGTGAGGTGTTCTAATCCCAGCTCGGATAGGCATTTCAAGATTCGAGTGATTCGCAAGTTGTTGTGATAGGAGCCTTGAAGAGCAAAGATCATCATAATGATAAAAGAACGGGTTGGAAACAACCGTTCAACTCACGAACGAGATTTCTATAACGGGGTGCGTGATTTTTCGGTGGCAAGGAACGTACGAGAAGGCCCGTGTCAGAAGACAAGAGTTGCATTCCGTAAAAATCAAGCATGAGCTGGTAAGACGCGAGGATCCGATCGATAATGTGACTGTCTGCCTTCATGGAATCAATCTCGTGGAGCTGTAAGGGTTGAGACGCGTAGTTCATCCCATACTCCCTGATGGGAAACCTGAACCCCAGAACGACGTTCAAATTTCGTAAAAATAAAATAACAAAAAGGAGATCAACATGATCCCTAACTCACAACCATTGGATGAAGCCATGATTATATTCGAGTGTTTCGTAATCTCCAAGCCATCTAAGTTGAGGAAAGTGTGATGAATACATAACATGTTTCTGGCTCGCTCTGGCCACGATCGACAACATACCGTTGATGAATTTGGTCAATTAGGAGGTTATCTGGTTGACAACGAAGTTTGTTTGAATAAAAATCGAGATTCGCCGACAATGTGGTATCATCTTCCACGTCTGGATATTGGTGTAAGAACTGTTGAATGTCTCGAGGCAAAGGCATCTATGTTTATAACTCCGCAATTGACCGTGCACTGACTCTTGTATCCGTGGTCTCAGACAAAGTCTTTTGTAATCGTATGGTATGCATGGATCATTCACCAGGCCCTGGCCTGGCAGGTCCTTTGAAGAATGCTCGGAGCTAACATTATTTGGTGCGGTGTTGTTATAATTGAAATGCCTAGACTTGATCAAACGCAATAAATTCCAATAAATTTATTTGTTTTTTTCATTTTTATTCGTAGTCAGCGACTCGGCGTTCATGCCAGCATATTGTCCCCTCAAAATTTTTGGACGTAAAATTCCTGGTATGCGACTTGTATCTCGTTTTGGATTTCCATTTTGTGTACGGTCCGAAGTACATATCGCCAGGTCCCTTGTAATAAATCAATCATGTCCTCGCACAACAGCACTACCATACTGTAAAGGGGGTATTGCTCTAATTACGGTCCGATCCCTTGGGAACGAGATGCTGTGGCTTGCTGGTAAAAATGATGCAATCGTCGGACCGTTCAATCAAGTGCGAAAGTAGTCATTCCTGCCGATCTCGTATGAACAGCCGAACATGCAGCATGAAGCTGTTAAGAATGAAGTCCCACTCGTGGGCTCACCACGCAACTTTGAGGATAATACGATGGTCCGTTGAAGCCTGAGAACCTGCAATAAAGAAATCAATGTTTTTGCGAAGGTCCCGCCAGGGTCTGATTATATGCACTAAAAATTTACCCTAATGAAGTTTAGCAATTGATCATCCACATTTCCAAACGTTGTATATATATGTAGACGACCCTGCGCGTGCGTACCTATCTTTATTGGCCGTTGATTGGCTATGAAGCTCAGATATTCGAAAACATACAGCGTTTCAGCCTCTCGTGGAGCTTTGAATTATTATCCGTAGTAGCAGATGACGACAGTTTCCAAAATGTTCAGCTAAAATATCGGAGCCGCAGTGCTTAGGCAGAACTAGATATTTATGATTAAGCCTGGAGGATGGGCCCGGACATCCGATCAAATGGTTCCATCCGACGTGCTGATGCACCTGTGTCCTCGTCCACGCCAGGATCGTGTGTAAAAAAACAACGGGTCATCACCAGGGCTGAACTTTTTTGGAATCTGACAGGTCACCATGCTGCCAGTAGTGACTAGTGTGGTGACTAGGCACGACGATCGAGAAAGCAATGAAGGAGAGAGATGTCATCAACGAATTGGAGAGCTGCGCACACGAAACCTGTAGCAACTGAGGAATACTCGGCATGGCCGAAGCAGGTGTCAAAGAAACCCGACCCTATAGAGGTCGGTGTGTTTCCATACCTGATCGGTCGTCAGGTTTCAAGCCTTGGCTATGTTTAAGTAACAAGGGCGAATAACGCCCACCTACACAGAGCAACGTTGAGAGATTACGCCCCTCAAGCGCAGAGAAATACCGGTTCCAGCGAGGACAGCTACGGTTTCCTTGATACTACCGAAACTGGATGGGCCATGGGGAACTGACGATCGCAGGCAAGGGTTGCTTGATCAAGAGTGAGTTTGCGATGTTGGCATCAAGTGCGAAGTCATAGGGAGATGGGAACAGAAAGGCACCGAATGGACAGTTGTACTTATGCGGGAGTTGGTTGTTAATTGACTCCGGTCTTGGAGGATGCTGACGGAGGATGTACTATGTATATGTAGAGATGGGCGGTGAATGGCATTGCCAAATAGATAGGTTGCGATCAAAGCAAGAAATATTGGCACCGTTGGATGTGGGGAAATTGAGTTTGATAATATTTCTGATCGCGAGGTTGATAAAGAGGAATTTGGGTAAGAATTGAGAAATGAACAGGGAAGGGAGAGTATGAGTATATACGGGTGTACCTGATCACAGACGGAGATGCTCGGTAACTGAGTGACGGAGGTATCAAAGAGATGTAACGTGTTACAGGGATAAATCACGAGTTAGGAGTGAGTTGTGCAAAATTTATATCATGTGTGTGTGTGGGGATAACCGCGGAGGAGATATGTGGATAGAGCGCGGAAGGGGAGGATCGAACGGGTAGTGCGGGGATTGGTTTAAGGAAATGCAGTTTACTTACCGAACACGTGAACTTGAAGGATACCGGGTATTTCCGGTAACTTGTAAGCACATGGATAACGACGATAGGGATAGTACATCTAACCTACGTGGAGACCATGGCCGTTAAAATACAAAATACAAAACGTAAAGGGAGAGTGCTCACAGAGGGGCGAACCAATTAAAATCTACGCGAGGTGCCCGCGGTGTTTACTATATCGGGTTTTACGGCAAATCCGGTACGGACAAAGCAAGTTACCACTTGGGTTTATTATTATTTTAAAAATAATAATAATTATTATTATTATTTAATATTTAAAATCAATAATAGTAAATATTATTCGCCGTATTTTTTTCGTTTATAAAAACACATCCTAATCCGTTTCTTGTCCCCCCCTTCCTTGATCCCCACCTCTACCTTTCATCCCCTCCCACTCTCCCATGGATTTTCATCTTGATACTTCCTGGTGTCCCGTCTGTGACAGGCAAATCCTGCCAAAACGTCTCCTCATCCCAGTTGCTCAACATTCCCCTCCCGCACCAGCACCACCTCCCAGTTCTCCTCGTTCTATATCTCGTGAGTTCTTCTTTCTTTCAATTCAAACGCGTTCAATGAATCATCTATACTATAAGCAACCAAACCCGACGCGCATACTGGCCGTCCTTCAAAAAATGCCACTATCCGTGCCAGGGCTGGCGGTCTTGTTCATGGTACAGGTCGCGTCAAGCCAAATGGTGCACTCAAGCGCGCCGACTCAATAAACAAAACACATCCCCCTGCTCCACTGTCAGCCAAGCCAGCCGCACCGGTAAAGCATCGCACCATCATCGATCAGGGGCCGATACCCCTCTACTGTTCTGACGAGTGTCAAATGGAGGACATTTATAATTCATCTGGTGCATTTGGACCCGATTATGATCCCCATCGCTCTTCACCCCCTCTTCCCCCAGTTCCTCATAATTCGTATAGCGATCGTACCGCCATCAGCGAATCTGAAAGTGACTCCAGTGGCACATCTGTTGATTCTTGCTCCTCTATTTCTACAAAGTCATCCTCTCCTCCCAACGATACCCCCGTTTCCAAAAGCATCGCTACCCTCGCAGCAATGTACAACTTTCCTCCCATTCCACCGCCACCTCCTGTGTTTCCCGAAGACAACGTTCTTTCGGATTCAGAACACAAAAATCACTATCAGAGTGGCATTATGATGGCCAGTCGCCGTCTCAAAGAAATCCTTTGCCCTGAGCGCCCAAGACGTGCTGCGTACGGACCATGCTACCCGCCGGAACCACGGAAGCCTATTCCCGGTTGGACAGATGGCAGCACAGCCTGGAGGTCTTCAGTGTATAGCTTTAGTGCACCCACCGACTTGGCCACCATGGATTCTTCCAAGAGGGACGATGCCGGTAGGGCGTACCAGTCATTCTCCGCATCGCCACATCGTTCTCGAGGGGTCTATTCCACACTTAGTGACATCAGTTGCATGCCTGCTCCCTGCGGATCTCTTCCGTCCAAGCGGGCTTGTGAGACCGAGCTACTGTATGCCAAGTACTCCGAGTCCCTATCTCGTCGATCTGAATCTCGGGCCTCCCTATTTCCTACCTCTCCCACGACATCAGCGTCGCCTCCCACGATAACTCAACGTCGTGAACGGCCGATTCTCAAGCCGGGTGCGGAGGGAAAGTTGTTGGTACCCGATGTCAAGATGCGTGTCCACGGCGGGTCGAGTATGTCGCTATCGAGTACTTGGTGTGGCTCTTCACGGAGAAGTACCAAATCGAACCTCAGCGACGATGCAGTGCAACATCACGGGGATGTTGCGACATCGCTCCCATCTTCCAAGAAGGCAACTGTCGAGAGTGCGTGTTGAAATTTTTTTTTTGGAAATTGTGCCATGATTCTGATGGTGGAATTTATTAGCCCGCTCGTGGTCGTATGACAATTTCAAGACTTATCCCATCTTGCAGCTTCCTCCAAAGAAAGAAAAACGTATCGAGAGGCAGGTAGTTAATGGAAAGACGATAGACGTCGAAGTCGAAGTCGACGTCCCGATAAAGCGTCTCTTCCTTTTCCCGGGGAAGTAAGACCGATCCAATGCCCTCCTCCGCATGCATGTTCTTGATTCATCATCCCGGACGGTAAATACCCTGGATGATCTCACCAATGACGACTATCACGATGGCCGACGACGAACACGACGCCTAACGTTCATCATATTCTCACCATTCACACACACGAAACCATACCCCGATTATCATTATCCCAACCGCGCAACGCATTCTCACTACACACACATCACGCACTTTTTTCCGATCGTCGTCTACGAGCACATCCAAAAACCTTACGAGTACGCACGTCAACTAGGTCCGATTCATTATTATCCCTTCGTTCGTTTTTGTATCTGATGTATTACCATTACCATTACCATTACCTCTTGTCCACATTTGTATATTTTTTTGTACTGTACGATACGATAATTACATTTACAGCACTACTCTAGGACATGCCATTATTTTCTGTACTTTGTGTATGCAATGAAACCAAAAGTATTATATACGGGTGTGTCAGGAGGTACAGTGCTGTGACTCTAAGCGCGTCGGAGACGGAAGGATGGATAATGTTGTTTTCCCGAAATAACCGCGAGTTTGAGACATGTGTCCTTTTTGTCGTTAACAAAGAGACATCCGCGGGGAGTGAGATAATTACGGAGTAGTGCTTGCTCGTTCCCGAGTCGAGCGTCCAATTGGGACATCCTTATTTTGCCATTTGCGGTAGCTACATTTGTACATACAAAGATTTACCTCCTCGTGGTCATTCTTTGTTGCGGAGAGGACGCTTGTTCTGTCAACGCCCATTAATTTCCCGAGTGGGTGGATTGAGACCGATGTGGGTACACATCCCTGAAAGGGGATACACAACAGTAAACTTTTGGAGGGAAGAGTCCCCTCGAAAGGTAAAACCGAGTCCAGATCGTCAAAGCTAAGTGAGCTGTACTACTCCCAGGACAGGCGCGCGAGAGGCAGTTCGATAGCTCCGAAAAGTAAAGCTGTAAGCGGAGAGTGCCGAGTCGGCTGATTCATTCGGAGATTTAAACTTTTGTTACACGTGATTAACCCATCGCGTCCAATAGTACCCCGCGCTAAAAGGTTATTTATCTTCAACCCCTTCGGAACACCGTAACCCACATCACCCCCCCCCACTTCATCCCCGCGTACTCACTTTATTATAAAGGTCCTCTGACCTGACCATCCTCCATTAGATAAAAACACCTGGCGATCCATGATATACCTATACTTGTCCAACTTGCGCCGGGGAGTTGATCTGCATTCCTCTCCGCAACGAATGGGGTCTCAACATCGAGCACACACACATATTCCCGCTCCGGAGAAGGCAAAGGGAAAAATTGAATTGAATTGAATTGCAAGTCGAGATAAAACACATGTCACGAAACGCAATGAAGTTTACGACCCCCCACCCAAGGTGACGATTCTCTCGCTACACAAATAGAAAAGAGTTCAGCTTGCTCATGAGCGGGCTCTACTAATTGATCTGGAGCAGTTCCATTTCGAACTTCAACGTTGAATTCGGCGGTATTACAGGTGGAAACCCTCGCGATCCATATGCCTATAGGGGTGTGAGCAGTGTTATTCGATGTCAAGCACACAAAAGGAGGGGGTCACAAACAAAATCGGGAGTCGCAATAAGATTCGCCTTTTGGCCTAACGACATTTGTGGTACACCTTTCTCATAACGATCAGGAATCAAAGCAACGACATCGTCGAAATTTGGCTCATCTCACCTTCATCCCAGCCCTTGATGACTTTTCCTACACCGATCTCGGTCCGAAATGGTTCTCCCCTTAGTAATCGTAACACGATCAGTTATAAGGGTCAACAACATAGCGGTTGATAACCCACCGATCTCTGCTCGAATCAAACTTCTTTCCATCCAGAAGAGTCCCAACGTAGTGGATTGTCACTTTGTCTATTACGATGGGGATGTGATGGGAGAGGGGAGACAAGTTGGGGATGAGTGGTTTACGTACCACCTTTCTGGGGAAAAGTTTGGCCATCACCGGGGGAAATGGTTTCAATTGTAACACCCTGCAGGGAAATCTTCATTCCCAGTCGAATTAACTGGCGGGAAACATGGCACTCACCATACTTCAGCGCGGTGGTGTCGTCGAGGCTCACGGCGATTATCAGGATAGGTGTGGGATTTCACCCGTGATCACTTATACTTGCGGAGAGGCGGAGTACGGATCTTGATCCGATTAGATCTGGCATAATCCGGCACCTCCAGTGACTCGTCTGCCACTTATCGATGTCGATGGGCGATTAAGACTGTCTGTCCTGTCCAATGTCCCACACGTATGGTCATCATCATTATTCATGTCCTTCATCGAAAATAATCAATGCTTTGTGCATTTCTGATGACAGTCAATATATTTGCGCCCACCGGATACCAATCCATAATGAAGCAAATTATTCCGTGAGGGTTCGGATATACGCCTTATCGAAATCGAAGGAAACCAGGCACATCTATCAATCGATATCTTGGTAGTGATTTTGCGAACCTAATCGTCGAAGACAGAGGGGACGAGGACGAGAGGAAACTGAAAGTGGGTTTAAAATTCTTTTTTGACGTCTTTGAGGATCTTGTGAACTTAAGTATGTTAGGCGTAATAATATGCTTTGGTTTACTCCACCGTTCCTCGGAAATGAACTACACGAAATGGGACAAGATCAGCCACAAGTATAGTCTTATATCTGCGATTGTACTAGCGCAAAAGTCGGACAGTCCGGTACTGATGAGAATCATACATAGCTAGTCTCATTGATCGGTCTCAGATTAAGGACAACGCTCACCCTTGTATGTCGGAAATGTTTGAACAACCCAAGACATTGGCTATAATTCCGATTTCGTGTTGACAGTTCTTACATTTGATCCAATATTCGCGACGTCGGACGATGACAAGGCCTTGTTTTAGTTGATGCGCTGCACAAGGAACAACACACCCACAAAATGATCGACAGAAAATGCTAGCTAAAAGGGACATACAACATGATGCAGCGATGTGGCTTTCGATTATCATGATCGCGAGTCACTCGGACACTCGGATGGGACTCTCCCTCCGGAAATATCATGTCCTACTGCTACGATGGAAACCTCGTTTCGCCCTTTTACATTCTGAGAGCAAAGGGAAATCAGAAACGAAGATACAACATGGGGCATTATTAAACCGAGTCGGGGCGTACGTTCTAGGACGGACGCCGTGTCATCCATCCGATCACGGTGATTATCTTTGATGAGCTGAAGAATTTGCTCCATTTCGTCAGCTGGGTGTGATTACTACCTCGATTCATTTGCTTCTGCATGCATAGGTTGACCATGACTCACCTGCAGGCGCGCTGGTGTCGTCATCTCTTCCGGCAGCAGCGATGGTCTGAGACAATTGCTGCCTAATCTCGTCATACTTCATATCTCTATCTTCTCTCCTCATGGTGCTCTCGTTGACTCGAGTTTCCATGAGTTCGAGGCGACGTGTAGACTCTGCCAGTGATTGTTCTAGTTGTTCTCGTATATTGGCTAGTTGGTCAAGCACAGATGATGACATCCTGGTATAAGATGTGTTTGACGACAAACAAGTTGGTATGTAGGTAAGGCATGTTCGTTACTCTTGGATCAATAGTTCGCAAGACCCCCCAATGTCCCAATCGTTCTGCGGTAGAGATTTCAAAGCCTCGAAAGCTTCTCGTACCATGCGTGATTGCTCTTTCAAATTGGGTGTGTCTCTCGCGGATGCTTTCTCTCGAAGAAGCAATATTCTGAAGAAGAAGAAAAAGGTTAGAAGCAGTAAATAAAATATAAACAGTTTTGCT
>Ga0209006_10003617_pt1 | contig 14044 bp, 10 predicted proteins | sample JacPin_JW_Ref_O2_FD_188567 | JGI IMG/M metagenome (GOLD analysis project Ga0209006, IMG submission 188567) | Forest soil microbial communities from Algoma, Ontario, Canada - Jack Pine, Ontario site 1_JW_Ref_O2 (SPAdes) (version 2) | ecosystem: Environmental > Terrestrial > Soil > Boreal... | reverse complement strand
ATGCTAACCCTGAACGGCATCACTCCGGTGATGGCCACCTGTTTCCGCGAAGACGATTCCATCGACGACGACGCCCTGCGTAAGCAGATCGACTTCGCGATCGCAGCCGGAGCCGCGGCCGTTTGCGGTCCTGGTTTCGGGGCCGAATTCTACAAGCTGTCGGACCCGGAGCGTTACCACTTTGTCGATGTGCTCGTCGAACACACCAAGAAGCGCGTTCCTGCGATCGCAGCCACCAGCTCTGGTTCCACTTACAGCACGATCGAATTCTCGCGTTACGCGGAAAAAGTAGGCGCAGACTGCCTGATGGTCACACCTCCGCGCACGGCAGCGTTGCCGGCCAAGGAAATTGTCGGATATTACAGCCAGCTTTGTGGCGCAGTGAAAATCCCCGTAATGCTCCAGGACGCCGATTTTACTGGGGCTGGCATGCCTGCCAAGGTGATGGTTGAACTGGCACACAAGCACCCAAATTTCCGCTTTGCCAAGCTGGAAGTGACTTTACCGGGTGAAAAGTGCGCTGAGATTGTTGCGCAATCCCAGGGGCAGGTTCAGATCATCTACGGACTGGGTGGCATCGCAATGATGGACGGATTAGCACACGGTGCCTCTGCGATGATGCCGGGAGCCGCCTGCCTGGAGGTCTACGTTCGAGTCTACGAACTCTACCGAGAGGGCCGTCAGGTTGAGGCGAAGGAGCTGTTCGAGCGTCTCGTCCCCTATCTGGCCTTCGCACTGCAGCACCTTGAGCTTGCGATTCGTATCGAAAAGCGCGTGCTGCACAAACGAGGAATTCTGCCAAATTCCCGTTTGCGCCCGCCGACTCTCTCGCTCGGCGCAATCTACGAGGCGCAACTGGAATCCCTTGTGGATTCCGTCATAGCATTAACTCAGAAATGTCGGAAACAGCTGGTATCGAGCTGACCCGTCGGAACCATGAGTCCATTGCGTAACCAACAGCTGGGCCCAGATGGAAACTTTCTGTCGCGTTCACCAACCTCGCCAGCCGGTCCCTAGCGGGAAACCCGAGCACTGCGCAGTATCCCTCACATCGTTATTGCCCGTGAGGTGGCCGAGAAAGGCGCAAGCTTCGATGCCGATTCGCGATCCCAGTCTGGAGTCACGAGTATGTGCAGGGCTGCGAATTCCACTCTGCGAGGAGCGAGCGCGCCAATCCCCCTCCATTTCTTCTTCAGGTGGCAACTCCATTCGTCGCTTGTGGCTCGCGGGCGAGAGGTTGAGTTCTGGTCCGAACGAATATCGCCAGGCAGCCAGCTGTGCCCAGGCCCAGACCGAGTGACACGATTCCATTACGAAAGCCGGTATTTGAATTCCTAAGCGCTCCAATGGCATAGGATCCAACCAACCCTCCAAGATTGCCGACCGAATTGATCAGGGCAATCGAAGTGGCGGCATGCTGCGGCTCCATCGTCGTAGACAACGCCCAGAATGGGCCAACCACCGAAAACTCTGCCACAGTGGCCAAAGTGATAGCCGCAATGAGTGTAGGAACAGAGCTAGAATATCCGGCCGAGACTAAAGCAAGCGTCCCCACCAGCGCAGGCACCGCGATGTGCCATCGATGTTCGCCGGACCGATCCGCGTGGGCTCCGGCAAGCACCATTACAACTAACGCTGCCGCATAAGGAATCGCGGAGAGCAAGCCGATCCCGATCGCGCTGGCGCCAGAGAGACTACGAATCAAAGAGGGGAGCCAAAAGGTAATTCCGTAGCCTGCAAAGTTCACGCCGAAATAAACAAAAACCAGCAGCCAAATATCAATATTGGTGAAAACCTTGAACACGCCGCTTCGATCGCCCAACTGCGGGGTTTCGCACTTCTCCCGTAGTGCATCGAGGAGCCAGGCTCGCTCTTCGGACGAGAGCCAGTGGGCCTCCCCCGGAGCGTCGGTGAGATAAAGGAAGACCCCAATACCGAGAAAGACCGCGGGAACGCCCTCGAGAAGGAACATCCACTGCCATCCCGCCAGACCGGCCTGATGAAGATCGAGCAACGTTCCGCAGAGCGGACCGGCAATTACGGCCGACACCGGTCCCGCAGCCGAAAACAACGCCACCGTCTTCGCTCGCGACGTTAGCGGAAACCAACCCTTCAGATAAAAAACGATTCCGGGAAAAAATCCTGCTTCGGCCGCGCCCAACATGAAGCGCAGAGCATACAGCTGCCAAGGAGCCCTCACAAAAATCATGCAAGACGAAATGACTCCCCACGTAACCATCAGCAGCGCGATCCAGCGGCGCGCCCCAATCCGCTGCAGCGCCAGGTTGCTGGGCAACTGGAACAGAACGTATCCCGCAAAAAACACTCCCGCGGCAAACCCATAACTCGCATCGCTTAAACGCAGCCGCGACTGAATCTGGAGGGCGGCGAAACCTATATTGATTCGATCGAGATAGGCAACCACGTATAGAAAAAACAGGAGCGGAACGAGCCGCCATGTCAGCTTGGAAACGACGGCAGCTTTCAGGTTAACGGCGGCGGAATTCGCTGCAGGATGTGGCAAGCGCCTCACTTGGAATGCGGCGATTCTAGCATCCCCCGATCACGCTGTGCGAACCTTCCGGAATACATTCCGATTCCGTGAAGAACGCACGCTTAATCTGCCCCAACCACAGTCTCGCGGGTCCCCTTGAGTGTTCATCCAAATCGGTTCCCCTCGGAATTTACTTCATCGTCGGATCCTGCCCGGGCCCGCCGATGGGGGCGATCTTGGGAATTCTCTTTTCGACTGGCGGCAGTAGAGGATAGGCCGCGTGCGGTTCCTTCTGATACCAGTAAGCCACCGAATAAATGTTGTCAGAACGGAGATTCGCCTGGCCATCTTCTATCGTGACTTTAATCGATTTGTGAAACCGAACGGGAGCCTCTAGATGCCAGCGGTACATGGTAAACCTCGACCCCGGCTGCTCTCCCGTGAACTCGACGATTCCCACCGTTGGCGTGGAGTAGAGCGGGCCGAAACCCCACGCCCCGTTGAAATAATCCTCGCCACCGGTACCGTTGATTCGCGGAGTCTTTTCGCCGTCAATGAAGATCATGTCGTCGCCTTCGTTCCAGGCTCCCCATTGGTTGTTCAATACGGACATCATCACGCCAACAAACTGCCCGTCGCCTTCAGCATCCAGAATGACGTAATTATTGGCGCCCAGCTTGTTGAACCAACGCGGGTCTTGGCGAGCGTCGGCGAAGTCATTGCCGTAGAAGTTGCCTTTGTACCACCCCTGGCACGGAGCACACTGCCGATATTGGGCATGAAAGTATGCCGTGTCGGCCGAAAGCGCGGGCAACTTCACCCAGTCGATGTTCCAGTAGTAATCCGTAATTTGTTTGCTGCCCTCGTTCGTGATGGTGATTCGAGCATGAGTGCGAAATGGCATGGGGAAGTAGGAGTTCAAGGCCTGGACCGGATTGACCGTAATCAACGCCGACTGAAAAACCGGGGGAACTCCGAAAGCCAGGCCAAAAAAATTACCGATCGGCGTTTCGATGCTGGGATCTTTTTCGCCATCCCAGTAAGCACGAATCACGACTTTCTGATGAACATAGATCTCCGACCAACCCGGTATTGTCGTCCAGATGTGCCGAATTTCTCCCGGGCCATCACTATCAAATATCGTGACTGTCTGCCCCGGATCGACCGATACGTAGTCATGGTTTCCGCCGGTACGGTCATAACTCGAAGCGCGCTCCGACTCGTAGTCTTTCAGCCTGGGCAGGTCAGCCAACGAAAACTGCGCCCAGAGGACCGCAGGAAGGAAAAGAAAAACGGCAGTGTAGAGATAGCTCCTTTTCATACCGATTGCGCCTCCTTTGCGACGGGTTCGGATTTGGTTCCGGACGAACCAAGCGCCGGGGCTCTGTCCTCGATTTCTTCTCCTTAATCAAAGCGGTCTGGCTCAATGGGACTCTCTCGGAACCGGAGCACCGCTGCCCCCGACCAGAAAATCGAGATCAGCGCCTTCGTGGGCTTGAAGTACATGATCAAAATAGAGCTTTGCCCAACCGCGCTCCGGCGACGGCGGCGGCGTCCATTGGGCTCGCCGCTGTTCGAGTACCACATCGTCAACCTCCAGGGAGACCAGACGAGCAGGTACATCGAGGGTAATCATGTCCCCGGATTGCACCATAGCCAGCGGGCCGCCGATTGCTGCCTCAGGCGAAACGTGGAGAACCACCGTGCCATAGGCGGTGCCACTCATCCGTGCGTCCGAAATGCGGACAATGTCGGTGACGCCGCGGCGCAATAGCTTCGGCGGAATCGGCATGTTTCCCACTTCCGCCATTCCCGGGTAGCCGCGCGGACCGCAGTTCTTGAGAACCATGACGCAGTTTTCGTCAATGTCCAGACTATCGTCGTTGACGCGCGAGTGGAGTTCCTCGACGTCCGCAAATACTACGGCCCGTCCCCGATGACGCAAGAGGTGCTGGCTGGCCGCCGAGGGCTTGATGACGGCTCCATTCGGCGCAATGTTGCCGCGCACTACCGCAATTCCGGCATGAGCCTTAAAGGGTTGGGCGAAGGGGCGAATTACCTCCCGGTTCCAGCATTCTGCTTGGGCGACGTTATCCCAAATTGAATGGCCATTTGCGGTTAACGCTTCCCGGTTCAGAACTCCAGCCTCTCCCAATTCTCGAAGGACGACCGGGACGCCTCCCGCATAGAAAAAATCTTCCATCAGATGTTGGCCCGAGGGCTGCAGGTCCACGAGGCAAGGCAAGGCGGAACCGAGGCGATCCCAATCATCCAGAGACAGCGGCACCCGCAGCCGTCGTGCCAGCGCAAGCAAATGGATCACCGCATTCGACGACCCGCCGATCGCCGCGTTATTGAAAATGGCGTTCTCCAACGCCGCCCGGGTAATGATTTTCGAGATGCGCAGATCTTCGCGCACCATTTCGACGATGCGGCGACCCGTCATTTGCGCCAGTGTATTCCGACGGGCATCGACCGCAGGAATCGCAGCATTCCCCGGCAAACTCATACCCAGCGCTTCCACCATGCTGGCCATGGTGGATGCCGTTCCCATGGTCATGCAGTGTCCTTTGGAGCGATTCATCGAACTCTCCGCGTCCAGGAACTCACACAAAGGCATGGTGCCGGCCGCCACCTCCTCAGCCATCTTCCAGACGCTCGTGCCCGAACCGAGTTCCTTCCCGCGGAATTTGCCGTTGAGCATGGGACCACCGGAAAGCCCGATCGTAGGCAGGTCGCAAGAGGCCGCGCCCATCAGCAGCGAAGGAGTCGTCTTGTCGCATCCCATCAACAGAACGACACCGTCCATAGGATTGCCGCGGATCGATTCCTCCACGTCCATGCTGGCGAGATTGCGGAAAAGCATTGCCGTCGGGCGCAATTGCGATTCGCCTAGAGACATCACCGGGAATTCAAGAGGAAAACCGCCCCCCTCCCATACTCCCCGTTTGACGGAATCGGCCAATTCGCGAAAATGTGCGTTGCAGGGATTCAGTTCGGACCAAGTGTTGCAAATCCCGATGACCGGACGGCCGTCGAAGAGATCACTTGGCCAGCCTTGATTCTTCATCCAGCTGCGATGACTGAAGCCGTCGCGGTCATTCTTTCCAAACCATCCTTGGCTGCGCAAATTCTGCATACAGATTTCCTCTTCTCTCTATGATCGGACAATGGCGAGCGGACCAGACCGATCCCGCCGACTGTTTACGTCATCTGGTTTCAGAGAATATACCAGTGCTGCTCGGGTGAACGGCTGGGAGATTTCATTGCTGGCGGCAGCATCCCGACACAGGGCGCGCAGTGGGCATCCTGTTGGCTTCCTGGGCTCAAAGTCAAGTAGAAAACGAGTCCGTATCCGTATTACGGAACCGCATTTATCGAATCCGACGCGATATCTTTACTTCACGAACCCGGGTGAATATATTGAAGCTGTTTCGCGACACTGTTTCATGGCGACCGGGAGTGCGGATCTGATTTTGACAGGGTCCCACGAGCCATTGACTGGAACCCCAAATGGAAGCGCAAGTATCCGATCTCAAAGGAAGCGCCACGATCGTCACCGGCGCAGGAAACGGCCTGGGATTAGCCATTGCGCGCCGGTTCGTGGCCGCTGGCGCGAAGGTTTTGCTGGTGGATCAGGACCCGGCTGTCCTGAAGCGGATCGGATCTGACGATCTACCGTCGGATCGCGCGTTTGCTTTGGTGAAAGACCTGGCTGACGATGATTCGGCCGCAAGCGTGTTCGAGACCGCGAAGAAGACCCTAGGCCCAGTGGACGCCCTGGTAAACAACGCCGCCTGGAGTTTTCATAAACCTATGCTTGAGGTCACGCACGCCGAATTCGAACGCGTGGTTCGTATTAACCAGCGCGCGCCCTATTTCCTGGCGCAAGAATTCTGTCGCGCGGTTGCCAATGCCAAGACGAAACCTCCGAACCCTGCGATCGTCAATATCGCCTCCGTCAACGCCTCGCGAGGCAGCCCGAATCTGATCGCCTACGCCGGAACCAAGGGCGCGGTGGTTGCAATGACGCGCGGCATGGCCGTAGAGATGGCCCCGTTGGACATTCGGGTCAATTGCATTAGTCCGGGAGCAGTCAAAACAGCATTCACCGAGTCCCTAATCGCCTCTGGAGTGATCGATCCTCCCAAGCTATTTAAAAAAGCGCTCATCAAGCGCTTCGCAACCTGTGAGGAGATCGCCGACCTCGCCGCCTATCTGTGCAGCCCACGAGCGGCATTCGTGACCGGCGCAGAGTGGGTGATCGATGGCGGATGCCTCGCTTATTGACGCGGCCGTTATCGGGCCAACGGTTTCTTCAGGCTCTAAGTTTTCACAGCATGCGATATGGTTGAATCCTTTCACCAGCGCGAATGTTTTTTGGACTTTAGTTTCGTTTGCCAAATGTCGCTGAGAGGGAAGGAACACGGAGCGAATCGGCACGCACAACCAAGGCCCGCAGAGAATTCTTAGCCTTTGGTGTAGTGGCCGTAGTTCGGCACGTTTTCGCCAAGCAGCTTGAGCAGCCTTACACCCTGAATCGAGAGCCTGAACGCATAGTTAGTGAGCGGAAGCTCGCGCGTTTGGTCAAGCTCGTGCGCTAGGCCGAACCCCTGCAAACGATTGCAGACTCCGTAACCTTCTTCGCGGGAGTACAGATTGGTTTCGATCGCTTGCCCGAGCGCCCTCGCGACCTGTACCGCAAGGTCCCCCGGTCACGACGTTGAGGCCGGGGTAGCGATACGCCCACCAATACTGATGGCCGATGACAGTGACTTCGATGGCATCATGAGGTTTGGCGGCATCCTGAACGTTCGCAATTACCTGGGCTGTCGCCAGGAACAACACTAAGACGATCAGAACCGGGATTACCGTCCAAGCTGTTTCTACTTGGGAGCTGCCGTAAACCTGCGGCGGTTCCCGCTTATCGTCGTGAGCTCTCTCTCTGAATTTGATTACTGCGTAAGCGAGCAAGCCGAATACGACGACAAACACTGCTGCCGCAGCGCAAGTACGAAAAAGAGACAGCCCGTAGATCGATTGCGCCGGAGTTGAGGCCGGACTGAATACGCTGGTTGGGCTCGAAAATCCATGCGCGGAGTCAGCGAGGGCGACTGCTGTCGCGAAACAATGGATCGCGAGAGCTGTCACCTTCCATGTGGCGGCTTTGCTCACGACTGGCACCCTCCTGATGATCGAGCCGGGCGTCGGAGATTGCTTGACTACTAATGAGACGAATCCAATCGCTAAAAAGCAATTCGCGTGCCACTGTTCCCACAGAATGTGGCATTGATCCATGTTTATGAATGGAAGGGTCTGCAAAAATGAAGTGAGAACTGGAGCACTCGGCGGGCGCACTAGACCAAATGCGGACATGAGAGCATCCGTATGCCGACTCGGCTCAGACGAGGGTCAAAATTCTACGACAGTGACCGCGTTTCGCTACCTCGCCGATGCAAAGAATGCGATTCCTTCCGACGGTGAACACTAGGTTTGCCGTGGCCCCTATATTCGATCAGTGTCGTTTTACCGACGTGAGTCCGCATTTCGGCACATATTCGTTTTCGATCATCTTGTTCTTAGCAACCAGAGCAGAAATAACTAGCGCAACACCGTCTCCCGCCATTTAGAACCGTGAACCTACGCATCCAGCGCACACGGGTCAAACCCAGCGCAAGATACCGGATCCGTTTGGACCGACACTTGCAATCTGATAAAGCCTCGAGGATTTCGATGGTGACACTGCAGGAAGCACGCAAGATTATCGGCGCGGCCGAAAACAGAGCGATTGAAATCGGCCAGCCGGTGAACATCGCTGTCGTCGATGAAGGCGGCAATCTGATTTCTCATGTCCGCATGGATGGGGCCTGGATCGGCAGCATCGACATAGCGATCAACAAGGCATTTACCTCTCGCGCGTTCGATATCTCAACCAAGGATCTGGCGCAGCATTCGCAATCGGGCGGCCAATTCTTCGGAATTCACGTTTCCAATCATGGCCGCGTCATGGTCTTCGCTGGCGGCATCCCGCTGAAACGAGATGGGAAGGTTGTCGGCGCGGTGGGAGTGAGCGGCGGCTCCGGCGAGCAGGATCACATGGTGGCAGAGGCCGGCGCAAAGGCATTTTAATTTGTTTCAAATTGGAGTGAACGTATATGGCAATCAATCGTGGAGTTGTATACGCAGGACCGGGAAAAGTCGAAGTCCAGTCCATTGACTTTCCTAAGTTGGCGCTGGGCTCACGCAAATGCGAGCATGGCGTGATTCTCAAGCTGGTTAGTACCAACATCTGCGGCAGCGACCAGCATATGGTACGAGGCCGCACCACGGCTCCCACCGGTATGGTCCTCGGTCACGAGATCACTGGCGAGATCATCGAGAAGGGCCGGGACGTCGAATTCTTGAACGTAGGTGACCTGGTTTCGGCGCCATTCAATATCGCATGCGGGCGTTGCCGCAACTGCCGCGAAGGCAAGACCGGAATCTGCTTAAACGTGAATGGAGATCGTGCCGGTGGCGCCTTTGGGTACGTCGACATGGGTGGCTGGATTGGAGGCCAGGCCGAATATGTAATGGCCCCGTATGCCGATTTCAACCTGCTGAAATTTCCGGACAAAGACCGAGCGATGGAGAAAATCGAGGACCTGACGCTGCTTTCCGACATCTTTCCGACTGGGTACGACGGGGCGGTGAAGGCCGGAGTGACGACCGGTTCAACCGTGTACGTGGCCGGTGCCGGGCCTGTCGGACTGGCTTGTGCTGCCGCATGTCAGTTATTGGGAGCGGCTGTCGTCATCGTCGGAGATATGATTCCCGAGCGTCTCGCGCAAGCCCGAAGCTTTGGATGTGAAACGATTGACTTGCGCGAGCGGATCCCTCTCGGCGAACGCGTAGCCCAAATTCTCGGCGTTCCTGAAGTCGATTCGGCGGTAGACTGCGTAGGCTTTGAGGCGAAGGGTCAAGCCGAGCAGGCCGGAACCGAGCAGCCGGCTACTGTACTGAATTCATTGATGGCGCTCACTCGCGCCGGCGGGGCGATTGGAATTCCCGGTCTGTATGTCACGGACGATCCGGGTGCCAAGGACTCGAACGCGCAGAAGGGCGTGCTGGGCCTGCGAATTGGGCTGGGCTGGGCCAAATCACACAGCTTCGGAACGGGGCAGTGTCCGGTGCTTCGCTACAATCGGCAACTTATGATGGCCATCCTGCATGACAAGGTGAATGTCGCGAAGGCTGTAAATGTCACCGTATTGCCATTAGAGGACGCGCCGCGCGGGTACCATGACTTCGACAAGGGCGCGGCGAAGAAGTTCGTGCTGGACCCGCACGGGATGGTGAGGTCACGTCGAGCCGGGAGCGAACTTGCCACAGCCGGCGTCTGAGCTCCGCTCCGTCTGAAGCATGATTGTCAGCAGGGTGTCCATCGGCATTGCGCTGACAGATCCCGCTCATAGCCTTCATTCCGAACTGCCGTTTTACTGATTTGCCACGAATTCATTGTGCTTTGCCATGAATTCATCCATAGGTCATGTGTTTGCGGTTTCTGGACCGAGTGGAAAGTGTGATGTGCAGTGAGCTTGTTCACGGGTCATGGCGATCGACGGGGTCAATCAACCAGGAAAGCTTCTCGCCGACTTAATCGATCACCGAGAAATGGAGAACTGTTATGTCTACACAAGTCAGCACTGCCGTTAGCACGTATTCCGCGCCGGAGTCCGTTGTGAGGCGTATGTACGAGCAGGCGGCAGGAATCGACCGCGTTGGCATGGGCCTGCTGCGCTTGGGATTGATCATCGTGCTGTGCTGGATCGGTGGGCTGAAATTCGCCGACTATGAGGCAGATGGCATTGTGCCGCTGGTGGCCAACAGTCCGCTCATGAGTTTTTTCTATGATCATCCGGCTCCGGAATATCGCCAGTACATGAACAAGGAAGGTGAAGTAATCCCGGCTCATCAGCAGTGGCATAAATCGAATGGCACCTACTCGTTTTCCCATGGGTTGGGAGTCGTGATCGTTCTAATTGGGGTGCTGATCGCGGCGTATCCAATCATGCCGCAAGTTTCCGCAGTGGGTAGCTTCCTTCTTATTCTGATGTCCCTTACGACGCTGTCATTCTTAGTGACCACTCCGGAGGCATGGGTTCCTAGGTTGGGAGCCTCCACACACGGATTCCCATATCTCTCAGGAGCCGGCCGGCTGATCATCAAGGACGCCATCATGCTGGGTGCCGCGGTGGTTACTCTCGCCGACTCGGCCAAGACTTGGTTGTGGCGTAATCCACAGCGATCGGGCGGCTGAAATAATTTCGCAGCGGCTCGAAGGTACAGGGCCTTGATTCTGGAAGGAACCGATGAGCCATCTTTTCTCAACCGTTGTTCGATGCTGGGGGACGAGGCCCACGCTTCGCCTAGGCGGCTACCTATGGGTAGCGGCCATGTTCGGTCTGCTGGCGGCTCTGGAGGCGAACCGGATCGGAGTATTTCTGGTGCCTCCTTTCGGGGCCACCCTGACTATTCTCATGTTGTTGCCGGATACGCCGGTCGCTCAACCGTATGCGTTGATTGTGGGCTCGGTTTGCGGGGCTGCCGTGGGAACGGGAGTCAGTTTGTTTGGCAGCGGTCTCGGAATGGCGGTGCTCGCAATGATCGCTTCGTTTGTGCTCATCAGTCTCATTCACGCCTACCATCCTCCAGGAGTCGCCCTGGCATCCATTCCGGTCCTACTTCACCCGGGTCATTGGTTTCCCTTTGCTTGTCGTGCTTCCTTTCACCGCCGCAGCGGTAGGGTCTGCGGCGGGAATGAGTAGATGGCTCCGCGGTTGGCCCGTATATCCCAAGTCGTTGGCCGACTGCGCGCGAGGACTCGACGATTAGTCGGAATCTTTGATCGATGGTAATCCACCATGCGCACACCAGAAAGAGATCACAGTTTGACACTGACGCGGCGCCGCTTTGTCCAGGGAGTTGCCGCAGTGGGCATAGCCGCTGCGGTTGAGGGAAAGGTCAAACAAGCCGATGCTGAGGTTATTGACCACTCACCCTCTGTTCTGACAGGCAATCACTTCGATTTAACGATTGAGCCTCATCACGTTGATTTCACGGGTCGTCGCACAAAGGCGCTCAAAATCAATGGATCGTTACCGGGGCCGACGCTCAAGTGGCGTGAGGGAGAGACGGTCACAGTCGCGGTGACAAATCACCTTCCCGTGATGACCTCTATTCACTGGCACGGTATTCGTGTTCCTGCCGCGATGGACGGCGTGCCTGGGTTGAGTTTTGCAGGAATTGCACCGGGCCAAAGATTTGTCTATCGCATTCCTGTAGTTCAGAACGGGACATACTGGTATCACAGTCACAGCGCAGCTCAGGAGCAGATAGGTTTGATCGGCGCTCTCGTCATTGCGCCTCGGGACAAAGATCCCATCGCATATGATCGCGACTATGCCGTACTGCTAAGCGACTGGACGGACACGAGCCCGGAGACGGTTTATAGCAACCTCAAGAAGCAAAGCGACTATTACAACTTCCACAAGCGCACGGCCGGCACTTTTGTCCAAGACATAAAAAGCAAAGGCCTGCGCTCCACGGTACGGGATCGACTGATGTGGGGGCGCATGGACATGAACCCCACTGACATTGCCGATGTAACCAGCGCTACCTACATCTACCTGACGAATGGAAATCCTCCTGGCGCGAACTGGACGGCGTTATTCAATCCCGGCGAGCGGGTTCGGCTTCGTTTTATTAATGCGTCGTCAATGACCATTTTCGATGTGCGAATACCGGGTCTACCCATGACCGTCGCGCAGGCCGACGGAAATTGTATACAGCCAGTGACCGTAGATGAGTTCCGGATCGGCATCGCTGAGACCTACGACGTTATTGTTCAACCCCACCAGGAGACCGCGTACACCATCTTTGCGCAGCCCCAAGCTCGCGGTAGATATGCGCGCGGTACCTTGGCGCCGCGAGCGGGCATGACGGCAGAGGTCCCGGCCATGGATCCATACCCCGTTCGCACGATGGCCGATATGGGGATGGGCGGCATGGGTCATATGAAGGGCATGAAGAGGGACGGCATGCCTTCCGATCAAATGCCGGGAACGCAAGGTATGCAAATGGATGGGATGAGCGAGGCCAGCATGCCCGCAATGAAGGACATGGACATGAGCGGAATGAAGGATGGGGGCACGTCCGCCATAAGCCATGCGCACATGGAGGAGCACACAGGTGCCTTGAACGAGCCGGCGGGCATGACTCCGTTTCCACAGCCTGGGCCAAGCACGACGCGGCTAATGCCACCGCCGTCGCAGATGATGTCTCGCCCTACCCAAACACTCGAAGGAGAGGTACCTTTGCACATTGGCCCTGAAGTAGTCGGCGTGGCAATGCAGACTTCTCCACAGCTGCACGATGCGGGCGATGGGCTGAATGGAAATGGTCGTCGCGTGCTGACCTATGCCGACCTCCGCGCGCTCTATAGGGGTGTTGACGGTCGGACGCCGACTCGCGAAATCATCCTCCACCTCACCGGCAATATGGAGCGGTTCATCTGGGGCTTCGACGGACGCAAGTTGTCGCAGGCTGAGCCAATCCATCTGAAACTCGGCGAGCGTGTGCGCTTCGTTCTGATCAACGACACGATGATGGAGCACCCCATTCATCTGCACGGACTTTGGAGTGAGTTGGAAAATGGCAACAGTGAGTTCTCTCCCTACAAGCACACGCTCATCGTCAAGCCTGCCGAGCGGGTGAGTTATCTCGTCAGCGCAGACACACCCGGACACTGGGCTTTCCACTGCCACCTGCAATATCACATGGAGGCAGGCATGTTTCGTACGGTGGTGGTGTCGTAATGGGGCGGCTCGCTCGGGAACTCGTCATGGCGGGAGCTCTGTTGACGAGCGTCGCAGTACAGCCGGTTTGTGCACAGGCTCCGGCAATTCCGGTCGATGTACCGACTCCGGCATCGAATTGGCCCAAGCCAGTGGAAGATAACCGGGTGTTCACCTTCATAACCTTCGATGAACTCGAAGGCAGAACGGACGGGCCGAACACTAGCTTTCGATGGGACGGCCAGGGCTGGATCGGAACCGACTTCAACAAATTATGGATCAAGTCCGAAGGAACAGTGACAAGCGGAATCACCAGCGATGGAGACCACGAAATTCTCTACGACCGGCCGATTCCGCACATGCGGTACTTTGACTGGCAGGCGGGTGCGCGGATTGATCTCGATTCCGGTCCAACTCGCGCATGGTTTGCAATCGGAATAGAGGGACTCGCTCGTTACTTCTTCAATTTTGAACCAACGCTGTATCTTCGCGATGGAGCGCGCGTCGCGGGAAGAATCCAAGGCTCGTACGACTTGTACCTCAGCCAGCGACTGATATTGCAACCTCAAGTCGAAATGAATTTCTACAGTCAGGCCGATCCTGCACGGGGAATTGGAACTGGTCTCTCCGACCTCGATAGCGGATTGCGGCTCGGATATCAGTTTTCGCGCAAGTTCGCTCCCTACATCGGATACACGTATTCCGGGGCATTCGG
>Ga0209006_10003616_pt1 | contig 14044 bp, 9 predicted proteins | sample JacPin_JW_Ref_O2_FD_188567 | JGI IMG/M metagenome (GOLD analysis project Ga0209006, IMG submission 188567) | Forest soil microbial communities from Algoma, Ontario, Canada - Jack Pine, Ontario site 1_JW_Ref_O2 (SPAdes) (version 2) | ecosystem: Environmental > Terrestrial > Soil > Boreal... | reverse complement strand
GTTGAGCATTCTTATGTTGACCTTGCGTTTGATCGGAGCGTTCGAGTTCGGTACGCTCGCCGTCCACGGTCCGCGCCTCTGGAGATTTGCCGCCTATTACCTTGCGTTTTTTCTCTTCACTGCATTCTTTGAAGACTTCCTGGTTCGTGGATATTCACTGTGGGTGCTGTCCCGAGGAATTAATTTCTGGCCGGCTGCGGTCCTGTTATCGGTCATGTTCGGCGCACTGCATAGCGGGAACGCAGGCGAATCGCCCGCCGGGGTAATCGCCGCCGGATTGATCGGTTTTTTCCTCTGCTTCACGCTGCGCCGCACCGGCAGTTTGTGGTTTGCCGTCGGCTTTCACATGGCCTGGGACTGGGGAGAAACCTATCTGTACTCCGTGCCCGACAGCGGAACCATGATGCCCGGACATTTACTTAGGTCGAATCTAAGCGGTCCGAATTGGCTCACCGGCGGCTCGGTCGGACCGGAAGGAAGCTTATTAATATTCATACTCATCGTAGGACTGTGGATAGCATTCGACCGGGCATATCCCGCGCGGCGATGGCCGCCAGTCTAAGTGATAACGCGTGAAGCCTTGAAGTTTTTGGGAAGCGCACGACTTTTACTCGTGGGGGAAACTCTCCGATCTTCGTCATCCCAACAGTCCATGTCATCCTGAGCGAAGTGAGGCGAAGCCGAACGAAGTCGAAGGACCCCATACCCGTCGGCACTCCCAACATCGCAGGGAGTTCTCCCCCCGCTCTAAAGCCTTCCCGTCCCGAGAAACGAAGGCAGACAAGTTCCAAAGTGCCGCGCGTGTCTATGAATGAAGAACTCTACGCCTGCAGAATTCAAGACAAGTTTTTGGGAAGGGCACGAGTTCACAGGTGAATCTGAGGCACTACGATCGCATTCTTAGCAAGGAAAACCGCCCAAGGCGGGGTACCCCTCCAATGCATCGCCGGTCTACCTAGCTCCTTACTCATGCCCTCACTGGAGACGCGAAACGCAAGGCGGTAATCCTTACCAGATCGGCCAGCTTCTCAATAGGTAAGCGCCCGATCACTACTTTTTCTTTGGGCCGTACGTGGGAGATGGTGAAACCGAGCGCTTTCAGCTGATCGAGAACCGCGCTGGAATCGTCGGTCAACCAAAGTTGAACTTCCATGCTGCCGTCCTTTGTTAGTTTGCAGTCCGTTCCAGACTTCTTCCAACAGTCGAAGGTCTGGAGCAAAGTTGGATGCAGTTTCGACTCGAGCGTAGTGCGCTCTTTGCTAGATTTCTCCGGGCGGGAGAATGTGGCATCGGTTTCGGATTCGCTGGGCTTAGGCACCTTCAAAACCATTAGCTGAGACGGGGATGGAGCCGGTGGTGGTGCGTTTGCTACCCATCCAACCCCTCCGCCCACGCTACCACCTCCTACTCCCCCACCAGAGCCCGCGCCATACACGCGTCCACCCCCATGAAACGCCTGCGATTGAGCTGCGTTTGCGCGGCCGCCGGTGGCGCCGTTTACGAGATACGCATAGTTTCCAGTGCCTGATATCGCCTTGTCGGTCCCAAATACTCCTTCGTAGCTCACCCCGGCCGGCATCTCCACGGGAACCTCCACGCGCTGCGGCTGCCCGTTGGTTGTAACGACGCGTTCTTCGACCGCGACGAAGGAAGTAAATTGCGTCATCAGTCGATAGTTAAGGCCAAGCTGAGTGATCTGCTTTTGCACCGCCGGTTTCACGGTTCCCGATTGCAATCCTTGCCAGTCCTGCGACATCAGGTAGTCAATTTTTCGTCTCGCCCAGAAACTCGACTGCATGTTGTACTCGCCGGCACTGCTGTTCAGTGCAACCGGTACTGCGCGGTCAAAGCCTACTCCCGCCCGCTTGCCGCGAATGTGAATGGTTCCATTCACTGAATTGGAGTAGCGCCCGCTGACCACTAACGGCTTGCCGCTGTAGAGATCGGGCAAATTCTTCGGATAAACCTCGCTCACCGGTAAGTTAACCCAATCGATGGAGACATCGGTGAGCAGGGGTGACCGCAGCTTTTCATACAGGCGATGCGCGGCGGCGCCTGCCTTGTCGGTCAGTGTGACGACCTCCGATTCCCCGCGACCGGCCTTCGCCATGCCTTCAATCAAGAAGCGGTTCACGGCCGTGCCCACGCCAAAAGCAAACACGCGAGCGTTCGGATGCTTCTCAACTTCGCCAATAATTTCGAGATCGTTGCCAACATAGCCATCCGTAAGAAAGCAGACCACACGCACGTGATCCTGCGAATCAGAAGGCACAAGCGCCGCGCGGATTGCGCTCATCATCTCCGTTCCACCGCCTCCATGGCTCGCGTTCAGAACGGCTCGGGCTTTGTTCAAATTCTCCGCAGTCGGGAACACGGGCTCGGGAAAAAGCACCCGCGTGTCGCCCGAAAAAGTGATCAGATTGAAAGTGTCGCCGGGATAAAGTTCGTCGAGCGCGTGGTTGATGAAAGACTTCGCTTTTTCGATGGGAAAGCCCATCATCGAACCCGATGTATCGAGCACGAACACGAGTTCTTTGGGCGTGATATCCGATTCCGGGACGCGCGCCGGTGGCTGCAGGATCAAGGTAAAGTATCCGCCTGGTCCAAGATTGCTCTTTGCCGGAGCTGCTTGCGAGAGAATCGCGTCGCTAATCTGATCTCCGGCAACGCTGTATTTCAGGATGAAATCCTTATTCGGAATCTCGGCAAGATTCTTGAGTTGGATCGTCGCCGTGCTGTTGCCCATCCGGTTCACCACAATTTCATGCGAACTGGAGCGCAATTTTTGAATCGGCACACCCGCATCGATCGCAAGGTTGATCGAAATGTCATGTCCAGCACGCATTCCCGGCGGCGTGACCTGCGGCGTGATTTTTGAAGCGTCGGGCACTTGGTCGGTGTCGGGTGCCCAGCCTCCTGCTTGCGCTCCGACGGCTAATCCAGGGATATAGCGCGGTCCGACAACGGTGGGAAATACGAACTGGTAGGCTCCGTCGTCGTAATCAAGTGTCTGCAGATAGCTGATGGTGACCACCACCTGCTCGCCGGGCATGATGTTCGCAACGGCTTGGGTAAAAATGTTAGGACGTTCCTGATCGAGGAGCGCAGCGACGTGGCCAGTCTGCTTGGCCTGCTCGTAAATCTGGCGCGCTTCGTCGCGTTGCTTAATCACACCGCGCACAGTGCGATTGCCGACCTGGATGGTCATGTCATCGACAGCAGCGTTTTCTGGCAGCGGAAAAGCGTACACAGCTTCGATTTTCTCCGTTGCCACGTTTTCGAAGGTTTGCGTGACCTCGACGCGGGCGATGAATCCGCTGATGGCTCCGCGAACGTCAGTATGCTTCAGCGGGCAAGAGCCGGTCACTACGCCCGTGGGTCCCAGGATGTGGAGCGAGCCGGAACTCTCGCCGGGAGCGGCCGCGACGGTTGGTTCAGTGGAGAATCTCCATGCGAAGACCGCGAAAAGTAAAACAGCACCCAGCAGCCAGAAGGGGTTCCGAAGTCGGCGCACCATAGTGCCTCCCCAAGCACTCGATTGGAACTTCAGTAAGTCGCCAAACGTTGCCTTGCAGCTAACTTATTTTTTTGACAGCACGATGTTGCCTCTGCAAATGCGATCGTCAGACATGTAACTACCATGACGCGGACAACCAAAACCCGGCCAGCAGTTTCATAACTGAACAGATAGACGTCAGAGCCGATGGTCTTGTTCCAAACGACTCTTACTCATTCACTTATCGTTCAAAACAGATCGTTAGTTACGTTCACCGGGAAAAGTTGACGGGATGGAATGCACGAGCACGGATCTGGCTCTCCCGTGGGGAGAACGGCGCAGGAGTTTGAACTTGCAGGACATTTTATAGCGGGGACGAAAACGAGGTTCGATAACGTTCGATAACTAAGGTCGGCTTTGTCAGGCGTCCAGTCCGATTGCCCGGCGAAGACGGGGCAAAGCCCCGTCTCCACACGAGCGGACTAGATGTCGAGGTTCTTTACATCTAGCGCATTGTCTTCGATGAATTTTCGACGGGACTCTACGTCTTCGCCCATCAGCGTGGTGAAGATGGTTTCGCACTCGGCTATGTCTTCGAGGCGGACTTGGAGAAGCGTACGGCGCTCGGGATCCATGGTGGTCTCCCAGAGCTGCTCGGCGGTCATTTCTCCGAGGCCTTTGTAACGCTGGACTATGTATTCCTTGCGACCTTCGTTGAGGACGTAGTCGAACAGCTCGCGGGCAGTGTTCTTCTCCACGATCTCGGGCTCCTTGGCTCTGCCTCGTTGGGCTGGCTTGCCGGATTTTTTCTGTGCGTTTTCGGCTTCTTCTTTTTCGGACGCGCTCAGGCTTGGGTTGTCGTTTTCGTCGCTGGCTGCATCTTCGTCTTCGCCACCCGCGTCGTCAGCGTTCGACTTTGCCCTGGCGGCTTTCGGTAAGCTCTCGACCACGAACGGTGGTTCCAGATATTGCTCGATCTGCTTGAACTTGGTGATGAGCTGCCGGCACTCTGGAGATGAAGCTAGTTCCCAGTTGATAACGTGCTCGGCGCCCTGCGAGTTCACATAGTGAACGGCCCACAAATTGTGCTCTTCGTCGAAACGGGTTTCGACACTTTTGAGTTTCAAGTCTTTTTGCAAACGCTTGAGTTCTTTTTCCAGCTTTTCGATTTTCTTTGACGGCGTCTTTTTGTCGCCCTCGAAATCGGCGCGTTTGGAGAAGTCCAGTTTTGGCAACAGGCTGGCGATTTCCTCGGCGCGCAGGCGCTTATTCAGCTTGTCGAGGAAGCCGAGATATTCGTTCAATACGGTGATGAATTTGGTGAGCGCGGTGCCTTCGAGTTTCGCGGCGCCTTCTCCGTAGCGAATGATCAGGCCTTCGGAGGCGCGCTTCACCATTACTTTTACAAACTCGTGTTCGTTCTTGATGTACTGGTGCGTCTTGCCCTTTTTGATTCCGAAGAGCGGCGGCTGAGCGATATAGACGTTGTTGCGTTTGATCAGCTCCTGCATGTGGCGAAAGAAAAAAGTGAGCAGCAACGTGCGGATGTGCGAACCGTCCACGTCGGCGTCGGTCATAAGAATGATTTTGCCGTAGCGGACTTTGGTCGGATCGAAATCTTCTTTCGAGATGCCGGTTCCGAGCGCGGTAATCATGGCTCGAATTTCTTCGTGGGCCAGCATTTTGTCGTAACGGGCTTTTTCTACGTTCAGAATTTTTCCCTTGAGCGGGAGGATGGCCTGGAAGCGGCGGTCACGGCCCTGTTTCGCGGTGCCGCCTGCGGATTCTCCTTCGACCAGGAACAATTCGCAACGATTGGGATCGCGTTCGGAGCAGTCGGCCAGTTTGCCGGGAAGTCCTCCGCCATCGAGCGCGCCTTTGCGGCGAGTGAGATCGCGGGCTTTACGGGCGGCTTCTCTGGCACGGGCGGCGTCGATTGCTTTGTTGATAATTTTGCGGGCTACGGTCGTGTTCTGCTCGAAGAAGGCCCCCAGCCGTTCGTTGACCACGGCCTGCACGATCCCTGCGATATCGGAATTCAGTTTGCCCTTGGTCTGGCCTTCGAACTGTGGCTGCGGCAGCTTTACGCTGATGACTGCGACTAATCCTTCGCGGACGTCGTCTCCGGTTAGATTTTCTTTTACGTCTTTAAACAGCCCCATCTGCTGGCCGGCATAGTTAATCGTGCGGGTCAGCGAGGTACGAAAGCCGGAGAGGTGCGTGCCTCCATCGACGGTGTTGATGTTGTTGGCGAAACTGAAAACGGATTCGGAGTAGGCGTCGTTGTATTGCAGGCCGATCTCGATGTGCACCTGATCTTTATCGGCTTCCATGTAGATGGGCTTGTCGTGCAGTACCGTCTTGCCGCGATTCAGATGCTTGATGAACTCAGCGATTCCGCCGGTGTATTTGAATTCGGTGCGCTTTGCTTCTCCCGTCTTCGAATCGGTCTGGCGCTCGTCGGTGAGCGTGATGATCAAACCTTTATTCAAGAAAGCGAGTTCGCGCAGACGCTGCGAGAGCGTGTCGAAGTTGTATTCGATGGTGGTCGTGAAGATGGTTTTGTCGGGAACAAAGTGAACCTTGGTGCCAGTCTTTACTTTCGCGGCGCCCGTTTTCTTTAGCTTGCTGGTCGGCTCGCCTTTCGAATAGGTCTGTTCCCAGGTGAATCCGTCGCGCCAGATTTCTAGGTCGAGCTCTTCGCTGAGCGCGTTGACGCAGCTTACGCCCACACCGTGGAGCCCACCCGAAACTTTGTAGGAGTTACTGTCGAATTTGCCGCCGGCATGCAACGTAGTCATGACGACTTGCGCCGCGGGGATTTTTTCTCCGTCGATGTCCATGTTGTCGACGGGGATGCCGCGTCCGTTATCGACTACGGTGATGGAGTTATCGAGATGAATCGTGACCTCGATTTTGTCGGCATGTCCGGCGAGCGCTTCATCGACCGAGTTGTCGACGACTTCGTAAACCAAGTGATGCAGACCGAGTTCTCCGGTCGAGCCGATGTACATCGCGGGACGCATGCGAACGGCTTCCATGCCACCAAGGACTTTGATGGAGTCGGCGGTGTAGTCCCCGTTGGGAGGTTTTGCGTTTTTGTTCTTCGCGTCGAGAAGCTCAGGTTGCAATTCTTTAGTTGCCATTCTGCTCCGTAAAAAACGCCGGATCGGACACCTGGCTGGAGGGCGATACCGGGGCTATGCTGGTGACCTCAACTTATTGAATTTTCTGCTATTTAGCTGTCACCAAGCCTGTGTTTATTTTAACACAAAAGTCGCTCATTTTGAGACCGGTGCCGAGACCATAAACGGTGCTTTTTGTGTGCCTGAAGGGCGTAGTTCGGTGGCGCAGCACAGAAGCGGCTGGTCACGTCTCTACCTTGAGTTTTGCTGTCGGGAGGCAGGGGCCGCACCGAAATGAAGACCATCCATGAGATCGTCGAGTTGGTCATCGCTTCCGGCTATGAAAGTAAAGGAGATGATCTGTCCTTTTGTCAGCCAAACCAGCGTGCACTGGTGCATGGTCAGTTTATCGTTCACAGGCTTGGTAAAATCCACACGGAAAAGCTGGCGGGATTCGACCTCCACCATGTACGGCTCGCCTTCAGCTTTGAAGCCTCTGGCGGTCGCCACCTCGGTGAGCGGTTCCAGATAGTCTTCGGCCTTTTTTAGAGCGGGGTAGGACGCTGCGCTTTCCGAGCCGAACACGACCGCGGAATTGATGGTGTCTCCCGTGGCGTCGGGCGGACGCTCGAAGACGGCGAGCAAGAGTTCCGTTTTTCCGGCCTCCGTACCCTGCTGCATTTCTTTGGTGCGATCGACCCAGCCATAGGGAATCTTGAAGCGAAAGCCGAACTTCGCGCTGCGGTACAACTGGGGGTCGTCCGGTGAAGCAGACGCCGATTTACTGCCTGGCTTAGTCTGGGTCTGAGCAGGCGCTTCGGGAGCAAGCGCAAGCACCGGGGCAAGGTTCAGCAAGACAAGGTTCAGCGACACGACGAGTAGTGTGGTAGCCCGGTGCCGCCTTTTAGTTCGAACCACGGTTAGACAAGTTTACAGGCGTTACCCTCAGGCCGGGGTAGTCGTAGTCGGATTCATCTTTGCAGGCTAAGAATCCAAAGTGGTTAAGAGTCCACAAACATGCAATCGCCGTAGGAGTAGAAACGGTAGCCGGCTTCAACGGCGTGGCGGTAAGCGGCCATCACGGAATCTTTGCCAGCTAGCGCGCAGACGAGCATCAGTAATGTTGACTGCGGCAAATGAAAGTTGGTCAGCAGTGCATCTACGATGCGAAAGCGATAGCCAGGGTAAATGAACGCGTCGGCCTCGCCACATCCGGCTTGCACACCGTTGTCGATCGTTCTTGCCGAGGCGTGCTCGAGCGTGCGAACTGTTGTCGTACCTACGGCTATCACGCGCCGTCCATCGGCCTTCGCACGATTGATCGCTTGCGCGGCTTCCGGAGATATTTCGTACCACTCACGATGCAGTTTGTTGTCTTCTACCCGTTCTGCTCGTAGCGGTTGAAATGTCCCCAGACCGACGTGGAGGGTGATTTCGGCGATTTCAATTCCTCGACCGCGAATTTGCTGAATGATCTCTGGGGTGAAGTGGAGGCCGGCTGTGGGAGCAGCCACTGATCCCCGATCCTGATCTTGAGCGTACACGGTCTGGTAGCGATCACGATCTTGAACTCGGTCGTCGCGCCCGCGTTCACGCTGGATATACGGCGGAAGCGGAACGTGTCCAATACGTTCGAGGCGGGCAAAAAAGTCATCGACCGGACTGAACCGAATGTGGCGCTCTCCGAACTTGTCTCGTGCTGTGATCTCACCTTCGAGAGCAGATGTCGGAGCAGGTACTGCAGCAGATGACGTTTCATTGGGTCCATCTTCATCCGCAACATCGACGGCGCGGCTGAAGTGGAGTTTCTGTCCGATCCCGATTTTGCGACCAGGGCGTACCAGGCATTCCCACTCATTCGGATCTTGGGCTAGTTGACGAGTCAGGAGAACTTCGACTCGTCCACCGACAGAATCTTGGACGGCGGGATTATTGCGGCCGGGTGGCAGGGCTTGGTTTCCGGCAAGGCGGCCATACAACCGGGCGGGGAAAACTCGCGTATTGTTTAGGACCAGCAGGTCGTCTGGGCGCAAGAGGTTGGGGAATTCGCGAAATTTCCGGTCTTCCCATTTGTGATCCGAACGCATCAAGTGGAGCAGGCGCGACGCGGCTCGATCGGGTAACGGTTCCTGCGCGATCCGTTCTGGCGGCAGATCGAAATGGAAGTCAGAAACGAGCATTTTGGGAGCCGGGCACTCGGCAGATTATAGGGTTCAAGCGTCACTTTTCGGTCACACCCGTTTTGTTGGGCTCCCTGGCACCTTCTATTTACACATTTTGACTTTCTAATGGTTGTAACCTCTTGGAGACGTGCTGTAACATGGCGGCGCAGTGTATTCCCAGGGTTCTCGGGCATCCCTATGGGCAGCGACCGACATGATCGTCTAGCAATTGTGCAGTTCGGCCGCATGCTGTACGAAAACGGCTTTGTCGCGGCCACCGATGGAAACCTCTCGGTTCGACTCGACGACAAACGCGTGCTGGTCACTCCCACCTGCATTAGCAAGGGACGCATGCGCTCTTCCGACATGGTGATCGTCGATATGGACGGGCGACGCCTGGCTGGAAAGCGCAGGGTTTCGACCGAAATCGGGATGCATCTGCTGATTTATCGCTTGCGGCCCGACGTGCAAGGCATCGTGCATGCCCATCCACCCACCGCCACGGGATTTGCGGCGTCCGGTTACGATCTGAACCGTCCGCTTGTATGCGAGGTCGTCGTAGGCCTCGGTTCTATTCCGTTGGCACGCTACGGCACACCCGGTACTCCCGAACTCACCGATGCACTGGAGCCTCTCATTCCGCACCACGACGCCATTCTCATGGCGAATCACGGCGTCGTGACTTTCGGATCCTCGGTCGAGAGCGCTTACATGAAAATGGAGACAGTGGAGCACTTCGCGAAAATCGCGCTGGTCACCCACCTGCTCGGCAACGAGCAACCGCTCGGCGAGAAGGAAGTGCAGAAGCTCCACGAAGTACGCCACCGTTATAACGGAGGCGGAGGGTTTGTCCCGCCCCGCAGGCCAGTCGCGGCGGACCTGGGAGCGAGTGACCTTCAGTCTGACGACGAGCCGCGAGAGACAGCCGGCAGCCGCCGATAGATTTATTTTCACTATTTATGCGGCCTATTCGCCCCCGATCCGGAATCTGAATCCCGCCCGAAAGTTCGCTGTCAGCGCGGGATATCCCACCACCTCGTTGTAATGAGCGTTCAGAGCATTTTCGCAGTTCACGTAGGCCGTGACGCGTGAATTGATGGCGTACCATCCGCCAAGATCTACGCGAGCGTAGCGGGCAGCATGGTCGATGTTGAGGCCGAGAAAGTCGTCATCCGGACGACGGCCGACGAAACTTCCACCCAAGTTTGCTCCCCAGCGGGTCCCGAGATATGAAATCAGGATATTTCCAGAGTGTTTCGGACGGCGAAGCAAAGGCATGCCGGGCAGGTATTGGTTGTCGATCGGGGCAGGATTCTCGAGAATCTCTGTGGACGTGTAGGTATACGCGCCACCGAGCGACAGCCGGCTTCGAAGTCTGGCTTGCAGCTCAATCTCCGCACCTTGTGCGAAAGCCTTGTTTACATTGAGGTACTCGCCGATAAAATTGACCGGATCTATTTCTTCGTAGTTAATCTGGTCCCGAAACAGATTGTTAAAATAGGTGGCATTCAAACTATAACGACCCTGGTAGAAGTCCTGTCGCACTCCGGCTTCGAAAGCGCGCACGCGCTCAGGTTTCAGAGCCGGGTTTGGATCCGAATACGGCGGTCCGGCGAACGTTTCTTCCAGGCGCGGCTCTTTGAAACCTGTTGAGTACGAAAATCGAAGGCGCGTCCCCGAAAACACGTCGCCACCCTTTAGAGCTAACAGGGTCAGAGCCACGCGCGGCACGCCGGTGTTTCCATAGGCGCTGTTGTGATTGAAGCGTCCGCCGACGATCGTAGTGAGACGGCCGAAAGTAAGCTGTTGTTGAACGTAAAAGTCATTATTCAGACGCTGGCCATGGGTCTGACCAAAGTTTACGTCGCCGACAAATCCATTCTCGTTTTCCAGCCGATATCCGAAGGTCGTATGAGCCCAGGTGCGCTCGGAATAATCTCCCTGGTACTCAAAGCCGACTCGATTGATGCGGTCTACTTCATGGGATGGAAAATCGTCGATGCGATCCGAGTCCCCATTTACGTTCAGCTCGTTATAACGATAGAGATAGTCGAAAGCGGTGAAATGATGTTGCCATCCACTCGGCTCGGCTACCGCGAGTTCCACGCTACCCAACACGTTGTTGTATTGCGACCATTCGCTCGGATCGGGCGGCTGAAGCGGGTCGCCGTTAAAATCCCATTCCCCCGGAATTCCCGTATGGCTGTTGGAGTGGCGAAGCCGCACCCGCAAAGCGACATCGTTGTTAATCGCCATGCCGATGTTTGCGCCTTGCAGGGAATCAGAATAAAAGTCATTGATCCCCTGGCCATTGGTGTAGTACTGGCTGCCGAAGACGTTATAGTCGAAGCGCCCATTCGCTCCGCCTAGCGCCGCATAGCCATTGGCGGTTCCGAAGTTGCCTCCATCAGCCCCAAAGCGAAATTCGGGAATCGGCGTGCTTCCGGTGCGCGTCCAAGTCTGCACGACGCTGGTCATCGCGTCCGTGCCGTACAGAGTGCTTTGCGCGCCGCGCACAAATTCGACACGGTCCATTTGTGTCATGGGCAAAGTTCCGAAGTCGAAGGTTCCGCCCGGTTCGTTGATGACTACGCCATCGACAATCACTTTGTTGTAAGTGGAGTCGCCTCCCCGGACAAATAGCGAGGAGAGGCCGCCGCGTTGGCCGGCGGTATTGATCACTGCGCCGGGCAAGAAGCGCACGGCATCGTTCGCAGCGGATGGATTCATCACTTCCAGCTGTGCGCCGCTCAAAGTCGCAACATCCGCCCCCGCGACCTCACTGGTAACCGGGCTTCGCGTCGCGCTTATCACGACGGTTTCCGCAGTCGGTGCTAGATGGAGCTGGACCGTCGTGATTTCGGAAGACGGGGAAAGGTTCGCGCTCTCAACCGCGAAGCCTGGAGTCAGAACTCGGACGCGGTAGGACTTCGATGGCGAGTCCCGAAAAATGGCCAGCCCCTCAGCCGAAGTGTTCTGGACCCCTGCCAGCTTGTCCGCATTGAGCAACTGTACCTGCGCGCCGGCTACGACGGCGTCTTGAGGATCGACTACTTTAATTTTGATTTCGGCAAAGGCGGTTGAGAAAGAAATCGAGAGGAAAAAAACACCGGCGAATACACGAGAAAACCGCATGGCACGTCTCCTTTATCACGCGAAAGGGGTTAGTGGGGATGGTTCACGCCGGTCTCCTGGCTTTGCGAGTAAGGATGTGAGCTTTTGTGGCCCCATGAGCTTTCCAGCCCAATGACCTTCCCAGCATCCGACTACTTCAACCGGCCTTCCCAGGTGTCTTCTCAGACCTGACCCAGTGACCAGCTGCGATTTCCTCGCTTACAGTTGCGCGGCAGCGCGGGATTTGCACCCGCTTCCCATAGCGCTGGTTGTCGCCAGCCTATGATTTTTGCGCGAACCTAATTTTGAGAAAGAGCGAATACCAACAACAACGGTTCGGTAAATTTACGCGGCAGTCCGTTGCAAGTCAAACGTCCGCTGGCCTAACCCAGGAACACTCAGATGCTACCGACGCTTTTTTAGGATGGGGAAGTCCGCCGATCCCACTTGCTTGACATGGTCCTCGGCGAAGCTGGTGACCCGTTCTAACGCGGCTTGCAGCTTTTGCTGAAACTCTGTCATCTCGCCCTCGCCGGCTTCGGCGGGGACTCTGATCTTGGCACTGAATCGAACCAATGCCTTTGAAAATGGTTTTGGGATCATGAGGGCGTCCCACGTATTCAATACCCAGGCACTGTCGAGAGCCACGTAGAACGCCGCCATGGGCAAGGCACTCGCGCGGGACAGGGCCACTGGACCGGGCTTGGCAACGTATTTTGGGCCGCGTGGACCATCGATCGTGAATACAACCAGGTTGCCTTGTTCCAATTGACTTTTTAGGCCGAGCAGAGCAGTGGCGCCGTTCCGGCTGCTGGATCCTCGCACTGCGACGAAGCCTAGCTTTTCGATGGTGCGAGCGATGTATTCACCGTCGAAACTGCGGCTTACCATTACCGCGATGCCAGCCTTTCTCCATAGCCAGGCACTGGCGAATACGGCCCGATGCCAAAAGGAGTAAATCACTGGCCTTTCGAAAGTCGCGTCCGGTGGCGATGGAGGCTCTTCCCACGAGATCGAATAGCGAAGAGTCGGACCGATTAAAGAGATGGCCAAATAGCTGGCCCAACTGATGAGCCATAACAGAAATCTCTGTCGTAAGGAGAATTGCCGCGTCTGCAAAGCGGAGGGCTGGTTAGGTTCAATCGCCGCGGGTGAGGAACTCACGCCGATATTGTAGCCGGGTCAAAGGCTAAAGACTGAAGGCGGGCGGCTTACGGCTTGTCGTCACCGTATTCCAGATTAACCTTCCAGATATCCTACGATCCAGTCTTTCAATCGACGTCGGCGTTCGTCCGAAGGGTCGAAGCGAATACCGAACGTCTTGTTCGGCTTTTTCCAGGTGACATTGCCACGCACCCAGACACGCGGCAGGGTCAACAAAGAGAACGAAACTTCCACCAAGCTTTCCAGTTCGGGGGCGTGATTGGATTTGAGCGACATTCCGCCAGAACTGATCTCTTGACTGGTAGCCGTCATGCGTCCGCCGTCGGGTAAGGCAATCCCGACCTCGGTCATCACCGGAACGCGCACGTAGCGGCGGAATTCGTGGAGCACCAACATTTTAGTGGAGCGCACCAGCTTCATGGCAGCCGAGCGCTCGAGCGGCTCATGAAAGACGGCGTTGAGGCACAGCTTTGAATAGCGCATTGCGTCCTGCGCACTGCCGCCTAATCCGTAGATGATGATCCGGTTGTTTGAAGCTGATCCGCGCGCCATTTCGATGATGCCCCCGGCCGCTTCTCCGAGAGACAACACGCAAGCTTCGAATTTTTCGCGTTGCAGGCGAGCTGCCTGTTCCCGGGAAACTGAAACCGTCTCGATTCCAGATTGCCGGAAGCAATCGGTTACGAGTTGAGCCGACGCTTCGGGCAGATCAAATAAAGCGACGCGCGCGACGGATTTTCGGTGAACAGCAATAGGGGCGAGCACACTACCGGTCGTTGTAGGCATGAGTCCCAGGGGATGAACTCCTCTAAAACCCCATTCTGACGGGCCATTTGGCGGTTGCATAGGTTTCGAAAGGTCTTACCGGCGTGCAAATGGGCCATAACGGAAGGTGTACCTTGATTGGTTTGGGACGCGCCCTTTCGTTTCGGTCAGGTAAGATGTTGCAACCACTCAGCCACAGCCACCATGATCGTGCTCGA
>Ga0209006_10003615_pt1 | contig 14047 bp, 17 predicted proteins | sample JacPin_JW_Ref_O2_FD_188567 | JGI IMG/M metagenome (GOLD analysis project Ga0209006, IMG submission 188567) | Forest soil microbial communities from Algoma, Ontario, Canada - Jack Pine, Ontario site 1_JW_Ref_O2 (SPAdes) (version 2) | ecosystem: Environmental > Terrestrial > Soil > Boreal... | reverse complement strand
CCCTCGGACCACGGGTAGGCCCCATGGCCGTCATTGCCGGGCTTGACCCGGCAATCCATGCGGCCTGCCAAAGCGCATTGCGCAATAGCGACCGCTCCGGCCGAGCCTTCCTTCAGCATAGATGCGCGGGTCAAGCCGGCGCATGACGCATCAACAAGATCGATGCCTTACGCGCGTAGGATGGGTTGAGCATTTGCAAAACCCATCGTGCGGCCTCTCGGCCGATTGATGGGTTTCGCTTCGCTCAACCCATCCTACGCGGCTTGTCATTGCTACGCGGCTCGTCATTGCGAGCGGTAGCGAAGCAATCCAGCGCGGCGGCGCCGACTGGATTGCTTCGTCGCTTCGCTCCTCGCAATGACGAAGACGGCGATGGCATCCGCCTGGTCGCGCGCGGCTCCCTCTCCCCGCACGCGGGGAGAGGTGAGGCGCTCAAAGCCCCAGGTCGCTCAGGCCCTTATGGTCCGCCGGGCGCGGGCCGAGCGGCCAGTGAAACAGCCGGTTCTTCTCGGCGATCGGCAGGTCGTTGATGCTGGCTTCGCGGCGGCGCATGAAGCCTGCTTCGTCGAACTCCCATAGCTCGTTGCCGTGGCTGCGAAACCAGTTGCCGCTGTCGTCGTGCCATTCGTAGGCAAAGCGCACGGCGATGTGGTTGTCGGTAAAGGCCCACAGCTCCTTGATCAGCCGGTAGTCGAGCTCGCGCACCCATTTGCGGTGCAGAAACGCTTCGATGGCGTCGCGGCCCTGAAAGAACTCGGCGCGATTGCGCCAGCGGCTCTCCGGCGAATACGCGCCGGCAACGCGCGCCGGATCGCGGGTGTTCCAGGCATCCTCGGCGGCGCGCACCTTTTGCGGCGCGGTCTCGCGCGTAAACGGCGGCAATGGCGGACGTGTCGTCATCGGCAACGCTCCCGTGTGCGAAGGCCCATCAATGATGACGAGGTAGCGTGTGACACGCTTTCCGGCTAGAGCGGAGTGACTCTTCTTCGAATCATTGTCGGCTCCGGCCTTTTTTGCGCGTGAATCCTTCCCCAAAATCGGGGCACCTGAGCACATTCAGATTCAGTTGAATCGAAATGTGCTCAAGTTTCGTAAGTTGCCGCATGTCCTTTCCGGAAGAGCGGCTTTCACTCATCGGGTCAAGCCCGAGGGCACGTTTTTCCGGAACGTGCTCTAAGGAGACACCACAATGCCAATGTGCTCGCGCCGTTCCGCCGTGTTCACGCTCGCGGTCATTTCCGGCGGCGCCGCCATCGCCACGGCCGCCCTCGCCCAGCCAGTGACGACCACGCCGTCCGGGTTGCAGATCATCGACACCAAGGTGGGCACCGGGCCCTCGCCCAAGATCGGGCAGACCTGCGTGATGCACTATACCGGGTGGCTCTATGAGAACGGCGCCAAGGGCAAGAAATTCGATTCATCGGTGGATCGCGGCCAGCCGTTCGAATTCAAGATCGGCCTGCGTCAGGTCATCCCCGGCTGGGACGAAGGCGTCGCCAGTATGAAGGTCGGCGGCAAGCGCACGCTGATCATTCCGCCCGCGCTCGGCTACGGCGCGCAAGGCGCCGGCAACGCCATTCCGCCGAACGCGACGCTGATTTTTGATGTGGAGCTGTTAGGGGTGAAATAATGATCGTTTGGCGATGCGCCCGCCGCGGAGCGGGCACGGTCGTTTGAGCGGAAGAACAGACAACTTCGCGAAGCTCGTTTTGTGTGCTAAATTATTGCCATGAAAACGAAACAACTCGCTGAAGTTCTGGAGCGCGTCGAACAGTGGCCGGCTCAGGCACAAGATGAGCTTGCCGAGATCGCGCGCGATATTGAAGCAAGCCTCAGTAGCGGTGACTACGAAGCGAGCGCAGCCGAATTGACCGGCATCGATCGCGGCCTTCGCGCCGCCGATGAAGGCCGCTTCGCCTCAGATCAACAAGTGGACGCGGCTTTCACCAAGCTGCGAGGCGCGTGAAGGTCGTCTACACTGAGCCAGCGCTCAGCGACCTCAACGAAATCACAGTTTATCTGAAACAGCATTATCCTGGACTCGGCCGGACCGTCGAACGGCGATTAAAAGTCGTTGTCGCTCATATTGCGCGCTGGCCAGAGAGCATGCGACATTCCAAAGAACGTCCCGATGTGCGCGTCGCGCCGCTCGGTCGTTTTCCTTACAAGATCTTTTATCGCGTGCGTGATGAGACACTCGAGATACTGCACATTCACCACACGGCGCGCGAGCCCTGGGATGAGCGGGAGCGATAATCTGATCCCAAAATCGCTTGCGTTGCCCTACCCGCCCTCGCCCTCCGGGGCCGGAACGCGCATCTCGTGGAAGCGGCGCTCGATCATGGCGTAGACCTCGCGCACGAGGATGTGGGTCGCGACCTCGTTCTCGGTGCGGCCGAGCTTTCCCATCGTCGCCAGCAGGACGAGATAATTGAAGGTCTCGGTCGGCAGCGTCAGGCTCAGGGCCCGCGCTTCCGAGCGGTTTTCGGGTCGCGCCATGGTCCAGCTAGATGTCTCGGATCGAGTGCGCGGGGGTCGAACGCGCCTCAGCCAGGGTTACAACTTGGTTATTATAGGGTTAAAACCCTTGGCAGGCGAATCGAATCATGGCACTTTGAGCCTCGGCGACGGTTTTCGCGCAATAAGCTTAAAATGCGGCCCCAATGAGCGGGGTCCGGGTGTGAGAACGTCAGGCTGACAGCTGCCTCGCGGCGGACTGCAGCCTGGTGATCGCGGCCGCATGCCCGCGCGCCACCTTGGCGCCGGGAAGAGATGGGCCAGCGCCCGGGTTGCACGGCCTTCGCCCCGCCGGTCCAGAACGGGCCCGCGGCAATGGCATGCGAGGCAACCTTTCCCATGACTATCCCATCAATGATGACCTCATCGACCACCCCTGTCGCACCGACCACCGTCACATCGCCCACTGTCACTTGGAATCCCGAGCGGGTCGCGCAACTGCGCTCGTTTATTGGCGCCGGGATGACCTGCAGTCAGATCGCCGCCGAGATCGGCGTCAGCCGCAATGCGGTGATCGGCAAGATTCATCGCCTCGGACTAGGCCCGGGGCGACCCGCGGCGGCGCTGGGGCGGGTGTGCCCTCCCCGCACCCAGCGCCCCCGGGTTCTTTCGCAACGCCGCACGCTGCGGTTGATTGCTGCCGACGCGGCGCGCATCGCCGACGACACGATCGTCGAAGCCGAGCCGGTGGGCGGCACGCAATGTTGCTCGCTGCTCGAACTGGGCCAAAGCAATTGCCGCTGGCCGGTCAGCGAGCACCATGGATACGCGGCAGATTTCGTTTTCTGCGGCAGCGAGACCGTGGCGGGATTTTCCTACTGCGCCGCTCATGCGCGCATGGCCTACCGCTCGCCGGAGCGGCGGCGGGCATAACGTCGGTTTGGGGACCGTTGGGGAGTCGGTGGGTGCGCCTGCGTCTTGAGCGATCAGGACGCAGGCGTGCACCCGCAACTCCGAACGCCAAAAGCCTCCAGCTCCGATATGCTTAGGGGCTCAAGCTGAGCTAACTTCGCATCCGCGAAGGCGGTCAATAACCGGGTTATTTCTTCCGCGCCCGTTTCGGCAGCTTCAGCGGCCAGCTCACGATGTGCTCCTCAAGGTCTTCGTCGGGCACATCCTTTTCGCTGGCCAGCACGTGGGAGCGCACCGAGACACCGGCGGCATGCACCGTGTCCGGATCGCCGGACACCAGGGGATGCCACCAGTAGAGGTCCTTGCCCTCGGACAGCAGCACGTAAGCGCACGACGGCGGCAGCCAGGTGATTTCCTTCAGACTCTCGGGCGTCAGCCGCACGCAGTCATCGACCTGATCGAGCCTGTGGGGATAATCGCGGCAGCGGCAGCTTTTGCCGTCAAGCAACCGGCAACCCACATTGGTGTAGAAGGTCCGGTCAGTGCCCTCTTCCTCCAGCTTGTTGAGGCAACAGCGGGCGCAACCGTCGCAGAGGCTTTCCCATTCCCGATCCGTCATATCGTCCAAGGACTTGCGCCGCCAAAACGGCACGTCCCCGGTTCCGTCGTCGATGGTCATTCATGCTCCCGGGCGAAGGCGCCTCGGCGCTGCTAGTCTTTATGCCCCATTTGCCCCTAATTTCCATTCAAACTGTCGATCAAGCCGCATTGGCCGCAGGCGGCGGCTCAGCTAAACCTGTATGGGCGAGACGACCCAGCATGGCGGGGCACGATTCGGTGCCGGGAAAGGCTAAAGCGTGACCGACATGTTCCCCGATCGACCGCCTAGCTGGCGCGAGAGGCTCAGGCGGCTGCTGCTCGACCTCGATGCGCGGCTCGACTTCTCCGTGTTCCAAAGCGGCAATTGGGCGCGCGATACCTATGAGCGCTTCACCACGTTCATGGACCGGTTCCACGTCGCCGGATGGCGGCGCTGGCTGCTCGTCGAACCGCTGTCGGAAGCCGCGACCTTGGGAACCGGCGGCCTGGTGCTGATGCTGCTGCTGGCCATCCCGTCGTTTCGCGAAACCTCGGACGAGAACTGGCTAAAGAAATCCGAGCTCGCGGTCAATTTTCTCGACCGTTACGGCAACGAGATCGGCACCCGCGGCATCAAACACAACGATTCCGTTTCGCTCGACGACATGCCCGATCATCTGATCAAGGCCACGCTCGCAACCGAGGACCGGCGCTTTTACGAACATTTCGGCATCGACTTTTTCGGTACCTTCCGCGCGCTGGTGACGAATGCGCGGGCCGGCGGCGTGCGGCAAGGCGGCTCCACCCTCACCCAGCAGCTTGCCAAGAACCTGTTCTTGTCGAACGAGCGCACCATCGAGCGCAAGATCAACGAAGCGTTCCTGGCGCTCTGGCTGGAAACGCATCTCACCAAGAACGAGATCCTCAAGCTTTATCTCGACCGCGCCTATCTGGGCGGCGGCACCTTCGGGGTCAACAGCGCGGCGCAGTATTATTTCGGCAAATCGGTGCGCGACGTCACTTTGCCGGAAGCCGCGATGCTCGCGGGCCTGTTCAAGGCGCCGACCAAATTCTCGCCGCTCGTGAACCTGCCGGCGGCGCGCGCCCGCGCCAACGTGGTGCTCGACAACCTGGTCGACGCGGGCTTCATGACCGAAGGCCAAGTCTACGGAGCGCGGCGCAATCCGGCGACTCCGATCGACCGCAAGCAGGAAGACGCGCCGAACTATTATCTCGACTGGGCCTTCGACGAGATGCGCAAGCTCGTCGACACCTTCCCGAAGTCAGTCAACGATAGCTTCTTTATCGTGCGCACCGCGCTCGATCCCAACTTGCAGCACGTCGCCGAGCACGAGGTGGAATCGGCGCTGCGGCAATACGGGCACGATTACGGCGCGAGCCAGTCCGCTTTGGTGATCGCCGATCTCGACGGCGGTGTACGCGCGATGGTCGGCGGCCGCGACTACGGGGCGAGCCAGTTCAACCGCGCCGTCGATGCGCTGCGCCAGCCCGGTTCCTCGTTCAAACCTTACGTTTATGCCACCGCGCTGGCGAACGGCTTCACGCCACAGTCGATCGTCGTCGATTCGCCGGTCTGCATCGGCAATTGGTGTCCGCACAATTATTCCGGCGGCTATTCCGGCGCAATGACGCTGACGCAGGCGATCACCAATTCAGTCAACATCATACCGGTCAAACTCTCGATCGCGCTCGGCGACGGCAATGCCAAGCTCGGCCGCGCCAAGATCATCCAGACCGCGCGCAATTTCGGTATCTACACGCCGCTTCCCGATACGCCGTCGCTTCCGATCGGCGCCGACGAGGTCAACGTGGTGGAACACGCCGTGGCGTACGCGACGTTCCCTAATCTCGGCAAGGCAGTGCCGCCGCACGCCGCGCTCGAAGTGCGCACCGGCACCGGCAGATTGGTGTGGCGCTTCGACCGCGACGGCAAGCGCCCCGAGCAAGTGATCTCGCCGAAGGTGGCGCTCGAGATGATCGGCATGATGAACTCGGTCGTGCAAAACGGCACCGGACGGCGGGCGCAGCTCGACGGCATTCACGTCGCCGGCAAGACCGGCACCACCAACGGTTATCGCGATGCCTGGTTCTGCGGCTATACCGGCAACTTCTCCGGCGCGGTGTGGATGGGCAACGACGATTATCAGCCGACCAAGCGCATGACCGGCGGTACCATTCCGGCGCTGATCTGGCACAACGTCATGGCCTACGCGCACCAAGGCATCGAATTGCGGCAGCTGCCGGGCTTACCGCCGCCCGGGCGCGCTCCGGCCGCCGACGCGGCCGCACAGGGCACCTCGGTGGCGCGGCCGATCCTGCTGACCCGCAAAGGCACCGAAGCCTTAGTGCGGGTTGAGCGCCTCCTCGACGAGGCAGCCCGCGCGCTGCCGCCGCCTGGCGTGCCGCCGGGACCGCTGGGCGCGCTTGAGCATCAGAACGGCGTCACCACCCAGACGGCGGCGAGCGATCAGCCGTCCGTACCGACCAGAGGCAACTAGAAGCACCCTGCGGGGCGCGCTCTAATCGGGATCGAACGTGCGTCTGTTTGTCAGCTCCTGCCTCACCTTATTGCTCGCCGCCGCGATCGGACTGGGTGCGACTTGGCTCACACTCACCCGCGGCGTCGCCTTTGGCTCGATGACCATCGGCGCCTGGACGGCCTGGCCGAAAACCGGATCGGTGAATATAGACCCCTACGCCCGCGCCACGATCTCGCGCACCGGCGCGCTGCCGATCGGCGTCGGCGACGGCGTCGCCTTCTTCGCCCGCACCGATGACGCCGGCAATGTGCTCGACGGCCGCTGCACGTTCACGGTGAACGGCATGACGCCGGCGGCACGCTACTGGACCGTGACGCTCTACGACGCCCAGGGCCGCCTCGTCGCCAACACCATCGACCGGCACGGTTTCACCAGCGCCGAGATCGTGCGCGATGGCGCCGGCGATTTCGCCATTACGGTGGCGCCGCGCGCGCGTCCCGGAAACTGGTTGCCGAGCGGCGGTGTCGAACAATTCGTTCTGGTCTGGAGGCTTTACGATACGCCGATTGGCGTTGCTTCGCTCACCACCAAGGAAGGGCCGATGCCGGCCATTGCCCGCCGGAGCTGCTCATGACGCGCATCGCACTCTGGCTTCTTGGCGCGCTGCTGCTGGCCGGCATCGTGCATCTGTCGACGGTTCTGGCGATGCCGACCGCCGCCAACCAGGACGCCTTCTCGCGGCTGGCGCGGCTCACGCCGGTCAATACCGTGGTGCCGCTGCCCGCCGCCGCCGGACAGGACGCCACCATGCCGTTCATGGATCCGGCTTTCGCGGTCGCGGTCTGCCGCTACGATCTTTCCGGCGGCGCGATCAAACTGCATGCGCCACTCAGTCAGGCTTACACCTCGGTGACGTTCTACACGCGCAACAGCGTGGCCTATTACGCGATCAACGACCGCGCCGCCGGCCGCCGCGCCATCGATCTCGACCTGATGACCGCCGAGCAGCACGAGCAGGAGCCGGAGGAAGAGGACGTCACCGCCGCCGACCGGCTGATCATCGAGTCACCGACGCTGAGCGGGCTGATCGTCATCCGGGCGCTCGCGCCCGAACCAAGCCTGATGGCCATGGCGCGACGCGCGCTCGCCGGCGCGCAATGCCACATCGAGCCCGTGGCAGCGCAGTAAGTTGACGCCGTCATTCCGGGGCGCGCCTGAAGGCGCGAGCCCGGAATAACATGAGGCGGCGCAAGGCGGGAAATAACCGTGTAAGAACCGCCTTCTAACCTGTGGCACGCGGCAGCTTTGTCGCCGCGATTATTTTACGACGGGTGGCGGCGGCGGTACGGCCGCCACCGCGACCGGCGGCATGCCGAACGGCCCGGCGGGGACCAGTTGGTTGTTGGCGATTTGCTGCTTCAGCAATGTGAGCGAGATGTCCACAGTAGTCGCCAGATCCTCAGGCTCGTTGATCGCCATCCGATTGAGCGCATAGCGATAGCTGGCGGCGCGCTGCGCGAGCGATTCCTGCACCCAGGCGATCACCAGATTGTTCTCGGAGACCCGCGCCAGGGCGTTGAACTGCTCGGCCGGTGCAAGATCGGGGATCAGCGCCATCGTCGCCTGACGTTTGCGGTCGGCTTCGATCACACGATGCGCCGTGTAGAAAAAGTTGCCCATCATCACGACGTCGTTGCGGATGTCGTCGTTGAGGCGGTTATAGCGTCCGGCGGTGGAGCGAAAATTCGCAACCAGCAGATTGATGTAATAGAGGGTGGGATCGACGATCCAGAGGCTGCGTTGAAAGTCGCGCTTCTGCCCGTAGTCGTAAACCACCTGATCCCAACGACCGCGCGCATAAGCCGGCTGGATCAGCGGAAACGCCTCATCGCGCAGCGTGCGCTCGTCTTCGGTCAGATTGGCGAACGATATCGGGGCGCCGACATGTGCGGCCGCTTCCTGGCCGACCCAGGCGTGAATGTTGTCGGCAACCGCGGGATGGTCGACATACCCTAAATCGGTGAGGCTTGAACAACTTTGCAGCGCCAGCGCAGCGCAAGCCGCGAGGATTGGCGCGAGCTTGAACCCGTGCCGCTTGCCCATGACCGGCCGCGCGTCAGCGGCGCCGCAGGCGTCGACGCTTGCCTTTTTGCGCCGGCGGTTGGGCGTATGGTTTCACATCGTCGATCCGCGTTTCGTGACGCTCGATGCGGATGACGGGGAGAATGATCACCGTTGCGGACTCTTCGCCGCCTGCGGCACGGCCGAAGCGCGCAGTACGTCCGTCGTCGGGAAATTTGAGAATGATACCCATGTCGGCGGCCCAGCCATTGTCCGCGCCCCTGAAAGCTACGGACCCCTCTCCGCCGACGCACGCACATCGGCGTTGGCGCAAGTAAGCAGGCGCAGGGTTAACGCTCCGCTAACGGCGCCCGCTTAAGTTGACGACAATCCGAGGATCGGTCGCCACCGGAAATGCACGGCGTGCAGTTCGCGCGACCCAATGTGTTCGAGTAGCGCTCATGGAGCCTCATAATTTCTTCAGTCTCGATGGTCTCACCGACCTCAGCAAGCGCAGCGGAATAGATATGCGTCCGACGCTGCTGCGCGTGCTCACCGATCTGTACGTGCAACGGCTCAGCCACTCGGCGCACGAAGAGCGCCACTATACCGAGCTGGCGCTGCGCATGCTTGAAGCCGTAGACGTGCCGACGCGGATCGCGGTCGCAAAGCGGTTCGCGCATTATCTCAAGCCGCCGCCGCTGGTTCTGCAGTGGCTCGCGCGCGACCTGCCCGTCGTCGCTACCGAAGTGAGCGGCCATTCCGTGTTGCGGACGCCGGCCTCGATGCCGCAGGCCGGCGAGGCGGCAAGCGAACATGTCGCGCGCGAAACTGTGGCACACGAACCTGCGGCGACGGATACGGGCGGCGAGCAACCGCAGACGCGTGAGCCTGCAGCGACCATCGATGCCGCGACTGCGACCGAACTGAACGAGCTTTTCTTCACGGCGACCGTGGCCGAGCGGCGGCTCATTTTGCTTAATTTGCACATCGCCGACCCTCATCCGGTCTTGCGCAACCGCGTCGCCACCCGCTCCGGCATCGGACAGGAGCTCGAAGCGTCGGTCCTGATCGGCAAGCGCGAACAATTTTCCGACCGTCTGGCGCAGGCGCTACGGATTTCCCACGAGCAAGCGCGCCGCATCGCCAACGACGAGCTGGGCGAGCCGATACTGGTCGCCGCCAAGGCACTGAGGCTACGCCGCGACGTGCTCTACCGCATTCTCATGTTCGTCAACCCGGCCGTGGGACATTCGGTCGAGCGCGTTCACACGCTGGCGACTTTTTACGACGAGCTCGAGCTGCGATCAGCCGAAGGCATGCTGGCCATCTGGCAATCGTTGCCTGCCGGCGAACGCGCGCATTTCGGACAGCGCTCGGCTCCGCCGCAAGCCGCCTCCCCTTCGCGGCCGCGGGCGGCCGCCGCGACGCCGCGCCACTCCGTCGCGTCGCAAACAAACGAGGTGCGCGACGTTTCCTGAGCCGTGAGCGCGCCGTCAGCCGGGAACGAGATCGAGAAAATTGCGCCCGGCGCGGTCCTCGGTCTCGACGATCCAAACGTCCGGATCGAACTTGATCTGCCGCGCCAGATAGCTCTCGACATCCGCATCGGGCGCTGACGGCCGGCCCAGGCAAGGCGTAAAGGCCCGCGCCGCCGCCTCAGCCGCCTCGAAGGCACTTTGCGGCGCCGGTCCGTACAAATCCGACGTGCCGTCCAGCCGGTTGACGCGCACGAACACCGCACCGGCGTCTTCGGCGCCGCGCCGGCGCACGGCGCCGAAGACGCCTTCGACCTGGCAGCGCCGCAAGTAGGCCGCAACCCATAGACCGGTTTTGAGACGCATGGTCCTCATTCAGCGCGCACCGGCGCACGAGAGCCTTAGACAGAAACGGATGAGTTGGCGACCGGATTAGATCTTTTGTTATCGCATGTCCTTTTCGGAAAACCGGATTCCACTTTTCCGGGACATGCTCTGGCGGAAGAGCGGCGTCCCATTCGCCGGGCCTGCGCGCTGCCGCGCCCGCGCCGGATTGAGTGCTACTGGATGGGCCGGCCAGTCATGGCGGCCAATTCGCTGACAAAGCGATCGGAGATCCGCCCGGTGACCGGAAGCTGGTGCTCGGCTTCGAATTTCTGGATGGCCGCGCTGGTCGGTTCGTCGATCGCTCCGGTCTGACGCAATTGGCCGTAGCCGAATTCCGATAAAGCGCGCTGGACTGAGATGATGCGCGCGGACCCCACAGACGAAGTTGAGGCCGGCGACAAGGCGTTGCCGATAAAATCGCCGATCGGATCGACACGATGGGCGGCCGCTTGTGTCCGCGCCGCCGACGACGCGCGCGCGGGCGCCTCGACGGCGCGATCTGGAACTCTCGCCGGAGGGGAGCCTGTCGAAGGCGCGTTCGGCCCTTGATTTGGCCCTTGGGGGATTGCCGCCGGCGCGCTCGCGGCGGTGAGACGATTGCCCGACGTCGGCACCAAGGCCGCCGGATTGGCAAAGAACGGCGCCGGGTGGGTGCCCGACTGCAAGAAAATGGCGTTGACGATGATGATCAGGCTCGCTGCTCCCGCGCACACCGCCGCCGTTGCATCAACCGGCCGATGCGCAGCCGTACTCCACAAGCGCGACCCGACCGCCGCCAGCGCAGCCGTCGCCAACCCTCGATCGGCGCGCCGCCTGCTCTTGGTCCGTCGCTCAGGCACGCTTCTTCACCGTCATGTTCTCGGGTCCACCCGTCACGACAGGATTTGGCGAGCGAGCTGCGCTTTTTTGTGGCGGCTGGCCCGCCAGCGACGTCACCGCCGCCGGCAGTGGCCGAATGTGCACGCGTTCGCAATCGATCGGGAGCCGAACGCTGACGCGGGTGCCCTCGCCGACCCGGCTGCGAATGTCGAGCTCGCCGCCGTGCAGACGGATCAGCCCCTTGACGATCGACAATCCAAGACCGGTGCCGCCATGACGGCGATCGTAGCTGGCGCGCGCCTGGAAATACGGCTCGCCGACGCGGGCAAGATCATCCTCGTTTATTCCGACGCCGTTATCCTCGACCACGAACGTGATGGAGCCGGCGTCGACGCTGGCGCCGACGGCGATCTTGCCGCCGCGGTCGGTAAAGCGGATCGCGTTGGATACGAGATTGATGAGAATTTGATTGAGCGCGCGCTTGTCAGCGATCATGTCCGGCAACGCGGCGGTCGGCATTTTCTCGAGCGTGACGCCGGCCTCGCCGGCACGCAAGGTGAGCAGGTCGCAACAGGTGGCGATGACCTGCGCGGGTGCAAACGGCTCCGGCGTGATCTCAAAATTGTCGGTCTCGATTTTCGACATGTCGAGGATGCCGTTGATGACGGCAAGCAGATGGTGCCCGGAATCGTTGATCAACCCGGCATATTCAACGCGGCGATCCGCATCGAGCATGAGCGAGGATTCGTTCTTCAACATGTCGGAAAAGCCGATGATGGCATTAAGCGGCGTCCGCAATTCGTGACTCATCGTGGCCAGGAAACGGCTCTTCGCCGCATTGGCCCGCTCGGCATCGCTTCGTGCGTACTCCAACGCTTGTTCCTGCAGCTTGCGTTCGGTCACATCGCGCAACACGGCGACGACTTCGCAACGATCCTGCGGGTTTGCATTTGGCGTCGGCTGCTCGAGCGGCCGGCAGCGCATCTCGATCCAGACATGTTCCGGCGGAGCGCCGGGGGCGCCGTCGCGCCGCACCCGGAACTCGACCGAGCGGCTTTCGCCGAGCGAAGACGTATCGCCGAGCGCGGTGAGATAAGCGGGACGGTCGGCGACATGGACGCGGCCGAACAACCCGTGACCGCGCAAATCGGCGATGCCACACCCGAATAAGGACTGCGCCGCCGGCGATACAAACAACAGCGCACCGTCGCGATCGTGGCGGGCGATGACATCGGTCATATTGCGGGCGAGAAGCCGGTAACGGTCTTCCTCGGCATAAAGCAGCCAGAAACTCGTGCGCGCCAGCGCCTCGGCGCCGAGCGCCAGGCCCGCGGCATAGAGCACGGCGGAAACGATGCCCAATCTGGCGAGCGCAAAATGACCGTCCGGGTCGGATACCGGCAACCAGTCGAATTCACCGGCGAGCACCAGGAAGCCCGCGGCGGTGAGCGCGAAAATCGACGCGATGGCGACGACGCGGCGCGAGGCCGACAGCGACGCCTCCAGCGGAACGACCACGAGCCAAATGGCCGCGAACGACGTGATGCCGCCGGTGAGCGCGGCGACCGACGTAACGAGGCCCGCCAAAGCCAGCGAAGACAAAATGTGTGCGCTTTCGTAGCGGCCGGTGCGCGACAGGAAATACGCCACCAGAATAGGAACGACCAACCAAACGAAAATCAGGAGCTCGATTGCGCCCGGTGCGCCGCGCACGATGAGATAGGCGGGAAAGGCCGCGAGCGCGACGATGCTGCCCAGCAGCCGCGGCGCAATGAAGGCGCGGTGGCGCGCTGCGGCGAGCGCGTCCAGCCGCGCCGACGGATGTACGAGCGCGTCCAGATAGTCCCCGATCGGTTGTGACGGTTTCACCTGGCCTCGACCCGCCCGCCTGGACGCTTTGCCCCTCATTCGTGCGCGGATCGTGTCAAACGGCCATTAAGCGAGTGCTAAGGACGGCGGCCTGGCGGCGTGCCGAACCCGGCACGGGTGGGCAAAACCGCAGGCGCCGGTGGGCAAATCCGGCCGCATGGTGAACACCCCGTTGCGGCGGGAGGCGCATGGTGAACAGGAGATGACCGGGCTTACGGAATTTTGACAGCTGCCGCCCGGGCCCGACGATCGATAAAATTGTCGGTAAATGCCGAACGTGATTTTCAGCCGGCTCCACTATACCGGCTGTGGGGTTTGAGGGTGGGAGGAAGAACAAAGGACAGGACCATGATGTTCCTGCTACGAACGGCTTTTTGGCTCGCTGTCATGCTCGCGCTGCTGCCGTCCTTCGCACCGAAGGCGGCGGCGCCCGCAGCCACGGGGATGGAGGCGACGGAGGCGGTCACGGCCGCATCCGAGACGCTCGGCGACGTGTTCCAGTTCTGCAGTCGCCAGCCCAACGCCTGCGCGGCGGGCGTCCATCTCGCCTCCGCCATCGGCCAACGGGCCCAGGCCGGAGCCAAGATGCTCTATGGGATGGTCGGCGAGAAGCTCGCCAAGAGCGAAGGCGTCGCCGAAGAGAGCGCATCGGCGAATGCATCCGACGTCAAGGTGTCGCAGAACACGCTGACGGCTGCCGACCTCGTGCCGGCCTGGCGCGGCCAGCGCCACAAGGACAAGGGCGCGATCTGAGAAGGAACCCCGTGCGGCACGAGCCGCGCGGTACGGGGCGATGTTCCGGCTATGGCCATTCGCGGCGGCGCAGCCTATCTAAAGGCTGGCAATGCGAGCCGCCGAGACATCATGACGATCGACGAGATCAACGAGAATTTCGCCCTGCTCGACGAGTGGGACGACCGCTATCGCTACCTCATCGAGCTCGGCAGAATGATGCCGCCCCTGCCGGACGCGGCGCGAACCGAC
>Ga0209006_10003614_pt1 | contig 14049 bp, 13 predicted proteins | sample JacPin_JW_Ref_O2_FD_188567 | JGI IMG/M metagenome (GOLD analysis project Ga0209006, IMG submission 188567) | Forest soil microbial communities from Algoma, Ontario, Canada - Jack Pine, Ontario site 1_JW_Ref_O2 (SPAdes) (version 2) | ecosystem: Environmental > Terrestrial > Soil > Boreal... | reverse complement strand
AGCGATCCAGTTGCTCGGCCTCTCGTATTACCTCGGCGGCCATCCCGCCGATGCGATCCCGCTGCTCGAAAAAGTTCAGGGCTGGTACCCGCGCGCCAACGTCGACGCGGCGTACATTCTCGGCATCTGCTACATCCAGACCAAAGATTATCCGCAGGCGCGCAAGGCGTTCGGCAAAATGTTCGACGTGCCGGCTGATTCGGCCGCGGCTTACTTATTTACGGCGCGCATGTTGTTGCGGCAGGAGTACGACCCCGTCGCCGAAGAGTACGCGCAGAAGGCGGCGAGCCTCGACCCAAAAATGCCGCTGGTTCATTTTTTGCTCGGCGAGTTGTATCTCTACAAATCGCGCATACCCGAAGCCGTCACCGAATTCCAGAAAGAGATGGCGATCAATCCTGCCCACGCCGCGACTTACTACAAATTGGCCGACGCGTATTCGCGCCTGCAGAAATACGAGGACGCCGAGCGTCTGCTGCAGCGCTCCATATGGCTCGACGCGACATCGACGGGCCCGTACATTCTCATGGGCAAAGTGCTCGAAAAAAAAGGTGAGTTCGAGTTAGCGGTGCGCGCCCTGCAACGCGCCGTCAACATGGATCCGAATAATCCGATGACGCATCACTTGCTCGGCCAAACCTATCGTGACATGGGAAGAAAAGAAGAAGCAGAGAGCGAATTGAAACTGGCGGAACAGCTGCAGACGAAGCAGGATTCACATTGACGAAAGGGAATCCGCGTCAGATCGCGGCAGCCTGGTCGCGACGCTTCGCTTGGATTTCGATGTAAACATTTACCAGGGATACTGCCGCTGGCGTGACGCCGGGAATGCGCGACGCGTGACCGATGGTCCGAGGACGGATCTTCGTCAGCTTTTCCTGCATCTCGCGCGAAAGCCCGCTGATCGACCGATAGTCGAACCACTCAGGAATTGCATGCTGCTCCGATTTCTTTAGCCGCTCCATCGCGCGTTGCTGTTGCAGCAGGTAGCCTTCGTATTTGATCTCAGTTTCGACAGACTTGAGTTCATTGCGGACTTCGGATGAGACTTTCACCGGAGGTGAAGCTTCTGCCACGTCGGCTCGGAAAAATTCCGGGCTCAACCCTCGCAGGATCGGAATCAGTCGCTCGATCGTGACCTCTGGACGCTTGAGCAGTTGCGCGACAGTCTGGCCGACCGCCGACGAAAAATCAGCAGTCTGGGCACTGCTCGCGACAGCAGGTTCCTCACCCTCGCTTTGCGAGTGTTCGGAATGACGGGGGTCTATCTCCGATTTAGCAGCGGCGATTTGACTCAGCATCTCAGGCGTGAGCCTCGTACTCTCAACCAGCTTCTTTAGGCGGCCCAATCTTTCCTGCTTGGCCTGAAAATCATTCCAAGCCCCATCTGAAATCAGTCCCACGCGGCGGCCGTGCGCGGTAAGCCGGCGGTCCGCGTTATCGATACGCAGGTGCAGCCGAAACTCCGCACGCGAGGTGAACATGCGATAGGGCTCATTCGTGCCCTTCGAAATCAGATCGTCGATCAGAATCGCCGTATACGCCTCGGTGCGATCAAGAATCAACGGCTCTTCCTGCTTGACCTTCAGCGCCGCGTTGATGCCCGCCATTAGCCCCTGACACGCCGCTTCTTCATAACCGGAAGTTCCGTTGATCTGCCCGGCGAGAAAGAGCCCGTTAATCTTGCGCGTTTCGAGCGTGCGCTCCAGCTCCGTGGGATCGATCGAGTCATATTCGATCGCGTAGCCGGGCCGCAGCATTTCCGCATTCTCAAGCCCCGGAATCGATTTCAAAATCTCGAGCTGCACCTCGACCGGCAGAGAAGTGCTCATGCCGTTGACGTAAATCTCGTGCGTGTTCAGCCCCTCGGGCTCAAGAAAAAGCTGGTGCTTCTCTTTATCAGGAAACTTGACGATCTTGTCTTCGATCGACGGACAATACCGCGGACCAATCGACTGAATCTGCCCGCTGTACATCGGCGACCGGTGAACGTTCTCGCGGATGATGCGCTGCGTCTCGGCCGTCGTCCACGCGATGTAACACGGAACCTGAGAGTCATGATGCGCCACGCGCTTGGTGCGAAAACTGAACGGTGTAGGGTCGACGTCGCCCGGCTGCTGCGTGAAGCGCGACCAGTCGATGCTGCGTCCATCGAGCCGCGGCGGAGTGCCCGTCTTGAGCCTGCATCCGCGCAGGCCGAGATTTTTGAGCGCTTCGCCGAGCAGCACAGCGTTGGGCTCGCCCGATCTGCCGGCAGGATATTGCTGCTCGCCACAATGAATGAGGCCATTAAGAAATGTTCCCGTCGTAATGATGACAGCCTCAGCGCCGACAGTGCGTCCGTCACGCAGTTTGATGCCTAGCACGCGGTCGTTGGTCGCTGGCCGTTGGTCGTTGGCAAAAGCCGCGCCGTCTTCGCCTTGGGCCAACGACGAACGACTAAGGACCAACGACTCGACTTCCGCCTGCTTGATTTTCAAATTCGGCTGCGAATCGAGAACCTCGCGCATCTTCAACCGGTAAGCCTGCTTATCGCACTGCGCCCGCGGAGACCACACCGCCGGTCCGCGCGAAGTGTTGAGCAGGCGAAACTGTATGCCGACGGCGTCGGTAATCTCGCCCATGATGCCGCCCAACGCGTCGACCTCGCGAACCAGGTGTCCCTTGGCGATTCCGCCAATCGCGGGATTGCACGACATCTGCGCAATCAGATCGACGTTGAGCGTGTAGAGAGCGGTCTTCAACCCCATGCGCGCGGAAGCCATCGCAGCCTCGCATCCGGCATGCCCGGCGCCGACCACGACCACGTCGAATTGTTCAGTGAACGGCATGGGACTTCAGATCGCCCAGCGGCTCCAAATCGGGATGAGCGCGGGCTCGAAAGGAACTGCTTCTGCTTCTTTAAGATGTTATCAGTAGATCAGGCGGCGTGACAGCTCTGCGCGGGAGGCGTTTCGAAGAGGACTACTGAGTAGTTAGGACTTCCTGTTCTGTGTTCTTCCTCTTGTATTGACACGCTCGTTGAGGGCGAGCGAGGTCTCTGCCGTGGTGATGTAGGCGTTGATCCGGTCCTTCTCCTTTGCAGCACTTTCAATAATTTCTGCAGCCAGCAGATTCGGCGCTTCCCCTCTGAGTTCTCCTACCTGCCAATCCGACGCCATGCTGTCTTGAAGTTGGCGCAGCTCATTGAATGCCCGACGGTGTACGTTGCGCAGGGCGCCGCCAGGATTAAGCCCGTCCATCAGCACACAGAGACTTGCAATCGCACCCGCGACCACCGCAATGCCGTCCAGTTTGAAATAGGCAAAAACTCCGGAACCCGCTGAAACCAGGATGGCAGGAACTTTGAGCGCCCAAAACCGCATAGCATCGTTTTGCGCATCGCGCCGGTTTGCCTGCGCCCACTCTTCGAGACTCCTAAGCTGCTTTTCCAGAGCGGGTGGCATGGAACTCACCGGTGAGGCGGCAGCGCCAGCAAGAGAGAGAGCGTTTTGATGAAATGGCTCGGACATAGCTGCAGGCGCAGGCAAAGACGGTACCGCGGATAGAGCCGGGGCTGGCGGATTGGCGGCGGGTGAAGCGGCCGGTTTTGGAAATGCTGGCGGCGGCGACCCAATTTCCATGGTTCAAACCTCCACTCTGACAATATGGTTCGGGCCCGCTGGCGTTGGCTGGTTGTGGCATAAAATGCTAGCTCCCACATGATTGCTGGTCAAGCAAAATGCCTGCGATCGCTTGCTGACTAAAGTCACTGCCCGTATAGTATTCGTTCACACTTGAAGCACATGGAGCGCCGATGAATTCCGCAGAATTTCTCCAGCAACTTGATGCACGCATCGCCAAATACGACCTGCTCTGCCATCCGTTTTACAAAGCATGGACCGCTGGTGAACTGACCCGTGACGACCTGCGGGCCTACGCCCAGGATTACTACCATCACGTCGAGGCGTTTCCTTCCTATCTGGAGGTTTTCGCCCAGCGCCAGGAAGAAGGCGAGTTGCGGCGCGCGGTTCTGGCCAACATGAGCGACGAAAATGGCGAGGGCGCAAAAGATGCCACTGCACACTCTGAACTGTGGCTGGATTTCGCCGAGGGCATGGGCTCGAGCCGCGATCTGGAAGGCCACAATCCGGTGCCGGAAATTCGGCAATTGATCCAGCACTTCTCTCGCGTTGCCACAGAAGGCATGGACGAAGAGGCGCTGGCCTCCTTTTATGCATACGAGTCGCAGGTGCCGCGCGTCGCTCAGGAAAAAGAACGCGGCCTGCGCGACATGTATGCAGCCGACGACAAGAGCTGCGGCTACTTCACACTGCACGCGACCGCCGACGTCTTTCACTCGCGCGTGTGGCGCAACCAGCTTGAAAAGAGAGTAACCGCGAATCCCGAGACTGCGGGCCCAGCCCTTGAAGCGGCCGAGAGCGCGGCCTGCGCGTTATGGCGGGCCTTGGACGGCATCGAAGCGCGCCGCGCTACCCTCACCGCTGCCTAGGGAGTGGTCGAACGGAAAGAGTTGCAAAGATATCGAGCCAATGATTCGAGAGAGTCATTGGCTCAGTGTTTTCAATTCCCGGCAGAAGATGAGCAATCAGAACGCGCGAGTCAAAACCTGAAAGCTGACAACTGAAAGCTGACAACTGAAAGCTGAGAGCTGCGCATCGTCATCGGCGTCATCTCCGACACGCACGGCCTGCTTCGGCCCGAAGCGCTCGAAGTCCTGCGCGGCTCCGATCAGATCATTCACGCCGGCGACGTTGGAGCACAGGAAATTCTCGACCAGCTAGCCGCCATCGCGCCAGTCACCGCGCTTCGCGGCAATATCGACAAAGCCGCGTGGGCCAACAAACTGCCGGAAACAGAAGTCGTGGAGATCGCGGGCATCGCCATCTACGTGTTGCATGATCTGGCGCGAATCGACCTCAAACCCGAAGCTTCCGGATTCAACGTCGTGATCTCTGGCCACACCCATGCCCCGAAACAAGAGACCCGAAACGGCGTGCTCTACTTCAACCCCGGCAGCGCAGGCCCGCGCCGATTCAAGTTGCCGGTGAATGTAGGAAAATTGATGGTCGAGCGTGGGGAAGTCCGCGCAGAGATTGTGAAGATTGTGGATTGAGCGACGACGAGCGTCACGCGGGTGTTCGCTGTCTTCTCAGACTTTCATTTCTTCGGCAGGCTCTCTACGAAACTCCAAAACTCCTTATCGTTTTTCAGCTTCAGCAGCGAATCGTCTTTCGTAGGATCGGGCATCGACTCGCCTTTAATCACATTCGCGCGCCGGTCGAAAGCCTGCTGAAGATGCGTCCTGGCATCCTTCGCATTGAGCTGTTCGGCATCGACGCACGCCAGATTGTAGTAGTTGAGCGGGTAATCGGGATCCGAAGCAGCCGCCTTATCAGCCAGCGCGCGGGAATTCTTGAGGTCGCCGCTCATACCCAGTGACATCACGAGTTGATCGGTCATCACGCGCCGGTATTATAGGAGCTGGGGGCGTCTGGCAAGACTTCGAGTGAAGCTCGATAGTAAGGCGCGGCCAGTTTGGGCTGCGAATGGTTAAAGAAAAACGATGCCAGTACAAAGTACTCCGCGAAACTCGCCTTATAGTTCAGGTCGGGATGGAAATCATTGAGAACCGCCTTCATCGTGGCTAGCGCTTCGGGAGTTTCTAGCATGCTGGAGATGTGAATTTCCGCGCATGTGTGAGTATTTCCGGCGAAGCCGAACAGGTTGTGCTGATGCAGTCCCCCGGCATCGATCAGATAAGAAGTCGTGGCAAGCGTTTCACCGGCGGTGTTCGTCGCCTCCCCATCCACGCGCTTCGAAGTCGATTTCGCCTGTTGCCCAACAAGAGGATTGATTACATCCTCGCGGCATCCTTGCGCGTTCGGTTGGCCCGAGAGGTTCTCAAACAAAATGTAGGACACGTTCAACCCATCCCCGGTCTTGCTGAACTGGGCGACTGGCCGGCGCCCATCATCGTAAATAGTGAGCAGTTCTGCCTTCCAAACGCCGCCGGAAGGCAACTCGATCCCACCGGGACCAAACGAGGTGACCAACATAAAATGTTTGTCTTTCTGCGATTCCTGCGCAAAAGCGAGCGGGGTGAAAAAGCAGCGCAAGGCAGACAGAAGAATCAAGACAACGATGCAATGCGTGGTGCGCATAGGTTGCGACTCTTGTTTTCTATCAGACTTTTTTCTATCAGACTTTGAGCGACGGGATTATAGCGCGGCCATCGGGTTTGTGGTCTTAATGGGACGCAGTGAAGCAGTCAGCGCCTGTACAATCCGCAAAGAATGTCTCTCGCTTTCCACATCAAACAAACCACCGACAAAGCCCGCCTGGGAAGCCTCATCACGCCCCACGGCGAGATTCAGACCCCGATCTTCATGCCGGTCGGCACAGTCGCGTCCGTCAAGGCGGTTTCGCAGGACATTCTCGAAGAACTGGGCGCGACCATCATTCTTGGCAATACCTACCATCTCTACCTGCGCCCCGGAGTCGAGACCGTCCGCCGCATGGGCGGGCTCCACGGCTTCATGTCGTGGCCGCGCGCCATCCTGACCGACTCCGGTGGATTCCAGGTCTTCAGCTTGAACGAGCTTCGAAAAGTGACAGAAGGGGGCGTCACGTTTCGTTCGCACCTCGATGGCTCTTCGCACTTTTTCAGCCCGGAAAGCGCGATGCAAGCCCAGATCGGTCTGGGAGCCGACATCATCATGGCATTCGACGAATGCACCGAGTTCCCGGCGGATCGCGAGCGCATGCGCGCATCCATGGAACTGACATTGCGCTGGGCCGCGCGCAGCAAGAAATATTTCGAAGACCACAAGAATGAAGTTCCGTGGAAGCAGTTGTCAGTACCCAGTACCCAGTTGCCAGCAGAACAAGACCCGCGCTCACTGTCGAGCAGCGATAAAGATCCGTCCCAGGAACGCGACGAAAACGCGAGAACTGAGAACCGGCAACTGACAACTGGCAACTGCACGCAATCCCTATTCGGCATCATCCAGGGCGGCATGGACCGCGAACTCCGCCGCGAATCCGCGCTACGCACCATCGAGATTGGATTTCCCGGATACGCCATCGGCGGCCTGAGTGTCGGCGAGCCCCGCGAACTCACACGCGAGATCGTCGAATCCACGCTCGAACATTTGCCCAAAGACAAGCCTCGCTATCTCATGGGTGTGGGCACGCCTGAAGAAATCGTTGAGTATGCAAATCTTGGCATAGATATGATGGATTGCGTCTTGCCCACGCGCGCCGCGCGCCACGGCCTGCTTTTCACGTCACAGGGCAAAGTTTCGATCAAGCAGGCGCGCTACGCCCAGGATGCAGGCCCGCTCGACCCCAACTGCCAGTGCCGCGTCTGCCGGCGCTATTCACGCGCCTATTTGCGTCATCTCTATGCGGCGAACGAAGTGCTGGCGCAGGTCCTGAACACCATCCATAACCTGCACTTCTACCTTCAGACCATGCGGAGCGTGCGGCAGACTCTGGGAGACGTGCCGCGGTCATCGGAATTTCCGGCGAAGTAAAGCAAAACATGGCTGAACTATAAGTTCCTGCCTTGACACTATGCAGCGGGTGCGGCATGCTATTTGCCTTGGGGAAGAGTCCGGTTTTCTATCTGGTGTCCGGTCTCGACCAAAACCGTAGACCTCCCCGGATGTAGCCCGAAGCTGAAGGAACCCCGGCCGAAGTCGATTCCAAACCCCGTGGTGAAATCACAGCTCCCGCGGCACCAATAAGCGCGGGCGATTTTTCGCGGACGTCTCCGCTGAGTGCTCGAAAGTTATGCAATACTTACTGGCGTTGCAGGTCGGTGGCGGGGGTATGGGATGGCTCGGCATCGCTCCCATCATCTTCATTTTCGCCATTTTTTATTTTCTCCTGATTCTCCCTCAGCAGCGCCGTCAGAAAAAGTGGCAGGGCATGCTTGACCAGCTCAAGACCGGCGACAAGATCACCACCAGCGGCGGCTTGCGAGGCACTATCATTGCGCTGAAAGACGATGCGGTTCACCTCCGCGTGCCGCCCGATAATCTGCGCATGGAAGTCACCAAAGCATCGGTCGTGCATGTCACTACGACCGAGGAAGAAGTGAAATCGAAATAATCCCTGACTGCCGATTTTTATGAACAAGAATTTTTTATCGAAGCTCGGACTTATCGCCGCCGTGTTGCTGGTTTTTCTATTCGGAATCTTTGGGATTCCGAAGAGTTTTTCCGGACAGGGCCTGCTCACGGCGCTCACCGACCATATTCATCTCGGTCTTGACCTCAAAGGCGGAACGCACCTGATTCTGCAGGTGAAGGTCAACGACGCGGTCAACGTCGATGCGCAGAACGCCGTCGAAGTGCTGAAAGATCAGATGCGCAGCCGGAAGATCGACTACGCCGAAGTTTCCCAGCCCGACCAGCAGAACAATCCCGATCACATCGAAATCAAAGGCGTCCAGCCTGGCTCCCGCAGCGATCTGTTGAGCATTGTCAGCGAGCGGCTGCCTGAATATGACGTCACCGGCGGCGCCAACAATAGCTACAACATGGCGATGAAGGCGCAGTCTTTGTCGGAATTGAAGAACAAGGCCGTGACCCAGGCCATCGAGATCATCCGCAACCGCATCGACACGCTGGGCGTAAGTGAGCCGACGATCCAGGAACACGGACTCGGCCAGTATCAGATTCTCGTGCAATTACCCGGCATTGATGATCCGGAGCGTGTCAAAGACATCGTGCAGAGCACCGCCATGCTTGAAATTAAGCAGGTGTTCGGCCAGTCGTATCCGAGCGAGCAGGCGGCGCTGCAGTCCAACGGCGGAATTCTGCCGGCCGACCAGATGCTGGTTCCGGGCAACACTTTGGGCGGCCGGGTCGAGGGCGAGCAGTGGTTCCTTGTGTCGCGCGCATCAGCAATTAGTGGCAAAGATTTGCGCCATGCCGAGCCCAGCAATGATCAGAACGGCCAGCCTGACGTCAACTTCCAGCTCACCGGAGAAGGCGGCCAGCGTTTCTATAGCTTTACCTCGGCTCACCTCAAAGATTCTCTGGGAATCGTGCTGGACGGCAAGGTTCGTGAAGTCGCGTCCATCAATGACGCCATTCGCGATCAGGTCCAGATCAGCGGCCATATGGATGTCCAGTCGGCCAAAGACCTGGCCATGATCCTGAATTCGGGCGCTCTGCCCGCGGGCATTAAGTATCTGGAAGAGCGCACCGTGGGGCCGTCGCTGGGAGCAGATTCGATTCGCGCCGGGGTACGTGCCGCCATCGCCGGTATGCTCGCGGTGCTGATCTTCATGCTCATTTACTACCGCGGAGCGGGCATCAACGCGGATATCGCGCTGATTCTCAACCTGATCATTCTGCTGGGTTTCATGGGATATTTCGAAGCCGTGCTGACCCTGCCTGGAATCGCAGGCGTGATCCTGACGGTCGGCATGGGCGTCGACTCCAACGTGCTGATTTTTGAGCGTATCCGCGAAGAATTGCGCAACGGCAAGACCCCGCCTTCGGCTGTGGAGCAGGGCTTCGGCCACGCCTGGGTGACGATCGTTGATACGCACGTTACGACGATCGTTTCGGCAGCGATTCTGTTCCTGTTCGGCACCGGCCCGGTGAAAGGGTTTGCTGTCACCCTCACCTTCGGCTTGCTGGCGAATCTGTTCACGGCAGTGTTTGTTTCGCGTCTGATTTTCGACTGGGTCCTGAGCCGCAAACAGCGCGGCGAAGCGCTCAGCATTTAAGAAATTGAGTGATTAAGTCATCGAGTGATGGTGTGATTGAAGGGCTATGAGGACTTGAGCTTCTAGATTTTTCAATCACCCAATCACCGATCACTCAGTCGCCAAATGCAATCCATCTCATAGACAGGTAAGTTCTTAGGAGCACTGTGGAGTTCTTTGGCAATACCAACATCGATTTTCTTGGCAAGAAGTGGTACTTCATCGCCTTTTCGCTGATCTTCAGCGTATCCGGCCTGCTTTCCATGCTGTTCTGGCATGGCATTCCGTGGGGCGTCGATTTCCGCGGCGGAACGCTGGTCTACGTCAAGTTCTCGCATCAGCCGGACGACAATTCAGTGCGCTCCGCCATGGATCGCGCAGGCCTGCGCAATGCCAAGATTCAGCGCTATGGCGATCCGGCCAACAACGAGCTTCTGATTGACCTCGATGTGCGCGAAACCGGCGAGCAGCAGGCTTTAGACCAGGGCAAGAACGCAATCATTCATGCGCTCGAAAGCAACGTCCCGGCCGGGAAAAACGACCTGAACAATTCCAGTTCGTTGGCCATCAAGCGATACCTGCTCGATAAAGACCCTATGCATCTGGGAACCGATGCCGATCCGAAGTACGCCGCGCAAGCGAAGAACATTGCCGATTATCGCGACAACACCATGGGCGGTGTTCTCAGCTCCATCGATCAATTGAAGAGCAGCGGAGCGGATCCGGCTGCAGTCTCGTCGCTGAACGATGGATTTTTCCTCTCCGATTTCGGAGTGCGAAACGTAGAGATTGTCGGCCCAACCGTCGGCGGGCAGTTGCGCAAGCAGGCCGGTCTGGCGACGCTCTATTCGCTGGCGGGCATGCTGGTTTATCTGGGCTTCCGTTTCGAATGGATTTATGGCGTCGCGGCCGTAGTTACGGTCTTCCACGACACGCTGATCACCGTGGGCGCGTTCTCTCTCCTGGCGCCCAGGTTTGAAATTTCCCTCACGGTCATTGCCGCCATTCTGACTTTGATTGGTTACTCTAATAACGACACGATCGTGGTATTTGACCGCATTCGGGAAAATATTAAACTCATGCGGCGTGAGAAGCTGTCCGACATCGTAAATCGGAGTATCAATCAAACTCTAAGCAGAACGATCTTGACAGCGGGCCTGACCTTCCTTACTGTACTCGCTCTTTTTATTTTCGGCGGCGAGGTACTGCACGGTTTCAGCCTCGCGCTGGTGATCGGTATTTTGATCGGTACTTATTCGTCGATTGCGATTGCGGCGCCGATTCTGGTGGCCTATCAGGATTGGCGGGTTTCCAAGGGCAAGCGCCCCGTCGCAGTCCCGGGCAAAAGATAAGTGATTTGCCTGATGGCACCGCCGTCGCAAGTGGCGTAGTGCTTGTTATAGAAGGACTTAGGGAGATTGTTCGAAATGCCGTTCCGAGCGGTCGATGGCTCGAAAATAATGTGAGAAAGCCGGGAGCAAAGGGGAAGCAGCCGGTGTCTATGATTCCGTAAGGTCTGAAGTAGGGGAGAAATTTATGTTCGAAGATAGCCTCATTGAATCCGGGAACAAGCTGAAGACCAAGCGTGGTCGGACGTCGCTTTTGGCGTTCATCATTGAATTCATGATCATTGGAGTCATGATTCTAGTCCCGCTGATCTTCACCGAAGCCCTGCCGCGTACGCAGTTGATGACATTCCTGGTGGCACCCCCGCCGCCTCCACCGCCTCCACCGCCGCCAGCCGCTGTGGTGAAGATTGTGAAAGTAGTCCAGACCGACATCGTGAACGGCGAATTGCGCACGCCGACCAAGATTCCTAAAAAGATTGAAATGATCAAGGAAGACGAAGCGCCTCCGCCGACGATGGCCTCCACGGGCGTCGTGGGTGGTGTTCCGGGCGGCGTTCCGGGTGGATCGATGGGCGGCGTCATCGGCAGCGTGCTTAGCTCCACGCCGGTTGCGGTTCCGAAGATCGCCACTCCGCAGCGTGTTCGCGTATCGTCCGGCGTGTTTGCCGGCCTGCTGATCAAACGTGTGCAGCCGAATTACCCGCCGCTGGCGCGCCAGGCGCGTATTCAGGGCCAGGTGGTTCTGCAGGCCCAGATCAGTAAAGATGGAAATATCGAAAACCTGCAACTGATCAGCGGACATCCCATGCTGGCTCCGGCAGCGATCGAAGCCGTGAAGCAGTGGAAGTACAAGCCGTACCTGCTCAATGGCGAACCGGTCGAGGTCGAGACACAGGTACAGGTGAACTTCACGCTGTCTGGAGGCTAAACCTCAGGACAGCAGTGACCACCAAAGCTGGTTTGTAGTAGTTTGTACGGGCCCTCCCCCTTCCCACCAAAAGAGACGGTGGCCGGGAGCGGCGTTCACCGAACCCGGCTCGGCCGCCGAATCGTCCATGAATTTGGCTCTTCGGCGAGGCGTTTGAGCAGATTCGGCACGTGCCGCGGGCATTTTCTACTTTTTCATCCAGCGCTTGGCACCAAAGAATGCATCGTAGTGTCTGAACTATGTAGCAATTCTGAATTGGCGTCCCGAACACCGGATATCTGAATCAAGTTTCTGAATTAAGCAGGTAGAGTTCCAAGGAGGGAAAGCAACTCATGTTAGCTCACGCACCAGCAATTCTCAGTCACATTCCGGCTGCAGCCAACTGGATCATCCAGGAAGGCGGCGGCATGCCAACCGATCCTCTCGGCCTCTGGAAACAGATGGGCTGGGTGGCTCGTACCGTCGTCGTCATTCTCTTTGTCATGTCGGGCTGGTCCATCGGCGTGATGATCGACCGCTGGATGGCCTATAGCGCCGCCCGCAAGCAGTCACGCGCCTTCGCTCCGGCCGTTGCCGGCGCGCTGCGCGATGGCCGCATCGACGAAGCAATCAAAGTTGCCGAGCGCAACAAGAAAAGCCATCTCGCCAAGGTTGTTACCGCTGGCCTGATGGAGTTCAAGGCTCACCAGGATTCGCCTGGCGCGATCCCCGGAGAGACCATTGAGGCCTCCAAGCGCGCTCTGGAGCGCACTGAAGCCATCGTCCACGCCGAACTGAAGCGCGGACTCGGCGGCTTGGCCACCATCGGCTCGACCGCTCCCTTCGTGGGACTGTTCGGAACCGTGATGGGCATTCTGAACGCATTCACGGGCATCGCCAACTCGCACGCCACTGGTTTAGCGGCGGTCGCTGGCGGTATCGCGGAAGCGCTGGTTACGACGGCCATCGGGCTACTCGTCGCCATCCCCGCCGTGATGATGTTCAACTACCTGACCGGTCGCGTGGAAGCGTTCGACGTTGAAATGGACAACTCGTCGAGCGAATTAATCGACTACTTCCTGAAGAAGCGCGGCGACATTCGCCGGTAAGGCACGGTCCGGTTTCGCAGAGAGTTGCTTGTCCGGCGCTGGACGGCTCCAGCGCCGGGCCTTCCCAACTCGATGCCGGGGTGATTGCCCCCGCAACTGCGGTGCAATTACGGGAGATACAAAGCTATGGCATTAGCGAAGCGAGACGAAGGTTCCAAAGTCAGTTCGGACATTAACGTCACGCCCATGGTGGACGTGATGCTGGTCCTGTTGATCATCTTCATGGTGGTCACGCCCATGTTGCAGAAAGGCGTCAGCGTCGACATGGCTCAGGTCAACAATCCGACGCCGATGCAAGACGCCGATAAGGAAGACGCGATGCTGGTTTCGATCACGAAGGACGGGAACGTCTTCTTTGGCAGCGACAAGATTACAGTCGACGCCCTCACCACAAAGGTGAAGGATCGCCTGTCGAGCAATGCGCAGAACAAGCAGGTGTATGTCAAAGCCGACATGCGCACCCACTTTGGCAGCGTAGTCGAAGTTGTGGACGCTGTTCGCGCCGCCGGGGTTGACGATCTCGGCCTGCTCACTGAGCAAAGAAAAACAACTCCAAACGGCCCGCCAACTACGCCTGCGGCGCCGACCGGGCAATAAGAGGAGAACGACCATGGGTATGGCAGTCGGCCCGAGCGGAGGCCAAAGTGCAAACATCAATGTCACACCGCTCATTGACGTACTACTGGTTCTGTTGATCATCTTCATGGTGATCTCGCCCGTGACGCCTAAGGGACTGGATGCGCTGGTGCCTCAGCCGCCTCCGCCCAACGCGCCGAAGAACGACACTCCCGATCGAACCATTGTTGTGTCTTTGGTGGACCGGCCTGGGCAGGATCCGGGCGTGAAGATCAATACCGACGACGCGACCTGGGACAATCTGGAAGGCCGCCTCACCGACATCTACAAGCAGCGCGCGGAAAAGGTCATGTTCGTCAAGGGGGATGACGCCATTCCCTT